>Ga0123342_1000221_pt1 | contig 80775 bp, 30 predicted proteins | sample Turbeawhitnodule_FD_89960 | JGI IMG/M metagenome (GOLD analysis project Ga0123342, IMG submission 89960) | Root nodule microbial communities of legume samples collected from Mexico - Turtle bean Mexico white nodule | ecosystem: Host-associated > Plants > Roots > Nodule | place: Mexico: Nepantla... | reverse complement strand
TTTGTTCCTTATTTTTATAATCATAATAAAAATTTATACAATAAATTTGAGTTTTTAGAAAATTATTGTATTTATACCTTTTAAAATTGTGTTAGAACCGTGTTAGAATTTTCAAAAATCCAACAAATATTTTTTGAATTGAACACTTCATCGATAAGTGTTATATGAGTGTCCTACGAGTGTCGACACCGATACGCGTGTCCGACATGGATACAGTCATTTAAGAGAAGTGTTTGAGCCTTATAGAAGATAAGACAGAACTGCAATCTCCTCTAAAATCCTTTTGAGCGTCTACAAGATAATTAAAAAATTATATCAGATCATAGCAAAAAGATTAACAAACAAAAAAAAAAACCATTCTTACTAGTTTTTAAGTGTTCAATGACTCCAATAACACTTCAATCCAAACCAGTCTATAGTTTTTCATGTCAAGACCGGATGATTTTAGCCATGCTTTTTTGAATATCTTTGCCTTACAAAATGGGTAAGTTATGATGGAAATAAAAACACTTGGGGACCCGATAGAGAGATAATGAAGGACCAGAATTAGGCTTTTCGAGGATGTGAACAGCCTGCAAAAAAGGTCATTTTAACGTATTGATTTTTTTTAAGCCTTATTTATTAATAATTTCATGGATAAGTGTTGAAGATCCCACATCGACTAAAGATTAGAGTTTTTCATTGTATATAAGTGAGTGCAAACCTCAATTTTATAAACCGATTTTATGGGATTGAGTTAGGCTTAAAATTTACTTTTTAACCATGAGAATTTCGGATTCCTATGTTAGGAAGTATAGAAAACCAGAAGTAATTGGTTTCTAATGGAAAGAAGTGAGAAAACAAAGTTAGAATTTGGAATTTGTGTGGTAAAAATTCTGAAGGAAATGGAACGAAAGCTTTTATTTATTTTTTAAGAAAATTATGGATTTAAATTGTTTAATTTTCAGAATACTTCATTTGACAAGCAAATACATTAAATAATTCATTAGCACTATAATTAAGTATTGTTATTACTATAAAAAAATTATTAAATTATTATTATTTAAAAAAAATTAATCATTATATTATTAAAGTTGATAGTGCTGTTATAAGTTTTTAAAGTCTCCTTGTCTTTGCTGGAATTTTAAGAGGTAATATGGAAGATTTTGTTGGTGGTTTTTTCTTCATTTCTCGGGGTTGAGTCATTTTTTTTTACTGAATTTATGAAAGTTATCATTATTATTGAACAAGTTCAACATGTTGGATATCGTCATCTATGGCTGAAGAGTGATTTTATCACAATACGTCTTATTTTCTCTTGTATGCATATGCATATTGTTCATTGAACTATGTAGTGTATGAAATAAATATTTGTCTTTTTGTAATAAATTTGAGTTTAAAGTCTCATATTTTTAGGGAGGATCATTATTATTTAACAAGTTCAACATGTTGGATATGTCACTTACGGCTGAAGAGCGATTTTATCACAATACGCCTTATTTTCTCTTGTTCATTGAACTATGTAGTGTATGAAATAAATGTTTGTCTTTTTGTAATAAATTTGAGTTTAAAGTCTCATATTTTTAGGGAGAGTAATCATTATAGTGATAAGTTTGCTCATATAAATTTGCTTAACCAACTTAAGTTTGTTTGGTATATGAGTTTGCCCTCTAACATTTACTTTGATTTGTTCTGTAGTATGTATAAACTCCCTATGTATCTTTTTTGTCTAGGTTACATGGAGTTTTTTTGTATTTTTTTGCATGGTTTTATCTATTATTGTTTTTTTTTCCTTTTTAATTTATGTAATGACTTGTTTTATGTATTGATAAATGATTGTTAAGGTTTGAAATGTTAGTCTAACTGAAATGTTAAAATTTTTATAGTGATGTTTAACTTGAATTTACGAAAAAAAATATTTAAGAAACTTATTCAAACATTTTCAATATTCTTGTTGCTTTGAAGCCTCCATTATTATTATTTATTAACTTTATCCTCATTAATTAAAAATAATAATATTTGTCTCCCTACAATGAAAACTATATTATCAACTCAAACTATAGACCATAACTTAAAAATAATATATTTTTTTTTTAATTTTTGAAAACACTATTTTAAAACTAAATATAACTATTGTATAAACCAAAATAAACGAGTTACTTTCTCTTGTGTCTTTAAAATATATTAAAAATAATTAAATAAATACGAATAAAAATTTCAGCATGAATTATATTATAATATTATAACATTTATATCAACTTAAAATATTTTAACATCTTAATCCACACATTCATTCTAATAGTTTTTAATTATAAGTATCAAGAAAATCTAACGTTTAAACTAAAAACAAAAATCAATTTCACATTATAATACAAATACCGAAAACATATTTAACTTTTATTAATTTGTTTCCTTCTCTACAAGGTATTGATAATTATAAATTACATGATTTCATAGTGAGTTTTTAAAAATAAAGAAAAGTGATTTACATAACATTTAAAAGAGGTAATTATTGTAGAGAAAAGTGATTCCATTATGGGGTTCACCTTTTGCACATGTTGGCCTCAAGAAACTGACTTGTTTGTTACTTTTATGGCAAGAAAATGTGAGTGAAGATTATACGCAAAAATGTGAGGCGCTGAGAGGGTTGCCACAGTGCCCCACGCAATCCTCACGCGCACCTTTCCCACGTGTTCCCAGTCACTTCACACGCAACGCGTAACACACCTCTCAAAACCCTCACACGTGCGTGCTGTGCCTTTCCTTCTTTTTTCTTCAAGTTTTCAACAATACAAACCAAATAAAATATATAATTTTTAAAATGTAATATAGAGATCAAAAATCTATATATTATATAAATTAATAATATAGATTTATGTGTATAATCTAACATAATTTAAAAAAAAATATATAATAATTTTTAAAAATTAAAATTTATTATATAATTTTTTATTATAATTATAAAGATAAAGAACAAATTATTTTGAATCAGTAATGAAACAAATCTTTCTGCCTCCAAAATTTTTTGAAACATACTTGTACACATAAATATTTATTATTAATTTATAATTATATAATACATATATCCGTGTTCTCATATTCTATATTTTAAAGATATTATACGTATTTCTATGTCCGTGTCCGTGTTGTTTCAGTGTCTATATTCATGTTTGTGCTACATAGTGTTTACAAGTATTTTTTAATATTTTTTAGTATAAAGATGTTTCGCACACATTTAAGGAATTTATTTATTATTTTTAGGGTTTAGGGTTTAGGGTTTAGGGTTTATAATATTATTTTTTTTGAAAATTAATATATATTTTTTAAAATCATCTTAAAATTATTAGAAATTTAACTAATATTTTCTTAATTAAAAACTTAATCAATCTTTTTCCTACACAAAAGTGTGTCAAAAAAACTCATAGTGATTAATTGATAATCAAAATAAAAAAAGAATCTTACGTGGGAAGACCCGTATAGAATCAGCCAGAAAATAAAATAAATGAATCGTGGCTTTTCTGCATTTACTTTTGTTGAAAATCCAGAGAGTGAAAGCAAAATTTCTGGGAAGAAGAAGAAGAAGAAGAAGAAGAGAAAACCTATCTAAACCCGCAAAAAATTAAAAGGAAGAAACTGAGAGAGAGATAGAGAGAGAGAGCGTGTTTGGTTAAATGTAATTCTCGTGAGAAAAATCATTTTCTGAGATTTATTCTTTCGCGGCTTCAGATCACAGACCGAGAAAAATTACGTGTTGATGTGCTAATTTATTGTTGTTCATGAATGCGTGAGGATTGTGTCAAATCCTCTGTAATTTCACTTTGCGTATAGCTTTGAATTTGCATTGAGTAGGTGGTCCTCACGGATGCTCCTACCTCTGATTTTTCTGGAGGATTTTTCACCACTCCAAACGACGTCGCATAGGCACTTTTCGCTTGATTGCAATATGCAATGGCTGAACCTTAGGGAAGCCTGTGCAATGCGACCAACGTGGTTTGGAAGAAAAAGGCATGTCAATTCATTTATTGTTAGGGTTTTTGCTTTTTATAATTCGGATTTTTTTTTCATCGGTTTTTTTTGCTGTGCTTCTCTCGGAATTCTGTTTTCCGTTGTATTGATACTAGAACTTGGATTCCTTTTCCCGCGGCTAATTCAGTGTATGTATGTTTTAGGGTTTGATTTGTCAGTTGAATGGATTTTGGAATTTGGAGCAGATTTTCGTTTTTTTTTTACGTCATTGGTTGACTAACTAGACTTGCAGCATTTTTAGCTGGTGGCAAATTGGCAATTACTTTTTTTTATGATTTTATATTTGTGCTATTTTTCTGTTTGTAAGTGATAGTTGTTAATGTGGTTTGATTTTACTTTCTAGATGACATCAGTATCGAGAGGAGTTTTCGCATGGAAGAACTGCAATATTGAGTAATCATGATGTTCAAGAGAACATGGTGAGATACACAGGGTAATTCACAATCTGACCTTTTCGTTCTCTTGTTGCAATCAGTTCTTCGTACACAGAAAGAGTAACCTCATTTGGATTACATTATCTGATAAGCCTGATTTCTTATGACTTTCCTCTTCTTCTTGCTTGATGGGACAATTGAACGCTCTTAATGATTGCTCAAGTTATATGAGTATACTTTATATGCTCACATTTTGGTGAATGACAGGTTTCTTGGAAAGTTGTTGCTTTCATAATGTTCTGCTATTAGTATTCGCTATATCTTACCATTTTGATATGTTTTCCTCTCGTAATTACTAATGCAATATAAACATTGGAAGCAACTTGCGATCTTCTGCCATTTCTACTATTTTGTTATTTCTTTAGTTAGTAGTTGATGTAAAATAAAGACGAAGGAGGCCATTTTGTGCATTAACTATCTCTTCTGGAAGCAAACTTATAGCATTGTCATAGGTTATTCTAATTAAAAAAAAATAGAATGAAATTTATAATTTTTTATTTATTTGTTGTGAATTGTATGTTTTTATAATTTTTATTTTGTAAAATGTCTCGAAGTCATCTTTTGTTTAGCTCAAATTTAGCCTGCTATGCACACACAAGTTCTGGTCACATTGGCTGTATGGCAAGGTGGGTGGTCCATGCGAAGAACTGTCGTGGCAGGACTTAATTCAGTTTTAGTTATAGGCTTCATTCTTCCTTCCACATGAGATTTTAGATAATTTAGTGACTCTTACCCTACTCACTGATGTATATATATAGTGAATAAAAAGGAGAAGCCTATAAGGGAAGGAAAGGAAGGAAATAGGGTACATCCTATGACCCTCCTAGATACTCCAAAAGACACATTTATTAAAGTTGAGCAATAGATAAAAACATTATTGTTTCAACACCCCTCTCAAGTTGAAGCAAATAACTTGAATTCAGGGTCCTCTCAATGATTTAGTTAAAATATCTGCCAAGTGATCACATAAACTGATAAATTCTATACAAATCTTCTTGGACAAACAACCTCTCTTGAACAAAGTGATACTAAATCACTGTATGCTTAGTTCCCTCATGAAACACTAGATTGGAAGCAATGTGAAATACAATTTCATTTGTTGATTTTGACGAAATTGTAACTATTGAAGGTATTATTTAATCGACATAATTTCACAAGTAATCAAAGCCATAAATTATTTAGTTTTTGCGATGGATCTGACGACATTTTGTTTCTTGTTCTTCTAAGATGTAAGATTTCCACCAATAAATACAAAATATTCGGTAGTAGAGGATCTATCTATAGGACATCCTACATAATCAACATCACAATATTCATAAACCTTGACGATCTCCCTTATCATCATACAATGATCCTTGTTTAGGAGCATTTTTGATATATCTAGGAATGCAAATCACAAATCCTTGTGATCAATGTGTGGATTCTACATAAACTTACTAGTAACCAAGTGCAAAATTAAGATCAGGTTTGGTGACTGTGAGGTAAATGAGCTTCCCCACCAATCTCCTATGTCTCAAGATCTGAAAAGGGTTCACCTTGATCAACCATTAATTTTTTATTTGGATTCATAGGACTATCAATGGGCCTGCACTCAGTCATGTTTGTCTCGTCTAAAATGTCTAGAATATATTTTCTCTTATATCACAATGCCTTCCTTTGATTGGGTCACCTCAATACCAAGTACGTGTTTTGAACAATTAAGACGTCTGGTTTGAAAGTGACAAAAAAGTGTTTTCTTACCCTACTTAGTGATTCTTACCCTACTCATTGGTGTATATAATGTATAAAATGGAGAAGCATAGAAGGGAAGGAAAAGAAGGAAATAGGGTACAGCCTATGACTCTTCTAGACACCAAAAAAACAGATTTATAAAAGCTGAACAAGATAAAACCATCATTGTTAACACTTCTGCTTAAAGAAGAGTTTAGTAATAGAAGATTACGTGTAGTAATCACTAAGAAGTATGATTACACCTAATTTAAGAAGTTCAAGTAAACCAAACAAGACTGAGGCATTACCTCAGATGCTGCTCTAATGGCAGCATGTATGAAAAAGAAACCTAATTAATACTGCTAAAGCTGACATACACAAACCTAATTAATTACCCAGTTTTGTAAGAGTGGTAGGGGTAAGAATTCATTGATATAAGTTATAGCTTCACAGGCCAATCAAGTACACTTCTTTACGGTGTCCCAGTTGAACATGATTCCAATGCGTTTTGTTTGGGCAAATCATTCCTGGGCAAATATGCACCCAACATAGAAAATGTAGTTCCTGAGTTTCAATAATGTATTAGATAGATAATATGTTGGGTAACATGTACTGTAGCTTTTGTGCTTGTGATAAACCATTGCATTTGTGTTTGTCATAGTCAATCTCTCAGTTAAAGTGTAAAACTTTGACATTGGATTATTGTAGCCTTTGTCTAAAAAATAATTAGAAAATAGCAAGAGCTCAATTGTAAGTAGTGGAAGTCTAAATTGAAGGTTGTACTTTTTGAATCATGCCTTGTTTATTTTAGGTATCACTCAAAATGATTTCCGTGTGTTTTGTTTGGGCAAGTCATTCCTGGCCAAATATGCACCCAACATAGAACAAAGAAATAGTTGCTGAATTTCAATAATATTTTTGATAGATAATATGTTTGGATAACATGTAGTGTAGCTCTTGTGCTTGAAATAAACCCTTGCATTTGTGTTTCAATGTCACAGTTAAAGTGTAAAACTTTGCCATTGGACTGTAGTAGCCTTCATCTAAAAAGAGCTGATTGTAATTAGTGGAAGTCTGAATTGAAGCTTATTTTTTTAAATCATGCCTTGGTTTATTTTAGGTATCACTCAAATCTGGAAAGAAATTTGACGAACATTCTATGATTCAGAAAGCTGAAATGAGACTCGAATCAGGGACTTGTAATGTGTGCTCAGCTCCTTGTTCATCTTGCATGCATCTTAACCGAGCTCTCATGGGGTCAAAGACCAAAGAATTCTCTGATGAAAACTCTCGCTTAGGAGAGGCTAATCAGTATTGTACTGTTGAGGCTGATGGGTCTTCTTCTCCTGGGAGCAGAGCTTGTGAAAGATTGAAGAAGCATCCTGTCAATGAAAGCAGTCACAAGCCTAGTATTTCTTCAACTCATGATTCTCAGTCTGAAAATGTTGAGAATGGACAAGCCTTATCTGGGAAGTATCAGGATTCTAAGTGTTTAGAAAGTCTTGACGATATCACTTCTTGTATCAGTAGGACCAGTGATGCTAATTTAGCGAGTGGTAGCCAACAAATAAATACAGACAGAATAAATGTATCTTGTAGTTCGACTTTAGTTAGTCACTTAGAGGCAGAAAGATCTAGAAATGGGCCATCTGTTGACATGTCTGGTTTGTCAGAAGGCTGTATGGAAAATGTAGATTCATCATTTACCAAAGAGAGAGTACCTATTATATCTGCTGGTGAAAAACCTGTGGCAGATAAGGAGAACCTAAATAATGGTATAGCCAAAGTTTCAGTGGAAATATGTCCGAAGTCAGAAGCAGATATGGGAAATAATGTTGATATTGCTATAGCTGAAGATCATAAATATTCAGCCCTTGATGGACTGCATGCGAAGGTTGATAAGCTGATTAAATCATCTGGCAGGTCTGAACCTCTATCAGAAGATGAGGGTCATGAATCAGATGTTGTTGAGCATGATGTGAGTGCATGTTCTTTCATTATTTTAGTTTCTTTGCATCAAAAGTAAACTCAATGGAGATGTAAATGGGAGAAGTAGAATGTAATGGCTTGAACATGAATGAAGATTGATGTGTGTGCATAATCTTAATTATTTTTTAGGCTTGGGGTAATGCCAAACAATCAACTTAGTTTGTAAATATTCCATATTCTCCACTTCATTATGTCTTTACCTTAACTGTTCTTTTTTGTTACACACTTCTCTGATGTTGCTCACTGTGATGTTCCCCCTGTAATTGACTTGGAAATAGGTAAAAGTATGTGACATCTGTGGAGATGCTGGTCGTGAAGATCTACTTGCCATATGTAGTAGGTGTAGTGATGGTGCAGAGCACACGTATGCACAAGATCCTTTTATATTACATATAATATTGTTGCATAGTCCTTTTCACTAAATTGAGACTTAACATTATGGTATCATTGAATCAGCTACTGCATGCGGGAAATGCTTGTCAAACTCCCTGAAGGTGATTGGTTGTGTGAAGAATGCAAGTGTGTGGAGGAGACGGCAAATCGAAGGCTAGGTAATCATGAAGTTCTTTGTGTACAGCATATTTTATTTGAAAAATGTTGTGCATCATGGTATTGAAAAGGAGTGCCCTCTGATATGAAATTGTATCCTTTTTTCTTACTATAGTTTGGCTGGCATAAGTTTTCACGTGCCCATGTATGTGCTAACAGATTTGTTAAATTTAATTGTGTTTTAGTTATTGAAGAAAAAAAACTTCATAAAGTTATTTCAGCTTCACAAATTTCTGGCAAAAGACCTTCTCAAAGCATGGAAATAGCTACAGCAGCAAAAAGGCAAGCTCTTGAATCAAGCACAGGATCACCGAAGGCATCAAGCCCAAAGAGAATAGTCTCACTGTCACGGGAATCTTCTCTCAAGAGCATGGATAAAGGAAAGATGAAATCTGGGCAACAGGTCCCTGTGCGTAACCACCATGGTGGTGATGATGTAGACCTTGCACGTTCTCTTTCGACTGGCCCTCGGAGTCAAAATCCAAGGAGTATGGTTACATTTGACATCTACTGAACTTCATTACTTTATTTTCTTTGTTCCTTATAATCGGCCTTGAATTCCATGGCAAACATATCAATGTCTCCAATTTCCCTGGGTTTCATCTTTTCATTTAATTCATAGTATGATTTTTTGTTTCTATGAATAGGTACGTTGTTGAAGTCCAATTCATTCAACAACTTCAATTCCAAGCCTAGAATCAAACTTGTCGATGAAGTTGTTCCCCAAAAGCAGAAAGGGGGTGTCGAACATATTTCTAAGAATCTTGAGAAACCTACTGGGATGATAAGCAAATCAATGTCATTTAAATCCTCACACTTGGGGCGGTCAAATACTAATGAATCAAAAGTTAAATCTAGTTTTTCTAAACATGGAATTGTTCAGGATTCGAAAGCATTAAGACATACAAAAGAACTGGGTTCACTTGACAAGAAATTTCAACCTAAGATTGATCGACCTGTCATTCATTCAACTATGGTTAGTTCTGTTTCCACATCAAAAGGTGATCATAAGCTTGCTCCTCTTGGTGAAACTGCTAAACCTTATACAGTTAACAACAATCGAGAGTTTAAGGTCAACCAAGATGGAAAAGTATATTCATTATCAAAGTCTATGAGTAATACAGGCAGTAGAAGTCCAGAACCTCAAGTTAGTTCAGGTGTGAGTGTGATCTCGAGTGGAGACATTTTATTTCTGTTATATTATTGGAATATTTCAACCTTCTTTAAAATAGTTCATTTAGCTGCTTTTAAAATTTCAGTTTTCTATCTAGTAACAGCATTTTCTATCATTTTTCTCTTATTTTAATTTTAGTAGGAGCATGTACCTATGATGGATTTTTGTGCTTTAGGTGGACTATGTTTTCTGCAATGATGGTTTCTTATTTAGTTATTGTTTGGATTTTGCAGATAAAACATCAACCAGTGTCAATGAAACTCAACAGGATAGGCTGCCTCGATCACATGAAACTGTTAATCATGTTGACAGAACAAAGGATAGTTCTAGTGATCATGTGAGGTCAGGTGTTACTAATGCTTCAAAAAGTTCATTTTGTCGTAAATGTAAAGATTTTGGCCATGCTACAGAATGTTGCTCAATTAGTGGTACCCAAGAATTTGTTGCTGAAGCATCAGTCACTGCTACAAGTAGTTCAAAAGAGGAGATGCATAAGGGAAATAGATTGAAAGCTGCAATCCAGGCAGCTTTGCTTAGGAGGCCTGAAATACACAAGAAGAAAGAAGGTCCTGATGAAACTAATGAGTTTCCTACATCAATCATAGGTTTCAAACGTGAAGTCACTTCTCAAAACCAAGTGTTGGTTTCCAGCACATTAAAGAATAGTATATATGCTGAAGAAACGAATGTGAAGCAGGAAATTGTTGAGAGTTCTTCATTTGAAACCACTAAATGTCCATCTGCTAATGATCCGAAGCAACTTAAATTTTTCCAAACTGATATTTGCTCTCAGCTGAGAAAGTCGGATTTTGTTGGTCTTACTTCTGGAGAGCCGGTAGTGAGAGACTTGGCCAATAATGGCATGGTGCTCTCAAGTGTTCTTTCAAAGATGTCAGTCATTCCGGAGTATGAGTACATCTGGCAGTATGTAACATCTTATGATGAGCTAGTTGATTTCTTTTCTGGATTGTTTTGTTCACTCTTCATGGTTTGCCATCAAGTGTGTTTTATGAGTTTTATTGTTCATGCAGGGGTGTCTTTGAAGTGCATAGAAATGGAAAGCCGCCTCCTGACTTGTATGCTGGAATTCAGGCACATTTATCTGCATGTGCTTCTCCTAAGGTTATTGAGACAGTAAGGAATTTTTCACCTGAAGTTTCCCTAAATGAAGTTTCTCGATTGAGCATATGGCCTTCACAATTTCATCAAAGTGGTGCTAAGGAAGATAATATTGCTCTTTACTTCTTTGCCAAAGACACTGAAAGGCAAGAATATAAATATCACTCTTCCATTGACAATAGACATTGAAACGCAAATATAATTCTTTGCTTCCTATCTTGTAAATTATTTACCATTCATTTCTAACAATTTTCTATTACAGTTACGAGAGACACTACAAGGGTCTGTTGGATCACATGATTAGAAATGATTTGGCACTTAGGGGAATGTTTGGTGGCGTTGAACTTCTCATATTTGCATCCAATCAGCTTCCGGAAGACTCACAGCGTAAGAAATTATTCTGGACTCTCGCTAAACAATTCCTGAGATAGTGGCAACTTAGTGAATTATGCGTATGGCTTTGGTGTTGGGTTGAAGTTTATGTTTGCATTAACTATCAAGTTCTTTAGAAATTTGTTTCATATGCAACTTTGCAATGTCTTCTAAGAAAGAGTTTGCTTGCATCTGTTTTATATTGTATTTTGGACTTTTTTATGAACTTGGATGTATTTATACCTGATGCCGGTTGATGACATCCATTCATTTTGAATCAGAATTCTATATTTTGTTTTATAAGATATTGGAATTCTAAAACCAACTCGTCTGGATGAAACAGACAAGGGAAGGTCATAAGACAATAATGCTTTGTTGTCAGTGGTGGTGATTTGTTGCTCTAGTTGGGCATTGGTTTGTTGATAGTGTTATGCTTTGGCCTGTTAATTTTGTCCCTTTTGATCATCAGTGGGGTGTGCTCAATATGGGTTGTTTGGCAGTTTATTTAACTGAAAATATAAATGATCATCTATGCAACAAGGATTTTTAATAAGAAATATCAACTGTTTAAACTTTATCTGCAGGTTGGAATATGTTATTTTTCCTATGGGGTACATTTAGAGGGAGGAGGATAAATCATTCAAATTCCACAAAAAGTAAATGTATTCCTAGTTTGAATGTGATGCCAAATGAGAAGGATTTCCCGTCTGCTGTCATGACTTTGTCTGAAACTTGGTGTTCACCAAAACGTGTCAACGAAGAGTCCATTGACCAAGGTAACAATATGCCATGTAGGAATTTTGTTAGTAAAGGAACTGTGTTTGGCCAGACACATTTGGAGTTGCAAGTGAAGTTAGAGACACCAGATTCTAGTGTCAACACCAAATCTACATCAGGGATTCTGATCACCAGTACTCAATTGTGTCAAGAAATGAATTCTACTGGTTCATCCCTGGTAATGTTTTTATCCTTATATATGTTTGATAGATTCAAGAGTTTCTGTTTGTTTCCGCTTAAATTGTGATATGATCTTGATTTGTAGTAGTGGTAAATTAGAAATGCTAATTTTATTTTCTGAATTATAGACTATGTACTGATTAGTTTTTGATGGTTCTACAAGGAGGTTGAGAACGTTAGTTGTTAATTATATACTCTTGTCAATCATTCAATTATGATATACAAGGGGAGTTAAAAATAGGTATAATAAGTAAAAGAAGAAAATGCTGCTATGGGAGATGATGGTAACCACTTTTTAGGAGGATAGAAGTTATAAATGTTTTATGAAAGCGTAAGTCCTGCTACTAGTTATCTCATTGTTTTTTAATGATATTCTTGGTATTTGCAGGGAGATAGTGCACCAGAGCATCGACAATGCATACAGTCTAAACCTCCTGAAGTAACGGGAACTAGTGTAAGTAGAAGGATTGTGGAAACAAAAACTAATCCTGATATTTCTGGTAAGCAAGAGCCCTCTTCGTCTTTGGAGATCCCTTCTGTCGATTGCCAAATAGATACTGCAAGTAATATCATTAAGGATAAAATTTTGGAGAGAACAGTATACGATGAGAATCAGCGAAGGCCTAAAAGGAAACAGTTGGAAAATGATCTCAATATTAACGAGGAGGCAACAATGCTTCAGGGAGACCTGGATTTGAAAGGGGCCAACTGTCTGGTACCTAATGATAAAAAAATTAAGCATATAGATCTATCAGATACACTTGTGGAGGCTTCTGCAGTTAGTTCTCAGAAACGTCCTTTGAATGTGGTAAATTGCAAATTGGAAGACACAGAAAGTAGCAAGAAGCTGCAAAAAAGTTTGGGTGGAGTTTTTGAATGCAACGAATCTGCTGGAGCCAGGGTCTCTTTCAATGGTAGTTTTGCATCCCTTGTGAACGATCTTGGTTCCTGTTCTTCGGTGGGCAAAGGGTGCAAAGAAGCTTGCGATGAGAAAATCATCCACGAGGACTTAGGAACGATGGAAAGAACCTTTTTTCCTGTTGATAATCGCAATAAACTTAACTCGGGGATGGTGGTGAACAGGGAGTCACTGAATGGGGCTGGTGAGTACGTGGACCAATTTGAAGTTGGGATTCCAAATTTGGAGCTTGCTTTGGGGGGTGAAACAAAACCGTCACACAAGAGTATGCTGCCATTCTTTGTTGGTGCAGTTGACAAGAAAATTAACCCGGAAAAGACTCCAGATATTGAGCGAGACGATGAGAACGTTGCTGCATCTCTTTCCTTGTCACTATCCTTTCCATCTTCAAGCAAAGAACATATGAAACCAGTTACAAAAAATGAGCCTTTGCCCACCGATGGGCATAACGCCAAGTCGTCGTTTCTTCTTTTTGGGAGATTCACCGACAAATAAATAAATATGCTGCGTTGCTTTGCTATTTCTAACCATGTACATTATCTTGTTCCAGATGCCTTGGATAAAGCAGCCATATCCATCATCAGTGAATCCCTTATACAGAGAAGAGACTTCCACCTGTTCATGTGCCCGGCAAAAAATAAGTACTTTTTTCTAATCTCTTTACCCCTTTGTTAAATACTTGCTTTTCTTCTTTCTTTTTGGTTTCAAAACGCATAGTTATGGCTGTCTGTATATAGAGAGAATTTCAGCCCATATAATCTCAGAAATCTTACTAGGAACTTGCGGATCACTACTTTTATGGCATGGTTTCCTTTGTTCCTGGCTTCATCATCTCTCTTTTCCCTTTTTATATTCCTCCTGCACTCACATCATCTTAATTTAAACATTTCCAATGCCAAGCTCTATATCAAACGTGTTAGGTCTCATGTCAAACGTGTAATTACGTATCTTGATATATTGTGATTCTGCTCTTCTTTCATTTTTATTCTCATAGAAAAAACCATACAAATAAGTATCATAATTTAATGAAAGGACTATATATCTTTAGAAGACTAATCGTCATATTTTTAATGGTATAATTAAATAATTCTGGAGTATATTCGGTTAGGTGAAATGGTGAGCTATGTTATGCTGCAAATATTTGTTATCAATAAGTGTACTAATAACTAAGGCAACGGTTATTCTAACAATGATAATGAAAACAAAACTCTTAAATTAAAATGTAGAGTTTTAAATATTTTGGATTAATTAGTTTTTGGGCTTCCAGATTTTATAATCTGGAAGTCTTTTCTGAACATGAGATTAACTTCTAGATTATGTAATCCGATTTTTTTTTTTAATGTGTGATTAACTTCTAGATTACATGATTCAGAAGTCTTTTATGGATATGTGATTAGTTTATGGATTAAATAATTTATAGGTTTATTTTAAATCCAAAAAAAGACTTTCAAATTTTATAAATCTAAAGAATATTTTTTGGTTCAAAAACATCTTCCAAATTATGTATGAGGTGGCATAATTTTTCATATTTAGTATTTAGTTTAAGATGACACAAGAATGTATGGAGAAGAAACAGTCAAAAGTTCTAATAAGCGGGGAATTAAGGGCCTCTTGAATATTTTGTTTAACTATTAGTCGTTGTCAGAATTTTGTTGTGATTAGTGATATTGTGAAAAATTACATACAACTGTGTTCAAGGCTGTCACAATCATAAGTTTGTTGTTAATATTGATATTGCGAGAATACATACAAATTTGTTGTTATATGTATTTATTATTTAAATATTTATTAATTTATGTATTTATATAGATAATAACATTTTATTCTAATTTAGTATATTTTCACACAACAATTAATAACAATTTCTATGATAAATGTACGAAATTCTTTGTCATGCAATCAATGATTTTCATTGTAATATTGAGCACTTGAAACCATATTTAACTTGTCTTTTATTTAAATATTTTTTTTTATATATTCTTTTATAGTTTAGAAAATAAAATTATGAACTTTAATGGTTATATGTTTATTAAATAAATTAAATATTTAGACAATTGGCTCTCCAACTTCTAACTCATGGTACTTTTATGTAATAACTAAGAAGCAAACAATTAAAGTAAAATTAAAATTCATATCTAATAAAAGTCTTGTATTTAAATTTTATAGATAAAAATCTTATTAAAAAAATGTACTAAAAAGGGTAATTATATTGTTGAATAAGAAAAATGAATGAATATTTTGTAACCATTTATACAAGATTTGTGGAAGGTGATTTGGTGAGAAATGAGAAGGAAAGGTTACAAAAGTTGGTTAAACTCACATCAAATGAAAAAGTTTAGTCACAAATCTGCCTTGAAATTTGATTGCGGTGTTGTTAAGCATTCCCATCTCCATGATACAGTTTTATCCTTTGCAGTTATTTTAAAATTTAAATTTAATTATTTTTATTTTAACAATGATCCAAAGACTGATTTTTTTTTTCATTAATATTAATATTTTATTTGTTCTGATTTATGTCGAAGAACTAATATTTTTTCATTAACATTAATATTTGTTTGACCTAAATCGAAGAGATAACCTTATTAGAGCATCGCATTTGAAATATTGTCAGTTTTTTAGGTTGATATTTTATCACGATTTTGTCCTTGTTTTTGAGGTTGATATTTTGTCACGATTTTGTCCTTAAAAGACACTTTCGTGAATTGAAAGAGTGAGAAATATATAAACTATTATTGATCTTGACTTTAAACAATACAAGACTATATTAAAACAATATTGAAAGAGTATTGATAAGAGAATACCAGTTTATAAATGAATAATTTTTTTACTAAAATATGAATCATACTTTTAACAAGAGTAAAAAAATCACTTTACATACTTTACATTGTCACACAATACAATTCTATAATTATTTTATCTCTTCACATATATTTCATAATTTATAAAAACATATTTATATTTTCGATTATATCCAAATCTGATATAAGATTATCAAGACGTCAACCTCAATATATTCACAATAAAAGATATTGAGTTTACACAAAAAAAAAATTCCATAAAATGACGAAAGATGCTATTTTTTATTTATTTAATTACATTATTAATTAATACAAAAATAAGTTAATGTTATATAAAAATCTTGTAACGAGAATATCTTATTATTACACATTCATCAAGTTCAAAGTGAAGTATTAATCACATAATTAATTGATTATGGATTAATTTATTGGTCTCTATGAATTTTTTAATTCATTTTGTTCTCTTGTTATCAACAATTAGACAGTTTTTAATGTTCTTCTTTTCCTATTGTCACATAACTTCAACAATTACTGTTCAATTCATTTGTGTTCAGTTTTTTTTTTTATAAAATTTTTATGTTCCTTTTTTTTATAAAACTTCTCTTAATTATCAATTCATTTGTGTTCAGTTTTTTTTTTTATAAAATTTTTATGTTCCTTTTTTTTTATAAAACTTCTCTTAACTATCAATTCATTTTTGTTCAGTTTTATTTTTTTATAAAACTTTATGTTCAGTTTTTTTTATAAAACTTCTCTTAACTATCAATTCATTTCTATTCAAATTTTTTTTATAAAACTTTTGTCAGTAATATTACTTGATATATCATATATACTTACTCTAAATAACAACAATTATCTATTATCACACGAAAAAAATATTATTAAAAAAATAGAAATTATAATTTTTGTTTTTTTTTTCAGTTTATTTAATTTTGATTTTTCTAATAAAATCCACTTGTGTCTTAATGTTGTATCGAATATATAAAACATTATCTCTATTTGTTTAAAAATTAAAAATATCTACTCATTATTTGTTAATAAATACTATTGTTATATTTTTTTTATTGTTTTCTATATATTTAATATTAATTATAGCAACTTATTGTTTTCTATATTAATTTTTTTCATTTCATATCATCATAGATACAGTGTTCATGATATTATCTCATCATTATACCATATACTTGTTAAAATGCTACTCACCAGAAAAAGGAAAATATTAAATCCTAAACCCTAAATCCTAAACCCTAAACTCTAAACCTATTTCAGAAAATCTGAACATATTGTCCAAGAATGTAAATTGTTACGCAATTGAAAATAGTAATCCATTTTGTGATAGGTTGAGTTGTTTTGTCACTTTTCAAAAACTTTACAGTCTTTTTTATAATTTATTTATTTAAATATATTTATTAATATCACTTTTTAGATAATAAAATTAATTAAATTTTAATATTATAATGAAAACAGATTTCTGATTACGTAATTCGAAAGCTAATTACAAACACGGAAAAACGACTTTCTTATGTATTATTATAAAGAAAGTATTTTTAGAAATATGAAAATTATGGAGGCGTGAGAATAATATATAGAGATGTAGGAAGAAATAGTCTAAGAAAAAATAATGAGTATTTTGTAACCAAAAGTTGGTGAGACTCACAGAAAAAGTTTGGTCCACATTTGCGAAGAAATTTGATTGCGGTGTGGCTAAGCATTCCCATCTCCATGTTACAGTTTTATCTTTGCAGCTATTTTAAAATTGAAATTTAATTCATCTTTATCTACTGTTGTCAAATATTCATATCTGTTTTTTTTTTTTTTAACAATGATCCAAACACTAAGTATTATGACTTCAAAGGTCAGGTTTTTTTTCATTAATATTCATGGGTTGACAACCTTATTCTAGATTATAACTAGAATTAAAAAAAGAAATATTCTTTTACCGTGGATCACATTTTGATAAGTGTGAAAAATATCACTTTACAACTATGTAACACTGATATAATTTTAAAATTATTTATTTTTTCACATGGATTTTATATTTTAACAAAAAAAAAGTTATTTATCTCTCAACACATATAGTGTGGTATATTTAATAATATGTAAGATACTATATTTTTATTCTTCCTAATCATTTTTTAGATCTTCACAAAATTACATATTCCATAAAATGATGAAAGATGCTACTTTGTTTATTTAATTACATGATTAGTTAATAGGAAAAATAATTTAATGTTATATAAAAATCTTGTAATGATAAGTATATCTCATTATCTATTTGTTTAAAAATTAAAAATATTTACTCATTATTTGTTAATAAATTCTATTGTTATGTTTTTTATTGTTTTATATATCTTTAACACTGATTTTAGCAACTTATGTTAATATATACTATTGTTTCTCATTTCATATCATAGGTATAGTTTTCATTATATTATCTCATCATTATATCATATAGTTAAAATGTTATAGAAGAAATATACTGACACCAGAAAAGGAAAATATTCAAGACAAACAAACAAAATATTTCAGTGGGAAATTCAACCACTGCTAATCCAAATTACTAATTACCAATAAACTATGGAACTGTTCTTTAGATCCATGGTACCAAAATCCCAACGGCAACAACTATTCACATCCTCCAATTCATTCTATATTTATGTAAGCATAAGCAAATCTACATTGAACATAAGCATATGATGCAACTGTTCAGAAAATTTCACTTTCCATAGAAAAACATCCAAAAAAATGGGTACTCTAAAAGATTTGGCAGCGTGCATATAAGATATAACAAACAATATCAACCTTCTCATTGGTGATTTGCTCCAGCATCAGATCTTCTAATAAGCTATTCACTGGCAAATAAAATAATGAAGGACCTTCCATCAGCTATCAAATGAATTCAAATGCATCCATCTGGAAGATTTAAACTTGTATGTTCATTGGCCTGGCATCAAACCCTCCGTGGCATTAGAAACTATACATGCATATTTAGGGAGTGTGTTTCCTGTTCTACATAGAAATAAACAGAGGACATGGTGAGTAATTCAAATATCAAGTTGGTGGATCTATTCATCATAATGCCAGAAAGAAGATTGATTAAGTGACAGAATTAAACTCACAATCAATTGGGTGTTTGTCAATTTGGCGAGATGTGTAATGCGCAGAAAGTAAAAGCAGTGAAAGGAATGCACTTGCCACAAAAATTGCATCAAACCATCGGTGATAAAAGTCAAACTGGATATCACCACCCAATACCTCTGTTATAATAATCCTGCCCAAAGATTCGGATTAGACATCATTAAGATAAAATGCGTGATCATCAATTGAAGTTTGATGCAATTTGATGTTCAAGCATGCCAAATTTGCATCAATCAAAACACAGACTCATACTCTATACTGCAACTAGTACGAAATTAGTTCTAAACTATGAAAACTAGTCTGTTGATTGTATAGATACCAATATGACTATCGTTGCTGTTCATTCTTCTATTTTCATTTCTCTTCTCCATCTCTTGCATTATTATGAGGATGTCAGAATCCTCGGGGAGTGTTTGGTATTAAAAAAAATCAAACCAAAATTCTCATCAAGCTCTCACTTTTTCTTTTTCTGACAACTTATTTTCTATGTGTATAGTTTTATTGTACCCATTAGCCACCAAAAAACTCTTTATTAGCCACCAAAATCTTCGTTTTATTGTTACTTTCTCCCCCTAATAATGTGTTGTTATCTCCATCCACAGGTAAATAATATTTAAAAATCCACAATTCTTGTTATACTGGATAGGTTTCTACTATTTAAAAATAATTAATGCACAAATTAGGACTTATACCTGTATTCAGTTGCTAAGCTTTTTCTGATTAAAAGAATAGAAGATACAAAATACATTCCCATAATCTCAGACAAGAACAGAACTACATTGCTTGAAGACCCACTTCCAACTCTTGAAACAGCAAAAAAGAACTGCACGGAACACCAAAAATGAAAGTTAGGCTTCACAATAATAAGTCGACAATATACAAATTGTAACTCTAAATATATTTAGTGAAGCCAAACTGTTCCTAGACCACATAGAACAAGATGTAATCCAAGCAAAACTCTCAAATACACAGGATAAATCTCAAAGAAACCACAAAATAATAAACTTATTTGAAATTATACTCAAATGGTTTGCACCAAATAATAAAGCTTGCCCAAATACAAATCCTTTAAAGCTAACTATAACCCATATGACAAATTAACTTGCTATAATAACTCTGGTGGTGGTGTAGTTCTACCATAATTATTACTAATGAACATAAAATAAACAAATAGATTTCCTAAATTACTGTAATAATTATTTATCCACAGGCAATACAAAGATATAGTTCTTCAATAAAGAACTCAAAGTTCTCTTTAATAGTGAATTCTCATCGTGAATGATCATTGCTTCTTCAAACTTCTCTTCTGTTTGATGTTACAATAAAAAGTGGATGTTGGAGACTTATAATATTAGTGTACTTCTTTTAGTTCACAAAAATCGATTGAAACCAGTAACAGAACTTTCATGTTGGAAGACCATCATTTCAGTGTGATGAAGGCATCACATATCAGAGATTCAATTGATCATTGGCATTATAGGTATCAGATGCTTACTTGTTGGTTCAAATTTCTAATGGAGATTGCCAATCAGCATGTTTTCTTCCTTTTAACCCCCTTATGTAGTAAAGATCTTTTTAATTAAAAAAGTTATATGCATTGCAAAAACATATAAAATTTGATTTAGACATTGGGCATGTTTCCTGTTGCCTCCAATGAAGTAGGTAGATAATACATTTACTAATTTACATACATGGCAGGAAGTTACATTGCTTATTCTTCTATGGCATATTGATTCTTAAATAGATCGTCCTAGATTGTAAGCAAAAACCAGCCTTCCAAATTTCCATTTGTGTTTGTGCTGCAAAGCCATATTGCTACCATACACAATAATAGCTTAGCTTCCTTTTAATGAAATTCTCAGTTCTTTTCTCGATGGCTCAACTGATGCACCCCCAACAAAAGAGGGTGAAAGCAGATTGCGATTTTATCAACAATACTCCTCAATAGACTGTTTAACAGTCTATTGAAGAGTGCTGTTCTTCTAACCCATGCAACATCAAATGGAAAAAATTTGCAATTGAAAGTAGCAGGAATACCTTCATCAGATTTGTTAAGAATCCACGGACTGATATCACAACCAACATTCCGATGAATAACAAGGAGATGTACTGCACAAAAAAACGCAGAAAAAATTGGAAAAAAAAAGATACACCAAACCATTAAGTACCATCTAAGTAATTTATAATTTTTATTACAAATAGCAAAACACCTACCAACAAGTGAACTTTTATGGGAAAATCCAAATAACAAAACAGAAAATAAATAAAATGGGATCTTACAAGAATGCATTCAATTCAACTAACCCAATTAAAGCATATTTGATTCATGAATATCCTATTTCTCAACAAGTCCATACTTTATTTCTGCTTCATCATGTAAAGTGTCAATGGTGATCTCAGTATGATTACTGATTAGTGGGAGGATTAACCAAATGCGGACAAAGAAAGTTATCAGACTTCAAAATAGTAATATTAAACAAGTCTAAACTCCCAAGCTAACTCTTGAAGTTTACAACAAAATAGAAATTCAACAAGCAGTTTTGCCTAGAAACTTCAAGATATTTACTGCTAAGATTTATGAGATGTCAGGCCACAGAAAATAGAGTAAATGGGGTGCTCTAACTTAACTGTAATCAGGCTCTCAATATTATGTGTATCATAATGATTGTAGGACAAATGCATGTAGTATAATAAGAACAAGCCCATCCCAATAACCTCAGTACAAATAACATTTACAAAATAAGAAAATGTCCATTTTTATCTTTAAACTAGAATCCACCAGGGATAGGAATCACATTCAGAAGAAAGGCACCATTTAATTGTAGAAAGCAATGGCAAACAACTGGACTCTAACCTGTGATAACATGGCTGCATTTATTCCTATATCAAAGAACTGAAGGAATATACTTATTATCCTTGTCACGGGATCAACTGAACCATCCTGTCATAGAAACACATTAATAATACAAGAGTCAGCCTAAAAGCTAGGAAGAGGTAATTTTATATTATGAAATCTTTAATAGCAAAAGATATGATCAAATTGAAGAATTGCTGAGGAATACAATTTACCTGTTTGAAAACAACACTCTGCAACGACTGTCAAAAGAAAATTATTAAGTTAGCCATATTATCTACAGTTAAGAAATGATAAGATATCTCATTTGCTAGAGAAATGAGAAAATATTATTATTGATATTACCATCAGATAGATGCCACTACAAAACGGTATCATATATTAAGTCAGTCTCAATTGTACTTTCCAAAACAGGAATATATCATCATAGAGAGAAGCAATACAAGTTGTAATTAACTGCATGGTGTGCTACAATAACTGATGAGAGATTTTTTTTTACCATAATTCCCTAGTTCCCTATTGCTTGCAAGGAGAGAGAAATGATCTAGAAACAGCACTATACCATAATTATTTCAAATTATTTATCATTTGCAACTGTTATTATTGTCTGAATTAAATTAAAAAGATAATAATATAGAGATAGGATAAGTAATCTTTCCTAAATGATAAAAAACAGACAAAAAAGCTATCTTTTCTCTTTACTTCAAAATTGTAGCATTCCTCTCTTACTAAATTTGCCAAACTCCCACAATTTCAGTGTTAAGTTAAACACAAAAGGCAGCTTAAGGTGCTGAGATCCCTAAATACAGAAATTAGTATGTCATATTTCATTACAAAGCTGAGACAAATACATCTTTAATTCAGGTATCATTAAATTTATCTGACACTTATATAGATAAAGTACACATCACACCTGAAATGTTGGCAAAATGTGAAACTGATAAATGGAGAGGGTGATAGATTTAACAGAAAATCCCTTGGGGAAAATTCCCTTGTAGTTTAGATAGTTAGTACATTTACTAACTAAAGTTCATATTTAAGATATTACCAATCCCAAGTGAGACATGTAGGAAGCTCCCCATTAAGTCTAAATCCACATTTAACAATTTCACACAGTACCAAAATTGAGAGAGCCTGAGGAAACAAAATAAAGAGTACCAAGTGTAAAATCTGGGCCAAACTTCTGGTGTGCAATCGTGTTTTATCCTAATTTTAGTTATGGAAGATGGTATTCTATGTTCTGATTTTCAGCCATTGGAATATTTTGGCAATTTTAGCAGTCCCACACTTCACGAGCTTTATCTGGGCTAAGATTTAATGAGTCATCATCCTAATATAATTAGCGTTTTACTTGAAGAATGTTGTTATGAAATAACTGATAGATTAGTTTAAGTAGCACTGTTCTGTAAATAGATTTGATTTCCAGATCTATCATGCAATTCTTGCAAACCATCTATACCTTAAGACAGCTTTAATTCACCAGTTAAAACATTGGCTTTATTAAGAAAGATTAATTATAGCTTAAATAATGATTCCTGACATCACAATACCTTGATCATTTTATACACACAATATGCAGAACAAGCATAGCCAAGTAGATTCTGCATGTGTCCTCTCCAAGTTCGAGAATAAGCAGCAGCTTCCTGAAAGATACCAGTTTTCCCCAATAATCAGAATAAAGGAGAAAATATAAGCACCACATAGTTCAATCATACTATATTTTGATAGAAAAAGAGGTCAGCCATTATTTTACAATTCACACATAATTTTATCATTTGCCATAACATAACATACATATTTTAAGAACAAGCTGGTCACACTGCTTTTCAGTTTTGCTAAAGGAAAATGACACACTCTTAAAAAAGGAGACATGATGGCTTTGTTTATATATCTAACCGGTTCTCACACAATCTTGGGTTTTGAAACGTAATAATGTGAGGATTGATACTAGAGAGCTTTGAAATTTACTCTAATGCCACCTGGGCTTATAATGTGAGAATTGATAATGAGTGGAAGAAATTAAATATGACTGCATACACAATTCTAAAAAGTAAGGGTAATCCAACGAATAGCAAACCTTCGCTTGACGAAGCTCATAGATCTCCAAGAACAATTGTTTTGAAAGCTCTTCTAAGGCCAGAACTTCTGCTTCCAAGCCTTTAATATCTACAAATTTGACAAGAATAGTTTAAAATTTGTAATTAAATATCTCTAGCATAATTACAGAAAAAAAAATTAGACAATTAGAAATACCACTATCAAGGAAATAAGTATTTCCAGTAAAATAAGAATTTCACTTAGAAAAGCAAACTTGCTTCCGAATTCTGATGAAATTTCAACACACTATCATACAGATGTAAAGTCAAGGGCATTCCATTTCTCTAGATATCCAATGTGGAGATCCCTATAAAATGGCCACCAGCAAAGAACCACCAAGAAACTATAAACTCTTTTCTCAAAGAAGTTGTAATGGTTGGTAAGAGATTAACCTTGAAATCTCAATCATTCATCATGCACACAAAATAACTGCATAAGTTCAACCTCTTTTTGTATTTTACAAAAAACACAGATGCTTTTCACCCTGTACCTTATTTGGGTAAACAGTTTTAACTTGCTTTATTGATCATATAATTCTTAAAACTTTGGTTCCTCAGAATTTATATTTCAAAAGTGGAAGCTTCAAATGGCCTTTTTAAGAGTAAAAGAAAACTGACCTTGCTCCTTTTGATCCTCTTGGACAGATCGAACAACTGTACCAACAATTCGTTTAATTAAAGATCTAGCATTTAATTTCTGCAAGAAAAAAGTTGGGATGAAGCAATTACAGGGAATGAAAGAAAATGACAAATAAAAAATGATAACATTATACCTCAACAAACTAACCTTTATATGTTATTTATTTCAAGATAAAACGAACTTTCCCCTTTAAGGAAAATACACCTTTTCTAATTTAAATTAATGAATTTTACAAAATCAAATTCTTTTAATTTATAAATATAGAATATTTTATCATTAATTGTTATTATGGTCATAGCTATCAATTTCAACTAGCAGCACATTGCAGTCAACTCTGAATGTGTTGGAAAACTACCTTAATTTACAATCACCTATATCCAACCTTAATCGTGACCTATAAGAATTGGTTGCCCAAAGGCTAATAGGGACTGCTAAAAAGGGACTGCTGAAAAAGGCCGACCGAAGTGTCATAGCGTGCAGCCATCAGGATGTCAGCTCTTAAGGGATTGAGATCCCATATCAATTTGAAATAAGGCCTAAACAGTGCTTAAAGAGCTTGGACAATATTTTGTTATATTGAATTAGGCCTTAAGCACAAATTTTAAGATGATAATAGAGCTTATTCTAAATCCATTGTTGAGCCACCTACATTGCCATGCTCTAGACCCGTAGACTTGGGTGCGAGATTGTGCGGGAAAGTTGCCTATATTACGGTCACCCAGCCCTAATTTTAGCCTAATAGAGTTCATTGTCAACTTCTTCAAAAGAACAAAGTAGTGTTCGTATTGTATTGTGCAGCTGTCAGGACATCAATTCTAGAGGAATGGGATCACATATTGACTAAAGTATGAAGAATGCATTATGGAAATGAAAAAAAAAAATCTATTTTTCAGGGTGCCACATTACCCTAATACAGTCATGTTCATGGCCTGCATTTGGTGCTTTACTTATTGAAGTCACTTTGGCTTACCGTACTCTTTTTTCTTCCTCTAGGGTTTCATAACTGACCCATATGCAGTTTTTCTCCTATGCTTCCATTAACAGTAAACATTATTTCATCAAATAATAAAGATGCAGCAAAAAGGAAAAATTAAAGAAACCCATTCAAAATCTTGAACATGCTGAAAGGAAAAAGGATAAAAATGTAACCTCTTCAGATCCTTGCTTCTGCTCCATCTCCATCTGGCAAAGAATAATTTTCTTTTTCTTTAAAACACAAGTCTCAATAGATTGCATCAGCTGTCTTTCCAAGGACTTGATTTCCGTCTCTTCAATCTCTCTGATGAAAAGTGATAAATAACTGTATGGGAGATTTACAGCACCAAAACCAGATAGCACAGCCATGACAGTAACACCGATGACCCCAATTCTACTCACCAGTTGAGGCATGGTAAAGAAACCTGAAACAGGAGAAACGAACAAGTTGGAAACATCAAAAAATAAATAAACACGAGAATCATCCATATTCTACAACTTTCAGTGTCAATTACAGCAATCAATCAGCTGAGAAGCAATTATACTTCACAGACTAAATAAATCACTAGCACTGCTTCCTTCCTAGTTTACCTTCACCAAGTGATTATACTTTTCTAACTAAATATATCACTATCACACGGCACAAGGAGGTGTGTGGTAACAGTACCTTTATCAGGAGATGGCATAGGAAAGTGAATGCCCATGCGCCAAAAGGTATAGAGAAAAGCGAACAAGAAGAGAATTGAAACAAGCGCAGCCCTCTCGGTCCGAACACCACTGTTTTTGAGCATCAAGTAACAGTGATAATACGGGAGGAGGAAGACCAGCAACAGGATCAAGCAGAACAAGTCGATCTTCCAGTTCACCACTCTTGCCCTGCAAAAGAAATCCGAAATGATGAGATTGGTATCAAAATTGATATCAGAAACATTGAAGTTGATGCTAGGGTTAGGTTAATCACTCTTTGGAGAGGATGGGAATGATTTCGAAGATGACGAGCTGCAGAAGATTGCAGGAGAAGGCAAAGACAACGCTGAAGATGATTTGAACGAGAACGCGTTTCTCTTCGTACTCTTTGTAGAGGCGACGGTTCAAGAACCACAAACCCGCCCAACCTAGCAAACACAGACACCCCACCACCGTCACCCCTTCCAAAATTCCCCTTCCCCAACCCATCTTCTTCTCAACGCGATTCTGAATAATCACTTCGTCTTCTCAATCAAATCAACAACCATCACTCTCTCAGATCAGATCCACTCATTCAAGAACAACAACAACAACAACAAGAAAGTTTGCTTGCAATACATCAACAAGAACCCTTTTAAGCAAGTTTAGTGCTTTTCCATTTCCACTGCTTCTTTACCAGGTTAACGCTAAGCTCAACTGCGTTTTCATCTCCATGTACATTTTCCACCACCACCACTCCTTATTAATTTCTATTTTCACTGTTTTCTTATTTTACTAATTAAACAAATTTCATTTCTTCATCAATGTACAATTTATCAGAAAATTTTTGTTTATAGACAAAGAATAACACACTTTGACACGGTTTATAATAATATAATAATGTTTTTAAATTAAATTAAAATTAAAATTAAAATGTAAATCCTATGTTTTTACCGTTAGTGTTAATATATTAGCACTTATAATTTAATTACTACAATACACCGTCATTGCCAAAAAAAATAACACTGCAGTTTAATTTAAAAATTAATAATTTTAATTTGAGTTTAATTTGTATTTTTTTTAACACAGATAATATATATATGTGTGTGTTTAAAAAATTGAATTAATTGATTTAAAAAATAAAAAATATATATATAAATTGATAGAATAATATAATAAATATGGGCCTATTATCCTTTAATTAATATTCTGTTTTCATAAAAGATTAGTGGCATAATTTTCAGTCCTAAAATACTTCTATGTACAATCTCGCATTTTAAAATAATTGAGATAAACTTTTAGCTTCTTTTTTTTAAAAAACTTTTTGTCTTTTTTTTCATATTTTTTTTATTGACATTCTCTTTTTTTTTTATTTTAAAATTTTAAAATCTAAAATTTGAAATACAAAATTATATTTTGGATTTTAGAGTTCAAAATGTATTTTCTGAATTTGAAAATACACTTTAAATACTAAAATGTAAAATATTTTCAGGGTTTGAAAATAACTTTCAAATTCTAAAATTTTGTGATCTGAATTTTAAAGTTTGAAATGTATTTTTGAACCCAAAAAATACTTTTTTAAATTCTACAATTCAAAATGTTTACAGATTATATAATTCAAAAATAACTAAAAAAATTCCACAGCTAAAAGAATAATTTTGGAAAAATTCATGAAAGTGCACTAAGAAACTATGGAGGATGTGATTGTTTTTGCTGATTGGGCTTCACTCTATACATTCCAAAAAATCCAAATGAAGATATTTCGATTGTTTCTTCCTGCGCCTCCATACCTTCTTCTCTCACCTCCATATATTTTCATATTTCAAAAAACGTCCCTCTATACTATTTCGGATTATGAATTCGAAAGTTATTTTTCAAATTTGTAATTAGCCTTCAGATTACATAATCCGAAAGCCTTTTTTCATATACATGATTAATTTCCGGATTACATAATCTGGAAGTCTTATTATTTAACTTCTGGATCATGTAATCCGAAAGTTTTTTTTCAAATGAGTTTTTGGATTACATAATCCAGAAACTACTATATGGAGGTGACATAAGAAGGATAAAAATATATTTTCATGTTATGTATGGAGGTGGTACAAGAAGATATGAAAGAGCAAGAAGAAACAGTCAGATATTTCTTACAATTAAATCCGTATATCACTATCATTTGGTGAGTTAAATAAATTTCTCATAAAGAACACTTTTTTACAAAGTTATACATTATTTAATTGAATAAGATTTTGGTTTAATATTCCATACACATATATGTTGTGTTATTATGACATTAGACATTACACAAAATCCATTGGTAATAAAAACTGTCAAATTGAAACTTAAATTGAAATCTCAATATTCTGCAGTTAAATCCAAATGAAAAAAAAAATCATTATCATTTTTTTTAATTCATATTGACACAGCTTGCAATTACTTGTCCATCTATATTAAAGATCTCACATTAACAATGTATTAGAGATTTCACATTAAGTGGATATAAATTTCACTATATAAACAGATTTAATAAGATTGAGTTAAACTTAAGAACAGATTTAGATTTAATAAGATTGAGTTAAACTTAAAGATTAAATAACGAAACCAATAGCATAAATAAGTTCGAAGTATTTATGTTAGTTCATTAGATACAAAGCCAATAATGTTCCAGAGTTCAACAAGTACCCTTCCATCGAATAAGAATTTTGGATCTTGCTTTAGAAAACAACTGAGATTGCATAAAGTTGAACAAAAACTCAGCTTGAATGAAAATTCTCGATTGTGGGATTACTTTGCACAGCACCTATTCTACCAAGCTTATTTGATCCTTCCAAGAACATGTCAAGAACAGTTTTTAATTATCTGCAACAATATAATTACAAGAACACATAATCCATGCTTATAACCCAAAACTTTACCGAAATTGAATCTCATTCTCACCATGTGGGGACTGAGAGCTCGTTGCAGAGATATCAGAAGACATGGGAATGGAGATTGAGAGTTGAGTTGTGGAGAATGCTGTTTGGTTAGATCTCTCATCTTCCAGTGCAGACCATGAATCCCTGCTTTTTGGCCATTCATTGAAAAAGGGTCGAAGAGATTGATGATCCTCCTCCTTCAGGTGCTCTTCTGATGCATATTCACCAGACAAAAACGAATGTTGGGGAAAATCACTATGCAACAGTGTTGATTTTGATGTAGTGAAAGAGACAACTCTGGTAGACATCAAAGGCCATGTCTGTTCCAGATGTGACTCCATTTGGAGCACCTTGTTGCTTCCTGAAGCTTCTGAGAAGAATATATGATCACCACCCTCAGATTTAAGTCCTTGAAGATACCTGTTTGGTTCAAGTAAAATTGCCATGTTCAAGAGATAAGCAATTATGTTGATACTGCTAAAACATTCAATAGTCATTTTTAATTATGCAGAAACTGGCAGAAACAGTGACACATGGACACTGATACGACACGGATACATATAATCTCTAAAAGGTAGAACACGGGACACGAATCTATATATTATATAATTATGAATTATATAAATTGACAATAAAGATTTATGTGCACAAATATGTTTCAATTTTTTTTGTAGCAGAAATATGTTTATCATGGTTGATTCAAAAGGATTTGTTTCTTATTTTTGTAATCATAATAAAAATTTATATAATAAATTTGAGTTTTTAGAAAACTAATGTATTTCTCTTTTTTAAAATTATGTTAAAACCGTGCAAGAATTGACAGAAATCCAAAAAATATTTTTTGAGTTTGACACTTCATCAATATGTGTCCTGCAAGTGTCGGTGTGGTGTGTCCAACCCAGACACACCATTTAAGAGGAATAGGAATAATTTTGTGTTCTAATTTGTGACTTACTGTTTAAGAAAGAACAAAGCAATATGGCTATGAGGAACAGAACAAAGTACACAGCTATATTCAATAGAGCATGAAGAGAAAGTGTTGTAGATCTCGATTAGAAATAAGGATATTTCTCACGTGCAAACTTTATGAACGGATTTTATAAAGTTGAGTTAGACTTAAAATGCAATGCAGTAGACGAAGTGTTTCTCAACATTTTTTCAAAAGAAGTTTCGCTTTGCACTTAGCATTTCAGAAATAAATCAGTGCAAGAAAATGAAAAACTAGAAAAGAGACAACTAAAGGACCATTTTTTTTGTCAAAGTACCCAACAAGACCAGTTTGAAGACAATTTTGATTCATGAATGTCTCCTAAATCTAAAACAAAGTACAGAAGCTGAAGAAGCAAAGCAAGGTAGCCAACAGCTCTAATCTTGACTTTGACAACAGACAGAAAGATGTAGACCCTTCTGAAGTTCTGCATTCTAAAAACTAGTAATAATGCCTGCAGATCTCTATGAAAAAATTAGAAATCTACCATATAAATATGTCACTATCCACATACAGAAATGTATCCTCAAATTAACTGCCACAAATTTAGACTAAAATATTAAAATTCAAGAACATGATTTTATAGCATAAATAACTTCAAATTCCATGCAAACAAAAGAAGCAAAATATGATAAGGATTTCTGTACCTGCATTCTTTACTTAGGATGGCATAAGGAATGGAATCAACATGATAATTGGTATGGTGAGTTCCAGAATCAGTACCCTGGAGATTACCAAAGCCATTTGCAGGAAGGTTTTGGAAGTTTAGAGTTCTACTTCTGCCACTGCCACCATCAAGTGATGTGACAGTTGAAGAAGATTGAGTCACAGTTTGTGATTCCACAGGCTTTCTTGAACGGTTGCGGCCACGGTGCATGTGGCGCTCACAGTACTTGGATTCAGGGTATGCTTCCTTGGAGCACCTCCATTTTTTTCCATCAGTTCTCCTGCATCTCCCTGGCTCTGGATCCACCTTCTTCCCATAGAAGGAACAATAACTCACTGCAAAGTTTGTCATGCACAGCTTTTTGTTATCAACATTCCAAAGACATTCATTTGGCAGCAATGAAGACAAAATGAAGTTTCAAACATATTTTACATGCTAATAGGTTCAAAATCTCCATAACTGAATACCCAATATTATATTATAAGCTATCACAACACAAATCTGTGTTCCAATAATTCCATCCAGAAAGGTAAAGGAAAATCCCTATAAAAGATGCCAACTAAGATAGCAAATTTATTCACCATGCAATCACTACTTAGTAAGTTTAATTGCAAAAATCAAAGGAAAACTTTCCAAACATGTAAAGATAATATCTAGTTAGATAGACTCCTTCTTAAATTTCAATCTAGAAACAAGCTTAATTTATCCTTCCACACTATAAACAAGCTCATTAAGTGGTTCAGGAACAAAGGGTAAACATAGTCATGTGAAGCCTTTAGGGTTGAATTGAAAGAAAGACATTGATGTTGCCTGCACATAAATGATACCATCACTTGCAGTTACAGGCATCTCATAAATGACACCAATTATGAGAATAAAACATCTAAGAAAAACTCAAAAAGAAAACCCCCCTAATCTCTTTTTGTCTCTGGGCACAGAAAAGTTGAGTTCTTTAATTAAAATATGAAAAAGGGTAAGCACTGATATAGAAAAGAAAGACATTGATGTTGCCTGCACATAAATGACACCACCAATTATGAGAACAAAACTTCTGGGAAGAACTCAGAATAAAAACACCCTAATCTCTTCTTGTCTCTGGGCACAGAAAAGTTGAGTTCTTTAATTAAAACATGAAAAAGGGAAAGCACTGTGAAAACAAGTTCATCATATAGAAAAGAAAGACATTGATGTTGCCTGCACATAAATGACACCACCAATTATGAGAACAAAACTTCTGGGAAAAACTCAGAATAAAAACACCCTAATCTCTTCTTGTCTCTGGGCACAGAAAAGTTGAGTTCTTTAATCAAAACATGCAAAAGGGTAAGCACTGTGAAAACAAGTTCATCATATAGAAAAGAAAGGGGATTGAAAACTGACATGTGGGGTGGTGAAAGAAGCTCTTCTGAATGGGGAGCACGAGATTGTGAGGCACAGGAAGACCAGCAAGCATGTACTTGAAGATCAAAGCTTGGTGCTCCAGTTCCTCCCACTGAGACACTGTGAATGGCGATCTCCCATAATAACCATTGCTCAAACCCATCAAAGTTCCTCCACCACTGTTGTTCATGTTTTCGGTTACTCACACTCCTATCAACAACACTCAAACATAGTCAGACACACTCAGATCGAGCTTTGTCGGAACCATTTGGGTTTGCTTGTTGTTTCTTTGTCCACTGTGTTCTGTCACAAAGGATGGTGGCTATGCTCCAAGTTATAAAGGAAAAGTTACTCATTCCAGTTTCATCTCTCATTCCAATCAAATTTTTTTTCTTGTTGAAATTTTACATGACTTCTTCAAAGTTGTGTGCTTAGGAATATTAAAGAAATGAATATCATTATCTCATCAATCTTATATTTTAAATGTGAAAACAATCATCCTATTTGAGTGTGGTATGAGAACAAGAAAAGCTCTCTCCAAAAAAAACATAAAATGTTGTTTCACTAATCACAACACATACTAAATTTAAATAGGAAATTGTTCCAGCAAAGTATTCACACATTCATGGTACACAAGATAATACTAGATTAATTATTTTTTATACTAATTATCACGTCTAACAAACACTATTATAAAAAAATCATTAAACATAAATTAATTTTAAAAAACAAAATAATTAGTCATTAAACTCAATAAATTAGAAATCATTTTATAAACTAAAAAATTATTTATATTTAAATTAGTATTTTTTATTAATAAAATATTATAAAACAATTTTTAAATTAGTATCTACTTATTAGCTACCAAGACTTTAGTTACTAATTACTTATATTCTAAATTAATCTCTATTAGTCTTTAAGAGATTAATTTAGGATATAAAATATTAGTAAATAAAATTTTGATAACTAATTTAAATATTAATTTATAAATTATTTTATAATATTTTATTAATAATAAAAATCAAAGATATCAATAATTTTTAATTCTCTAAATTAGTATTTAATTTAGTCAATATAATGACTAATTATTTAGTTACTGTTTAATAATTTTTGTGATATTGAAATATAAAAAATAAAATTAATAAAAATGTTAATAAATCAGGTATTTTTGAAACAGGGAATGTTTTAAAGTAAATAATAATAATAATATTGAATGTTTGAAAAATACTAAAAACATATTTTTCTTTTTTGTAAGATTTGGTGTGATTTAGTGATATTGTTGGAAGATAGGATGATGCAGTTTGATTATGCTACCCTTGAAGGGACAGCAACATGGGCTGGAGTAATGGCAGGCCCGGGCCCAGTGGCCCATAGCACCGATTGACAGATACTACACGGCTGGAGAAAAAGGAGACCATTCACTGCTTGGCGGAATGCGGGTGACATTCGATGTGGGACTAATCTCTCTCTCTCACGTTTTGCCAAAAACAAAACCAAATTAGAAAATGTGTCAAAACCAATGCAAGTGTGTGCAATTCCAATTTTATGTTTCTTTGTTTGTATCATTGCCTATGTACTCTGTACCTCTCTGGATTATTGAAGATGAATGAATGAATGAGCAGAAGAACTTGGCAAGTTCTCTCACACCTCATACCAATGGTGGTTTAATTATTCATTGTTTGGTAACCCATGCTTCATCATTCATGGACCACACCCTTTGGCCATATCTTGTTTGTGTTTGTATATTTGGCTTCACTTGTTTTAGGGACAAAAACCTTCAATTCATTTCATTCCTTCAGAAACCAATTTTGCATTTTGCAGATCTTTGGAAAATACTGAGAAAAAAAGTGGCATGTGGGCATGCATGTATTTGGAGTAAGATTAAAGAAAAAAGTTACTTCAATGAATATTTATAGTAAAGAGTCAACACAACATTGAATTGCCTTATGTTAAAAGTAAAAGAAAATTTAATCTTTTATTGAGACATGTGAATTTATACGAATAGATAGAGAAATTTTGAAAGATAGTAAACTAGTGTTTTTCACGGTTTAATTGTCAAACTAATATTTTTCACTGCATATTTTGCAAATCTTTGAAAAAAAAAATAGAGAAAAAATCATGTAGGCATGCATATATTTGAAGTAAGATTAAAGAAAAAAACTACCTCCATAAATATTTATAGTAGAATATATGTTGATAATATAATAACAAATTGTTTCATATTACAACAAAGGTTACAAGTAAAAGAATAAATAAATCTTTTTACTGAAATGTAGGTTCTATGAAGAAAAGGAGAAATCTTAAAAGATCGTAAATTAATATATGCATGATTTAACTATGCAGTTGTCATAGTAACATTTTTTTCAATAATAAATTCACAATAACTATTACTATATACTTGAATGGGTATATGCATAGGAATATTTTAATGATAAAGTCTACTTTTTTATTAATTACTTTTAATTTGATATATTTTTAAAAAAAAATTAAAAAATTATAGGTATAAAAAACATTAGCAATTAAATAACTATTTTTAATTTGATTATAGAGCTACATTTTTTTTATTTAGAAGTGTGAAATTAAAAATAACTTTTTTAGATATATATTTTGTGGTGCAAATAATTTAAATTTTTAAAAAATTAATTTTATTTGTACTAATATTTCATTATTCAAATTTATTTAGATTATATTTTAAGGTTATATTTTAACATCAGATTTTTTATTTTTTAAATAAATTTATTTAATTTAAAAAAAATTGTGAATATTTATGAATATCCATAAATATAGTAAATCCATGAACATTTCTCAGCATGTATCATTGCTTCCTTTTATATGGAAATAAAATTATCAATTATATGAAGCAATGAAGCTGAAACTGCAAAAGTCAAAGGGAGAATGCAATTAAGGAAATTGTTGCCCAATCTCCATCATTCTATACTTACTCTCATTTCACATTAAAGTTCTTACTTTTGTCGGTCATTTTCTCTCCATCACCCATTTGGTATCTTATCAAGTTTGCTTCCTTTATAATTAAAGGAGTTTCTTTATTTGACTAAAACAGAAAATAATTAAAGTTGTAGCATCATGTTTCAATTATTTAAGAACATTATTTTAATTTCATTATAGAGGAGAGGAATTGATTATTAAGATATTTTCAAATATTTTTTTTGTTAAAATAAATTTAGGGTCTTTAATATATATGATTTTTTTAAGATTTAATAATTTATTTTAAATTGGATATTTAATAATTATTGTACATGTCATCCGTAATTTTTTATTTTAAAAAAACTAAAAAAAAAACCAAAAAGTCTCATATATTTATGACACATTAACCATATATATATAATAAGAACCTCAAATATGCACATGTTTTGTTTTGCACAAAGTTTGTTGATATAAAAACTATGATTTCATATTAAATTCTCATGTATTTTAGTAATAGGCTTCCTTTTGATGAAGCACCCACCTTACACTTAGAGGTATATAAAAGTTTATTTTCCTAGTTAATATATGTTTATGTATACTTGTTGTAATTTGTAACATCATTTTGAGTGTTAAATAACTGTTCATTACTTCTTAAAGAGTCAATAAAAGTAAGAGTGGTAAAGTGGGACGTGTTGCACAGGCCGGTCAGTGGTTTGCTAAAAAATTTTTGGGGCAGGTTGTTGATTTCAACCTGCTGGCCTGCTTAGGCCCGCTCCTCATAATCCGCAGTCCGTGCGGGAAAAGTGTGGGGCGGGGCGGGTTGGTCATAACCCGCATAACTTTAAAATGTAGACAAAAAAAATTGTACATCCATATTTTCTTCATGTAACTTCATATTTCACATTCTGAAAAATCTAATAACATCTTACTATGCATGTCTCGTGAAAATAATATTATGAGACCATTTACCTAATGCATTCAAATAAAAAAAAATATTTATTTAAAAAAAATATTTTTTATAAAAAAATATGTCTTATGCGGGTCCGCCCGTATTGCCACCCCCTAAATAAAAGTGTTGTTTTGTTTATGTTATCGTTTGGGATAGAGTCTAGAGAACTATTGAGAGGATGTCTTATTCCTTCTTGTCGGTCGTGATGTCCTCCAATTCTTTCCTTATTGTCCCTCGGTAGCTTCGGCTCTCAGTCTTTCACCGGATGGAAGTACTTGCAGAAGGCACTCTGACGCTCAAGTCAATAAAGGATTCAGTACTCGGTTGTCATAGCACTGTAGATTATGACGTACCTAGTTTCTTGGGATGTGTGTTATATATATTACCTTATTGGACTTTCCTTGTTGGGTCAGATTAGGAGATGGACCGTGTTTAGGGTCGCATTACCCAGCTCTTAATCACAGGTTAGCTTCACTAACTTGGTTTAAGCGTAATTGGATATGGGGTCTCAGTCGGCCTATCGAAGTGTGTCATGCTATCAGTTGGTCCGTTAGGGGAGATCGACACGTGTATTCATTCGTCCGATTCATACTGGTACATGTTCAAGTTTTTATGGAATTAATTGAAAAATTTATTTATATGATTCTCGTAGTATGATTAACATATGTATCTATCTACAATGCATTGTGGGAAGCACTAACAATAGTGGTAAATCATATCATTAAAAAGGGGTATTGAATTTAGAACACGGTTATTGGAATTTAATTCAAGGGATTTTCCTGGTGAAATGCTAACTATTTGAATATCCAAGAACACGAAGAAAAAAAAGTTGAGTATTTGTTGTTACACTACAAAAAGAAAGAAAACTATACACATGTTTTGTTCCTTATTCATAAGAGTAAGGCTACACATTCAAATCTAAAAAAAGTACAATGTGAACAATGAGGTTGAGTTTGTGTTCTTTAGTTTGAATCTTCAAGGCTTAAAGTCTTGACATCTTGATCACTTCCTTACCCGAAAATCAATCAATTTAAATATAATTCAAAAACAAAATGCAAACAAGAATCTCCCGTAAATCACAAGGAACGCATAATTTATTACCGATAAAAAAATCATGAGTAGAATGAATTAATGGATCACTAATAATTAATTATAAGTAATTAATTTGATAATTAGAATTTTATGATTAATGAATCACTAATAATTAGTTTGCAATTGGAAGAGATAAAGTCTTCTTACACTTTTATATATTTTCTATAAAAAAAACAAATGCAATCTAAAACCTCAAACAAGGAGCTGAATGAATGGAACATCTATTATTAAAGAAATAATGATGATATTAAAAACTTATTATTATACGCAATTATTATACACAATTAATTTATTGAATTATCTAAATACAATTTTTCTTACCATCTTATATATAATTCTTACCATCTTTGCATATGTTCTATCAACCTATAAAAAAAAAGTACTTGAACTAAAGGACATGTTTTCTATTTTTATTTTTATTTTTATTGTCCATATTTCTTTAATGTTAATCTTTGATTGTTTTTATAGGGACATTTTTAAAGAAATAATGATGATATTAAGAACTTATTATTGTACGCAATTATTATACACAATTAATTTCTTGAATTATCTAAATACAATTTTTCTTATTATCTTATATATAATTCTTATCATCTTTGCATCGGTTCTATCTATAAAAAAAAGGAGTACCTTATCTTGAACCAGAGAACATGTTTTCTATTTTTCTTCTTCTTTCTATTGTTCATATTTCTTTAATGTTAATCTTTGATTGTTTTTATAGGGACACTTCTAACCCTAGCAAACTCATCCCAATTTCCTTATGGGTCATACCTGTTGTTTGTCTCTTAGCTATCTTTGCCATAAAACCCTTAATTGGAAATCTTTGCCATAAAACCCTTAATTAGACAACTTCATTAGCAAAACTGAAAAAATCAAAATAAAACAGAAAGATCAAAAGTTTATACAACTTCATATGTAACAAAACTGAAAAATCAAACTAAAAGAGGAAGATCAAAAGTTTAGACAACTTCATGAGATAGCAAAATTGAAAAATCAAACAAAATAAAAATATCAGCACTCTTTGCATCTATTATATCAACCTATAAAAAAAGGACTACCTTACCTTGAACCAAAGGACATGTTTTTCATTTTTTTCCTTCTATTGTCCATATTTCTTTAATGTTAATATTTGATTGTTTTTATAGGGACACTTTTAACCCTAGCAAACTCATCCCTCTTGTTTCCTTATGGGTCATACTTTGTGTTGTTGTTTGTCCTCTTTCCATGAGGGAGATTTACATATGCATCACATTGGTTTTAGAAAAGGATAATAAGATTAGATAGATGGAAGGAAAGTTTAAAGGTCTTTAAACCCAAGTTTAAGTCACACAATACAAAAATCTTAAGTTCTCCTTTCACTCACACAACCCAACCCACTCATGAAACATAAGAATCATGGAGAATGATTACCACAATATTTGGCATAACAACTGAAGAGATCCAAAGAAAACTAATTTTCTGCCCTGCCCTCGTTTCATCACATTGTTTTTCCTTTTTGTGGACTTATATATACTCTTTCTTTCCAGTTATTTGACACACTTGTAGACTTATATAAACTCTTTTCAACTATTTGATTATTGTTATAAGCTGTTTGAGAGAAACTCTAAGCTATTTGAGAGAAGCTTCTCTTAATCAGACTAAATGTTCATTGTGTTTCATTTCATATTTTGAAATTTGAATAAATTCCAATGATCACTCCTAATCCAACATGTCCATCACCCCTCCAATGGAGCATTCCAACATGAAAACCCTTTGTATTATGTGTTTCTCCTATTAATCCTTCAAATATGTCTCGTGTAGTCTTCACTAGATTCCTTGCATTCCTTCTCAAACCTCTAAGACAACAACCCAGAGTTATTGTGAAGGATTTAGTATTCTTTCCCTGCTTAATTAAAACAAAAAAGCCTTGTTGCATTCTTATCACTGTGAATCAATCGCCATTGCATTTGTTGGCATCACATTGCATTTTGTATTTGTACATTATTGTACGCAATTAATTTGATAATGATAGAATCTTATGATTAGTGAATCACTAATAATTAGCTTGTAATTGGAAGAGAAAAAGTCTTCATACACTTTTATATATTTTCTATACAAGTGATCACAAGATAATAATAAATCATTCAATTTAAACCTAATTTAAAAAAAACAAAATGCAAACAACAACCTCAAGTGAATCACAAGAAAATCAGAATTTATTTCGATAAAAAAAAACAAGGAGCAGAATGAATGGAACATTTATTATTAAAGAAATAATGATGATATTAAGAACTTATTATTGTACGCAATTATTATACACAATTAATTTATTGAGTTATCTAAATATAATTTTTCTTACCATCTTATATATAATTTTTTTATATTTTTTCTTACCATCCTTTTATATACCATATTTCTATAATTATAGATCGACACAGTAAAAAAAATGGAATAAAAAAGGATATTGAATTTATAACACGATTATTGGAATTTAATTCAAGGATTATCCTGGTGAAATGCTAACTGTTTGAATATCCAAGAAAAAAAAAAAGTTGAATATTTATTGTTACCACCTAAAAGAAGAAATTGCAATATATTATTCCTTATTCCTAAGGCTTTGTTTGGATTGGGGAGTGGAAAGTTGAGGGTGTGGAAGAGTGAGTTGTTTGGATTGGGGAGTGGAAAGTTGAGGGTGTGGAAGAGTGAGAGTGTGAGAAGAAAGTGGGAAAAAAGTGAGTGTGCTTGGAATAAGATAGGTTAGAGTAGGTGGGTGAAGAAAGTTTATTGAAATAATGTGATGGTTGTAAGAATATTTTAAATTATTTTGAATACGATAAATTGTAAGATTACAAGTTTACCTTTATATATAAAAAAAAAGAATAAATAATTAATAATTTTATGCATATTTTAGTTAATTAAAATAATTTAAAGTTTCATTTATAAATAAAAGAAAAAAATATAAATTCAAAAAAATAATTAAATATAATTTTAAATGTAAGTATAATTTTATTCTTTTTCATTTTATTAATTTAAATTAATTTTATTACTTAAGTTAATTTATTTAGATAATTTTAATATTATTTATGATTCTTTAAATTATGTTATCTTATATATATATATATATATACAAAAAATTATTATTATTAATAATTTCTATTATTAATATTATTGTATGAAGAGCATCATGGTCTTTTCATCCCACACCTTCATTTCTCTTCAATTATGAGAGGATTCTAAATACCCTCAACTTTCCATTCACTCTCACCCTCAACCTCTCCCTCTCATAGAAGCAAACAAGGGTGACACCCATTCACCCCACATTCAACCTCCATCACCCTAAAAACAAACCCACACTAAGTCCCTGTTTGGATTGGGGGTGGCACTGTAGCCGTAGACGAATGTGGGGTGTCATCCCCGTTTGGATCCGATTATGGTTGAGGTGCGGGTGAGGGTGAGGGGAAAGTTGGGCAAAATGAGAAAGCAATCAGAAGTGAAGAGAAAGGAGAGGGGGAGGGAGTGAGTGCCAAGTAGGATGAGTGAAATATCATTTGTGCCCTCACTAGATTTATGTGGGCATTGTACGTGAAGCATGATCTGTGATGAGAAGCTTTTCAACAGCAAGCACATGAGATTCCTGACCATTGTTCAGGATCTGTTTGACCAAGTTCAAAGCTCAATGAATGCATAGGCAAGTTGGTGAGAGGGTGAATGAGCGTAATAAAGAGGTGCAACAATATATATATATATGTGATTCCCAAGCTCACAAACCTCACAAAGCATAGACAGACAATTCGGTTCTTCTCAAAGCACATACCTAGAGCACTTGGAGAGGGTCGTGAGTGCGCTTGGTTTTTCGTTTGTGACCTCAGGTGAGCTGTGTGTGAGTTTAGTTTCATTCTTAATCGATTATCACTGAAAATAACGTATGCCATAATCGATTATGTGAACAAAAAAAATCATGGTCGTTTTTGCACTGAAAGCATAATCGATTATGTGTTATAAACATTTGGATAATCTATTTTACACTGGGGTGATAATCGATTATGGTTCTAATTTTCTAGATTTATAATTTTATGTTTTTTGAACTAATTTTTGAATGATTTTTTTTTTCAGACACAATTAGATAAATCTTAGACTTGCATTGTGTTGTGGTTTGTTCTACTCTCTTGAGGTATGTGTTTTTTTTTTTAAATTGTGTTTGGATGTTTAATTTTATTTTGTATTTAATTTGTTTAAATCATTTTAAAATAGTTGTTAATTAGTTTTTAATTTTAGATGTGAATGTTTAGGAAAATTAATTGTCTAATATTATATATTGTTAATATAAAAATTTCATGAAATTTGAATATGTTATTTTTTGACATGAATTGAATTGAATTTATAGATTGAAATTATAAATCTAAATATGTTATTTTAAAATATTGTTATTAAAAGAATTATACAAATTGTTGTGGTAATTTAAAAACATAAATATAGAGAAGATTTTTTTAACATTTTACAATGTTAATAAATAAATTTATGAATGTATAGATAGTAATTTTTTTATATTCTATTTTTTAATTCATTTAAATTTTATATTATTTTTAAAGTTATAATTAAAACTTACAATTATTTTAATTATTAAAATTATATACGAAATTAATAATTATTTTATTAATTTTTTTTAAACATATAGATAAAAGTATACTTTATGATTATATATAACATAATATAATATAATACTAATTATTTTAATTAACTTAAATGTCGTTTAAACTAATTAATATTTCATTTTTTTATTTATTTACATAAAAAATAAATTTATAATCTTCTAATTTACACTATTTAAAATATATTAAAATACTCTAGTTTATGTGTTCATCACTTCCATCCAAAGTTGTCCAAAATTACATTTTAACTTCTTTTATATTTTTTCTTTAAATCATCTCAAATTTACTCTTTTTTTTATCTCTAATCCAATTTTTGTATCCTAATCCAAACAAAACATAAAGATAATAAGGAATACCTTTATCAAAGCCTATAAAAAAACGCAAATTTCAAAATTATTGAGTGAAATCCAAATTCCAGTAAAAAAATTTACTGATGAAATTGTTTCCAGTAATGTGTTCAACTGTTTCGTGACGTCATAGTCACATATTCCCTACAATAAAATCCAGCCTTGTGAAATTTGTCAATGACGAACAAAGAAAATAATCATTTTATCTTCTTTCGTTACAAAGGATATCTTACATAAACTTCATTGCTTCAAAAAAATTGATGTTCAATGTTTCAAGAACTTTACTTTCGGAATAAAATCTTACCAAAAACTATTTTTTTTATGAAGTATAGAATGTACTTTATTATTAAACAGCGTTTTGGTCTAAATCTTCTGATCTTTATCTCTTCGAAAACATAACATTTTGTATTAAATCTTACCAAAAACTTAGATTTTTTATATAAAGTCTGCAAATTACTTATTAAAACAGTGTTTCGGTGAAATGTCTGAACTTTTATCTCAAGAATTTTTGGGTCACAAATTGATAGCCACCACACTCAATTGATTTTTTTCAATTGGCTAACAAACAGAGGTTTTCTGTGATACAAAAATTGTTTTTTGTTCATTGCGCCGCAACTCTTAAGTAATTCTGAATGTGCTTTAAAACAGTGAGTTATAAACAAAATCTAATTAAATCTCACTTGAGATCATCATCTAACTAATAAAAAGTATAATCAAAAAGAAAATCTAATTGAATCTCACTCCACTTCAGTCTTGACAAAAAAAATTGCTTTAAAATGGGTGAAATAGTATAATTACATAAAAAAAAAAACAAAAAAACAAAGAGTCTCTAACAGACCACACATTTCAACAAGCATCTAAGGACCAATAAGGTACTCAAAAAAAATAAAACAAAAATCAGAAAAAGTGTATGAACATCTGAGTGCATGAGCCTACAGAGACCCAAGCCAATCTCTCAGCACAAAATTCTTATCGGCAACGTACAGCGCTGATATCGCCATGGAATAAGCAACTCAGAGACTCTAATTTATTGCCTTTTTTTCATTCACAATCACTAGTGAGAAAAACTAAAAAGAAAACAATCATAATTCATAGACGTTGAAAGAGCAAAGGCCTCAGATTCAAGAATGAGCATTCGTCAGAGAAAATCTCGGATGGTACGGACAAATTCATCATGCATCACCGGCCAAACCCAAAAGCAGAACGCAAAAAGCAAATCAAATAAAAGTTGAAAAGAAAAGATGAAATTCGACGAAATCATGCAAATACTTACAGAGTAGAAGAACACAGAAAGTAGCGAACGATGTATTGAATGGGTGGCTCGCATATTAAATAGGCGAAAATGGAATGAAACCCTAATTTTTCCTGCGAGTGATACCATTGAATCCTTCATCTTCTGCTCCGGCCCAAATCTTTCAAGAGCTTATTATTGGGCTTGATTTTGTGTTATTTGTTTTTTTAAAACTCCATTATTCTTTTAATTTTAATAAAATTATCCTTCCTTAAAATGTATTGTGCTTTTTTTTCATATTCTTTTGTAAATTTTATAATTTGAAATATAATTTTGTATTTTGAATTATAAAATTTTAAAAATAAAAATACATTCAAATTCTATAATTTAAAAAAAAATATATGTAAAATGTATGGAGATGCGTGGTGGAGGAAGAAAATGTAAAAAAAAAATCAATGTTGATGATCCAAATTAAGAGTATCTCTCACATGTATAAATAAATAGAGATGTTAGTTTTTAAAATGTAAAATATATTTGGGTTTTAAATAGTTATTATAAACATTCATTATACTAGAGAACGTCTTATGTCCTTGTTGATTTTTTAAAGTATAAAGTAAAATATTAAGAATAAATAAAATATTTAAAACATGAGTAAGTCACTTAGATGATATTTTAAAACATAAATTAAGAAAAAAACGATTTTTTTTTCTGTTTGCTCAAAATTTATATTTTAATTTGTTTTTTTAGACGTGTGTGTATTTAAAAATATTAGTCTCGAGGATAACACACGAGTTTATTAGATAAAACTTACCGTGGAGATTATAACTTTTTTAAAATTAATTACTCCCTTGAAATTAAAAAATTATTATTGATTAGTAAATAAATTTGTATTTATTATGCAAACATACTACAAATAGTTACGATTTGTAACAAACATACTACAAATAATTACTATTCCTACCAAACAAAAATACAAATCTCTCCCTGTATATAATTTTATTTGTTAAAAATTCTATAAAATGTGTTTTATGAGTTACAAAGATGGGATAAACTGTTTTATTTTTTTATATGAATCAGGATAATTTTTTTTTTGACACAGTACGTTAGTTCTTATGAAACTCCTTTTTTTTTGTAAGATAAAAGTAATATCAATTTGAAAAAAAAAACATCATTTGTTTGAATTTATGCATTTGCTTCTTTCTATTTTCGATAATGGCATTGTTGTGCCTACATTTGTTAATAATATTATTCCTTAAGTTTATGAAACTGCATTATCATCAAGTCTCTTTGCTATTGATTCTTCTAATTCATTACATTTAACTATTATTGATATCTTGCAACACCAACATTTTGATCCACAACTTCTATCATCGGTTAAAGTTTCTACTTATCTAAAACAACAACCTAGATACTTGAAAGACTCTGACACTACTACTTTGTTCTCTTAAAAATATGTTACCCATCATTCTTCGTGTACTATATATCATATTACAAAATATCACTCTTATCATAATTGTTCTCCTATGTATTTTTCTTTTTGTTATAACATTTCTTCTATCTTATAACATAAATCATTTAAAGAAACGATAAACACATGACTTTTGGAAAAAAGTTATGCAATGTGAATGAGTCCAATGAGACTTGGTCTTTGGTGGATTTACCTCTTAAAGAGCATCCTACTAGATGTAAGTGGGTTTTTAAGGTTAAGCATAAACAACAACCAGACGAGACCATTTATATACTTTATATTTAGTAGTTAAAACTAATACCATTAAGTTTATTATATCTTTAGCAAGTGCTAAGGGATGAATTCTTCGTCAGCTAAGTGTGAAATTCTTTCCTCATGGTGATCCTGATGTAGAAAATTACATGACTTCTCCTGCGGGCTTAATCTTCATCATCCAATAAAAGTTTATAAACTTATAAAATCTTTATATGGGCTAAAACAAACAAGTAGGACAAGTAGGTAGTGAAACTCAAAACTAACTTAAGTTGTAATACATCTTGGTTATGTTCTGAGTGCAACTAATATATGCTAATGACATTATGTTGGCTGAGAATAATCTCGAGGAAATCCAATGTGTTAAAAACTCATATTCACAACTCATTTAGTATCCAAGACCTTAGTACTATTTATTATTTGGTGGGATTTGAAATAAGTCATCCACCTTTTGTTATTGTTCTCAATTAACAAAAATATTGCTTAGATATTTTTTTTGCTAGTGGTTTATTGGCTTGCAAACATGCCACTTCTCCCATGGATCCATCGATCAATTTGTTTCAAATCCACCAGATCCTCATATTTAAAAGGATGTCCCAGTCTTAGTCTATTATTTCCTAATAATGATCAATCTACTATTAAATTTTTTTATGGTTCTGATTGGGAAACTTGCACAGATTCTATAAGGTCTAGCACTAATCATTGTGTGTTTATACGAAACTCTTTAATTTAATGAAAGTCTAAAAAGTCATCTATGATGTCAAAATCTTATTAAGGCAAAATATAGAGCATTAACTTCACTTGTTTGTGAACTTTAACGATTATAATATTTATGTCAAAATTTGTATATTAATATTTATGAATTTTGAGTCGTCTATTGTGATCATAAATTTGTTTATATACATAATAAAAAAAATTCACATTTCACAAGAGAACGAAATACATTTAAATTGATTATCATTTGTTTTGGATTAAACTTAAAAAATACCTCATTCATTTTATTCAAATTAAGTGACTAATATATTGATATAATGACCCAAACTATGCATGATTAGTCTTAGCTTGTGAAACCTTATCCAATCTCAACAAAATATTAGTTTATCGGGAGTTATTAAATGATATTTTGATATTTATTATTTTTCCAATTACAATTACTCCATCAATTGTTTTATAACTGATACTCAAATAACAGGAATATGTGTTTAATATTTATATGATTTATAAAATATAATTATTTTATTTGTTTATTTTTTGTCGTTTATTTTTCTTCCAAACGAGAAAAAAAAACATTACTCTTCCTCTATTTATTTAAACCAATTTCAAATCACAAATTATTCTTTATTATTAGAGTTTTTAAAACAATCATTATACAAATTAACAAAATTTCGTAGGCTTCTTTCTCAAACATTTTTACCTTGTGAGCGATTATTTTTCACCGCATAAGAAAAACGGATTCTCTAATAAACGTTATCAGAAAAAAAAAATGTCTCCTTTGTTTCACATCGCGATAATTTGAGGTAGAACATTCTGGTTTTCCGGTGACTGAGTTCAGCGTGTTCGGCGAAGGAAGCAGCTACGTATGACTCCGTCGTTCGTAAGTCCTTAACGTTGTCGTGTTCATTATGTTTGAGATGGGAGTTGCTGGATTTGAAGTTAATAGGAGTTATGCTTCTGCTTCTGTTTTGCATTTTGGTGCCAATTCGTTATCTTCATACACGGTGCCCATTTCTCTGAGACCCTTTTTTGGGAATGCTTTGAACGCGAGGTTTTTAGGGAAGATTCGGGTTTCTCACACCCGGAAGGTGAATTTTGGTGCTGTCACTGCTTCACTGAATGATGGCTCTAATGTTGGGTTGATCAGTGATGCGGTTCTTCCGAAAGACTCAGAGTTCAAGCCTTCATTTGATGAATATTTGAAGGCTATGGAATCTGCCAGAACTGTGAGGGATACGAAGCGTGCTGCCACTACTAGAAAAAAGAAGATGCCGGAAAAGGGTGATAGCACCAAAAAATTTAGCAGTGGAAGAGTGAAAATTGAGAGAAAAGATGGGGTTGAAGATGGTAAAGAAGGTTCCTCCAGAAGTAGCGGCAAATTCAGAAGATCATTTAGAAGTGAAAACGACCTTGATGTAAAGGCAAAGCAGAAAAATGGGTTGTTGAAACGCCAGAGTCATAGTTTAGAACCAGAATCTAGGAGTGTAGTAAGGTCTAGTTTGAATGGTAGCCATGGGAGTGTCATGAAGAGGGGGGTTATTCATGATTTGTATTCTTCAAAGATGATGGGAGAGAAGAATTTTGGTAGCAGACAAAGGGAATACAACACACAAGGTAAAATCCCTGATAGAGATAAAATTGCAGTAAAACAAAATGTTCAGGACAGAGGGATTGTAAGAAGACACAGTGAGAATGGAAGTTTTATAAATAGAAATGGTTTGTCTAATGTCAAAATGAATGGAAGCCGCAAGCGTTTCATTGACAGGGGTTATGATTCTGACAATTCGGAGGTGTTTAGAGCAGCATTTGAGAATCTGGATGACCCGAACAAGGTTATCAGAAAGACACAATTTTCACACAAGGAAATGGAGGAGAAAATCCAAAAGCTAGCCAATGCGTATGTAGTTTATTCATTCTTTCATGCTAAAATTCACAAAATAGTATGCTCAGGATTTAAGTATATACATAAACTTTTGTGCTGAATTTTCTTTTTAGGAACACATTTTAGTAAATTAGTGCCTCAGGGAACAATTGAAGCTATCTACTGAGAATACATAATACCTAAAACTGCATATGATATTGAGCCTGGTCAATGATTGTTTGGCTTCACATTATAGATGTAAATTTTTTTGTCTAAGATTTTTCTCACATCAAACATTTTGCACGTTGGTGTCTTTCCATTTAATTTGAGTTGAATCAGTGTGCCAGGAGTAAGTGTAGAAAGAGTAGAATTAAGGGTTTAGTCATCAAAGGAACACTTTCCTTAGCTGTGTGTTAACATCAAATTACTTTTGCTTTAAACGTTTCTTACTTCCTTTCAAAGTTGGTAATCTGTGGATTTGTAATATTTGGTTGTGATTTGGAGTTGCATCATGCATAATTTGCCACTCTGCACCATGTTCCAAATTAGATTTTGGTTATTGAACAAATTTTTTTATCTATGCCTTATGTCTGTCAATAATTCATGAGCTGGGGAAATGATACTTAACTCCCATAAAAGCTCTAAATGACATGCCCCTTTCAGGAATGGCTGGGTTTTTTTTTTCAAGTGAATTTCCTTATACTTCATATATTTTTTAGGGGACACTGTGTGAGTTGTTAACCTTTCATTTTCAACTATTATCTGGAATCGTGAGAGTTTGTCTATTTTGCACTAAAACAATGTTTGTGTCTTCATTTGGGAGTGTAAATTACTGTTGGCTTGGCCCCAAATAAACCGGGGAACAAAAAGTACACGAAAGGAGTTGTATATTTCATGCAGGAAAAAAAAGCATACTCAGCTTCTTGACAGGCTCCTAAAATTTATTTTGCCAAATAAATATCTCAATTGTCTTAGACTCATGGGAATATTTAAAGTTTTAAATATTAAATTAGTTTCAAATATGGGCTCCTGGAGTTTTCCTCCAGTGTCTATAGATTGCTTCCTTTTTTAATTTCTTCAACTAATGTTGGTGTGATTGAAAAGACATCGGAGATATCTTGCCAATAAACGTTGCATCCCGTGGGAAAGCATTTACTTTCTTTTCTGCCTTAATTGGATAACCAAATGACTACTTTCAATGTGTAATTTTTCAATGTTTTTATCATTGCAATCATGTTAATGCTTCTTCCTGTCTTTACCATTTTCTCAAACAGGTTAAATGGTGCAGATATCAATTTACCTGAATGGATATTTTCTAAGATGATCAGAAGTGCAAGGCTTAAATTTTCTGACTATTCCATAACAAGGATTATCACAATCTTGGGAAAACTAGGAAACTGGCGGCGAGTGATACAGGTGATTGAATGGCTTCAAAAGCGTGAACGTTTTGAGTCCCATAAGCTAAGGTACTTCAGATGCCTGTGGTACTTTGTATGACTGATACTTGAACTACAATTAGTTAGTCACCTTTGCAGATATCTTGGAAAAATGGTTTTAAAGTAACCAACCATTGAAAAAAATGCATGAATATCATGTTTATCTTTCATGCCAAAATTTCTAATTATAAATTTCTTAAGGAAACTAGACACGTGCAATCATGTGGTGTGCGCATTTGTTTATTTGGAAACTGTATTATACTTTGATTTTGTAAGCCCACGTGTTTTCAATCTAGTTGTGGATCCCAAAATATTTATCCTATTAATGTTATTCATTGGTGTAAGATTTATTTTCAGACACACAGAGAGGTGAACCTTTTGACATGTAAAGTTATGTTCTATCTCTTTGTCATTAGGAATATATATACTTCTGCTCTTGATGCACTTGGAAAGTCCAGGAGACCTGTAGAGGCACTAAATATATTTCATGCAATGCAGGTAATCCATGCAAAATCCTTGTTTTTATACAACGTGGAAATATGGGCAACTTCCCTAACGTTCTTTCCTTTCCTTCCAGCAACAAATGTCCTCGTATCCTGATTTAGTAGCTTATCGGAGTATTGCTGTGACTCTTGGACAAGCAGGGCACATGAAGGAACTCTTTGATGTGATTGATACTATGCGATCACCACCTAAGAAAAAGTTCAAAACAGGGGTATTTGAGAGCTGGGACCCAAGGCTGGAACCAGATTCTGTAGTCTATCATGCAGTGAGTTGTTTAAAGAAGAAATTAGTTTTAAGATGTGTATGCAATAGTTGTTCTACCTTATGTATTTGAAAACCACCTCTAAATTTAGATGTATGGGATTGGACATATCATTTTGAATGCACAAGTTAAATTCGAAAAATATCCTTATGGTCAAATTATCTTTGTTCAACAGTTGTTTTTTTACAAATTTGCTTTTTTTCCTTCTCTCTTTTTTGGTTGCGATGAGAAGGTTGTGATGATCCATCATCTTCCTATGAATGTTTTACCAAATGAATTTTTCTGTTTAAAGTTGCATAGCAGTTCAATTACTTGATAAAAGTTCACATACTTGCATTTTTTATATATGTATAGTTTAGTTGTTTTGTAGAGCATTTATGTGTCTTTATCTTCACTGTTGTAGCTGGGTTTACAGTCCATAATGCTTTACTTTAATGTTGCATTTCAAAATAGCTTTTTTTTAGTAACTTCTGCAGTTGTCTGATTAATTTAGCATTTATATATTAATTTGGCATGCAGGTCCTTAATGCTTGTGTTAAGCAGAAACAATGGGAAGGAGCCTTTTGGGTTTTGCAGCAGTTAAAGAAGCAAGGACAACAACCTTCTGCGACAACTTACGGCCTAGTTATGGAGGTAGCAGTTGCCTCTAGTTTTTTGATGATTTGTAAGACATTTGAATATTTGAAATGCTTCTTGGTAAATAAGGAATATTTTTAATCAAGCTGGGAAGTAAAACTGGGTAGTTTTGTTTTAATTTAAGAATATTGAGAATACATTATATAGTGATGTAAGATATATCTCCTAGAGCAGCAGCAGTTCGTACAGAGTACAGAAGAGAAAATAATAAGCAGCCAAAAAATAATACATCCACTCAGAAGAGTAGTTCACTTGTTCTTTGAACATGGAAGTAGAGGAAGTATTTGATTTTATTAAGTGCTGTGTGGCTAGCTGGAAAGCACCGTGTTAATTCAAATTTTACGCAAATGAATAGAATACCATAATCCATTAAATTTGGGAACTTTTTTACAAGATTTAGGACAAGGTTCCTGCTCGTGGTTGAGCTGAGCTCAATTATACAGCAAGTGGGAAACTTTGTTTCCATGGACAAATACAACTATGGAAACAATTATGTATACATGAATGCTAGCTTGCACATAATTCATGAAATTTGTGTAATGCTTGAACAGGTGATGTTTTCATGTGGCAAGTACAACTTGGTTCATGAATTTTTCAGAAAACTTCAGAAGTCTTTCATTCCCAATTCATTGACATATAGAGGTATTCTCATTTATTTTATACCTATGCCAAATTGCCATTCACTTAACTTTTATAATCTTGACCTTCCTGTTATATGCAGTTCTTGTAAATACACTATCGAAAGAGGGAAAAACTGATGAGGCTATATTGGCTGTCCAAGAAATGGAAAATCGTGGAATTGTAGGTTCGGCTTCTCTTTATTATGATCTAGCTCGATGCCTCTGTGCAGCTGGAAGAAGTCACGAGGCACTAAAGCAGGTGTGTTATTTGTTTCTATTATCTCTTACTGTTGTCTTTTGAATAGGTTAGTCGTGATGATGTCATTTCGTTTTATCTAAAAAGTTTAAATGAATGAATAGAGCAATGATGTTTTGTTAATCTGTATCATTTTGGCCTTGACACCTTTTACCTAAGAGCAAAAAACAATATATAGTCTCAAAAGAAGAAAGAATATTCAAAAGGTAAAATATCATGTTCATTTTTCAAGTAAACCTTCAAGTTTGCCTAAAAGGTTATATGCATCACCAATTCACTTCCTTAGTCCTCCAAAAATTGTGATTACAAAAAAGTCCCTCAAAGATCTAAAACGTCACCGCATAGTTAGTCTTTCAAAATTTTCATCACCAAATTTGTCCCTCGAAGTTGTAAAATGTCACTAAATTCATCCTTATTAAAAGGACACATTTAATGAAAAATTACATTTTTTCAAGGAGCTATTTTGGTGACAATTTTTGGAAGACTAATATTTCAGATTGAGAGACTAATTTAGTGACCCAAATTTTTGGAGAATTAATGGGTTGATTTTTATAATTTTATAGGACCAATTTAATGGTTTACTCTTTATTTTTCTCAAGCTACATAAAGTCCACTTGATGCAAGTGGCAATAACCTTAGCGCACCCAAATTTCTCCAGGCTTCTAACAGCTCATAGATCCTTCTCACATGAAGGCATTAGCGCAATAGGTGTTCTTCAACTGTCTCACCATCCATCGACCCATACATAAACTAATTATAATGATATCACACTCCCTTAAATTTGACTGTGAAAATGTTCAAACTAAACAAGATAGCTAACAAAAAGAAAAACATAAACCTTTTGGAAGGCTTGCATGTGAAATAGTCTAACGAAGTTTAATTTTGGGATTTTGTATGAGTTAACAGTTTTATCAATGTCTCCAATGAGATGGTTCTCAAGTAAGGTGGCAAAATCAAAATTCACGAAGCAATGTTTGGTTATTTGGATTTGGTGAGAATAGAAAGTGTTGGGTTCTTCTAGTGGACATATTGGGGAGAATCGACATGTAACTAGAGAGATTTGGATCCGGTGAGCTATGAGTCAACCCAAAATCCTTAAGGCAATGTGTTTGTGAGCCTTTCTCCTTATATATTGTTCATGTCACTCATCTCCATTCAGTGTGAGACTTCCAACTCCACACTTAAATTCCTCACAATCTCCCTCTCAAGTGAGTTCTCCACACATTGCAAACTCCACCTTGAAAGTGTTCAACCCATGAGTCTCTTACTCATCTAACACTTCTCATAGATGGCGTCGATTGTTGGGTTCTTTGAGTGAAACATACCGGGAAGAGTCAGTACATAACTAGGGAGATTTTTATTCGATGAGCCACGAGTCAACCCATATAAGAGACCTGACACCACCTCCTATCCAAAATCTTAAAACAATGAGCTTGTGGGTCTTTCTCCTTGTATATTGTTCATCTCGCTCATCTCCATCCAATGTGGAGCTTCCACCTTCACACTTGAATTCCTCATAGAAAAATTGTTGATTTATCTAGACTACACATGCAGTAGTCAAATTGCATCATTGAATTCACATGGCACACTCCAATTCAACTTTGCATAACCTAACCTAGGAGATAATAAATGGAAAAAACATGACTAGATTTTTGAGTAGTGGAGAGAATCTCCAATATCGATTATGTAAGGTATGTTTGAATTTTAGTTAAAACACCAAAATCAACTATCAGTTTCTTTTGAACATTGTGTTTGTGCCAACATGTTTGACACTTTTTTCAGATTACGTTAGAAGTAAAATTCTCTTCAAACTCTATTTGACTTAAAAACTACGATGAGTGGTTTTTTCTTTCTACTCCAGTAAGTTTAATTCATTTTTTCTAACTGAAATCCAAAGGCACACACAATGGTTGAAATGGAAGTTGCAAACTAGTATTTGATGAAAATACATAGGATGTATGAGAGTAACAACATAAAGAACTCATAACTAAAATAAAAAATGAAAAGAAAGAGGAACAAAACATATATTAGGCAATAATGTAATTTACTAAAAAAAGACAATCATAATACCCTTTTCTCTAACTCCAAGGAGAAAACAATAAGTAACTACAAGGAGAATCTTAAAGGAGAAACTAATTTCCTCTCTAAATTTTTCTCTCAAGCACTAAAGCAATAGAAAGAAAAAGAAGAGATTTTGGTGTGTCCTACTAAGAAAACACTATGCTCCTTTTATAACATGAAAAGTAACTCTCTGATTTGGGACTTCTATTCTCACATTGACTGACACACTTAAGCAAGAATAGTTACTTTCATATTCATAATATTTGCACCTCAATGAAGTGCAAACTGGTTTGTCATCACTTCATTTGACGTAAATTGGTTGGATCCATGTTATTGATTTTTAATTGTGTTGAATAAATTCTCTTGGTTCGAAATGTCCTGTCTGTTAGTAAAAAAAGTTATACTATTTATACTTTTAAAAGGCTTCATCATCAAAGGAATCATTCATCTTTTGACAGATAGACAAGATATGTAAGGTTGCAAATAAACCACTGGTAGTGACCTACACTGGCTTGATGCAAGCAAGTCTAGACTCTGGAAATATTCAAGATGGGGCTTATATTTTTGAGAAAATGAAGGAAGTTTGTGCTCCAAATCTGGTTACTTATAACATCTTGCTGAAAGTTTACTTGGAACATGGCATGTTTCAAGAAGCTAAAGCGCTGTTTGAGCAGATGTCAGAAAATGCAAATTCTCTGAGGGGAAATACTGATTACAAGATGCTGGTGGTACCAGATACATACACATTCAACACCATGTTAGATGCATGTGTTTCAGAGCAGAGATGGGATTATTTTGACCATGTCTATCAAATGATGTTGTACCATGGTTACCATTTCAATCAAAAACGTCATCTTCAAATGATATTGGAGGCTTCAAGAGCAGGAAAGGTAACCTTCCATTCCATTTGCACATATTCATGTATTTATGAATGATCCTTTTGGTGATCATGTGAATAGCATTTTGCTTTTGAGCATGCAGTGATTTAGGATATATGCATGGTAAGTTGGGAGTACATAGGATGAAAAACTTGCTCGGTTGCCAATGAAAATGAAGAAAATCAGACTTTACATTTTCTTGCTTTCCTTTTCAAAATCTGTCTGTGTTAATTTGAATGAGGTAAACTACAATAATCTAAGCAAAATAACTGTTTATTTAATGATGTACCAAATAATCTTAATGTTTTTGAGATTTCCTTATTCACGTACATGTCTGAGTTGCTGCCCTTGTAGTTAGTATCAACATGTCATGTTTGGTGTAAAGTATTTTTCTGCATCCTTGTACTAAAACACCTATTGACACCATGTATAGTTGAATTTTTCTGTAGTGTGTACTTTTGTTTCGATATTGTCCTGGTGAGTAGCTTGCTGCTATTATAGTTCTAAGTCTAGCTTTGTCCTTATTGAACAAACTATATAGTGAGAAATGTTAAATTCATGGGGGAATCTAGATCATGTTGTTAACCTATGGAACTTGGGTTCTAGGAACGGCCTTTGGAGATAACATGGAAACACTTAACCGACATGGATCGAACTCCACCAACTTCTCTGATCAAGGAGAGGTTTTGTTCTAAGCTTGAAAAAGAAGACTATGTTGCTGCCCTCACATGTATGACCAACAATCTCCCAACAGACTCACAGCCATTTTCCAAATCATCTTGGTTGAAACTATTGAAAATGAATTCTCACCGGTTTCAGAAGGATACCATTGTTGGATTGATGAACGAAGCCAGCAAAATAGTTTCCCATAGTAGTTTACCAAATGCAACACTTGAGTATTTAATACAATCATGTAAAAAAATTCTTTCTGCCACTGACATCAGTGAAGCTGACATGGATTCAGTGAAAAATGTTCTTGAAGTTGAAGTAGAGAATAAGCTGGTAATAGCCAACTCTAGATGAAAGTTTCTATCACAACTTTGTAATATATTCTCAATCAAAATGTAATGAAAGCCTTTTTTTGAATGAATTCCTCTCTACCAGGCTTTGTTGTGCTTATAGAAAGATAATAGATAATATGTTCCTTTTAAGAGTTAATAAATAATGTTATAAGAATTATTATTGTAATTTTTTTGAGTTGTTAAAGTGAATTATTTTTTCCTTTTCATGCAGTGTCTTCACCAGCAAATATTCATTAACTGTTGTACATTCCATAATACAAGTAAAGTAGATTTGTTATAATGTAAAACAACCTTTAGAGAAGATTAGATGAAGTTTGGGTTACAAATATTTTGAACTTGTTTCAACAAGTTTTTCTGTAAAAACTTAAAATAAAGACTTTTTTGTAAATTAAAATTAATTTATGTACATGTTAAAAATAATAGTTTAGAAAAACTTTATAAACGAAAATATATAAAATAATTATTCACAAACTAGAGAAAATTTAGCCGTTATTTAATTGTTATTTTAAAATAAAGATCAATTATTTAATTATTTAATTTATTAAATAAATAAATTATTTTTTATTTATTATATTGTTAAAATTGTTCAATTAAAAGATGATACCGAATAAAAAGTTATTAAATCTTGTACCTTCTTTATATAATGGTATAAATTATAGATAAATTTAATTTACTTTTTTTCAGTATTCATGAATAAGTTTATAAACATGGTCATAGTAAAAGAATGTTTAATTAATTTTAAGTTTTTCTTTAATTGAGTTCTCAGTACAAATTTTATAGTGAGTGTCCAAGAGTTTATATTCAGTTCAGTTTTTATCGTTTAATTTTCGTCATTTGAAGTGACATGTTGTTATCTTACATCTTTAAAAATTAAAAATAGTACAATTAAGTTTTTAGTTTCTCATAAAAAATTGAGTATTTTTAATTTTTTTATTAAAAAAATTCATTCGATTGATTATCTATATTTTTTTTTACATTTTTTAATTGTATAAGTTGGCGGTGTAGTAGTGAAGAATGCAAAATCAAATTATCCAACCGTTAAGAATCAAAATATGAGTATGATTATAAAAAAAGAGAAAGTTTAGTTTAGAAAAAATAAAATAAAAAAAGTCACATATTCATTATTTAAAATTTTTAGATTAAAAGTGATGTTGATCTATTATAAGACTTTGACTTAATTATTCCATTTTTTTTATTCTTTGAGACACATAAATAATGACTACGACTCAATATAATAATTTTTTAATAAAAAATTAACTAAAAATATTTAAATTCACAATGGAGAAAAAAATTAACTAAACATAATATAGAAAAAGATAAAGAAAGAAAATAAAAAAATATAAATTTAATGTATAATGTAAAAAGGAAAAAAATAATTAAAAGGGCATAAAAGAAGTTAGTGTAAAATTAGAAAAGAAACGCTGTAACGGGAATGTGGAATATTACTTCCCATAACTACCCTTGTGATTTTCCCGCCATAAGAGAGACTCTCTTCTTCACATAGTTCCCCCCACTTTCCTTTCCCCTCTCTCTCTGCGCGCGTGTCCATAGCAGATTTCAAATCTCTATTCGATGGCACCTTCTCGAAGTGTTACCGATTCGATTCCTCCGTCAACAACGCCGGAAGTTGAAGAGAACGATCTTCGGGTTCTCTCTTTTCCTTTTCCTTTCTTCTTTCCATAACTCTCTGATTATTATCAACATTGCTCACCGATTTGCCTTTGTTCTACTCAACACTGTTTCATTTTACACAATAATTTCGAATGTCGCTTCACTGTAAATGACCAGTGAAAACTCACTGTTCTCCATACATGTTTATTGAGTTATAGTCTTCGATTTGGTGTGTGTATCTATCTTATTGATGAGTGGCGTGCGTGTTCTTTTTCTCGGCTTTATCTTATCGATCTTGATTGTAACTGCTCAAGTTGATTGTATCGGTTTCTGATTTTGTATCTCGTGAGAATGATAGCGTCGCTGTCTCTTTTGTTTTCGTCCTTTCAACTCGTAACTAGGTTTTACTTTAGTATTTGGTTTGTGTTTGGAAATTAAATTGTTGTTTTGCTTTGAAATATGTATCAGTAACTTGATTAATTTCAAATGCATGATGAATATTTATGAATGCAGTTACAGTCATTGTTTAGTAGTAATTCATTTTGCGTATCATAACATAACAAGTGAAAATTTGAGTTAAGCCTCTAAAAATGTTGTCATCATGGATCGGTGTCTTCAATCCATTGCTGCAGTGGTAGTTACAGGTCTTCGTTTTTTCTAATCCAAGTCATGTGATGTCTATTGGTTAATATTCTTTACAATACGGGGGAGAGCCAGAAAAGAACAAAGTGTAATTTGTAGAAGTCGGTTTTAGTATTAGTTTGATTTTATGTCCGATCTAATACGGGAAGAGTGCTGATTTAATCTTCTTTTGGGTTCTTTTCATTAGCCGTTCTTTGTTCTTCATAAAGCTTCATCTCGGAGAAAAGATAGAACACCAACTGCACAGGCAAAGTTGTGCAAGAGAAATGAGTTATCTTCATCACCACAAAGTGCAAAGAAGTTGGGAGGAAGTATGACAGAGGAATGTGATCTCCATTTGTTTCAGCAACTGCAGATTGAAGCTTTTGAAATTGTTTGGGCAAAGATTGAATCTACTATTAAGGTCCTTTGTTTCTTCTACCAGACCTTGCACCTTACTGCTATTGGTTTTGGTGTGCGCACTGAATTTATTTTCATTCTTTACCCTTAAGTGATACAGCAAGAAAATTAAGGAAGAGTCTTATTTATACTGCAGGATGTTTTAAGAGATCTCAATGCCAGTGTATTTGATGATATACAACAATGGGTTCTGGAGTGCTTCAACACTACTAAGTTGCTTGGACAACATACTATTGCTGAAGCAACTCGGTCTTTTCCTGTTCTAAATAATACTACTCCTGGGAAGTTGTTCACTGCCTTCGTTGTCACCAGTAAGTGTGTTCACAATTCTTGTAAATCCCCTGAATGCTTTGAGGAGCGAAAACAATGTTTGTATTTCCAAAAATGTTTTGATATTGAATTATGTATGATTGGCAGGAAACATAGAGTTCGTTGATGATATATTGACATTTGAAGAGCTTGGCCATTTCTTGAAATCCCATGGATGTCATGTGGCTAAGCTTTCGTCAATGGAGTTTTCATTGAAAAATGGGATTTCTGGTTGCTTGAAAGCTCTATTGCGAGAGTTTCTTGGATGTGCTATTGATGTGGGTGCTTCTTCAGTTCTGCACTTGTTTATTATTTATAATTAAATTGTTATATTTCATTTGTGTCGTCTCCTTTACCTTTTCTTAATTCTATGTGGGCAGTCAGCAGATATATCAATCTTAGCATCATGGTATAGAGAACACGTAAACTACAATAAACCACTGGTGCTGATCATTAATGATTTGGGGAGATGTTCTGGACCAGTCTTAACTGATTTTATCTTGATGTTGAGGTATGTTTAGGCATCTTTTTGCTAGAATGTTTATGTATATTTGCAATGTGGTTTGATATGTGCATCTTGAATATTTTATTGGTTATTCTATTGGTTAGGTAAAATGTGATCGAGGCCTTACCATGTATATACAACAACAACAATTAAAGCCTTTTCCCATTAGGTGGGGTTGGCTACGGAATTAAATTATGCTATTTTGTTCTGTCCAAAACTGTTCAGGCCTCCTGCTTATGTGTTCCTTATATATTTTTTTGACATTTGGAGATTGTAATATCTGTTTAATTATTTTAATGTATAATGGTGAGCTTTGCTTAGATGATATGAAGCGGCTTTCATTTTCTTCATCTTTTTCCTCAGTGAATGGATTGTCAAGGTTCCAATTATCTTCATATTTGGAGTTGCAACGACAGTGGATACCCTGAGAAACATTCTGCCATCACATGCTCTTGAGCATTTGTGTCCCTCTAGTTTTAAGCTTGGAGCACCAGCTGAGAGAATGGATGCAGTTGTTGAGGCTGTTCTCGTGAAACATTGCACCATGTTTAGTATTGGTCATAAAGTGGCAGTCTTCCTAAGAAACTACTTCATCAACCAGGATGGGACAATAACATCCTTTATTAGAGCTCTGAAGGTTAATAATGCAGTTTTTGGGTTACTGATTGTCTGAGTGTTCTGTATCTTCATTGTATGAAATTTTTATGCAGTAAACGGGTATATAACCTATCTTTTGCATGATATGTTTTGTGACTATATATTTCAGGTAGCTTGCTTATTACATTTCTCAACGGAACCTCTAAGTCTCTTACATGGACGAGCACTAGCTGAAGATCAGAAAGTTTGTCTTGAACTTTTCTAATTTTTGAATTATCTTTCTAGTTGTGTAGTGTATGATCCGTATTGACATCACTATCTCCTTGATTACTCCAATGATTAACTGTACCGAGCCATAATAAGAGACTTAACTGCACAGTCGATATATGCAATTTTCAACACTAGCAATATTGATAGGAGTGTTCACTTCCTTCGGTTCCAACCATTGCCAATGAACACATTTAATGATTTATATCAGAAACTTGCGTTGTGTAGAATTTTTCTTATCAGTCGTTTTGAATAATTTTTATCATGTTCCTGTTTCTTTTATGTTGGATTGTCAGGTGAGAAAATCTGCACTATCACCTGAGACTCTGCTGAAATACATAGACGAACTTCCGTTGTATGCAAGGTATTACAGTTTGCAATTTTTTTTTATCTAATTTAGATTTGTTAGACAATGACTTCAACCCTTGGTTAACATTAATCTAGGAATCAAATTACTGATCATCACACTAAACAGAGCACCGCTGAGGGTTTGTCAGAATTGGTGACAAAGCAGAAGCTATGGAGTACTGCAGTTCTGGTAATATTTAGCAGTTGCTTTTTGACCCTGTGGACTCTAATTGGTCAAATTCCATTGCTTTTAAAACTCCTTTGATAATCTATTTGGATTGTAACTGATAAATTGCTGACAGTAGAAACTGAAATAAGTTTTTTTTACATTATATTGTTACTGAATATTTTTATTTATCTTTTTCTGATGAAATTGTTCAGGAAGTAGTTGTCGTTAAGGATAAGTTGGAGTTCATCCTGATTTTTCCTTTTTTCAGTGCCTATATGAAGCTGGAAAATATAGCAGAGTGCGACTATTGGATTTGTTATGTGAAGCTCTCAATCAAGATTTGAACCTGTCAAGGGGTTCTGATTGTCATGTTGGGGATGAAAGATATTGTGGTTTGTCTTCGACAAATGATTCCTGTCAACAATATTCCATCATGCAAAGCGGTGGTTTTATTAGCCAGATAGTACGCAAAGTGAGGTAGCTAGGATATGATGCTTGTCTTCTTTTAGAAAAGCTCGTTGGTGTAGGTTAATATTTTTTCCTGAGAGCATAGTTAAGCAGTATATGAGAATGATATGTAGGGAAGCAATAAAATCTATTTGCTATGTGAAAGATAATATCTAAAGCATATCTATTCGCTTATATCGGCAAGACCAAGTTATGAAGTATTCTATTTCCCGAATTTAATAGGACAGAAATACTAAACTATTAAGTTCTGAAATGAAGAGGAGCAGGACGCCAAGTATTCTAACCAAAAATCACGATGGCATCACAACAGTCATGCTAATAATTGTTGGGATTAATTTGAAATATTCCTTTCTTCTTTATTTGTCTATTCAATCAAATACATTCAATTTTGATTGGAAAATGGAAATTATGTAGGGATCTCCCCACAGGGATGCTATATCAGTTGATTGAGAATTGGGAAAAACTTACTGCAGATATTTCAGAGGTATGCTTAAACTTGAATATATATACACATATTTATGTATATGTATGCTTGCAGGGAATGTTGATTTTTCTGACTTTTATCTCATTCTTGTTGAGACCCTGCTTTAGAGTAATCTGATTGGATCCCATTATTAAATGTTGACATATTAGATAATGAAATTGCTTGTGCTCAAGATCAGCAAATTAAGTGCACTTATTGACCTTAACCTGCTGCAATTGAATATATCTCTGAATGATTTGCTATGGATTAACTTATACGCTGTAAAGGAGTAGTTGATATAGACAGAATTGGTAGTAACTGATATACCATCTAAAACTAGTTTTATAACTTCCCAACATCTATGCAATTGTAAAACCAATAATTTCTAAGTAGATCAGCGAATTACATCAGAATGGAGATGATTAATATTGTGTTCAAAATGGCTTTTTTCTTCTTAGTATTTTGAGAAGACCATAGTCTATATTCCCTGCTCATAGAAAACGTATAACATGCTTCTTTTTTGGAGTTGGGATCACTGCTGGTTTTGCTTGACTTATTTCTTTAATATTCTTTTGTGGGTTAAGAACCTTGGAAATTGGATTCTTGTGATGTTTGATCTAGAAAATTTGAGATTTAAAATTCATTCTTGAAAACGGAATAAAGTCATTAATTGGTTCTTAGACAAAAAAGTTTCCTTGGAGATTGAGAAAGCATGCAAAGCACTTTTAATATGTTTTATAACTCTCGAGGCGGGAACTTTGAAAACACTGGTGGCATCCCAACTGTTAGGACAAATCTTTTATTCATATAATTTATGGGGTTGGCAAGGTGGATGAGATTTTATTAATTATAAGATATGACAGATTTCTTTATTTTTCTTCCATCTGGTGGTCCTCTAAGTTCTCATGATTGTTTCAAAGGTTCCTGAAATTTAGGTATTTTGTTTTCATCGATAATGTTTCTTCCTTATTAGTGTTGCTTCATGGACGAGCCAAATAACATTCCTATTGGGATAATGTATTTTTGTTGATAATTTTTCTTCCTTAATGGGATAAATGTTAGCTGGTTGGTTTATTTGTTGGATATATTTATATCATTAGCAAGTTAGAATAGCGGTGTCGTATGTGACATACTTTTGTGATTTAGAGACTATTGATTTTACTGCGTTTTTGTTTGAAAAGACAACTCTATCAATCTGCTACCCGTAACATTTTGCCAGTTCAATATTGCATTCATCGAGATAGCTAATGCTCAAATTTTGTACAACGTAGTCCCTGTTCAAAGCAAATAATTACCAAATAATTTATTGCAGATTCAAGAGAAACTGAAAGTCTTGCAGTCTTCAGTAAGATGTGAAGATGGAAAGAGTCCACGCAAGAGTTCCAAGGACAATCCCAAGTAACATTCTAATTCTTGCTGGTTGTTATTTCATTATGGATCATAATTTGAATATGTAGCTATCGTTTACTGGACATGCACGACAGGGACTTTGTGCTTTGCCAGCGGTGAAAATAAATCAGGCTAGAGGACTGAGTCCATGACCTGGGAGATGGATACTTTATTAATGATGTTTTGGTACCTTTACCTAACCAGCCACTTTTCCCGGGAAGAAAATGACCAAATTTTAAGTTAATCTTTATATCTTTTTTTGAGGGATGGAATCCATAGATTGATAAAAAGTGAAAGTCACATGATTTAAACCGTGAACAAAATCTAGATGCAGTCTTTTAAGTGCTTTTATTAGTGTTGTTCCATAATCACAATTGAAATCTTACCTTCGCAACTTGACCTTTAATATAAGTCTTAAAAGTAATGTAGTAGACTACTTAGTGAACTTTAATTATATTTAGAGAAAGAACTAAAAGCACATGAGTCCTTGCATTAAGTTTTTCCTCCTACTGAATCCCTTACAAGTTAGAGTAAACATGAAGCCATCAGTCGCGTATTTAACAGTTCGGGATACGATAAATTTAATTACTTTGTTGAGCGCTCGTACTGGGTTTCCTTGTCTTTGATTGAGATACCATCCCTTGTTCCTAAATTACTATTTTGTAACAAAAAACCACCATTCATATTTTATGGAAAGTGTACAGATTGATATTGAATTAAAGCTTTTTTTTTTTCTTTGGGATAACTAATGCAATGTTTATATTTCCAGGAGATCTGCGTCCAGGATTCCAGTAAACACTGATAAGGACGCAAGGCTAAATTCACAAGCTATCGCATTTTTAGACTATCTTGTTGGGTAAGTTTTTATTTTTTTAAATTATCGTTAACTGTGTTTTGTTTTCTGTTTACGCTAGGATGGTAGAAGCAGCGTTATATATTAAATCTAGTTATTGTCAAACACTAGGCTTGCCTCAACGATGCAAGAGATGTGAAATGGAAGGAATAGGTTGCTTTTGAAAGGTGTTTGAGTTTTTAACCTAGAATAACTGGAAAAGAAAAACAGTTGGCTCAATTTGTCGGTTTGCCTACACTACTGCATTTTCCCGCATCCCTTCTGTTTTAACTAACCAAATTTAATTAAAGCATGACAATAGTTTGATCAATGTCTTGCTTAGATTAGAAAACGGTTGATGTATGCTAAGCTTTCCCATTAATCATGGAAGATTTTGTCATCTTTAATATTTATATTTCGAAGTTGATATCTTTAACTCGATTATATTTATAATCACCTAGCCTCTATCAGTGGTATGAATGTATTCAAGTATTAAACAATCAGATAACTAACTTGTAGTAATTTTTGTTTTACATCGACTTGTTGACACAATTTATAGTGAAAATATGAAGAGCGTGACTTATTGCTTTAGTTGCATTGCTGCATTGAAGTAAAATAGAAAAAAATCTTTATTATTAAGCACTTAACCTGTCGTTTCCTAATTGATAATAATGTTTAAGTAAAGTTACTGGTTATTCTTTTCATGGAACAGGAATTTTTTGAAGCCCATTGAAGGCATGCCTTTCCACGAGATTTTATGTTTCAAGAATGTTGAGAAGCTTCAATTGGTAAAACATCCAGAGATTATCTTTTCCATTGTATGGATCATTACTTATACACATTGCCAGCTCATGCACAACTTTGCCTAACTGAGGAAATGGCATTAATATGTTTCACGACTTCCAATTAATTAAATCCTCTATTTATGCTTACAAGTTAAAACTAGGACTAGAACATTAATTTGTTTGTTCGAAAATGCAGATTCATAATTTTGTTGTTAACCTGGATAAAATGAACTTATTTGAGGGTAGCCCATTTGGTCTAGGTTATATTGCGATCCCTATAAAGGCTGACTTATTTGTCTTTGGCATGGTTAATGCATCACGAATGAAATGAAGGTGCAGCATGTTGTTGGGTACAGATTTTATTTAAGTGAACTTCAAATAATAAGATACCATCATGCCTTCATTCATTCTTTATATGAGATTTATATAATGCATCTAGGTTGCATGAAGTTTAATGCTCTAGATTTTAAACTCTTTACAATTTTCTTCGTTCTTCTGCAGTTTTAATTAACTCTTGCTCGTCATAGGTTTTGATTGGAGATCCAAGAAGAAGAATTCAAGTTGATCTGTTGGAGTTCCATAAGATTTTAAAGTGTAGCTGCTGTAGCAAGAGTGGCAATGCCCTATTGCCATCCAGGCATGATTCCTCAATTATGTAAGTATCTAATTGAGTGTTTGCATACAGGATCCCAATTCTTGCAACTTTTCGATAATGTGTTCCCTTGCCTTTTTCAGATGCTATTTCCATCTTTTTAATAGGTTATCTCTTTAATGTGCCCTAACAAAGTTGACCCTCGGCGCAAAATTATGGTTGTTGCTCTGTAACTGGTCGTCACGTGTTCAAATCTTCTAAACATTTGCAGGGTTAAACCCTTGGCAATTTCTTCCTCCACCATATCAATTTTAACATGCATCCTTTATTTTTTTCAAATTTCCAAAAATAACTTTTCCAGATTTGAAAATCTGGAACACAATTAAAAATGTATAAAAAATTTTGGAATTCAAAAATGTGTTCTGCAAATCGAAATCCATAATACTTTTGGATAAAAAGTTTCGGAAGTAATTTTTATTTATACTCTTCTTTTATTTAAGGTTATTTCTTGGAGGGATATTTTTGTCATTTTTAATAATAGAATGGGTGCATGTTGGAATTGTTGGAATTGATATGGTGCCGTTTTGTATACCCAAAACGGAAGTAGTTCTTCATCTTAATGGCAAAAGATTGTTACTTTTCTTTCATGGGAGGGTGGGAATACAAAGATTCCCTAGGTCAATCAATGTTTTTCCTTCTTAGTTCCTACTCATATTTCTAAGCCTTGCTTAAAACTTCGTGGCTGACATTTAATCTAAATGTTCTGCCTTGTGTGTATACTTAAATCTTGAATATAAAGAGTAGACTTCTACCACAAATGGAAAACTGAAATTTTCTTTCATTTAGTTTGAAGTTTCTACTTGTCGGTTTGAGTTGATATTAATATTTTTAGTATTTTACAGGTATTCTTTGGCTCAAGAGCATGGAGATCTTATCAATCTCCATGACTGGTTCCAATCTTTTAGAACAATTGTTCTTCAAAATAAAAATAAACGGAAACAAAATTCAAAGCAATCCCCCCAACCAAAGAAGAGAAAAGCTATAAATGGATCTGCAGACCAAAACGAAGCATCAGTTCAGTATCCTTTTATATTTTCCATTTCACATAGTATCTTCGATAGCAGGTGTATTGGTTCAATTGCATTGCTAGATGTCCCATTTTAGTTAGCAGTTCTAAAGTTACTGTCACCTGCGTCATTTTTTATTTGCATAGCATTTTAACTTTAGAAAAGATAATGGAACGTTTTCAAAACTACATGACATGGGGTCATTTGAAACAGAAAATAAGCTAACACTTTTAATGTCATGAAGTAATCTTGAGTAGAAGTATATTTACCAAATGTAAGACTTAAAAACACCTAGTTTTTGAAGTTCTTTAAATGATTCTGAATTGTAGGTCACTTCAGTACTTCGTGATAAGTCAGATTCGAGTCATGATCTTTAAATGATTTTAGGTTGTAATATGTGAATACTATTTTGTATTTGCACATCTCCCATTTTCATATTTTCAGCAATTGCAATGCATTTTATTGATATGAGTCACAATCCTTAATTTTCGTTTGCAATAGAGCACGCTTTTGTAGGACAGTTACAGAGCTGCAGATCACTGGACTGGTTAGAATGCCCAGCAAGAGACGCCCAGATTTTGCGCAAAGAATAGCATTTGGACTCTGAATGCATACAAAATTCACTGCTTACTTTCATCTTCAGGTTTACTAATTATTATTAAAATGTAATATAATTTTATTTTCTTATATAACTTAATTAATCAATATCTATTCTTAATAATACACTTTATCTAAAATAAGATAAAAAGGCACATCTATCTACATGGTAACTGGAAAAATGAACTAAAAATATTATTTGCGGGTCATAAAAGATAGTTAACGATTATTTCTTTGCTTAAGTGCTCTGCTGATTTATCCTTCCACTGACACCACTAAAAACAATGAATCTAATAAGTATTAGTATTAAATTAGTAAGGCACTGCATTGTTACATATTTGTGTATCTATTCATGAATCATCAAATCATTTTCGATTTTAAATAATTGTTTGTAAAACGTAACAAATTATAAGAAAACTAGTCATTGCTGGTAAATTTGTTTAACATTAGAAGTTTAAGACTCAACCTATAATTAATGGTGGGAAAAAATCTAAATTACAAAATTCAATTCATAATTATCCATATCCATATTAGTTTTAATTCATTTAAATGGATTTATTACAAATCCAAATCCATATTTTTTGGATTTTAAATCCAATTCATTTAATTGGATTATTCAAATTGTATTTTGAGATGGATTTTGACTTTGTCTGATCTAAGTTAAGCTAAGACAATCCAGTTGATGTCGAGCAAAGTGGGCTTGGGCCGATGTCTAACTGAGCAGTCTCGGGCCCATATCGAGCCGAGTAAGTTTGGGCTGTTGATGTCAAGTTGAGTTGGCACAAATCGATGTTGAACAGAGCAAGCTCGGGCTGATGTTGAGTCGTCAGGTCGGGGTCGATGTTGAGTCGAACGAGTCAGGCCAATGTCGACCTGAGAAAGCCCAAGCTGATGTCAAGCTAAATGGGCCTGGGTCGATGTCGAGCCAAACGGGCCCAGGCCAATGTTGAGTCTCCCAGGCCCGGGTTGATGTTGAGTGAAGCGGGCTCGAGCCAATGTAGAGTCCCCTGGGCCTGCCAATGTCAAGTTAAGCAAGCCTGGGCCAATATCAAGTCGAGCAAGCTCGAGCTGATGTCGAGTTGTCGAGCTCGGGCCGATCAAGTTGAACGGGCTCGGGCCAATGTTGAGCTGAGCGAGCCCTAGCCAATGTAGAGTCTCTCGGGCTCTGGTCGATGTTGAGTTGAACGGCTTAGGCCAATGTCGAGTTGAGCAAGCCTGGGTCGATGTCAAGTCGAACGGGCTTGGATCAATGTCGAGTCTCTTGAGCCCGGTTTGATGTCAAGCCGAACATGCCATAGCCAACATTGACTCTCCCAGGGTCGGGCAGATGTCGAGTGGAGTGGGCCTGGGTCTATGTCGAGTCGATTAGGCCCTAGCCAATGTTGAGTCGAGCGGGCCTGGGTTGATGTCTAGTTGTTTGGGCCCAAATCGTTGTCGAGTTGTTCGTGTTCGGGCCGATGTCGAGTCGATTGCGCCCTGGCTAATGTCGAGTCTCTCAATCCCGGGCCGATGTCGAGTCAAACGGGCTTGGGCCATTGTCAAGTTGTTCGGGCCCGGGTTGTTGTTGAGTCGTCTGACCCGAGTTGATGTCGAGTTTTTCGGGCCCGGTCCGATGTCGAACCAAGTTGGTCCATATTCAGGTTGAGTCGGCTTAGGCCGAGTTTGAGCCAAATTAGTTTGTGTCAATATCAAAATAAATTTGATGTAATTGACAAAGTGAATTTAATCTAATTAACAAAATGGATTGAATCTAGATTTAATCCACTTTAAACCGATTTTAAAAAAATCCATTTAAATCTTATCTAGTTAAAATCAATATGGATTTTAAATCTAATTCGAATTTGGATTTAGATTGAATTTTTCATTATCACCCTACTTATAATAATTGAATTAGTGTAACTAGATATACAGTTTTAATATATAATGTATTAATAAATTAGATTTTAAATTAAAGAATATAAATATAATTTCTTGTAATTTCAAACTTACCAAACAAATTTATTGCTTTTTTCCATGTCAACCGTCCTCTTTCAAAACATTTTAGTCTATAGTCACTTTCTACATTTTCTATATGTAACAGATTTAAATCTTTCAGGAATTAAAATATAAGTGGTTAAATTGATTTTATAATTAGTTAACTGTTTGAGGAGTTCTACTTTAAGCTATGCGCAACGCATTTTTACATAAATTTCATTGCTAATTAAATCATGACACATGGAAATTTCTAGTGTTGTTTTATTAATGAATTAGGGGGCTAAAAACAACTATAAATCGCGGAAAAAAAACAGATGCAAAATTACCTTGTAGTAGGCCCAAATTAGATCAACGTAGAACGAACAAGAGTTTATTTTTTATTTTATTTTACTTATGAGACTAAAAATGATTACTTACTTTTCTATTTTAAACCTAAATTATTTAAACCTTGACAAGATATTCTTAAAATAATGTTATACAGCTAATATCTCAATATTAGTGTATCCAGAAAACTAAACTAAATTTCTCCCTCAAAAGACAAATGATAAATAAGGATCACAAACAGTTAATTTTCATACATGAGATGTCAGACGCTAATTATACATTTTTAGAAATTGCAATCCAACATTAACCTATTTACCAGCAATTATCTGGAAATATGAGTTAGTTCTAACTTATAATGTGATAAAAAATGAAAAATGTAATTACATTGCAATGTCGAAGTTAGTTAAGATTATGTGGTCTATAATATTTATATAAGACGTTATTAGCTTTCCATAGATTAAAAAATATAATTATAAAATGTAAACATTTCATCCAAATCAAATAATAATTTCTGTTTATGGAAGAATCTAGTATCTCTCTTGAGTGAGTTGCCAAACATCTTGAATAATAAAGCTTGGGTTTGAACATGACATCAAATCAAATAAAAAATATTACACATATTTAACTAAAAATAATAATAGAAACTACATGATGACGAAAAAAAAATAGAAATGACATAAATAATTATATTTCCTAATTGTAACATGAAAGAAAAAACTAGTTTACGAAAATCTAAAATATAAATGAATATATGTGACTCCAAAATAAGTCTACTAATAAAGTTCTCCTAATATAAATATTACTATCAGACAACAAGGCATGGTATTTGGTAGACATTTCATTGTTGTGTTCTGTTGATTCCTTTAGTTGGGTGCAATTCTTTATATTTAATTACAGTTCATAACTTATGAACAGACTAAACGAGATGTAAGTGTTTTAGTCAAGCTTCAGTCTATCATTAATTAATAGTTCCTCAAACCAAAATCTAAGACTAAGCATACAACTGCATGTCAACATCGGAAACAAAATGAAAATGGTTCTTTCTTAGTCAATAAAATTTAGAACTACGAGTATTATGTTATACAGAATCACAGAAGTTAAGATGATAAAGAAAGAAAATTGATATTTGCCAACTTTTAAAGTTATATATAATTTTTTATATGATAGATTTAAAAATAAATTTGTAATTAAATTATATAAAAATATTAAAATAATAGTATTAATAGTTGTGAATATATCATTCTCCGTAAAAAAAAATTAACAAATGTCCCATATAAAAACAGTGCAGAAGAGTGTTTTTTTCATCTGACAAAAACAAGTCGAACCTGGATTACATTGCCATCAATTGATCTTGGGACGCGAGTAAAACTTCGGGTCCCTCAGAAACCTTGAAACCAACTCTGCCTTGTCAGTAGAAAGATCTGTGTTCTCTAGAATTTGCTCTTTTGACGCCTTGGCAATTGCTTGGACAGAACCAATAGCTTGACTAAGCTGAATTGAAGGATCAGAATAACAACAAATCAAGCTATATGCTTCGCTATCATGGTTTCTCACGTGACGAAATTATTATTGTTATGCTGTACTTATCCCTATAAATAGCACGAGTTGCATGAGCCTAATGTAGAAACAAATTGAAAACTTTTTCATGAATGCAGTTATCGGTACATATATAAAACGAATGCACAATATCACAAGTGTGTTTGTGTGTGTAAATGTATGACTATTGTATCTTAACAGTTTTAAACAGCTATATGATCAAGAATCCTGGGCTAGTAACTTTGGGTGAAGAAACCAAAAATAGGAAAACTAAATTGAAAAGTAGTTGCCACTTGATGCAGGAATTTACCGCATTTGCATCGTGATTGTCAATGCCTGGGATGGATGTAACCACCTTAAGGTAAAAGTTCATTCTTTGCACCAACTGCTTCCTCTTCAAAACCCATAACAACATTCGTACATCAACATTTTTTTTATTTCTGAAGGGACTCCAAGCACAATCACAGTGTATGAAAGCAGAATCAACCACTGACCTCATCTTTCAATTTTTCTCCAATTCTTTCTTGCTTGTATACTGCAATTAGTTGGAAAAATGAGAAACATAAATTCGAACAACACATTATAGTTTGAAGATTCTGATTTTACCTCCAGAAGAATGAGCTATTTTTACCATCTTTTCAAACCCCATTTCCAAGTCCTGAACTGGCACAAATGTAGGCTTGCCAATCACCATATCAAATCTTCACACAGATGCATACCATGATCCTTGTTCTTCCATTATTCCAGTAATACATAGGAAAATCAATCAGAACTCAAGTAATAAAACTCACGTGAAATATGACTGAATAAACGAATTAATTTGCTCTTTTGCTGGGAGTGCGATGACCACGAAAAACCGTGCAAATTGCATTTTCAGATTTTTAACTCTGCATGGGAAAATTAGAATCAGACATAAAACTCATAACTCTTAACTCAGTACATCCACTTGAAGGTATGCATTGACTCCATAACACAGCAACCAAGTTACCTGTTGAAGATTGAAGCAACATCGTTGCAGTCCCAGTTTGTCACAAAAATGAAGGCTACAGATAAACCCCCACAATTGAATATAAAGTCCTACAAGGACAGTCCTCAAGTTTCAGACTGAAATGGTGTTTGAAAGGAACGAGAAAAGAACATGGATAAAAACACAAAAACTGACAATTACCGGGGCAATGGGGACAAAGTTTAGGCGAAAAGAATTTGCAGAGAGGAAAGTAGAGATAAAATTGATGAACGATGGATGTTGATCCTCTTTCCAAGCATTTCTCATCAAACAGATTCCAGCTGTACCTACAACAGTAGGTAATAATGGACTCGTTCTAAACTAAAGAAAATGCATTTTCTAGTAATTAAAAATTTAAAACTCTCCATCAAGCTGTCATAATTAAGTACACGGTTAAAAGAGCATACCAAAAAGTTAATGCATTAAGATAAGAATTAGAAGCATTATTGCAGAATATCCATAATAAATGGTGGTTTTAGGTGTAGAACCGGGGTCCACACACTATGTCAGATATAAGAATCAATCTGATGAGAGTAATTCTCTTTACAACAATTTTCCAAAAATATTTTTTATTTTATTTTATTTATTATTATTTTTTATCAATAATTTTCAAAACATATATTCAAGGCACTTCGTCCTCCTATCAAATTCTTGCTTGAAAACACGAATATCAAATTCTTGCTTGAAAACACGAATATCAAATTCAAAGAAAGAAAATCGAAATCTAAAAGGAAATAGAAACAATTGAAATGAAATTCCCTGACGATTTTTAAAATATTCTTCTAGCTATGGAGGACATAAGTATTTTTCAACTTCTTCCTGTTGCTTCTTTCCTTCTTCCCTAAATAAAAACAGATCTCAAAGGCAAAATAGAGATGCAATAGAATGAACCTCTACTTCAAATTAGTGTAGAAAAGTCACAGTAGAACAGTTTCAAACAGCGTGAGATCAATTCCGTTTATCGATAAAATGCGATTTACAATCTTAACAAACAGAATCGCGGCAGTAATAAAATAGCGATTAACGAATCTGTTTTGGGAACTGAGAAACATTGGTACCGGAGAACGTGGCATGCGAAGGTGTTGAAGTTGTTGAGTCCATATTCATGAGGAATCGATCACAGAGAGAGCTACGAATGGAGAAGAAGCGCATTAGTCTGTTTTCCCAATCTCTGTGCGAATTCAAACAGAGAACAAGAGCGAGGAGAAGAGAGTCATACCGGCGACGGACGGAGGCTGCTACCAAGGCGGCGGCTGCTGGTTACGGCCACAAAAATCAGAGCCAATGGAAGCGAGCAAGGCGGAAATACGAAACGATTTGAATCGCAGGTTGCGTTGGCAGCACGTAAAGTTGCTGTTTCCCGCCAACAATAACAACAAATATATATATATATATATATATATATATATATATTTGAAAATGATTAATATTAAAGTTTTTTTATTAGTTAATCTCATTAAATTATAAAACTAGATGTTTATTTTCATAGTTTTTATTTGTAGTTGTGTATTTTTAGTAATTTTTTACTAATATTAAATGGTATTAGAGATACTGTGCTATTAGGAGTTTTGAAGTGCATTTTGAGTGAGTAATAGAAGCAGAATTCATAAATAAAATAAAATATAATTCTTATTTTTTTTAAAAGATATTATTTCTCTTGAAATTTACTATTTTCACAGATAAACACTCTAGATGTCTCCATTAATATTAAAATATTTCTCAATAGAAATAAAAGCTTTTAAAATATTTTTCTCAACTAATTCTTAAATTTTATCTTATTTTACTATTAACACCTCAACTTCAATTTTTCTTTAAAGTGTACTCTTTTTACAATTAATTTTTATATTAAATTAGGTTAATCTATTGACCGGAAAAAAAATCTCAACTACTTTTTGTTTAAATCCAATTATTTAATTATTTATCTTAAAAAATAAAATACCTTGTGTGCATATCAAAGGTTAGCTGAGTGACGGTTTAACTATTTAATTAAATTGGTTCATCGAAATTCTTTAGTATTCCTCAACAACAAAGTTTTCACTCGGCGAAAACTAGAAGTTCAAATGGTCGGTTATCCAAACGATCTACCCGTCTCTCGATAAAAAGAAACATTCATGTCACGTCATAAGTTAAGAGCATTAATCTCGATTAGGAGTTATAAAGCGTGATTAAATGTTCATTGGGTAAGTCTTAATCTTTCTAGCATATAAGATCCACTAGAATAGTATAAATAAAAGGGGTTCTGAATCCTGAAATATTATTATGAATCCTGAAATAGATCATCTACCTACATTGACCTCATGTAATTTGAACATTGGAGTATCTTTGTGGGTATCCCACCTTCTTGGACATTCAATAAGAGTAAGCGAAATTGAAGAGAAGACATGAGTAATTCAATAGGGAATATTCGATCTCAATAAATTGTAAGAACACATTATCTTTATTTATTACTCTCTTATTTTCTAAATTATTGTTTTTATTGTATTTAAATATAAGAAAAATGTTATTCCAAAAAGAAGAAATATAATGAATTGTTGCTATTCAAGATGCATAGAGGCACTAAAAAAATCTACAACATAGTTCGCAAATAAGATACTGAATTATTTTGTATTTAACAAACAATAAATAACTACCTCCCTAATTCAACACTATAATTTTGAAAATTGTGATGAAAAAATCAGTTTTCTTAACATGGTTATTCCACCCAAAAATAAGCACCAACAACTTCTTATTCATTTTAATATCGCTAGATTCATTCCTCCCCCAAATCCAAGTCTTACTTTATTTGAGTTCAGATTTTTTTTCTATATTTACTCTCATGTTCAATTTTTATCTGATTACATGCGGTTTCTACGTCCTTGCCTGAATTGGAAGCCACTAGATTTAGCTTCTATCTCTATAATTTTCCAGGGAATTTCTCATTCTGATGCAGTTCTTGATCAACATTTCGATTTTAACCACTTTATTGTTGTTAGGGTTCGAACAAAGAGGAACATTCAACACTGGTGAGATATGGCGACGAGTATGAGCAATGAGGAGGTGAAACCCTTCAAGATTTTTGTGGGGTATGATCCACGAGAAGACATTGCGTATGAGGTTTGTCGTCACTCCATCTTGAAGAAATCTTCGATACCTGTTGAAATCATACCCATAAAGCAATCAGAATTGAGAAAAAACGGCTTGTATTGGCGTGAAAAGGGGCAATACGAGAGCACAGAGTTCTCGTTTTCGAGGTTTTTGACTCCGAATTTGGCGAACTATGAAGGCTGGGCAATGTTTGTGGACTGTGACTTCCTCTACCTGGGAGATATCAAAGAGCTAAGAGATTTGGTTGATGAGAAATATGCTGTGATGTGTGTTCAGCATGATTATGTTCCAAAGGAGACAACGAAAATGGATGGGGCAGTGCAAACTGTGTACCCCAGAAAGAACTGGTCTTCTATGGTGTTGTACAATTGTGGGCATGCCAAGAACAGAGTTCTGACTCCTGAAGCTGTGAACTCACAAACAGGGGCTTTTCTTCACAGGTTTCAGTGGCTGCAAGACGATGAAATTGGGTCCATTCCCTTTGTTTGGAACTTCCTTGAGGGGCATAACAAGGCTGTTGAGGGTGACCCCACCACTTTTCCTAAGGCTGTTCATTATACTCGTGGAGGGCCATGGTTTGAAGCATGGAAGAACTGTGATTTTGCTGATATCTGGTTGAATGAAAGGGATGAGTACCTGAATGAGGCCCAAAAAAAAGTTACAAATTAGAGTGTTATTTGATTTGTGTGATCACATTCAGTGCATGCAGAGAGTGGTATCTTTTCAAAATGCACGGGGAAGTTCTGATATGGTGCAAGTTATGAGTGGTGGAGAAATTGTATATAGTTAGTACTTTTTTATGGTATTTCATTGAATGCCCTTCGTTTTGTTTTTCTTTGTATAATACTTATCAATGGGTCTAACATACACTTAGACTAAGCAATAAGTTGTTGTAAAATTTGGTTTTTTTTTTTAATAAAACGGCGTGTAATAAATAAGAAAAGTGATATATTGATAACTTGTATAACTTTATAATCTCAGTCTTTTGTCTAAAATTTTAGTTTTTTAAATGAAGGGACAAAAATATTTTTTTTTCATATCATGAATACTAGATTGTATAATATACTGATTGTTTGAGTTAAGGTTATGTTTCAATATTATTTCGGTCGCATAATCATCCAAAAGTTTCTGACAATTGTAAATCTCTCATTCGTTCTATTTATTATATTATTAATCATAATAAAAATATATGAATCATAATAAAAGTAGAAGTCAAATTCTATTTTTTATTGCTCTAAAACATAACTATATGTAGATATTTTTATTGTAGCCAACCAATATACTAACAACATTTAAGTTTGTACTATTTGTTAAAAAAAAAAACAAAGAATTGATAATATAAGTATTTGAAAATCATTAATTTCACTATTTGCAAAGTATTTCAGACAAGAATCTTGACAACCTCGACCTAGAATATTTAGTATAGTTAAAAGTAAGTGTATTTTTAGTTAGTGGGTGATTTGTATTTCTTACTTGTGTATTTACTATAAATATCTCTTTTATCCTTTTTGTATTGGGTCTTGATATTGACTTAATTCAATAATAAATGTTAATTATTAGATATCTTTTTATTTATGTTGATACGACATTAATGTCTTTATATATGAATATCGACACACAATCTATTTATTTGCACTATCAAGTTCGATCCATAATGTTATAACCACTAACCTCATATATAAGTCAATAAAGCTAAAAAGCAAATTTAACCATATGTGTTTTCAATCGGGCTTAACCCACTATCCCCACACAAAAATTAAAAGTTTGTCATTAATTTATAAAGAAACATAAACACTTTTGCAACTTCGAAAAACAACACACACGCTACATAAATTAGATTGAATTAGCTTATGACTATAGTTTAAGGTAGTCATAAATTGGTGCACATGCTGGTGGTGAATACACATGGTATGCATAAAAAATCATCTCATGAAAGAAAATAAAAGAAGTATGATGAATGCTATAGTATGATGTCTTTCGCAATATTTCAAACTACAATTTTGTTGGAGGAACTTTATTTCCCATGCATGCCAAATGGATATAGACGAGCGCAAAAAACATTATAAAAAAATGCAAACCTGGTGTTGGATTAAGGGTAAAGTTGTGTTTTAATTGTTTCTTAAAATTTAATTTTTTTATAATATAATAATGATTATTTTTTGTTAAAATTTGTTAGAATAAAAAACAAATTTTCATTAATATGAACAATGTTTTTATTGTTATTTTTCTCTCTCTCTTTTCTCCTCATCCAAAAACAAGTGGAGAGTCCTCAAAATAGTAACTTATGTTTTACTTAATAGGCCAGAGTAAACAACAGAATAAAATATTTTAAAACTACAAAAAAATAAATAGAAAATAAGTTATATATTATCGGGTAAAACCAATTTAAAACGTTAGCTAATCACACTAAGAAAAAATTAATGATTTTTAAATAGATAAATTAAAGTTATAATTAAATTGAAAAATTATTTTGATAATGCCTAATATCAAAGGCAAATCCTCCTCCTACCTCTATACCTCCTCCAGTGCCTCCATATTAACGGTAAAAAGTAAGTTTTCATTATTTTAAAAAATTTAAATAACTTTAAATAAAGCATAATTTTTTTTTAATAAACTTAGCTGCACCGAACACTCCATATATTCTTTCTAAATACAACACTTTCTTTATTCTCTAGACGCATTTTTTAAAAAACAGTTCTATCATTCGAGTGTGTGAAAGGGTTATCGAGAATATCCGTGTATTTGACATTTTTTAATGTGAAGATATTTTTTTTAAATTTAGTACTTCATTTTTGCAATAAAAAAAAGTCACTTGTCAATAAAAATATCACAAAACTTTCCTTAACCACCAATATTCATCATCGCTTGAAAATGAAAATGAAAAAAAAGAAAAGAAAAATAAGACATCATATTCTCCACACACTACTAAAAAATTATTAAATAGAAACCAATTTTAGAGACTAAAAATAATCAGTTGCTACATTGACTAAATTAAATATTTTGTTAGAGACTAAACAAATTATTAGTTTCTATTATTAATAAATAATTTATAAATTGATATCTAAATAGCTACCAAAATTTCATCTACCAATTATTTTTAGATTTTAAATTTAGTAGCAAAATCTTTAGTACCTAATTGGATACCATTTTAGAAACTAATTTAAAAATCAATAATATTTTTAATTTCTAAAATAGTTCCTAATTTAATGAATATAACAACTAATTATTTTTTATCTTTAAAATTAATTTTTATTTAATAATTTTCTTTGTTGTAATGAGATACCCAAGATATTATTGAAATAAAATAAAAATATTAAAGTGCAGTATAAAGGTATGGATATAGAGTAAGTATTTGCGTATCAAACTCTATACGAATATTAGTTGGTCCATAGCGAGAGAAGGTGCAATTCATTTAACTCAGATAAACATAAAAGGTTTAAACGGACTTAAATTTGTTTAAGATGTTAATCACGAAGTAGATGGCGACTCTGACCTGAACCAATTAATGTTTCTAGCGTTGCGTCTTAGAATTAATAGCAAAATGAAACGACAAAAGTACTCACATTTTAAGAAGATTCTGAAATTTTCCACAGATGGTGATTTCATCATAAGGATTCAAAATTAGAGTAACATTTCTTTTTCGCTAATTTTGTTGAATATTAATTGCTTATTGCATTCCTTGGAAGTTTAGCAATTGCCAAAGTACATAAACGACAACAAGGTTGAATAAAACGTTTCCCTAAATGTCGAAATTGCTGATTATGACAATGATTTTGACACAGTGAGAAGGATTATAAAACTAGAGTTTATTAAAAAAAATATTATTACAAAACTGATTATATATTTCTTATCATGCAATACTTTAGTACTGAAAAAATACTCGAAATTATAAAAAAAAAATACTTTAAAAAATTCATAAAAATTCCATATATTAAAAATGTCATTAATTTTGTTATACTCGCTGTGCTGTGACCACACTTGAGTGGTAGCTCCATTGCCATGCATGCATTCACACTTAATTTTATACATATTATTTAAGTTATTTGTTCATAGTTTCAACTAAATTTTACTTGTCATAAAATATTTTATGTATTATTAATAGAAATCTTTTATATACCTAATAATATTTTTAATAAGTGAATTATAAATTTAATTTAACTCTAAAAAAAATTATGTACGGATTATTCACGAAAAAAAATCGTTCTATTATTATTTATAATTAATATTAATATTATAGTTAAATTGTAGTAGGAGAGACTCAAAGCAAAGTTCCAGTGACAAAAAAGTTTTAGCAGTTACACAAATTAAATTTTATTGTTATGTTATGACTATTATTATTATTAATATTAATAATATTTACTTTATTAATATTATTAATTTTATAATGTTAATATATATACCTATCAACTTTAGTTCGAAGATAATATTTATCAACTTTAGTTCGTAAGTAATATCATGAATTCTAGTTACCTACGGATTCAGATTTCATGGACAATATTTTATAGATAATGTTAAATTTACCTACAGATTCAAATATGTAACTAATACTAAATTTACCTACGAATTCAAAAATCATGGATAAAAATCATTTTTTTTAATTTTATAAAATTTATTTATATATTATAAAATACTTTTATTATTAAGGTGAGATTTTCAATAAATAAATATAGTGAATATTCAACACTAGTTGCAATCTATATTATCATACATTTTATTATAAAAGAAAGTTAACATTTAGGAGTTAACACTAACTTAAACATTCAAAATTTAGCTCAATATTATTCAATATAATTTTAAAAATTTAAGCAAAATAATACTTAAGCATCATCTATTATCAGTCAAGTTAACCATAATAACTTCCTGTCGTGACCCATACTATCTTTTCGATTTTAATAGCTATGTTTCTTGTAATGGTTAGAATTGACCCAATTATCTTTTTTTCTTTTCTTAAATTTTAACAAATATCAAATTTTTGAATTTTGGAATATAGTGAGATTTTTCTCTTTTTTATTTATTTTCCTTATTGTAATAATTTTTTCTAAAAAATTATACGTATATTTAACTTTATTATTAAAGTGAACCTAACACAAATATTAATTAAAAACATGTTTAAGATAAAATTTACAGCCATGTGTGTACTGTTAATAATTTCCCGTAATTTTATTTTATTAAAATGAAAATAAAATAAAATTATGTCAAAGATTCTATTTATAGCATATAAACGAGATAATCCTTACCTTATAGATTGAATTTTATGATAATAAATTAACTTAAACTCACTTTTTTAAAAAAATAATTAAAATGAAAATGACTCAAAGTACATAAAATTTGTCAAATTGGAACTGATTTAAGTATACTTTTAAATGCTATCATGGGAATTCTATTCATCAGTTAATTTTTTCTCATCCTACTTTTAAAAATGTAATATAATTCAGTGATGTATGTTTTTTATTTATTTTTTAAGAAATAAATCAAGAAAATATAGTTTTAAAAGGGTTAAATATGTTTTTGTTACGGTATTATTACGTAAAATTATTTTTTATTTACAGTTTAATTTTATATACTCTAGTTATTTATATTAAGAAAATTATTAAAATGAGACATTATATTTCTTTTACTTGTAAAAAGAATTTATAATTTTATATTATAATATTATCACATTTACGTTAGTTAATATTAAATATTTTAATATTTTATTTTATATTAAAATTTTCATTTTAGGGAAATCTATTTTTATTTGAGACTCGGACACACCTCTTAAAATGTGTGTTTGTGTCAGACACATCTATCAGACACCAATACACATATAACACTTGTAAGACACCTAAAATGTTCAATTAAACAAATATTTATTAGATTTTTGACAATTTTAACATAATTTTAAAAAAGATAAATATATTAAATTTCTGTAAACTCAAATGTATTGTATAAATTTTTATTATAACTATATAAATAAATAACAAATCATTTTGAATTTTTTAATCTTATATTTTAGAAATTATATATATCTATATGTCTTTTCAATATTTTTCTCAGTATCTATGTTATATAGGTTTCTATTATATTGCAAACAATAGAAATATAATAATAATAACATAAATATCTACAAATAAAAAATATCAGTAAAAAGGAACTCCATGTAATATATTTATTAAGATGATTATTTGTTAAATATGCAGAGAAGTGAGAGCTACATCCTTACTTAGAACACTTGCACTACATCCTATCCCCTTGGCCGTTCGTGAAATGGGGAATGGATATTATCGGACCTTTCACACCCGGAAAAGGGCAATGCAAGTTCCTACTGGTGGGTATAGATTACTTTAC
>Ga0123342_1000220_pt1 | contig 80790 bp, 34 predicted proteins | sample Turbeawhitnodule_FD_89960 | JGI IMG/M metagenome (GOLD analysis project Ga0123342, IMG submission 89960) | Root nodule microbial communities of legume samples collected from Mexico - Turtle bean Mexico white nodule | ecosystem: Host-associated > Plants > Roots > Nodule | place: Mexico: Nepantla... | reverse complement strand
CAACACAATTAAAATCCCACTCACAACTTTTGACCTTTTACATATCCAAACTCCCATTCTACTCTTTTCTAGTAACTTCTAACTTTAAAACCCACAAATTACATTAAAGTTTATTCAACAAGTACATGCTACAACACTTTAACAAAGTTCACTTTTCTTGGAAATCTCTTTGGTGAAGAAGGGGCAGTGTTTGTGCATGGATAAGGGTGAAAACAATCCTGCAAGAAGCAGATGCTCAGAGAGAGAAATGATTCATAAAATAATATTAGGTTTTCTTTCCGAGGAGGCACGGGTACTCCGCTGATTTCTCCAATAAATATCGATTTCCTTCCCTCATTGTTTCCTTCACTTGTTTTCATGCCATTTTCTTTTACCCTTCACCTCTTCTTATTATATTCATTCATTCGTATTTTTATCACCATCACTACCACAACAATCACAAACAAACAAGGAGCAAAATGGGGAAATCAAAAACTAAGATTCACTTTCTTGTTTTCTCATTGATTGAATCACTGGACAAAAGATATTGACCACCACCAAAACAGCCTTGTACCTATGCAAACCTTCAAATAAACTAAGGTTTTAGACAACATTGTTTTTGGACTGTCTCGTTTCTTTCTCTGTCTTCACTATCAGCCTACCATCCCTTTTCTTTTCCTAAATCATTTGGACTACGAATAATTAAGTTGTTGTTTTTTTTATCATTATTTGAAAATTATATTAAGGTGGAACAAATCATGTAAAAAAACTATATATATAGGCATGTGCTTACAACTTTAATTTGTACTCGTTGTTTAACTTTATTCTTATTGCATCATTTTGACATTCCTCTATTTTCGAATAATTAAACAAGAACATAGACGTTTTCAACACACGTTCGTTATATATAAGATATATAGATTATATAAGGCATTCAAAGTTTAAGTAATATTTTCTTGAGTGACCATATATAGTAATATAAGGTGCAAAATATTTTTCATAACATGTCAAATGAACCAAACGAATCGAATGTTTGTAGAAGGTGAACATAATTTGTGATTGCGGTGCAGAATGTATAGAAAGAATTCTGTTAAAGAAAAACTAGGGACAAGCTTATACATTGATGAAAACTCCACCCTTTGTATGATCCTTGTTATTCCAGAATTTAAAAAAAAAAACAGTGAAAATAAAAAGCATCCCAATGATCTATCTGTCCACATATTCTCCAGGTTAATTACCAAAATTCACAGCAAATGGTTCTGCCATGACTAAACTTGAGGCTAGCTAGATTACTTAGACCCTATAGTGAAATAAGGATCTTCAAGTTAGAGATGATGAAAGAAACACTATATTCTCATTTTTCAAAAGGTGCACACTGTCAAATTAACAACTTCATAGGAGAGGAAGAAGAAAGTCAGAAATATATGCATCATTGTCATCCATCATCACCTTGGTGACTCAAACTTCTCCCTGGTTTTCCACCTATTCATGCAATAACGAGAAGGGTGGAGCAGCATGGCATAGAGACATACTGGTAGACCTTGGTGCAAGCGTTGGAATAGCAGTTGGAACCCAAGTGTTGCATGCAGAACCTCCTTGATCATATGCACTAGCCTTCACTGCATCCACAGAAGATGATTGGTGTTGGGAAAGATAATACAAGTTCCTTGCATGTGCATGATAAGCATCATTAGATCCATAAACACTTTCATAACCAAGTGCCTTCATCTCATTGTCACCAAAACCATGATGGCCTCTTTGATTATGATCACCATCACTTGCAACGACAGTAGTAGCACCCATAGGCATCACATAGCCCCCACCTCCTCCATAACCATCATAAACTACCGAGTTAGATGAAGAGCTGTTGTCAATGGAACCAGAATCCATGTTCATGATAGGGTGCAACGCGGAACTTGTGTGAAAAAAGTTGTGCGTGCCATTATTCCCTAGCTGTAGTTGATGAATATCAGGATAAGACAAAGGGTGAGAGGTATCAGAATTGTCTTGTTGTTCTTGCTTGCACCATAGTCTCTGTCCATAAGGGTAGTGCATGGTGGTGCAAGCTTGAGGTTGAGGTTGGTGAAATGAAAGAGTGTTGTGCCAGTTATGATGATGAGTTGTTCCTCCTGCATAGTTATTACTGATTCCCTGAGTTAGGTGAGAGTTGTTCAAGATGTTGTTGCTATGATCTTCTTGGTCTGTTCTACGAGCTTCCACGTTCAGTTCCACATGTTCCATATCCTTCAAACGCTTGGCAGCACCACCAATGGGCAAAGTAGTGCTCTCAAGTATGCTCTTCACATCATATCTGCTCATGTCAAAGTTTGTAACAGCACTAAGTCCGCGGAATTTGATGGCCGCAACATCATAAGCCTCTGCTGCTTCTTCTTGAGTGCCTGAAAATTTTATCATCAGTAAAAACATAGGTGCAGTTTCACTGGTTTTAGAACAAATGCATGCACTGCAAGGGCTTTGATTTCGTCACTTTATGAATACAACTGAAATTTATTACCTAAATCATCAAACATGCACATTAAATTTACGAAATTAATAATTCTGCAGATCATATTAAAATTTGGTGACCTGAATGACAATAAATGTGCCTTTAATTTCTCCAGGTTGTTTTATTGCTTCGAGGTGGTGCTCACTTTTTACCTACTCTCTTCTATCTAGTTGGTTCTCATTGTATTAACAGTTCACTTCTGCATATAATAAAGAACTAACTAAATGCACATAGTGTAGTGTGTATCCAGCTTCATGTTTGCTTTATAGGATTATCATATTCATACAATCATAGATTAAGTTGGATAAACGTGAGGAAAAAGTGTCATATAAGCTTCAATAATTTTCTGTGCAAAAGATATTAATATCTAAAATATAAGCTTACTGAATGTTCCCAAGTAGAGATCCTTGTTGCCTGCAACTCTCCCAATCCTTGCTTGCCATCTACCATGTTGATGGTGTCTGCAATTACACCATTTAAATAAACAGAAGATCATTTGGGATATATATATATATATATATATGTGATATTTTTATTTATACAAGATAAAGTCTTTCTTTTCTTGTCCATCAAATATTACATATAAAAATGAGTAAATTTTTTAATCTTACAAACTTTTTTTCTCTAAATTTAAATCAGTAGACTCCAACAAACACAGTTCAAATGACATAGTTGGCTAATACAAAACTAACAGTACTAATTAGTTTTTGTGTACATGTTAGAGTCTAGTCAACTATATACCTTGTTACTCCTCGATAAATGGATGCACCGCGAGAGAACCCACTACTCTTCCTGCACCAAAGTGATTTATTATTGTCAATAACATCGTTTAAAAAATTAATAAAAGTAAACAAATCAGTATTAGATTAGCAGTGAAACTTGCAAATACCTTCTCAAAGAAGCAACGTACTCTTGTCTGGTCATGTGCTTCATCTCTTCCACCTCTTTCTCATAGTGGCTAATCTAAAATGCATTGATTGATTGTTGAGGGAGACATAAGAATTCCATGTCGAAAGATTACATCAAGTGATCATGTATATTATCAGACAAATAACAGTTTCTCACATGAAAAGACACATCCCATCAAATGAGGAAACTTTTTTCAGTGTACAGGGACACACTCTAAACAATGTGCCCTTGGTAGTATAATTCCGTAAGTTGTTCGTTAATACCAATAGAAACTTTGTCTAAAGCAATATGTGCAAACAACCTTAATTTATTGAACTTAAACAGGAAAAAAAATAAAAAAGAAGTGACCAGCAAAATCAAGAAATGACAGCATACAGGAAAATTTGTTGTTGTAGTTGTTCCCCAGTATTTTAGTGCTGCCAAATCATAGGCTCTAGCTGCCTTTTCTTCTTTGTCATAACCTCCTGAAAGTAGTGACAACAAATGATAACCACTGTTAACGAATTTTATGGTTCTCTTCTTACTTTTAGCAAAAAAAAAATAGTAATAATTCAACAAATTAAGAAATGTGTCTTTTTCTACTCACCCAAGTAAACTAAAAGATCATGTATGTTGAAGAAAGCCATTATCCCATAGTGGATGTGGAGATGAGAGGAACATAGATTGACAGTGTCTCTGTTAGTTATAAACACCAAAAGGGCAAAGGAAGACAAAAGAAAAAACATTGAAAAAAAAAAGCATAAAATTTTAGGAACATGGTAGATCATTTACCTTGTCTTCCTTTGCGAGTTTGTCCCTCTCTTCTACAGCTGTTATCCCACAGATGAGCCTCGTACCTCCCAGTCCACCTATGCCTTCAATTAATAAATAATTTCATCATCATTTCAAAATAAAAAATACAAAAAGAGAAAAAAAAAAAACCTTGTTCCAACAACAATGAAACTGACTAAAGGAACCTTTTAACTTAGATTTGAAGCAGGAATGAAAGATTTGGAGAGCTAACTTCAATATAGAAATGTATATCTTTTATTAGGGTATATAAAAAAAAAACCTTGTTACACCACGGTATATAGAAGTTCTTTGTCCAAAAGTGTCGATGGACTTTCTGGGTGCAGATTCAGTGGCTCCTGTTGGGGTGGTATCAAGTGCAGCAGTGGTTGGTGGTTGTTTGTTATCTGAAGAACTCTCTCCATTTTCCACACTTGCAGAGAGAACGGGAAGTGATGTGCTAGATTGTGAACCAGTACTCATAGAAAGTGATAGAGTCTGCACACTACCACTGTTCCCAGCACTTTCATTGTTTTTTTCTGAGTGAGGTGGTTGGTTCCTCAACCATGTCTTTATCATGGATAACCCTATACTATTATTGCTTGTACTACTGCCCCCACTGGTTGCTACTGGCTGAGTAGGAAACATGTAATCTGTTGAGGATGAGTTACCACCGTAGGTTTGGTCATGTTCTCCAAATGAATGTCCACCCAGAAAGTTTTCAAGCTTTGGCTGTTGTTGTTGATGTTGATTGTTGTTCATGTTTTGGTTACTGCATGAGGTTCCCAGTAGCAAGTTTTGACTGCTGTAGTTCTCCTTCCAATCTGAGAAATAAAATAAAAAAGATTAAAAGGAAAAAAGACTAAATGAATGAAAAACTAAAAAACAAATCCTTGGTAGGAATAAGCACAAAATGTGAAGATTGAACTTGCTTTTGTTTTGTATTTCCTCCATTTTAGTATATGCACTTGTGGAAAATCAAAGAAAAGCAACATATGTTATATGAACTCATGAAAGAGGAGTGAAAACCTTGAGTGGTGTGAATGCTGTTGTTTCTGTGAAATGCTTCATATATGCCATAAGAAGGAAGGTTGAGCAAATGAGGACTTGAGTCAGAAGTGAGATCAAAACAGTCTCCTGCAACATCAGTGCTTGAGATTCCATCAGGGTTGAAACCAAAACGAGAAGGTGCCGGTTGAGGGTGATCTTGACTAGAAGGGTGTTCTTGAGGGGAGAGAGAAAACCCCAACAAGTTCATAGACCCCATGTTTGGAGAAAATAGTCCTGATATTGAATGAATATCACAGAGAGATCAGAAAATCTTCAGAAAACTCCTTAGAACTAGATATATATAGAGAGAGTGAAAGTAGTAGAAGTTTGTGCATGAAGAGGAAGAAGCAGCTTATAGTTTTTATATGAAAAGGGTATGAAGAAAAAGAAGAAGGAGGAGGAGAAGAAGGGTCAAATTCTTGAAGAGCTCAAAAATTGAAAAAAAACATTTATAGCATAGAGATGAGAGAACATTTATAGTATATTTAAGCTATATTTATATACTCTGAATTTTCTCTTTCTGGCTTATTTGCACGCACACGCGCATACAATAGAAATGAGACGCGTCTTACATGTTCTAGGGCACTTTGAAAATCTTTGAACCAGTTTGGTAGACAAAGGCTAATGAAAAGATACATTCACACACACACATTCACGAGAACCGTTTCGTAATAAATACTCCAAACTCAACCCTAGTTGCTCTCTCGGCATTCCAAAATAATGCATTCTTCTGATTCGGTGTCTTCATTCAGAGCCTTTCTCATCAGTTGTGACTTGTGACACATCATCACACACAACGTTTCATGAACCAAAAAAAAATATCTGATGTGATATCTGATACCCTTTTCTTAACAAAGTGAAAAGTTAGATATTATGAGTTTTGATTTGTTGATTAATATTTTTTTTGAACAGATACAGAAGACATCAATAAATGAACTCATTTTATTAAAGAAATATAGTATTAGTATTAACAGTGTTAATGTTTTATTCTGTGATAAGAAGTTTTAGTTCTTATTCTTTTTTATGATAATCATTAGAAAAATTGTATGAAAATGGTTTCTGACAAGTTAATTTGATTTTTTTGACTGTTCTTAAACTATGGTTCTAAGATTAGATTTTTGCAGCATTGCAGTTTTTTCAAAGATAAGCTACTCATTGTTCATATGCATAAACACGTGTGGACATGAATGATCAGTCTGGTGCATAATTGAACTATGTATTTTATTAAAATATATTTCTGTACGGATACTGATCTAGTTATCATGTATGAAATTTATTGTATGAATGAGTTATTTTAATCTAAAGTCCATTAAAAAAATCTCATATAATAATGTTCACTGCACATAAATAAGAATGTTTAAGAAAGAAAAGTCACATGTGCAACAATAAATTAATTTATCATCTATATCCTATATGCAGCAGTGTTTTTGCAGTCCAAACTGTTCAAAATGCTGTGAAATACTATTTTTGTGAGAGAATAGAAAAAGAAGATTATGCAATGAGTTGCAAAGTTGGTTTTGATTTGGTTACTAACAGTTCTTCATCAGCAAACACAAAATCAAACAAAGTCTTGAAAAAATAGAGTAAGTTAACCAGAGACATGCATGAAAGTGATTGATCATAAACCAGATAAACATTCTTTTACTGAAATAAAAAGTGATAGAAATTGAAGGATTTTTGTTTGGAGTTGAAATGATTATGAATTATAGTTTTGTTTGTGTTGGAGAAGAGAGGAGAGAAGAATGGTTGAAATAATAATTTTCTGACAAAATAGCGTGACAAAAAACCACACGCAGCCCCTCGCCACACCCATTTATTCGAGCCCACTTGGACATTAGTCACCTCATGTCAGACCTGTTATCACCATCATAAGTCAGAACCTTAACTTGCTTTTCAAATTATAACTTCACTACTCAAATATTTCTATTCAATTTCTTTTCCAGATGAAAAACTTTTCTTTTACACCACAAATAGTAAAATCCACATAGTTCACAACTTTTTATAATAATATAATAATATTTTTAATTAATAAATAAAATAAAAATAATTAAAATATTAATATTTTAGGATGTTAAATGTATGTATTTACCATATTATCATGTTTGTAGTCAAATAAATTACAATTTCAATATTCAGAACCAGATTACACAGTGGACAACTGAAATAACACAGAAATTCAGTTACATAATTTATTTAAATTAATAATAATAATTTTTCATTATTATTAATTTAAATTTACTGTTATTAATTTTTTTTATAAATAGAATTTTTATAAAAATTATATTTTTATTCTTAATTTCAGTTTTTTTATTAATATTAAATAAATGTATTTTTATGGAATATTTACATACATTCACTATAATTTTGAACTTTACATTATTGAAGCATCACATGAAGTTTTTCAACATGTCAAATGTATTATACATGAAATTGTTGGATAATGATTCTCTTATTGTAACTATATAGTATATGACATGTCTTCTTAGGTTTCTTAAAATATTAATAAATAATATTATTAATGGTTTTACTTTCAATTATAGAAAAATCACAATTAAGATTTATATTTACTTTTTTTTTTACAAAAGTGTTTCATCCACTTAAACTAGTCATCGTACACAAAATATCAATTAGAAGAGAGTCGTTAATTATCTCTACCATCAAATTGAAGTAGTTAAGAGAAAATATAGTTTCACTCCCACATAAACTAATAGAAGAACAATTTCACACTAATAAGACATACCTTTTGAATTTGATTGAAAGTGCTTTGATGTTTGACTAATTAGAAAATGAAGTTCACCTTATGTACGTATCATTTTTTACTGATTTTCCCATAATCAGTCTAGATTTTTGTATACAAGAAGATATGCAAAGTTACAAATATAAACTCCAAAATCATGGATAGTTGTACATTATATCTTATACATGACATCAAATGTCATACTTCACTCTTATTTGTATTTGTGAACCAATGTATCTCTTGGTTTGGTTTGTAAATGTAATAAAGGCATGTGTATAGATATTCTGAGATATTTGTAACAAACTCTAATAAGTCTAAGTCTCACATTAAGTATTAATGAGAAAATTGAGTAATATATAAGGAATAAGATCTACAAACGCATTGTCTTAAGATTTTGGATAGGAGGTGTTAGGTACTTATATGGGTTTGAAGATTTTAACTAAATATGTCCTATTATAATAAATGTTATGATAAATGACAGAATAAGTAAAGAAAAATTAGTTAGAAATCCATATGTAAGTCTGAGTCTTATTACAGTTAATTGACAATATTGATTATCAACACAATAATTACTGTAATAAAAATTGACATAATAAATATAGTCCTAATTATGATACTGAACACATTATGAAAAAACAAGACAAGTGTCTTAGTATGTTTTAATAATACATTCTCTACTTAAGACCTTTACTATAATCAATATAAGTGATCTTGTGCAAATTTGTACTTTAAAGTTGTGTTTTATAACAATTTTATTTTTTAGAAGGCTTACACGCATTTAAACATCTTAAAAAATTAAAATCCCTCAACTTAGATAAAAATAAATTTTTCCATTACAATGTCATACAACAATCATGGCAATACACCGCCATTTTATGTGACATTACTATTTACTAATTAGTAATCGTGCAACAATTCATCTTTTGTGATAAGAAAAAATAGAGGTCCACAATTTATTGAATAATGTGAGAATTGTAAATCAACATAATCATATAATATTATCATTCACAAGTCAGGTATCATGTATTATGTAGTAAATTGTCCTTTTTTTCTATCGGCAAAAAAAATCAATAAATAGAGATATTTCAGGGATACCTCAACCCTAATACAGATCAACCTCAACCTAAACCATACAACAAAACTCCTTGTTCAAACCAAGCAAGATAGCAAAGAAGACAGACATAAACATGAAGTACTCCAAATACAGAAAAAATCATCTAAATTTTTCTAACAGATCTCATACAGACCAAAGGCTCAAGACACCAATTAGAGTATAAAAAACTTACCCTGCGGACTTTGAAATTTACCCATGACCAGACTTTCACTTGCACCATAGTAAAGATTTTAGTGTGATCTACTCTACCACTATTGAAGATAGTTTTATTCCTATGTTTCCACAGTTCGGCTACCACCGCCACCCACACACAACCCCAGATCTGATTGACGCTTTTATTCATCCCACTTATCTTAAAATTTAAAAAGTACATTTTTTAGTTGCAATGCTCCATAGTAGTAAATTGTCCTTACTTACAATAAAAAAAAACAATCTATAAATGAACTAAATAAATACACTAATTCACATGACATTATTCTTTACTCATGAGAATTGGAGTACTCGTTCAACAGTGTGTCTTTTTTGTGACAACAAAACTAGTAGTCAAATTGCATGAAATAATGTGATGAGTACAAAATGAACAATGTCATGTGATGTTATTGTTCACAAGTTAGGTACAACAAATTGTCTTTCTTCGTAATCAATTATCTAAAATGCATGAAGAAATGTAAGGTTCGTAAATATACTAATGATTTAAACGGTCTAATAATTTCAAATAATTGATAAAGAGATGTTAAAGACTTACGTTAACTATTCTCTTATATCCAAATATTTTGCATTCTACAACCTGAAACATTTTCTTCTTTATACCAATTTCATTAACCATGTCAATAACATATAATTAAACTCTTCATTGTTAATTATTTTGAAATCATCCTTTACTTTAGTGATCATATACAATAAACATCAAGATAATCCAAATGAATTTGATATATCTTTATTTACTTTAAGTCAGATTAGTATTCAACAAACTTTTAGTGCCATTGTAATCTCTCACACAAAATGTGATAAGAATGTTGGATTATGAAAACTAAAAAGAGGTCATATAATTGTGATATTGTCATCCCTTTATACTTTCAAGTTTATCCGCAACTTCTTTTGTTTAAATAAAAATTGATGTTGATATTGTTTACCAAATCTTGATTTAAGATAAGAAAATTTACGCTTTTCTTTTTTCTAAAATTTTTTGGAACTAAATTAAATTATACTTTTATATAAAATATTTATATGTGTAAAAGACATACTTTATGATTTATACCACTATATTTATTATGATTAATAAAAAAAGTACATATATAAATAAAACTCATGTTTTTTTATTCACATATTTAACATTTAACAATCTATGATTGTTTATAGTTATAGTATCATCTTCCATTTATTATCATCCTCTTAGTTAATAATATTTATGTACTCTATACATGTTTTTTAATAATTTTGATACCAAATATATAAATATATTTGTAACTAAAATTTATTATTATAATATGTTTGACATTATTAACGATAAATTTAATATATTGCCAATTTCAATATTAAATCAACATTTATAATATTAACTTAAATTTTTCAATTTATAAACTTTATTAGACTGTTGAAATATAACTGTAGACAATGTAATGGGACAGTAAAAGAAAAAAATAAAAAGTGATAAATATTAACAAGTATTTAAAAATAATGGATGTTCACGTTTCAACTTATAAACAATTTTCATATTACCATCATTTAACAATATAAGTTTTTAACAAGGGAGTTTGCAATATAAATTTTTATAGACTAAACCATTATTAACAACGAACATATTAGATGAATTTTTACACATGTTTCTTTTATGAAAAATCAAGAAGAAAAATTGAAACTAGATATTGTTTGTATGTTAAAATTAATTAGTTTATGTATTAATTAATTTGTTTTAAAAAAATCTTTAGTATTTTAAAAAAAAAAACTTATGTAGTTATATTAAAATTGGTATTGTATAATAATTATCCTAGAAAAGGTTATATTTATGTTATAGTATGTTCTCACACTCACAATATATATAAAAAAATTGAAATGTTTGTGAATTATTTTTCTTTGTGTGTTTTTATATGCAGACGAAGAAACACGTAGCAACCCATAACTCTGTAAGATTGGGTCCATTATTTAAGTGTTATCTCATCGTCCCAATCATCAATTGCTCCCTCGTTTCAAACGGAACTTTTTTCTCAACAAAACCAAAAACAATAATTCATGTTTTTTATTTTTCCTTAAAGAAAAATATAAATGACAGATATTTTTTAATAATAAAAATGTATCACAATTATTTTTTTTAATTAAAAAAATGATATTCCAATAACCTTTATGAGTAAAGTTGAAGACAAAGCTTGAGCTAGTAATAGTTGTGGTTATAGGATATGAATAAGCACTAAGTATTTATTGTAATTTTTTATATAGAAAGTAATGAAATAAATTAATGGGGCAAAGAGAAATTAGTTAGGGAAATAATTGTTGGTCCTTGTGCCCTATGCAAGGACAACAACCCCTTGTCTTGCGGGTTACATATTTCATTCTCAAAAGTTTGTGAAGAGACAAATCGGACAAAAATCTAACTCCCAATGTGGAATTTCACCTACACATTCTACTACTACTATACTGTATAAGAACGTATAAAAATACGTAAATATCATTAAAAAAAACTGTAGTTTTTTCTGCATTCCAATAAAAGATTTCCATTTTTATTTCTTAGATCAATACTTTTAGCATTTTCTTTAATTATTATCTAAATATAAATAAAAATTAACTATTTTTTTTAATGAGACATCTGTTCTCTGTTCTGTACAATATAATGATTAGGCTCTATAACAATAATAACTTATATACACACTAATTTTTCACTTAATTTTCGAATGAACTTTTTAAATAAAAATATGATAAAATTCCAAAACAAATAATATTTTCAACAAAAACATTATCCGAGTAATTATATTTATAAAGTTCTTTTTTTTATTTATTGAATGGAATATAAGGTTTCACTTAAAATATTTTTTAAATAAAAAATTTCATCTTATGTATTGTTATGTAACTTAAGATCTCAGTTGATAGTTCCAGTAACAATAATTATTTGTCATCACATAAAAAATGTTATTAAAAAAAGATAAAACTACGAAAAATTAGACCAAAATCCATATCTTACTTAAAAATATTTATCACTCATATTAGTATATTTTTATAGTTGTTAAATGACTCTTAAAATAAACTGAATTATTTCTTACATCATTGATACAATTTTTGATATTTTGCAAGACTTTTCCCACATAATTTCTATAAGAAAAAATTAAAATATTTTTATAAAGTGCTATAAAGTATTTATTGAAAAAGTCTCAACATTTTTAGTATACCACTTCAATTGGAGCTAAGTATATGGATTAGAGAATCTCTTAAACAATTAATTTTATTTAATTTATTTTTTATTTATAAAAAACTAGTTTCATTTACACTTTCTTTGTTTGCAAGTGGGGATTTGATGTTGAAGTGTGAAAAGAGAAGAACATTAATGTTGAATGAAAGTGGAAAATTAATGATGTTGAAGTTAATTGAAGGGCACATGGTGAAGAAGAATGCAATAGGTTAAAATGTGGAAGAAAGGGTAATTAATAAAAGAAAGTTAAAGATTGATCTCGAATGCTGCAATTCCATAATGTAACTTTGACCAACAACAAACCAATCAAGGACCATCAAACACATCTACCCACTTTTTCTTTATTCTTTTTTAAACATAAATTAACTTACCATTATTATATTATTATATTATTATATTATTAAACCATCTTCCCCTCTTCCCACTGTAAAAAACATGCTTAGTAAATGTTTACCTTGGTATCATAAATACTACTAGTAATCTGTGACTCTTCATTAAGCTATTCAAAACAACTTTTTTTTTTAATTTTTAATAAAAAAATATTATCAATCACTATAAAGAAAGAATCATTATACAAAAACTAGTTTTAAAGAAAAAAAAACAAAGAAACTAAAAAAAATAGTATTTAAATTAATTTTTATAATTTATAATTATTTCTAAATATATTTAATTTACTATTAAGATTTTACCAACTTTCTACTCTATGTATTGATATTTAAAATCTTTATAATTAATTAGATACTGATTTAAAAATTATTTATTAATAATATAAATTAATTTAAATATTATTTATTTTTTTAACTTCTAGATAGTATGTAGTTTGACTAATATATTAACTAATTCTTTTTTTTATAATATTAATTTTTATTTAATAATTTGTTAGTAGTGAATTAATTGAGCTAGTTGATAGGACCTATGCAAATAAGTATTATGTTTTCAGATATCCATTGAATATTCTAATTATAATTTAAAGTTTTTATTAGAGTTTATGACAAAGTTACATTGAAAATGGTCACGGAATACATTAATATTTATTTACTTTGGACTTCTTCTTAATTTTTTAAATACATTTATTAACCTTTTTAAAATGGTTTCTTGGCATAGGACTACATTATTGGAAAACAAGGTAAAAAAAAACTCAAGTTATTGTGAAGTGGATTGAATATTTATAATGAAGTTTTTTCCAGAATGAATCGACAAAAAGCCCTCGTAATTTGACAAAAAAAAAGCTACTTTTGACCTACTTGTAGTGTCAAGACCTATAAATAATGGGGCTATACAAAAATAAAAAACAATTTATCAATGGAATTCATTTTTATTATATTGTATATCACAAGTGTTCTTAATAAACATATAGTAACAGGTTTCTTGAATAAGATATGTTGAACTTGAGTTTCTTTTTTAAATTAAAAAAACATGATTGGTCAAAGAGATTGTTTGAGGTGTTTAGATAGGTTTTCTTTACTAAATTAATCATGAAAAAGTGTGTAATATTTTGTACCAATATAATAAGACAACAAAAATAATATATTATACAAAATGGATTTTTCTACAAAGTGCTTTTAGAATATTGCTAGGTAAAATGTTTTTTGTTCAGTTTTTGAAGTTTACGAAAATAAAATTAAAAAAAAAAATTTGGAACCTTTGATATCAGCCTTTTATTTTGACTACATGTTTACTATTTTTATTTTTTAAGTAATATTGTTTTGAGAATATTCCTATAAATAAAATTCAGAAGCTTAATAGTATACGGCTTTGAAATGAGTTGTGACTTGTGTTATGTACCAAACTAAGTCAAATATAAAATTATCAGTGCTGTTAAAAATATGTATCAAAAGATAACATAAACCTAACTACATTACTTTTCTATTTGAATGTGCATTAATTTGAGAATAATTTTATTGTTTAATCGTTGAAACAATGGAAATGAGTGTTCTTTTATCAACAAATAATAAATAGAATAAAAAAAATAGTATTTTAGAAATATTTAAATTTTTATAAAAATGGATGGAAATGTTCTTCTCATTTAATTTGGTGTTCATTCTTGTATTGTATTGCAGAAAAAAAAAACACTTTTTTTAAACCGCTAAAAAACATATTTTCAATTAAACAATGCAGTTTAAATTATAAAAAAGATGGTATTATATTTTCTTTGGAGAGAGACATAATTTGAACTCATAAAATTGAAAACTGAGTTGTGAAATTCTTTAATTGGTGAAAACAATTTTAAAAGTGAATTTTAAGTTTAATTCAATCTTATAAATTCGACTTTAAATGATATTTATTTATATATATATATATATATATATATTATGAAATGTCTTTAATTTTAGTTGATGTGATCACTTTTTTCACACTGAGATAATTTGTGCGTGAAACTATATATTTATGGGTGGTCTGATAACAATAAGATAGGTTGTAAATGATCTAATATCATCTTAAGAAGTGAACTTTAAACTTAACTCAATTTTACAAAATCGACTTATAAGATAAGGTTTACATATTATGAAATGTTTTTTTTTATACCTAAGTGATGTTTAATCTCCAACAAACAAGATAAAACAGGAAAAAAAAAGTTAAATTAAGTTCAAATTTGATTCTTACTTTGGAAAGAATTTTTACATTAACAAATTGTAAAGTCCATTATTCAAGGTGAAGGTGAAGTCGAATACAAAGTCACAAATAAAAAAAATATAGAGTTTCAAAATCTCGCAAATTCATATAACTTTGAAAAAACTCTTGGTCTCTCTTTGTATTTATGATTTTACTTGTTGGAGAAAAAGAAAATGATAAACTTGAGGTGATTGTGAGAGTTGAATAAAGTCTAAACACATCAAATATGTGTATAATTTAAAAAAAAAAAACAAATTTCAAAATGTTTGAAATAGTTATTTCCATAAAGAAAATATTTTTCTTAAAAAGCTTACAATATGATTCTTCCTATTACATTTAAATGAGAATCTATAATACAAGTTTTTTTCTCTAACTTATACATGTATTTTTTGTCCTACAAATCAAAACTTAGAAGAGTGATTTTTTTTCTCTAACTTATACATGTATTTTTTGTCCTACAAATCAAAACTTAGAAGAGTGATTATATTATGCATGTACATTTACTAAAGATGTAACCCATTTATAATCTATGATACAAACGTAAACTATTTTGCTCTCAGTCACATACACATCATTTAATCTCATTAAATTATGTTTATCTTTTGTGTGTTTATTTATATTATGTTTTCATTAGATTTTGTTTATGTTACAATCCAACTAGTACATGTGCATCCATTTCTTGTCATGTATTTTAAATTATTTGACTTTAAAAATCTTTTTATTGAATTAATAAAACATAAAACCCATAAATGACCACTAATTTATTATTATATAAATTTAGATAAGTTAAGTCTTGAATATTTATTCCAATTAAAGTAAATCTCTAGGTTCAAAAAGCTCATATACGAGCTCTTACAGTATATGAGTATTAAAATTTGAAAAAGCTCTTACACTATATATAGTAGAATTATTTATGTTAGCATATATATATATATAAATTTATTCCTTACTTTATTAGTATCATTTTAGGATTTTTAAGCCTTTAATATATGAGTATTAAAATATTATTTATTTAATATTATGATGTTATATTAATATCAACAAATATATTGTATGCATTTTATTATTATCATGTACTTTAAGTGGTCTATTAATATAAACTCAGTTAAATAATCATTTTAGTTGGTTATTGCTGTATAATTGTAGTCTCTAAATTATTGAATATTTGTACTTTTAGTTAAGTTTTAAATTTTACATATACTTTATTAATGTAAGGAGAAAGAGTATTTAACCTTCTTAAAAAAAATCTATAAATATACACTCTAAATTTTAATTTGCATTAATTGATCTTCGAACTCGTCATTTACAAGTAAAACTTTGAACTTGATTTTTGTTTTAATTAATTTTTAAACTTTATTATGTGTTTTATTAGACACCTAAATTTCAATTTCGTTCGAATCAATCCCTAAATTTATCACTTTTTTGTAAATACTTTTTCTATTAACATCAAGTTAAATAATTTACACTAAATTTTCAATAAAATAAAATAATAATTTTCTTCTTTTGTTATAATTTATTTGTTTATATATTTAAATAATATAAAAATAGGATTTTAAAAATATAAAATAACAATCAGAAAACGATTAAAAGGTGTATTTAATTTTCAATTCTAAATTTTATTATATTTCAATGTTTGTAAATCATTATACATTATATATAAAATCTGCAGAATTTTATTATAGTTATTTTAAAACTATATTAATAGGGTTTTCATCATTATTGGAAAATTAGACTTACACTACATCACTATTAAATTTAATGGATATTATATTATTTTTTATATTACACAACTATATTAATTTGCGTAAATTATATGATGCTGATTTTTTTATTTACTCAATAGAAACAAAATAATAGTAAAATTCATTTTATAAGTCGCGCATATTAAACTGTTATTAATAGTCAATGCGACAAAAAATAAATTTTTGAAAAAAAATGCAAATAAATTACGTGTTTAATTTATTTTTGTTATTTTTATTTTTAAAGCCGTATTCATTATAAAATAATTTTAAAAAAATTATCCACGACAATAAAATGATCCAAGAATATTAACCTTCAATGATAGATTTTTAAGACCAAAATTCCTAGAAAAAAGTTTATAAAGATATTAATGAATTATTATTTTTTAATGAAAATTATTTAACTCGAAATTTTTAGAAAAATTATTTATAAAAAGTTAAAATAATTAAAATTAAATTATATTTATAATGTATATAGCAATAAAGATTAAAATCAATTGAAATAAAACTAAATTCATAATGAATGAAATTTGAGATTAATTAAGACTTGGAGAGTTTGGTTTCTAAATGGAGTAAAGTTTAGTAGATGCTAATTTCTCTTCTTTTTATTCAATTAAACTCTAAAGTTAACTCGTTTATTTAAAATATCATAAACAATAAGTAATTGAAATGTAAAAGAATATAAATACATATAATTTAAAATTTAACCAAGATTATTTCTTTAAAATAAAATATTAAAATCTCAGAGAAAATTGAAAGACTAATTTATAAGGTAGCTTATAAATTATTAGTTTAAACTTAGGAAACGAGATTGTTAATCAATAAAAGAATGTGAGTGTAGGCAACAACATGATTCACTCACTGTAGTTCATTACAGTGATCATGACACCAACGCATAAAAAGCACTCAAATTCCGTGAGCTGAATTTGAACAATTCAAAATGAAACTGCGAATCCAAAACCACCGAAGAAGGAACATCAAACTTCTTCTTCTTCTTCTTGCTGTTGCGATTCTGTGTGAAATTTCCATAGCTGAAAGCAATGATGGAGTTACACACATCAAAGGAGGCCCAGATTCTGTGGTTTGGGTGGTTCAGCTTTCCGATCTTCATTTCAGCGTTCACCATCCAAACCGTGCCCGCGATTTCGCGAAATTTGTGGGGCCCGCTCTCTCCCTCATCAACCCCTCCCTCGTCCTCATCACTGGCGACCTCACTGGTTCGTCTTATCTTTTTCACTGCCCACCTTTCAAGTTTCAATTTTGAAGCCAAAATTGTTTATGGGGTTTCGAATAATGACGTGTAGGATTTGTTCTAAGAATTTGCCTAGAATGCATTTTTATAGTCGTCTAATCATAAATTGGGGTAGTAAGCGTTGACTTTTTGAAATAATTGCTTGGAGAGATAGAATTTAATTAGAATGTACATTTAAAGGTGTAAATTTGTTAATATTTATGATTTCTGATTGGTTGTCAGTCTTGAAAATTTTAAAATAGAGAGCATACTCCTAACTGTTTGTTTACGTATACATGTTTCTTAGGTAATAAAAGGGTATGAGTGTGATGTATTTTTAAACAAATGACTGAATTAAGGGAAGCTAGTGTAAGAGATACCATACCAGGTGGTAGTTGATGAGATTTCATGGTTGTAAATTGTAATTGTAATTTACTCTAAACGTTATTCATAGAGATGATTTTTTATTAGATAATTATGTATGAAGATTAAACTCTCTATTCTAATTTTTACCAGACGGTAAAAGCAAGGATTTGCTGACAATGAAGCAGAATGAGAATGAATGGGTGGAATACCAGAGAGTGCTGGACACTGTTATTGAGAGAAGTGGACTCAACAAGAGCCTGTTCTTTGATCTCAGAGGCAACCATGATAGTTTTGGTGTTCCTGTTGTTGGTTGTTCCTTTGATTTTTTTTCTAAATACAGCATCAGTGGGCAGTTGGGAAGAAATGGGCGTGTCAATAGTGTCACAGTTGAGGTCAGTGTCGCATATTCATTTACTCCTGAGTAAATATCAATTTATGAAATTGAAATGTTGCTGTTTTCCTGACTTTAGATCAAGCATTAAGGTGTTTTTAATGTTCACAGTAAGCATATTGTAAGACGGAAATTTAGATAACAGACTCCATTTGGATCCATGGGATGAGAAAATTAAGTGTTGAAACCATGATGAAATACATGCAATATACTGAACTATAAAGTTGTTAAAACCAGCTCCTTGATTTTTCTTGAGTTGTTGTAACTATTTACTTCTTTAACTTTATAGGAGTTGAATCCTTAGAGACTAAATATCGATATTAATAAAATTAAGGGAAGGGCTCTCATCTTTTCTTACTCCAATATATGTTTTCTGCAACATGTTACTTTATCCTGCCAATTTCTGGATTACCCTGGAACCATTTTTGTAAAATCAGAGTTTGGATGATCATGCATTTATATGTTTGAACTAGACTAAAGAATTCAGAGCTCTCAAACTGTAGGCTCGGTTCTTTATATTATTATGTTGCTTGGTGCTATGATGTTCTCTCTTACTTATTTTATTTTTACATACTCGCATTGTATCACACAGACCAAGGAACGAAAACATCTCTTTGTTGGGTTTGACAGCTCAATGTCAACTGGCTTACGAGGTCCAACCAATCTTTTTGGGCATCCCACAGATCAATTACTAAAGGATCTAGACTTGAAACTCTCACAGTGGGATTCTCAGTCAGAAAAACCAGTTACCAAAATTTCCTTTGGGCATTTTCCACTCTCATTTTCTGCACCCTCAATTTCCGGAAGGACCTTGGAAGATGTTTTCCTAAAGCATTCCATATCAGCTTACCTGTGTGGGCATCTCCATACTGGATTTGGTCTGAACTTAAAGCGGCACCATCAGTTGAATAATCATTTTTCACCCTTGCAGAAACTTTTTCAGTTCAATATACATCAGAGTTCGTTTGAAAGTACTGTAAATTGTTCAATGGGAGTCACACCAATTCAAGACTTTTGGGAGTGGGAGATGGGTGATTGGAGAAAGAGTAGAGCCTTTCGAATTTTAGCCATGGATAGAGGCCATGTTTCATATGTTGATGTTGATTTCAAATCAGGAACCAAACATGCAATTATATTGCCAACTTTTCCATTAGACTCTCGCTTCATGATAACATCTTCATGCCATCACAACTATGAATGTAAATTTGTACCCCCTTCGTCTTATGAGAAAATTCGAGCTCTGGTGTTTTCTGTTTCCCCGGTTGTATCAGTTGTAGCTAGGATCTACGATTCAAAATCTGGAAACCTTGATTTAGTCGTAGAAACACATATGATCAGGCATGCTGATGAGAACGCCACGGGAGACCTCTATCTTGCACCATGGAATTACAAAGCCTTTGAGGATGCTTCTCCTGATAGATATTGGCTTCAAATTGAAGCAAATGACACTGAAGGCAGATCAACTTTGACTCAGTTGAGGCCGTTTTCTATCAATGGTCATAGCCTCAAAGTTTCTTGGAGCTGGAAGGAGTTCTTGGTCATGGGGTGCCAATGGGCTGCCCTATACTACCCAATGTTCTGGTCTGCACTTTACTTTTTTTTTATATTCCTTCTTCTTCCTAAAGCTCTCCTTGTTTTTCCAAAGAAGATATACACTTACAAGAACTTCATTGCCAATAAAGACTTAGTAAATGGTGTATTATGGTTTCTCCAGGAGCTCTGCAGGATCCACACATTATGGTTTGGTTGGATAGCATACCTATTTTATCTGATATTGTTCCCCTGGTTTATGGGGCAAGTTTTTAATGAAGGGGAAAATATGGTATACATGACCTATATGGGGTGGGTCATGGAGACTTCTAATGGAAAGGGGAAGCTTGAGTATGTTGGATCTCCTGATATCATGGTGGTGGTTCTTCCCCATCTATTATATGTGGTTTTGCCAGCAATTTTGGTCACTGGTGCTCTGACAGCAGAAAGAGCAATTTTCCGGGAACATGTGTTGGCATTCTTGGAGAAGAAAAAAGATGATCTTCGTATGCACTCTAGAAAAACTGTATTAAATGACCACCAGAGCAGCATAGTATCAAATGTTCACCTTTGCAAGCGATGGATTCGGAAGCTTCTGTGTGTGGTGTGCGTGGCAATATGTTGGAAACATTTTATGGTAAGGCTTCAAATAAAACTTTGCAGTGAAGTCCATGCAAAAAGAGTACAAAAATAGTAAACCTTAACTGTAATGGATATGGGATCTTCTACACTTTAAAGGGTAAAACAATTTCAGTTGTTAATGACAAAATCAGTAGTTATAACAAAGCGTCCATGTCTTAGCATATCAAGCACCAAATTTCTCTTCAACAATTGATACTACTTAGATTATATTTACCCTCTTTGAAATAGTCAAATCCAATTATAATAGAGTAATCAAAACGATAGTTTGTAGAGAATGCAACCAAAATTAAGAGTTGGTTTAACATGGATTACAGTTATAAGTTTCTCTATTTTTTGGTGGGGAGGGGAGGAAAAGAAACAAATACCTTTCTTGGGTGGTCTTTTAAAATGTTCTCGGATAAAATTGAAGTGCCACCTTGATAACCAACACCATAAGAGGTCAATGTTAATAGTACAATATGAAACTCTTATTTTAGTTAGAAAATAACACCAAATACTTAAAGTTGTACACGTAAAGTTCTTCCCCTTGCTAATTCAAGACAGATTTTTTGGTTGTCCTTGCTTTTTCCTTTTTCTTTCGTTCCTTTTTGTTCATCTTGTCATTTACTTTACTTTTTCCGTTACAGAATTGCAGAACTCTTCTAAAAGCTTATGAGATGAACCCAGTTCTCCATTTCCTGGGCTATGGGATTTCAGTTCCCTTCTTATTGGCATATGGTATCATCAAAACCAGAAATGCTGGATGAAACTTGTTCCAGAGGTTCACATGTACCAAGTCTCCATGTTTTAACAACAACCAGAGGAAACACTTGTGGTTGAAGCTAGCTGGGTTCTACAAACATTATAGACCCATCAACTAGTTGTCTGGTATATTCATCCACCCAGCAACTAACCTCGTTCACTATGACATTTTTGTGTCAGAATTCATAGGGCTTGTCCTTCATAGTATGCGCTTGTAGTTGTTAGAAGCACCAAAAAAGACCTATCCAATATGGTAATGGTTTAGTTTAACATGGGTTGAAGAAGTATGCAACAAGTTACTTTGGTCTCTGAGATTTTTTACCAATGTGGTGCAATCATAATTGTTAGAGAACTATATTTAAACATTGATTCAGATTCAGTTTATCGGCAAATAGAAAAATTCATTTAAAAAAAAAGTACTTAAAATCATTTTCATAACTCCAAATTTTTTTTAAAAAATACAGTCAATTAAAAGTTCAATAATTTCCAATATCTTACAGCTTTCAACATCTAAGACTCTGTACCAATTATGTTCTGAATAGACAAACTAAATATATGAATGTCGTCTTCTGCAATTCAATATGAATTTACATATAATCAAATTGTGTAGTATTAAGATTATTTTCTAGATAGACTGTTCGTAAGCATTTACAATGAAATAAAAAAAACTTATTAACCATTAAAATTAAATTTATTATATCTACTTTCAATGAATTTAAATCTTAGAAGTTAAACTCAATTATTTTAAGAACATCTAATATACTTTTAAACGTCACAATTCAATAAAATATGATTGTTTTAAAAATTACATATTAATAGGTCAATTAATAAATAACATTCCATATGGTATATTTATATTCATAATACTTGAAATATATCTAATAAATATGGCTTCATTATTATTTCACACCAAGTAAAAATAAATAAAATCAAATACATTATTTAAAAAGTAAGGACAAATATAAATAAACCACACAAAGTTATTAAAAGAGAGTTGGAAAAATAAAAATAGGGTACAAATGGAATATTCTCCTTTTATACATTACAGTTAGTTAACACAGTCAAGTCTAAGCTTGCAAAACAAAGTAAAGGGAGCATTGAGATATACGGTAATCAGGAACTTGCTTACAGTGGTCAACAAGCATTAAGTGCAACCCACTATCTTAAACTTTTACGAAGTCTAAACTAAGAAATCTGAAAGTAGCGAATAAGATGTCAAACATTAAACATTATACGAACTTTGTGGTCGTTCATCAATGGCGGCAGAAGATGATTTCAGGGATGGCAGCGGTGAAGTTTCACCAGGTTTCACACTTTCACGACCCGGCGGTAAGCACCTTTTTGAAAAAAATGCAGCAATACTCTTCGGTCCCTCACTGCTTTTTTCTGACAGTTCAATCAGACATAGTTTAGATATTGAAACAAACAGCATCAAGACTTCGGGGAGAAATGTTTGGGATAGTGAAGATAGCATACCAGGTGTAACTGCCAAACCAAGCTTATCCAGAACTTCTTTCTTCACCTGGATAAAAATGAGAAAAATAAATTTCAGCATAATAGATACACACTAGACTCAATCACGAAGAGAGAGTGCTTGTGTCCCCAGACACAGTCTAAATAGCATTGGTTTTTTAGGTCGTGATGCGCAAATTTATTTACAGCTTGGCATCTCAATGACACAAAAACTTGGAGTCCAGGATTAAAAAAAAGGTAAAGGATCACCCTCATTAACTTTATGAACCATTTATTGATCATGGAGAGGGAATTTGAAAGATTTATTAGGAATTATTCAACCCTTTGCCAGATGATGATAAACAGTCACCTACTGCCATCCCGATGAATAAATAGATACTACATTGCAAGTTATCGGATGGCTTTGGTTCAACACAACTCCATACGAATCCAATTCAACGTAAAATCAATTGTTAAGGGGCCCAACCAGGTTAAGACAATTTGCATGTCCTCTCCATATTTAACCACCCAAGTTCATTATGGGTCAAATGTTTGTTGGGTTTGTGACTACTATCCACCAATAGCAGCATTAAGGGTTTCATGGGAAGAAATGATATTTACACCACATACCAAGAATCACAACTGTAAACAGTTTAATTGGTATCCAAATGTGCTTGATAATGTTGTAAGGTGGGTAATATAAATCTACTTGCAAATTATACTTAAACGGTTAATTTTAATGTCTTTCACTAAAATAATTAGCAGCAATTGCTAGATTGTGAGATCTCCACCAAACTAACCTGCAAACGGTTATCAACATAGTCAGATACTTCACGCACTTTATTCTTCATCCAGGACTTGGGAACAGAAGGAAATTTCTGTTGCAAAGACACTAACACTTTATTCATACCTTGAGAACAACTTTGAATAGTGGTCACCTGAAATGTTAACAAAACCTTTGTAAAGTGATAAAACTTGCATGCTATGCAATAAAATTAGCCACAAAATGAAAGTGGGAGACAGAATAAAAAGGGAAGCTTTCCCAAATCCCTGCACCTGGCAATCAACTGACATCATGATTGATTGTTCCCTCAACCAACTTCACTACACTGAGTCTACCAAACTACACACATCTTGATAGATACATGAAAATTATCCAACTCAAACGCATAACTTACAATTATGGGTAGGTCTGAGTCAGGAATGGCCGCTATACCAGAACTTGCACTAGCACCACCTTTACCAATAGAGGGACGAACCTTTTGTTCCTCGTCTTGCATCTTAGCTATGGGTATTTCTACAAGTGAGCCGCCAGGAATTACGTACATACTCAAGGCCTGCAAGCACGTCTGCTCCAACTTGGAAATACCACTGATATTGTGATTTGATAAACACTCCTTGTCGTGAAACAAATTTGATATAATCAAGGGTTGATTTTTCCGGAGAGCATGCTCTGTCAAACTGTTTAGATATTTTTGTTGCCGAAGTAAAGCACAAAACTCCACACTCTCAACGTTATTCTTATAGCTAGATGAGCTATCATTCCCCTCAATCTCATCATCTATTTCCATGTCCACTTGTGCAGCACCCTATATAAATAAAAACAAATATGACTAATCAGTTGTAGTGGCTTTAAGATTCAAAAACAGTTGCCTGTTACCGGTACAACTGTTCAAGGTGAAATAAAACAAGCCCTTGTTCATGCACCTATCCCAGCCCTTGCAATAGGCTGATAAAAGAATACAAAGCATGCATATGGATATTGAGACATCAAAAGGTCTAAACATCACTCATCTCAGAATCATTGAAATGCAAAACATTGTCATAACAAACGCAAACTGATTACAGCAAAAAACACCAAGCATATACCTCATCTGCGGATAGATAGCCATCTGGTACAAAAAAACCATCTTCACTTTCTTCATCAGATTTTGAGCATTCCTCTTGGCATTCCTCTTCATCTTTATCACAATCAGAAAGACTTTCACCAGGTTCCTCCTAAAACAGACAGAATGTTAGCAGATGAATGGCATCCATTGTAAATTAATTCAGTTAAATACAACAAAAATCAATTCACCTCCTCCCACTCCTCATCACTGCTGACATCATAATCCAGGCTTGGATCCTTCCTTAGCGGATGGCGTGGTCCAACAATATGACTAGAAATACATATTTTAATACACATAAGCAAACTCGAACAAGAAAATACAGAAAACACATCATAACATTCAAAAGCAAAATTACTGTTGATACTAGCTTTAAAGTAATCATTTATAGGCGTTTAATCAAATCAACAAAAGAGCCTCTGACAATAGTGACAATATCTGCATAACTAAATATTAGACGAACAGTAAAAATAAAAAAAAGTTCATTCATGAAGTACAATCTAACCTTTTTGTAGGCCAAACACCATAAAACGCAGGTCTATGAGACTTGTCAAACTGATATAATTGTCTCGCCCGACGGTACTTCTTACTATCATGAAGAGAACTATCTGCATTCACTGCACATGAACTGATATCAGAACTATCTTCACCCAATCTGTCCACGTGTTTCTCCATGTCCAACTCATCATCATGAATATCAGTTTTAATAGCTGTCAGCTTAAGCTCCTTAAAAGCTTCAGTCCTAGGCTTCTGACGTAAGCCCCAATTCTGTTTTCTGTTAGAGCGAATTGATTGTCTTAAAGAGCGCCATGAAGAAAAGTGTGACCTGAAAAGTGAACACTTTGAGTTAGATCTGAAAACAGAACAACCGGTGTAAAAATAGAATGTTGAAAGATACTTGCTTGCGAATATCCTCAAGTGTTACATTACTACTTGATGCGAGAGTACAATCCATTGAAAGTGTAGCTGACTCATACAAACTTTCGTTTTTGCTGCTTGACAAATCATCAGTTGATTTGGTTGAAGCTTTGTCATTCTCAGATGAGGAATTAGTTTTACATTTTTTCAGAAAACGCTCCATAATTGAGGCTTGCTTTTCTAAACTACGCTTCTTCTTTAACTCAGCTTCAGCTTTCTCTCGGCGTCGTTGATCCCTTTTTGTTTCCTCTACTTGCTTCTTTTGCTGTTGCCTCTTTACAGGACATTTCTCATCATTTTTGGCCTGACCTTGTGATAATTGTAAATCTGATTCCTAAAAGAATCAAGTAGTTGAAGAAATAAAGTCTTTAATAAACAAAAACTCGATCTTATTTCAATTTTTCATCACATGAATTCAGTCATAAAACAAATAATTAACATATTCATACACATACATAAACTGAGTTATAACAGTAGATGCACCAATACATCATTTTTTGATCCCATATCTCTGATACTGATACTTTCAGATACAAAAGGAATACATACTTATGCAATCAGTGTCCATTGTCTAATACAGTCTATAGAGTCATTCGGACAAGTGATTTTTTTTAAATAAAAAAATTGCCAATATATCATCATGTGCTCTAGTCTCTCCATTGGCACTCGTGAACACTGTAACTCCACTGGCTTTACATGGTAGTGCTGCTGTATCACCAGATTCAGAGCTGCTCAATTATCCTTTTGGGTCCCGGTACACAGAAATCAAATGGTGGTTTTGCCGTCCCTTTTTTCTTTTTTTCAAAATGCATTTTTGTTTTGCCTTTATAATCTTAATTTCTCAATGTTTGAACTGCACCAATATCACCTAAAGCTGCATTTCAATTTTCACTCTAAAGTTAATATTTAATAATTCTTTAATATAGGTTGTTTGTCTGTTTTGCACTCCAACAAGGTCACCGAAACTTAACAAGCAATTTCTAGTGTCAGGTTAATTTTTAAAGTAATACATGTGTCACTATTATGTTAATTCTTACCGTGTGAAACATATTCAAGTTATAGTATATAATAATATTTCTATTCTATATCCTAAAGCTGTATTGTTATACTATATTAAAAAAAAAATATTCTTCTGTCTAAACCATTTCATTGTTACATCATCTATTATAATAAGTATCTTTTCATTTTAATATTATAAGTATTAAATATTTTTGCTATATACTTTTATTATATAGTACAAAAAATATATAATACTGCTTTAAAAAAATAAATTTGATTAGCAATTGCACTTATATACTTGCAAAAATATCAATGTCTAATACATATATTTTTAATTCAAATTTTTTTAATATATTCTTTAAAAAGTAAAGCATCGTAAATTTTAAGAATAGGCATGCCACTATATCCGATTCATAACATTTCCACGCATCGTAGGTTATAAGTTATAATAAATACCATCTAATGCTGTTAGCTAGTAGAAATATTCATTTTGAACATATGTAAAACATGATTGCACTGCCCATGAGAGCAACATCAAGAAATAGCAACTTCAGCGATACAGAACATATAACAGGGTCAAAATAGCCTCACTTACATTGGGCTGTGTTTCTCTTTGCAGTTCATTGTGCATGCTTGCTTTCTCTTTCTCAGCTTCTCTTCTATTTCTCTCCAGCTGCTTAATTAGCAATTTACTTTCTTGATTTGCTCTTTTCTTGTCCCTACAATCATATGTTAGAAAATTAAACCAATCATCACAGACATTTAAATATTTGAGACAACAACCAAATCATGTCAGGAAGTGTACATGTCTTCACAGTTTTTCTGCAACGAACTTTCCACTAACAAGCGGATATCTGCCTCAGGAAAAGCTTTATTAAGCTTTGTCGATGCCCTCTTCAAGGCATCATTGTAATTTGGCTCACTCTCTAGCTTTTTCAAAGCTGATATCATTTCTGGAAAAAAAAAACAATTTTAGCAAAATACTTATTAAAGAAGCAAACAACCACATTCCCAAAACTTGATCAAATAAATAACTATTGGAAAGGCTAAATAAAATGAAACACCAACTACGAAAGTAAATTATGGCAAGATTCAGTATAATTACAGCTACAAAACAAACAAAAAAAAAGCCACAATACCAGAGACAGCAATAATCCTCTCATGGATCTTCTTCCGGCACATGCGTCGAACACCAAGCTGTCCTCGAACAGATTTCGGCATCAATTTCAAATCCCTCGTCTGCATCACCGATACAACAAGTATAAACAAATTACATTTTGATGATCAAATCCTAGCATGCATGTTATACGATTGAATAATTAATGAACCAAAATTCAAGATAAGCAAGAATTCACAATCACCTCCCAACACCAGAGACACGACTCCGCGTAGTCCTCCAACACATCAGCGTCGGCATTAGGCACACCGTAAGTCACTCTCTGTCCAGCAAACAACACGCTACTCTTCACAGTAGCGTAGGTCACCGGCTCCGCCAGCACGATTGCGCCGCTACCGACCTCGCCGTTCAACCTATCGTGGATCTCGTCAACAAGCTTCGACAGCGGAAGGTCGCTCTCCTCCAACAGAGCCGACACGACGGCGTTTCGCGAACCGCCGCACTGACTCAGTTCGATGCGCACTTTCTCAGCCATCGCGTCCTTATAGTAGCGGAACAACGCCTGGAGCTCATTTCCTAGGGTTACGAGGTACGCTTGCTTCTCCTCAGCACTCTTTAGGTTTTGCAGCAACGATTTCCTACTCCGCGGAGTGGTGGTCGTCTTGGCGCGATTCGATTTCGGATCTTGAGGAAGAGAACGAGGCGGAGTAGACACGTGTTCGGCGTTCCCGGCCATGGCCCCCGTCGGCGCTGCCATTTCCACCTCCAACACTTTTCCCAAAACCTGTTTTGAGTTTTGACAACGAATTCGGAACCTGTGAGATCTGTGGTAAAAACAATTGAACTTAACCCTATTTATTGTGATGTAGTGTGTAGGAGAATAGATGAAGAAAAAGGTTGGACATATATAAACAAGAATTATGGTAATGAAAAATTGGTTTTGGGGAAGAAATGAAAAGGTTGAGAATATAAACACAAAAAATGGGTAAGGGATTTGTTTTCGCGCCAAACTCGATTGATTTCGCTCCATTGCCGAATGTATTTTTCGGGTATCCAAATCAATTTTCGGGTATCCCGAACCCTGTTTTTGTCCATCTTGACCCGATAACAATAATGTATTACAGAGTAATCCAATTATTACTATTTCCTAATTTTGTTATTATTATTTTTTTAATTTTGTTATTAAAGTTTTATTTTTTTCATATTTTAAAATTAATATATTTTAATTTAAAAATATTTAATAAAATATGAGCATAACTTGAAAAATACATCATCACTTTGTTACTTGATTAATAGTAATATATGTGGAAAAAACTTTTCATAAATATCTATTGAAAAGAAGAAAAAAAAATCATAAATTAAAATTAATTTATGCTCAAATTCTATATATATATTGAAAAGCTTGTACAAATGAACTTATGAATAAAAAAAAATTAAACATGACTTCAACCAAAAATATGAAAATAGAAAAATATGACTAGTCAAATATTTAAAATCATAATAGGTTAATGATAAAACTTAACCTGTAATTCGCTGCCTTTCTTATTCAGAAAATGAATAAAAAAAATTGATTTGATAGTAAAGATATGTTTTATATTATAAAACTTAAAATTCTTATTTCCATCGTTAAGAAACTATTAAGTTATGATTTTGGTTTGAAAAAATAATATTTATTTTTTGCTTTTAAAAAGTTAGAGATATAGCATGTTAAAATTCAATATAATTTTTTTTTGTCAAATTAAATTGAATAACGTTTTAAGACAACAAATTGAATATAATTTTGGTAAACTAAACTCAACTATTTTGAGTAATTTCTAAACTAGTTTTACAGTCATTGACCTGTTTAAATTATTTTTAATATACATTTTTTAATTCCAATTTACAATAGCTTTATCTTTTTCGTGCAGTGTAGTTCAATGTTATAGATATCATCAAGTTATGGATTAGCTTTGGTAAATATTTGTTGATCCAAATTATGTGTTTCTAACTTATCTATGGAAATTTATGATTAAGTACTTTATATTAATGTGGTGGATTTACCTAGTCCTAGACAAAAGATTATATTGGTTAAGTATAATGTGATAAAAAAAAGTATATATTTGATAAGGTTAAAAAGTTTGTTATTAGTTTATTTGACTATTTTAGAAATTGGTTTAATTATCATTAGAGGGTTTGTTAAAGTTATTTAAAATAATTTATTTTATTGACTTTTACTTTATAAATTATGAAATATTTTTTCTATTATTATCTTTAATATTTAAATTTTTTATTGTTTATATCTTATTATTTATTTTTAATTTTACAAAGATAAAAATTAAAAAATTATGAAAATAAAAAAATTGATTAATATGTAATCGATACACTCATTTAAATAAATGACTTGTATAGATAGAAAAGCCATGTGTAGTTTTTAAAAATAAATAACTAAGAGTAACAAAACTTATGTAATTATATCACTTTATAACATTTTACATTTATTAACTAATTTATCAGTTATTTTATTAGATGTTTTTATGTCAGAATAAACAAGTCTATATCAAAAAATTAGTTAATAAATTTGTTGTTAGCTAATTTTATCTTTTTTAATAATTTTATGTTACTTTAATCTTATGGGGTGAGTCCTATTCAAAATAAAATTTTGTTATTAATTTTTTTTCTAAATCCGATGGCACGTTTTATATATATTTTTTACTTTGACAAATTATTTTATTTGACTAAGTTTATCTCTTAACCAATTTTTTTTTTCAAAAGATTAATTTGTTTGGTTACTCAATTTAAATCATTATTACATTGAATTTATCTTTTACAGCTGTTATTGTATTTAATTTGTACTTAATGCCATGTAATAAAATATTTATTACTCCAATTTGTAGTATTAAATTTTCTTTAATTTGATAGTTAAAACATTAAAAACAACCCAACAAATTCTAAAGATAGTGTAATAGTTAATTCGTAAATTGAAATGGATAAAAATAAATTAAATTTAGTAAGAAGAAATATTAAAGTATAAGTGATGATAATGGAAGAAAAATAAATAAACTAAAATTTAAAAGCTAGTTGGTAGTTTATAAATCTCCTAAAACAAATTACTTTTATATATTTACCAAAAAAATGTGTTGACTTTACTAAAGGTATTCGTAAGTTAATTTAATTAACTTATAGCTTGGAGCTTATTTATTCATTCATTATTATCTCTTAGTATTTAATACATTATTTTATTATTCCTGATTTCTTTAAAAGATGTTGAATATTTATTTTAGTCATTGCACTATTTTTATTATTGTGTGGGGTTACTTTTTAAGTTTGTATACAGTTAATTTTTTTAAAAAATATTTAACATTAAAAATTGAAGTAATCAATATTTCACGTAAAAAGTATACACGATAAAAAAATCTCAATGTACTAAAAATTTAAATTAAGAAATAAAATTCTAAAAAATAAAATTTAAATTCGACTAATACTCATTAAATCAAATAGTTTAAATAAAATGACTTCTCAAAATAAACATTAAAACTACAAAACTTAAAAAAAACAAGTACTAGAAATTTTAATTAAAAAAAATATTATTTTTAAATCTAAAATTATTATTACATAATAGTGTATTTTTATCTACAAACACAAATTATGCATTATGTTTGTAGATAATGGTCATTGATTGGCTTTAGAGATAGTTTTTTTAACAACAAACAACGATAGAATAGTTAAGTTATCATTTCCTAATAAGCACACAAATTAATTGCGAATTAGTATAAATTAGTTAAGTACACTCAATTAATATAAAATTTTTTATAAAAAAAATACTATAAAACAATGGTGTTAGTGGATGTTTTACTAATTCAATGTGTAACTTATTTTATAACCAAACGAGTAATTGAGTTATTATTTGAGACGTTAGCCTAGTTGAAATATCAAATAATATAATAATATTTATTTATTTTTTATTTTTTTCGAATAAACCCTGAAAGAAAAAAAAAGTTTGAAATGTCAAGATACGTCTATATTTTAAATTTACTCAACCCAAGTACACTATTCATTTTGAAAACGTCCAATATCAGTCATTGAAATGGGTAAATCGTCAATTACTAAAACCAACTATTAAAAGTTTTTTATAAAAAAAACATTTTATTTTTCTTAATTCCTTTTTATGGATATTGATCTATTTTGTTCTTCAAAAGTAACAGCAAGTGGATTTGAAAGTTGTAGATGGTTTCCAATGTTGTTACCGTTAGGTCTGTGGCACGCTCTTCAATGGCAATTTGTTAGGTTCTGCCATGCTCTGCTGCTACATAACTCTCCACTGCAACTTTCAATGTCTGGTGTGAGAAAAAAACACGAATGGGGAAACAAAATTTGGTTCAGAGCAGCATAGCCGTTAGACAAAGGTTTATTTGAAATTACAAAGAGAACATACCTTTTAGTCACTCAAACAAGACAATTTATTGTTCATGGTCTTCGAAAGTTTCATTTCAAAGCACGCTGGAAAATCACCCAACAATTTATTTTCTGTGTCATTGAATTAAAATAAGTTTTTTATTATTTTTTTTAGTGTTAAAGTACTTGTTTTTAAGATATGAAATTTATCACAGTCAATTTTGTTATTAAAAATAAATAGTTACATGTCCAACTTATGTATTGAGGCTAGTAAGATCTCTCAAACATGCAAATTAAGATGATTATGACATGTTAAACATGTAAATTAAATAAAGTGTCACATGTCAAATATATGTGTGTGTGGTTATCACCATCAAACATAAGGTGTAAGATGGGTGCTACCTGTTGGACATGCACATTAAAATGAGTGACACTTGTTCAACATGTGTAGTGAAATGAGTGTGATGTGTTGGACATGCAAAGCGAGACGTGTATAATGTAGAGTGAGATGAGTGTTAGACATGTAGAGCTAAATAAAACAAGTGGTGTGTCCAACTTTGGTTGTATAACGATGATTTTTTTATATATCTCACACTTTAGGTGTTAATTTTTAGAGTGCTAACTTTTAGTTAAATAAGGATGTTTTATAATCTTTAGCAACATCGAAGAAAATTTTAAAATCAATTGTCTTAAATATTTTATTTTGTATAAGATTGAATCACTTCTAAATTGATTCATATTTATTTTTTTTATTTTCGATAAAAAAATCTACACCAATGAGTAGAAATAAGTTTTTGCACACATTTTGGCCAAAACTTCAAATTCTGAACAGCTTCATATACTTAACTTTATGTTTAAATACAACTATCTCATAATCAATGTTCAGACTCAAATTATCATATGCATAGAAATTCACAATCAAACAAGACACGATCATTCTACATTTCTAAACTTCAATATTTTTCTCACTGCTTAGGATTAACTTAACTTTCACCCTTTACTTACATAAAAATGATAGTTTATCTTACCTAAAAAATCGGTTGACCTAAGGAACCACCTAAACAACTGAAGAATTTCAAAATTTTAAAAGATATAAACTACATAATCAAATACGACCAAAATCAAATAAAACCCGAGAGATTTACTTTACTTGACTGACTAAACCAAGATAAGTATCAAGCAAAGCATATATAAGCATGAAAAGTAAAATAAAGGATTTTAAAAATAAAAAAACATTTACTTTAATATGAAAATTAATCAAGTAAAAAGGGTAATAACTCACCTTTTAAAAAAAGTTGAGAACTAAAGTGAAAATTCAAGTTAGAGGATAGAAAAAAACTTAGAAATTTGCATGTGGGAAAGAGAGAGAAAATATTATTTTCACAACTATAACTTTTTTTTTATAATAATAATAATAATAATCTAAAAATACCATTAAAACAATAGTATATGACAATAATATGAAACAAAGTAACATTAAGAAAAAGTATTTAAAATAGAATTTTATATGTAAAGATCCATTTATATAAAATCTAAGTTGAAGTTTTTTTATCGTGCTGAATCTGATTCAAGATTATTTGATGGGTATCATCGTTTGTTAAATAATTATTATTTTGAATCGTCTAACCCTTTTGTTTAATTTTTATAAGTGCTGATTCCTTGTATAGTTATGAAACTCAACCGTTGTATTTTGTTTGTATGAGAAACATTCTTAGTGGGAAGTTGTAAGACAATTATTTTTTATCTTGTATTTGAGAACAATTTAATCATTAGTATTTTCAACTTAAGAGCTAAGTGAATTAGAGTAATTATAATTAAACCCACAAGCTTGATTGTGTTTATGCTTAACACTATCTATTTCATAATTAGGATTGAGAAACTCATATTTGAGAAAAATTACTTAACAAGATAATATTTATATCTACACACAAAATCTTATAAATTCAATCAACAAAATATTTTTTTAATTTTTTTTTATAATTTTTAATACCAGATCATTATCCTTTTAGTTTTTTAAATTCCAATTAAACAATACTGGATGTCATTCTTCTCTAAATAAATATTACCGATATTTTTCTATCAAATATCTTAATTTTTTACGTTTTAATATACATATATATATATATATATATATATTTGAAATTTCAATTAAATACTCTATATTTTACTTGCTTGTTAAGGACAAGAAAATAAAATGGAAAATTGTCTGACAAAATAATTTTTATTAGATAAAATACTTTTAAGAAGTTATTTTTATAAAAACCACCAAACATACTTTTAGCTCGAAGAAACTTGTTGACTTTACAGTTTCAATTTTTAAAAGTTTTATTCTTGTAAGAAAGATAAAAAAAATCTTAAACTTGATGTTAGATATATATTAAGAATGTGTTATTACACTTCGATTTTAAATTTACGACTTTAATTATGAAGTCTATAAAAAGATAGGGACTCAACATGAAATACCTATATCAACATTATTGATCATTCATTAGTTAGTGCAATAATTATACGACTTTATTAAATAATGGATTATTTTTCAAATCACAATTTATATATCCAATAAAAAAATACATTGTAAATATTATTCTCTTCTCTCTTTCATTTGGAAGCCAATGTTTATTTTTTCAAAAGAAAAAAATGTAGATTAATATTTTTTATTTATTTTCCTTCATTGTTATTTCCTTGCATAATTTGTTATATTGTGATTATCCAATCCTTTTTTTTTTTTTCTTACTTAAGTTAATAATTGTGGAAGTATTTTATGAATTTGGAGAAGAAGTTTTTAATTTAGTATTGTATTTTTTTTTTAAGTTTTTATTTTTGATTTGACAATAGAATTAATTTTTCTTCTTAAATTTGTTTTCTGAAAAGTTGTAAAATGCATAATATGTGTTGAGCAAAAATGTTTGTAATGTGAAGAAAAATAAGATCCACAGAAAATTGAGGTTGGGCTCGGATTATGATCCAATAACGCACGAACTTGGTCCACTCAAAACCAACGGTCCATGTTAAATCTCTTAACCATTTCACCTTGGTATCACATGCATGCACCACACAAATAATAACCCCCAAAACAAAAAAACAAAAAAAACTTAGCAATTTTGAAGGAAATGCTCAGAAGCAGCACTTTAGCACAGAGTGTTACAGTCACCTGTGTTCGTCACAGTCACAGACAATGGCACCAATCAATTCCCGTGAACTATAGATTCTGTGACGCTGCTCGTAACGGTCTATCATCGAACTCCGCGATCTTCAGGTGGAAGAGAAAATCGAATTGTAAGCGTAACAGCTGTGGAATGGGAACCTTCACGACGCGCGCGTTGGCGCAGCCGCTGACCAACGCCGACGAACTCATCGATTCCGTCGAAACGTTTATCTTCGACTGCGACGGTTTGTTACTCATTTTGAAGGCTTCAACTGTTTTGTATCTACATCATTTCATTTTTGTACTGATTCAGGAAGAGTTTAATGCTTATACATTTTTCAACTAAAATGTTTTTATATTTTCTGTTCAATTACTTGAAGATCAACCTAAGTATAACTAACTATTGTAAAATTACATGTATATGCCAAAACTGAAACTAGACTAAAGCTTGAAATGAAGTCGATTATAGAGATTGAACGATTAATTTAACAAAAAAAATTCTATACTGTTTATTTTTTGTACGCTGTTAGATCAAATTCCTTTACATTATCAATCAATCAGAAGTCAGCTTTTAAAAGAGTTGTTATGCAATTAAATCAAAGTATGATAATAAATTGCTAATATGTGATCATGGTGCATTTTAGTTAAATTGTAAAGAAAGTTGGTTTTGAAGTTATGAGTTTAATATTCCAGCTGGTCAGTGTCATGTTAATAGATATCGTACGTGATGTTTGTATACAGAAAACTCTCACAAAAGTGACCTGAGCGATTGATGGAAAAAATGGTGATGATTGATTTTTTGTGAGGTTCTTCGGGGGAAATTACAATATGAATATGATTCCTGCTTCTTGTTCTGTTTTTGCTTTATCTATTCCCTTGGGTTATTTTTCAAAGTATTTTGACATTATTCGAGTTTCCTTTACCTTTAAAACTTAATTTGCAGGAGTTATATGGAAAGGTGACAAATTAATAGGAGGAGTGCCTGAAACACTTGACATGCTTCGGTCAAAGGTTTGTGTGCTAATGTAGGCACTAGGCTTTTACCTGCAAGTGTCAACGTGAACTATCCTTCAGTTTATTGTTGTTCATTTTAAGCAAAAAAGTCTGAGGTTTGCGTTTCTTAATAAACTTCTTTAGGGAAAAAGATTAGTTTTTGTCACCAACAACTCAACAAAGTCTAGGAAGCAGTATGGAAAGAAATTTGAATCCCTTGGCCTGAATGTCAGTGAGGTTAGCCCACATTTGTTTTTCCTCACACTTTATTTGCACTGAAATTGTTTAGTGAGTAATAATCAATTTGTAATTTTTAATTATTGTGTTATTTCAGGAGGAGATTTTTGCGTCATCCTTTGCTGCTGCTGCATATTTGAAGTCCATTGATTTCCCAAAAGATAAAAAGGTAATATATCATCTTTTGCTTTGCAGTAGGACCCAAACTAATATCAAGTATTTAATCTAGGAACTCTTTTAACCTCAAATGGTACCCTTAGTTAACATTAGGGGTAAATTAACACTGATCTCCAGTTAGCAGCAGCTGCATCTTTTTTTGGGTTTGTTGTAAGATGGGAGGATGAATGGAGGTGCAACAAATAATTTTCTAGTAGGTTTATAGGGCATAGGAAAACCTAAGAAAACTGTAGAAGAAACAATTAAAAAAGGCCTTGCCCAAAATGGCCGCAATGCAAATTTGGATTTTGATAAAACCTACTGGGCAGTGTCTTTGATTACCATATGACATAATATGAATTATATGATACATTTGGAATTCAAAAAATTAATTGGTTTTGAGGCCAGGCTAAGAATAAGTGAAGTTAACGATATTTATGTGTAAACTCGTATAGTAATTGCAATGCTGAACTTAATACTTGCGCGATATATGTAATTGTAAAGTATATTTCTCAAGCAATACTTCAGAACATTATCATTTGAATCATGTTGCACCTGAATACTATATCTTTCATAATTATTAACTATTTCTCGAACCAGTTTATAAGGCTGAAAGTAAAGGACTGATAGATGAACATGATTTAGGTTTATGTCATTGGAGAAGATGGCATCTTGAAAGAGCTTGAGCTTGCTGGATTTCAATACATTGGTGGGCCGGTATGTATTATTGAGTTCCATATGCAAAATATTTACTGTCTGATCAGTCGGTCACAGTGTAATATTATTTGTTTGTTTGTTTCTTTTTTTCTTTTTAAATCAGTTTGATATATAATAATGCATATAAATTAGATTTGAATGATAATGTATAGGATATAATAATCTCAGCATCTAATGCAGAAGAAAGCGCAGAAAGTCAAACAAAACTAGTAGATGATGAACATAGTACTTATATGTCTTTCCAAGGGTAAAGAAGAAGCTATTAAGAAGTGAAAAAAATACTTATGCATATGTAATGTATAAGTCTTCCATATTAGTATGGAATTATCCTTATGTCTGATTTCTCTATCCCACTTTTATATGCATGTTCTTTATTTAGGAAGATGGCGGGAAAAAGATAGAACTGAAGCCAGGTTTTTTGATGGAGCACGATGAAGATGTATGTGTTTCCTGCCTTTATTGATAGTTTTCAGATTTTTATTTGATATTATTTGTAGTTCCTGTAAAAAAATGTGTATATTTATTAGGTTGGAGCAGTTGTTGTTGGGTTTGATCGCTACTTCAACTACTATAAAATCCAGTAAGATTTCCAAACTGTCACCGAAACATTACGGACACGTATATGCAGTAGAGTTAGAGAGATAGCATGCAGTGTTTCTATTTTTATTTTCCTGTTTTCTTTATAAGATGTTGCTGTCATCGAGTTCCAAGCAAAAGAGATATCTTATTCTTTCAAATCTGTACTTGTTCATGTAAAAGAGGATTTATCTTTTCTTCGGTTAGCAAAATCTGGGTTTTATGAGACTGGAATGTTTTAGTTAAAGCACCTGATATTACATGTATTTTAACATACAATAATGTTTGTCTTGCACTATTTTATGGGGTTGTGAGATGGGCTGAAGGAAGAGAGAAAGAATGCAAAGGGAAAGGGAAGAAAAAGAAATGTGATGGAAAAGGAAATGATAGGTAGAAATAAAGTAAAAGAAAGGGGTGTGAGAAAACAATATCCTTTAGCATGGGCATGATAATGATGGCAATCCTATTTCAGAAGTCACGCTAAAGGTAGATAGAAACTCTGTATGTGTTATTATTAAATATTAATTTTTCTTCGTGGTGAAAGGTATGGAACACTCTGCATACGTGAAAACCCTGGATGCCTTTTCATTGCTACAAATCGAGATGCTGTTACTCATCTTACAGATGCTCAAGAATGGGCAGGTTTGTCTTTCTTTCTTCTCTCCCTATTGACTTTATTTACTACTTTGTGCATAATAATCTAGTGAACCGTTCGATTTTTCTTTATCATGCTACACTCACAGAGTTAGAGCAGATTACATTAAGAAAACAGTAAAATAAGTGTTTCAAAGCAGGCTCACAAACTAGAAACAGTTCAAAGCATTAACAACATAGGAAATATGATTATGCACTTACTTTTTACTATCCTTATAGTTAATAATTCTTGAAATGGTATTAAAATAATTTGTGCTTGCATTTCAGGTGGGGGCTCTATGGTTGGCGCCCTCAGTGGATCTACTCAACGTGAGCCACTAGTTGTTGGAAAACCCTCAACGTTTATGATGGATTACTTAGCAAACGAGTAAAAAGCTTTCTATTACCTTATTCTTTATTCTCAGTGCATGATAGATAAATTATCTGTGGCATAAATAATCTGACGTTGGTGAATGGCTGTTGCTTAATGTTTTTTATGCGTGGTCTTCCTATGACAAGACATTTTAAATCTTGACACAACTCTTATTATCTATTTACTCATCTTTGCACCAAATATTACTTCCTCACATTTCCCATCTTTTGTTGCTGTAATGGATCACTTTCCCTGCCTTTAAGGGTAATGTGATCAATTAAAAAAAAAAACTTTCGTAGTTTTGTAGAAAAAGAGAGAAAGAAGAAACCGTGGATTTGTTCAATTGTCAAGATATTGTCCAGATGTTTATTGGGATCACAGATTATTATACTGTCCTATTAATTCATCATATATTTTTAACCATAAATGTGTTTATGCCGCATGTTTTTCAATGGGAAATGGGGAATGAGAAAGGACACTGGTCACTGATGCCCCACGGGAGCTGAGAGAATATAGGGATGAGAAAGTTTAGAGACTTCATCACTATTTTTAGTAGACCACTTTCTGTTTAAGGCAATGGATAGTGAACTATAAATAGTTTTTCTCTCTAGAATTTCCTTTTAACTGTTGTAATTTCATTGAACAGATTTGGCATTTCGAAGTCACAGATATGCATGGTTGGGGACAGACTAGACACTGATATCTTATTTGGGCAAAATGGTGGTTGCAAAACTCTTCTTGTGCTCTCAGGAGTCACCACACTGCCCATGCTCCAGAGTCCTAACAACGCCATACAACCAGACTTCTATACCAACAAAATTTCAGATTTTCTTTCCCTGAAAGCTGCAGCTGTGTGACCATACAGTTTACATTTATAAATTATAAATGTATCCCCAATTGAAGATGGGGAAGGAGAGTCATGTATTTTATTTAAGAAGTAAATTGGAAATAGAAAAAGTTCCTTTAAAGAGAATTATGTTACAAGATTATGAAACGAACACTTTGATTATCTGTCAACATAAATCTTAATTATACAAACTGTTATCTATGCGAACTATCTTATGATGTTTATGTTAACATAAACATCATCTGGAAAATGTGAAAGGAGTCTCCCAGAGTGACGTAACGATTCTTGAAGAATTAAAGCAAAAATGAAAACGTAGTTCTTCTATTTGAATTTTCACTACATAATCTTTTTACATTATAAAAACCTTTCAATTTTGTTATCACTGCATTATGTGGAATTTAAAAAAAATGAGAACATAGATTTGAGTTTCACTATATTGATAATCTTACATTGTAAAACATAGATTTGAATTTCACATTGATGTTTTCAATTTTTATCACTGCATTATTTACAAGTAGACTAAAAGAATAGATGGGATAAGTTAAGAGGAATTTTTTTAAACAATTTTGATACAAAATACCTTCACAGATGATTGTTGACCGTGTTCAACAGATCGCGAGGCAGGAAAAATGGGTACAAAAAAGATTCAATTTTGAATAAGAAAGTGAAAGGACATTAGCTGTCCTGCTTCAAAATGATTTTTATAAAGTGTTTCTTGAGAGCTAATGATTTGAGAGCTAATGATTATTAAACTAAGACTTATTATATTCTTCAAAATTAATTAAGATATTTGTTCTGCTTCAAAATGATTTTTATAAGTATTTCTTGCTTGTTAAAATAAAGACAAATTCTTCAAAATTGATTAAGATATTAGCTCTTCTGCTTCAAAATGATTTTTATAAAACTGTTTCTTGAGAGCTAATGATTATTAAAATAAAGACAAATTCTTCAAAATTAATTACGATATTCAGAATTTGACATCCAACAAAAGAGTTCGAAAGATAAACACCTCATAGGCAAAATATAATGGGCAAAACTGATATTATAGTAATTGAACTTCAGATTGACAAGGAAATGAAGGTAACAAACAAAGGGATGAATGTAAAGAATAACCACGCACCTAATTACATCAGAGACAGACAAACAAGCACACATATATCTATATTAGGAGAAATAAGCATCCAATTCTCCAACAAATCAACGAATTTGATGATCATATATCAGCAGAGAAGCATCTTGTTCTTGTTCAGTTCTTGTCATAAACAAGAATCAAACTTGGAAAGGCCAAGGCCAATCCTTCAAGTCCTCATCCTGCTGCACCTTTCCACTCTTCATAGCCACAATAGCACCATTACTCCCCTCAACACAAGCATAATACTTCAAGAAAAAGGCAAGAGTCAGCACCACCCACTCCAAGCAAAAGATCAAAATGGTAAGTCCACCAGCCAACTTCAGAATGACAGCACCATCTTCCTCCCTCACATATGACTTCAACTGCCCCAAAAAGTCCCCAGTTCTTGTAAACACCAGCACCGAAACCGAACCCTGAAAAATTGCCGTCAACACAGTGGCCACCATGTGGGCAGAGTACCAGCTATTGGCCCCCACAGCAGCACAACCGGAGATAGCACCCGCGATTGTGAAGACCTGAAGAAGGATGAAGAAAAAGCCACAGAGAGAGGGAATGAGGCGCAGAGAGAGGGTGAGGAAGATGCAGCTGGAGGCTGCACCCAAGAGAATGTAGTTGCAGAAAAGGAACACCTTGTGGGTGTTGTAGTGGCGAGGAGTGATGGAAGAGTTCATTGTGGAGAGACCCATTTGGTGTTTGAGTGAGAAGATTGAAACTTTGGAAGAGGGAAGTGAAGTTGCGTTGGTGAGTGATGATTATTGGGTTTGTGATGGGTGGAGTGAGAGTGGTGCTTGCTATTATAGGCTTTTCTCATAACGGTCATATTTTTTCTTGGTGATTTGTTTGGGTCGGTGGAATATGACCGTTGGGGTAAGTGGACCTAGCCAGCTGTGATGTTAACGTTAACGTTAGTTCTTTCAATTCTTGTCTTTCCGCATGCTTTTTTTTCGTTTCTTTTTAATTTCAATAATTTGGTTGTGTCAAAGTTCGTCTTTATTTTGGATTAGTAGCTTTTCTTTAAATGTTTTATGCCAACATATGATGTGATTATTTATATATAATCTTTTCTTTGATACATGTAATCGAAAATGTAAGTATAAAAAAGAATATTGAAAAAAAAGGTTAGATTCTTAAATCAATTTGAAGGATTTTAAGATTAGTTCAGATTTTTTTAATATAGTTGTTTAATATTTCACTCTCTAATATCTCATGATAAAAAAATTGGCAATGATAACTATTAAACGAGTTAAAAATAAAAATAAATAAATCGTTATATTTTAGAAAAATATAAAGTTAAATGGGCTGTATTCGTATATATTATCATTATGAATATAATAAATAAATAAAAATTACGTAGAATAAAGGAAACTTAATTCTATTAAAATGTTTTTTTTGTCCTTAACAGATACATTTTAAAGCAATTCAACGATAGCGCTCTTTTAGATAGGATTTGTATAAAATGCTAGTATATTTTTTTATTTTAAGAGTTTGGTAATTGCTTATTGTATTTGTATAATTCTTTCCTACAACAATAACCCTTTAAAAAATTCTTATACTTTCAAATAATATAATCCGAAATATACTTAAAAAAATATCAGATTCATTATTTCGAGCAATTATGAAAAATAGATTTCCGTTAAAAAATTGTTTCATCAACCAAATTCTCATAATAATTCAATTCTCCAAGAAACTTCACATAACCTGCAACCTCAAGGCTTTAGTGATGTTTCAACCGCATTTTTTGATGTTATTGTTTGTTGCGGATTTTAAAAAATCCTTAGGGAAATAAGAATTTTGAAATAAATTTAAAACTATACAGAAAACTGATTGAAAAATATAAATTTCGAAATATCTTTTTCAGAATACATATTGAATAATATTTATGTGTAAAAATTATAAATTTTTAAAAAATCATTTTCATCATTCCAGTATAATAGAAAAAAATACAGAAAAAAATTACAGTTTCCTAAGATAATACTTACAGATTGGATGGATTCAATTTGAAAAAAGTCATTTGTTTTATAATGAGGATACAAAATAATGTCATTTATTTTTATGTAAAGGATCAAAGATAGTGGTATTCTAAAAATACTTGGATGTTAATGAAACAATTACTAAAATTACATTAAAGAACTAAAAGAATATTTATTGTTTACACGAATTTTATTAGGAGAAAAGTAATAGGTCTGAAAACCAATACAAGTCATAGAGAATCGCAGTGAAAATTATATATACGAATTTATGATAATATTTACAACAAAATATTTTTTACAAAAGCAGAGTATTTTGTTCTCAATAAACTAGTTTATTCTGGTGAAAATAAATACATCTATAAAAATTTCAAAATTATTAACCAAAAATAGTTTGCCCATAGGGGAAACTCCTCGCATTTATACTTTTATCTGGATTTTTAATTTTAACAAAACTTAAAATATAGCCGATGCATTAAGAAAATCATAAAGGGGCATGTCAATTTTAATTTAAGCATCATCAACATCTTCAATTATTTTCTTCCCTTCCTGCACGGGAAATTTCCAATAAAAAATAATTTAAACAAGTTTACCCACAAATATTTATAAAAAAAAAAACAATTCTATTTAGTCCTTATTTAAAAATACACCCAAGTCTTCAGAGATTGAGACCTGAGCCATACTATTTTCACGTATCAAAACTCAACCAAATAAATAAAAATATTTGATGGCAATGATCCAATGCGAACTATGTACAGAAAACTACATACTCTCAAAAGGATAAATATTAAATACAGTTAGATACTATACAAATAAAAGTACACAGAAATGATGTACCTTACAAGGTGCTTTCTGTTACATAAATATGATACCTATAGAAAGCAGGATATCATTCTTGGAGGGATGAGTTTAAACGACATACAAATTAGCATCTGTAAATTACAAATTGTGACATTTTACAGAAATATATACATTAAGACCCAGAATAATCAATACGGTGATACAAGTGCCACTTCAACCCCCCCAGCCTTTGAAGAACAAAAAACTGAACAGCTAAATCCTATCTCCAAAAAATTATAAAGGAAAAACCATAGCCAGAATTGGGGAGAAATGTTGAAAATATTATCCCAACCCAGCATATTCCAGCCAAACTACCACCGAATGAATCTTTACAACTATATCTGCCACTACACGAGGTTTCAGAAATCTGACCTCATAAGTTTCATTCGAGGTTTTATGCTAATATTGGCAAAGGGTTTTGGTTGTTCTACATGGACATAATCCCTTGTCTTGAGAACCTGCAATCACAGTTGAAGTTGCATGTGAACCAATGTAAAGTTTCCGAGTAAGCCTTTGAAGAGTTCAAACGGAGCATTTTAAGAAACAGGTCCAAGGTGTGAGAGAACACGAAAAATCTAACACCAAAAGAGTGATGTATGACCCTCCAAAGCAGATATTCAAGTAAGAACAGAAACTAAAGCTAAACCAATAGAACATGTTTTATGACAAGATTTAGACACCGTTCTCAGCCCCTTTGGAGTTCGCTCACATTTATTTCAAGGGTATTTGACTTCCAACTAGCAGAGAGAACGGTTTAATCTTTGGTACTAATTGTTTTACTCTTGCATTCAATTTTCCCACTATCTATTTTGGGCGCATTTAAAACTTAAAAAAGATGCCTATCTATTTTCCCACTATCCATGTGAATATATCTCCTCTTTTCTCCAATGAGATATTTCAATTATCATTAATCATAAATGTGAAGATGTTAAACTGATGCAATAAGACCAGTTGGCAATAGATATTGTATGTGTAAATTAAAATAATTCTCGACCATACCAGAGTTTCGAAAAACATCCGTGACGCTTCCTTCTTTGTTTTACCAACTAATAAATTGTCAAGATGCAGCTCCTTCCTTCCTTGATGATCTTCTTTATCAAACGCAGTCTGCAGATACTTGGCAACAGCCCTGTGGATAAATGCATTAGTTAGCTGTTGAAATATAACATCCATGAAACTGGGAATCAGTGCAAAAAACTCTGGCCAACTCAAATGAATTAGCAAAGAAAATTTAGTTATATGATCCTAAACAATCTAAATCCAGATCCAGATAAAATAAATTTTAGATGTTTGTTAATTGTTATTTTTCAAAGATGAATTAAACCTGAATCATCTGCACAACCACAATTTCTGGGCTCATGTGAAAAGACATATTGTAATGGCAGATGAAGTCATTTGTTCATATCCTCAAGGGAATCCATCCCATCTAAGGCAATGGCTAAGGGGATTTTAAATGAAATGCAAGTATTTGACTAGGTGTAAAAGGAAATTCACAAACTGCCATACACATGATGAAATGTACAACTTTACGTCGAGTTTCACAACAGTGAGAAAAAAAAGGAAGTGCAGTTACTTCAGTTACTAAACTCTTGCACAAACAAACCTGGTCCTGGAAGACCATCCACTATTTTCAAGGTGAGTTCCTTCAGCACATGATTGAAAATCATCATCCTCATCATCATCAATTACTTCATCATCCCCAACATTCAAAAACCCTGGGAGTATACAGAGATAATGAATTACCACAGATCAAATAACATAAAAAAAATAGAAGTAATATGAAAGCTCAATATCCTGCTTCACCGACTATTGCTTATATTTGCCACACATTTAATATTATTTTGCATATAACCTACACATAATAACTTCAAAGAATTGAGAGACATGAAGGAACTGTCAGGAAAGGAAGCTGGCATCTAAATGAAGAGTGATTGACTCTTAATAATTCATTGGATTGACTGGTGACTAATATTAACACTAATTAGTTAGATGGCACTTTCATAAAATGAACATCAAAGAGCATTTAGAAACAAACCTGTGTCACTAGCAATCATGTAATTTTCCTGCACCATTTAACCATAGAACTTGATTAGCATGAATAAAATAGTAAATAAATACAACAGACAGGCATCTTAATTAAAACTTCTTTTCCAAAGGCTAGGAACAGCAGATCACACATTTCGCTTCAAAATAAAATTTCAAAATACCTACAGGACAATCACACCAATGCCAAAAACATAGTGGCACGTATTTAGACCACTTCAGAAGAAAGAAAACATGTACAAGAACAAAAAAAAGGCTTAAATGTACACATCAAGAGTAGTGAAATTAGCAGAATTACTTATTCTCACATATCATCCAAAGGTGCAGTGTGATTCAAAGTGCAGTTGAAGGCAATTTCAATGAGTAGCAAAGTCTAAGAAGAAGTTAGGGACACTTGCTGGTTGGATGGATTTGGGTTAGGTGAGGGCTCACCACATCATAATACTAAAGCGGTGACTATAACTGTTGCAATTTTGAAAACTACAGGCTATAACTAACATTGCTATTTTCCTGGACCGAACTTAGGGTTAGACCATACCATACCACACCCTTTCTCTTTTGTACCGATTTCAATTTTTAGGACCCAGAAAATTAGCTTTAATTGTCGTGAGAACTGAGTGTAAAAAATATGGACATCACCACATTCAAAACCCAATTGTTTTATTATCCTTCATGTGATGAAATATGATAATTGGACCTCGGGTGTCAGGTTTCATTGTGATGTCTAACATGAGTTAAAAAAAATAAAAATCCCGCTCCTGCTTAAAATCAAAACTTTATCACCCAACTATGTCCAGAATTACTGTTTTCTTAAGAAAAACAAAAGTTTGAAATAAAAACAGATTGTTGTCAATAATAAGCTTTAGTCACGGCTCAATGTTATCAAGCAATGCTTAAAATTTGTCAGGTATATCAACTATGCTAAATAATCCTAGTAGAAGAATAAGAGACAAATCCAACAAATAAAATATATGGAAAAAGGCAAAATTAAGGCAAACTGGAGAACTTACATCATTGTGTTCTACATAGGGACTCCTAATTTCAGGGTACACTGTACTTTGTAGTCCAGGTTCCTGAAAGACTAGGTTTTCTTCGTCTTTCAAAGAACTCTCTTTTGCATCTACACTGAGTGCTTCAGATTGTAAACAGTCTACATTAGCATTTCCTATAAATATGCAGTCAGTTGCACCCTTGTCATCACACTCCATGGCAGAAGCAACAATTTGATCCTCATTTAACTGCCCCAGCATACTGTTTCCATTTTCCTCTGATGGTAGATCACCATTAAAGGAAGCCTGAATATCAGTAAATTCATCAGTTTCTTTAGAACCAGTAGCCAAGGATGCATACAAATCATTGGCTTCAAAACCATCTGTTTGAACTTGTGTTCTAGTTTCCATGCTAAGCTCAATAGCACCTAATCCATTTCTATCGCTCTGATCCTGCACAAACTCATCCTCTAGAATAGGGACTGTGTTCAAGTTCTCAGCATTTGGAATGCTCAAAATATTTGAATGAATAGAACCAACGAGATCATTGGTTTTATCCATGAGAGTCAGGGATTTGGTAAAATCACTTTCAAAGACTTCAGTTAAGGATGAAGATACGTGCTCAGGGCCAGCAGAGCAATTCTCAGCTGCAGAATTTGCAATATTTCCTCCAACATGGTTTATTTCAACATTTTGAGAATTGTCAAGCTCCTCCACATGAGAAACAATATTTGTGTGCCCACAGGCATCAATATCATGAGATCCCAAATTAACCTCAGACTGATGACTCTCAGACAAAACAGGTATCTCAGTAGGATGCACCCCTGCATCTTCTTGGAGTTGGACAGCCACAGGTTCATAAGTTGTGTGCCTGTGAGCATCAATATCATGAGATCCCAAGTTAATCTCAGACTGATGACTCTCAGACAAAACAGTTATCTCAGGAGGTTGCACTTCTGAATCTTCTTGGTGTTGGACTGCCATAGGTTCATTATTCTCCACCACTCCATGAATTTCAGTATTTGTTCTAGAAAAGGACTCTTGATCATTTGTTTTTTCTACAATAGAACTATCCATACCATAATCATAAACCTTGATTCCAGTCAGATCAATTGTCTCGTTTCGCAGAATAGTCAAATCAGTAGTCAGATCTGGAATGTATAAGAGAATTGCATAGATTATATTAGAGGGAAATTTCATAAAAGAATATGACAAAGCTCTGAAAAATTAAGCAAATAAGGATGGTTTAATCAGGATAATGATGACCAAATGCACTTAAAAATAGGTTTTTGAAAAGCAATTGACAACAGTTGAAAAGGAACAGACATGACCATCCCATAGATGCAGAAACAACATGTAGTAGACCACTTTAGCCAGCTCATAACATCAATGATGAACAGGTTAAGTGTCACCATTGTGGTTTCTGGATTAATAGCCAGCTCTATAAAAAATTATTATAGAGATGGAACAAAATACATTAGAAGCCTCACAAATCGAGGAAAGTGTTGTCATGAGGAGAACAGTGAATTAGATACATCGTATGATCATAAAAGTATTATTTTTCCTCATTTCAAAATTCATGTACCAAAAAACAACTGCATTGCAAACATAAAATGTACTAATGTGTTTGTTTTCATTAATGTTATTACTTTCAGTTTACATGCTTTCACTAGAAGTAGCAAAGATACCACAACTTATTTTCACTTGTTTTCTATTTTAGAGATTTTAACATTTTAAGAAAGGGGGAGAGAAAGGTTTGAGCAAATGATCAATAACACAACATAAACAAAGCCAAAAATTTCACCAGTAAATATCGGCCCATGAAAAATTTCATCCTCCAAAAATTGTCTTTGAATCATTAAAATCTCATGACTAGTGCAAGGGGCTTTTTTCCGCATGCGACGGATGTCTTCAGTATTTGTCAACTGTTCACGTATTGTACTTCAGAACAAAGAAGAAAAAACAATTAGTATTCAGGAAACTAAAAGGAGTGTGGTACGCTATACAACACAAAATACCAAAAGTGGCATCATAAATTCAATAATAAATTGAAGTGTGAACAAAGTATAAAAGTAAAAGAAAAAATAAATTACAAAAAAATAAATTACAAGTTACAACTATTGCCGGACAGTTTATGCAAGATCAGTTCTAAAGTTATCCTTTCAATAAATAAAGGTGTTACGCTATGCCTAGCCCATGGGACAACCTAGGAGTATTAATTAGGAACACTGACGAATGGTAAATAGATAGGTGCACAACACACAAAAAAGTAGAGGTCTATAAATAGATGGGTCTGATATCTTCCCAACTGGATAACCATCCAATATTGATATCAGCTATTTTAAACATACTAGACATCTTCTATTATGGATGCACAAAAATTTCAGCAGATCTAATTTTCTCTCTTCTTCCAGATGGGCTGAGTTGCTTCAGTCATTTAGTTACCTCCAAGGTTATCAACCCTAGGGTTAACTCGTAAACCCTTACGAGTTTAAGAGTCCACTGCAGGGTCACGAATTGACTCGTGAGTAAACTCGTTTTTGAGTAAACTCGCAGTAGACTCGGTGCAAACTAGCGAATTCGAGGCCGAGTCACCGAGTTACCTGGTTCACATTGTTCACGTCACGTTATCATCTTCATCATCGCTAGTCGTCGTTGTCCTCACCTCGTCGCACTGCACGCCTCTAGGTTTCATGGGGTTCTTTTTTAGGGTTTGGTAACATGTTGGGTTTAGGGTTAGGGATTTTTTAGCTGATTGGGTTTAGGGTTATTTTTAGGTTGGATTTGAGATTTTTGGGCGGATTGGAGATTTTTGGCAGATTGGAGATTTTTGACATATTGGGTTTTTTTTTAGATTTTTAAACATGATAATATTTGTGTTGCTTTAATAATTTAATTATCTTATCCGTTTGACAAATAATATTTTGTTGGTGTATGAACTTGTTTATTTCAATATTATGGAATTGGTATCATGAAATACTTTTTTTATTAAATTTTTTGTATGAAGTAGATTCTTACAAATCTACGAGTCAAGTTTACAGACCTCCCACAAAGTCTGATAACCTTGGTTACCTCTAATACAACAAAATCAATTGCTCAACAAGGCTTGCCTTGGCAATTAAATAGATAAAAAGAGTAAAAATCAATTATCGAAAATAGTAAAAAAGGAGAAGAATAAATAAGTGACAGAATATTATGCTTTTCATTCTATTATAATCAATAAAAAATCAAATGGATAGATATGCACAGATGATTGGATGGAAAACATACTCGCCGTGCAAGACCATCATATCATCCATAAGCATCTTCCTCTTCAAGGCACTAGTACGAGGTGCAGAACGAACCCGCTTCATTGATGCCATTTCAGGAGCTGCAGGACTGGGTTTCATTTTCAAAACTGAAGATTTTCTACCAACTGCACCAACAAAGTATTTTCAGCCTCACCACATTCTCAAGGACAATACACACTGTAACAAAACATATAGCAAAATACATTAATAGACCACTCTTATACCTAATATGGATGACAATAGATCGTCATCACCAGGAACAGACTCAGTAGTTCTCTTGGATTGAGCTCCCCCGTAAGACTCAACCAAATCCATACTCTGCATTGTAAGAGTACTTTCTGTGAAGCTACGTTTTTTACCAGAAATGTCTGTTAATCCTGCAGCACCTGTATGGCCTTTAGTTGCACCCTGGTTGTCAGGAGTAGATGCCATCAGCAAATCATTTGCTTCACCATCATGTTGGTAAGCTAAGGAGAGCAACTTTTCAGGCTCTGGCATGTCAGTAACCGCAGATCTATTTATACTCTCTACTTTATTGCTAAATATTTGACTCTCAAGCTCCACATCTGTTTTTCCCAAATCAGGCGTTCCTTTAGATACAGATGGCTCTATAGTCTCTTGGTAACTTAAAGCAGGATTTGAAACATCAGTTACATGACCTCTTTCACCTGTAAAGAGTAAAAAGAACAGATTATCAATAAAATGGAATGTGCATGTTTGATAATATCTGTCAACAAGATTATACAATTCAATGGAGTAACTTAACAATAAAACAGAATCCACTCGAATTGTCACTAAAGGGTACTTACTATGATGTTCAGAAAGAAAAAAACTCAAAATGGAAAAAAGACAACAAAATGTAATAGTCAGTACAACATCGTGGTGACATGATGTTCAAATATCAAAATGAGTTCTGAATCTTATTCTCATTTGTTTTTGTTTAGCACATCAGCATCTTATGAATAACTTGTTCAGTGTTTTGGAGAACACTGGTTTGTCTCAATCAAAGACAGTCAGAGGATCAGAGGATTTGGTAATAGGCAAAATGCCAAAAGGACTTTGGCGGTGTTTCCCGGCAGCAATTCTTTTGTGCATGTAATAGGAAAAAAATGCTAGAAATTTAGCAGGAGAGCAATCTTCTATTAGGTTATATGGAATCCAGTATTTTCTAGCTTCTATGTCAAGCCCTGGTCATGATATTTCAGAGGGGTGTTCTAACATCTCCACAGAGATCACTATGCTATGCTGCATGTTTCTTAATATTTGTTCCCTTTTTTTGTTGATTTTGGTTATAGTCATCTTCAGTACTTCAGGATTTCTTATCCTCTTTTGCAACTTTCGCTTCTATCTCACTAAGTTATTTTCTAATCCAAAAGAAACACATGTAAAATTGCATTGTAATTACACCCAGATTGAGATTATACATAGGTTTGCAAGGGAGGTTGCAAGATCCCAGAAGTAGGATCATAAGGCAAACTTAAATTTGAAATTTATAACCAATTCATAAACAAAAATACAAAACAGAGGATGCAGCCACAGTCACAGTAGTCAGTGTCAATAATGAAAAACTGTGATACTGAACGCCTGTCACAGACACAGCAGCAAACATTCATAAACAGTCACTAAAGAGAGGCAGAGAATTTAGGCAGTGTTCATCTAGGTCTGAAAATGGGGGAGAGCAGCAGAAAGTATCAATATACAGCACCAAAAAACTTGTTAAAAAAGCCTAAACCCAACCCGAAAAATAAAAGGATTAGAAAAATGAATAATAAATTCAGTTTTCTAAATACTAGATTGTAACATGCCAGCTGACCCAAAAGATGCTATATTGGGATATCCAATTTCACGATTTTGCAGCAATCCTACAACAGTCTTACTCTGATCCCACTGTTTGATGGTTTTACTCAATCCAGCTCAGAAGCAGGGAGCCAGATCATGAAATCATGAGCTCACAATTTTATAGCAATGCTGACACAGAATTACTTGTAATGTACCTATTCCACACCAGCTGTTACAGCCAAGCAAATGAAGAGAAAAAAATAATAAAATTCAGTGTTTTAAATACGGGATTGTGCCACATACCAGCCGACCTAAAAGATGTTATGGTGGGATAGTGGATAAAGGGATAGCTAGAAGTGATGAATTTAGAGAGAAATGAGGTAATGAGAAGTCCTACATAGCAAAGGTTGGGTGGGTTAAGGGAGAAAGTGAGAAACAGCTTTTTTATTGATCTTGTAAGTATATATTGTTTTCAAAATTAAAATCCAGAAAACAGCCTCCATCAAGAGATTGTGCTCACAGTCCGTAATGATCACTATCTCCCTCGCAAAAGGTGGTACACTGAACTACTCTGCAAGCAGCCAAGGACTACTTTGCTACTCCTACACTACACTGAATCCCAAATTGACGGGCTAGTGTGAGCTTATCAATGCGGTTATGCACCCTTCAAATAGAAATCTATTTACTGAAAGATCCTAGCTTTCGTGCGTTGGTGGGTCTTCGAGATCCTTTCGATGAGCTATGTTGTGTTGAAGGGATATCTATATGAAAAGACAGTTCTATTTCCATTTGATTAGTATTTTCTATTAGTAATAAATTCATTTTAGTTAGTGATCTTGGCTCAGCTAGTCCTTTCTATCGTGATGAACTGTTGGCACCAGTCTTACATTTTGTCGAGACTATAGTCCACTATTTAAGAACCTGATTAAGTAATATAAGTCACCTCAATTGAGCTTATATTAATACCTTCAATAAATGACAGAGAAGGCTGGCCCAGATGGGAGGTGCATGGTTGAAGGAGAGATTCAGTAGGCTGCACAGCTTCATGTGATACATGATTTAAACCCTCAGCTTCCTTCAGTTCTTGAGAAGCTTGAGCTTCCACATCAACAGCAACTTCAGGTCTTCCAGGTGATCCTAGCGGACTAATAACATTGGATATTAGAGCACCATCAGACGGACAGGATTGTCTATCACTCTTAGAAATTTCAATGTCATTCAGAACTTCATGCTTTGATAATGAGTTACCATCCTCCAAATAACCATCTGATCCTGGCACCTGAGATCCATCCATGTTAGACAATGGTTTACATGAGATGTTCTCTTGATCAGAAGTAACATGAGAACAACCAGGAGAAGAAACAACACAATTTGTAACAGTTTGGTCCAAAGGAGGAGCAGGAACTGGGTCAATGTTCATCAAAACTCCATCTTGCAAGTCCTCCTCCTTGTCAGGAACAGCAGAAGTATTGATCATCCCACCTTCACATTCTGGTAACATGGTGGCAGGAAACTCTTTATTGGAAGAGTCCACCAAGGGTAATGATGCTAAGGAATGATCTTCATTCATCAAATTTTCTTGATCCTTGATTACAACCTGACATGCTAAATGCTCCTGCTCCTCTCTTTTGCCATCCACTTCAATCAGATCGCAGCATTTCTCTTCATGATGCAAATCTAAAGAAATATGATTCTCGTTACTTTGCAAGGAGCAATCATTTACATCATTATCCCTTTGGTGACCCAACAATTCATGTTGTGAGGTCTCCATTGATTTTAAATCGGCTAAATTATGACAATCAACTTCATTATTGCCCTGATCCATCTGAGTTCCAAATAAGTTAGGCTCTTCAAGTCCGGGGGTAGATGGACCCTCAGCATACTCACGGACTTTACCACTAGGGGGCAAATCATCAATCTGTTCAAAACAAATCAGATCACTAATTAAACAAGAAGAAGATACAATCCCTAGTAAATAGAACCACTTCCATTTCACCCTCTTTCCAAAAAGGAGAGAAAAATGAACACAACAAGCAATAAAACCAAAGATTCAAGGCAAGCAAATATTTTAAAATATAAAGTGTATTTTGCTTCCACAGCTTTTCATCTCAAGTTTTGCTTACCTCCTCTTTCTTTTCATCATTTTGATGAGACACCTGAAGACTAGCACCAAAGTCATCATGCTCCAAAGTAGTAGCTTTGTCATTTAACAAAACCTGATTTTGTCAAATCAAATTAAAATCTCCAGAAGTAGTAAGAAAAAAGCATCTATACTCAGCATAGTCAATTTAAAGTAAATTATTTTCTACAGTAATACACATTATGACACTTAGCTAACAGACACCTCAATTAAAACCAAGCATAACAGTGCTCCAAGAACAACAAAAGGTTCATATATATGCTCATCATAAGATGGCAGCCAACAGCAAAGCAGTCCTATTCGTGACAGATAAATGTACAAGACAGATCTAGAATGTAATGATGCAAATGAGAAAAGCATAAGATCCATATCAGGCATACCAGGCCTGTGCATTTCAGATGCATATATTACTTTTACAGTATTACCATCAATGCAGTATATCTATGCTTCCTAGTTATGACCAGACAACAAAACAATAACATATAAATCAGTAAGTTGGAGCCCCTAAACCACATATATCACATTTCGTCAATCAACTCCATGCATAGGATGATGTGGAAAAACTGAAAATAAGAAAACAAATTACCTCATCAAGGTCTAGCCCAATTTGAGAAGCATCACCGTCACCAAAGCGCTCTGCAAGACATGTTTACCATTAAAATTAGCCACAAAACTCTCCACATCACATTTAAAATTCACTATCAACAAATCAGTACAAAGAGAAACAGAGACAAAAAAGGTAGACTAACCATCCAAGCCAAACTGTGAAGTAGAGTAAACCACACCATCCATAGTATCTTGCAGTGTAATCTGCTCCCTAGTACTGACATGGTGATCAACATAGTTACTGCAAGTTCACAACACATAAATTCCTCCATTAATAAGCCAATATACCTATCTTCCACACTAACCATTAACACAAAATCGCCATTTAGATCATAGAGCTATTCTGTAAAAGCATAGCCAAACGAAAAATCGGCCACTGAAAAATTCTGGCATTATTATTAAATTTGTATCAGTCATCTGAAAATACTAAGGAAAAATCTTGACATATAACATTGGACAAAATCACTACAAAGTGGTTTCAGATGAAATGAAACAAATTAAACTAGATAAAACCAATTTAAGAAAAAATACCACTGCAGTAAACAATAGCTAAAGCTACAAACGACAATATGTTCAAGTATTTAAGAACTAACGCTTGAAGAATGTCACTATCTGGCAGTTCAAAATCATCAAGATCAAAAGTCTCAGGTAAGGTGATGGAATGGTAAGGTGCAGTGGACTCTTCAGGTGGCAAATCAACTGCTGTGGAGCGAAAAGCTTGCTTAATCTTAAGCAAGGCTTCACTACAGTCATCAAAAAGGTAATTCACCTTCCTAGAATATATCCTCACCACACCAAGCAGAAGATGGCTAGATAAACGGAGTGCAATTGGTACTTCAGGAAAAAGAATGGAATCTGTTCATTCATAAAATTAAACAAATAAATATTATGAAACGATAAAATATGATCAAAATTAATACCAAATGCAGCATATCCACATACAACGTACTGAGCAATATTAATTTCCCTCTTCGTCTATCATAACAAAATTTAAGCAATCAAAATCATTTGACATAAGAATAAAATAGTCCTCACTCATTCCACAAAATGCAGCTATAACCAACCTTTCTCTCAAATTTTATAATATTAAAAATTTAACATTGAGTAAATCTACTTAGAAACAATTATCACAATTTAGAAAATTAATATTTTCTCTTAACAAGACTGGTATATTTTCCTTTATAAATCATTACCATCATCATCATCAGCATTATTTTGCCCAATAATAATTTCATTAAGACGTTCAAGAGAAGAGAAGCACAATCAATAAACTAGCAATCAGCTAAAATATTAGGGGACAACAAAAGGCTCTAGTACATAAACTATTGCTAGCAATTACTGATAGATACATCTGGAATATAATATTTTAAGGATTTGCAAACTGCTGGATCCCTTTTACTCAAGATCAACTTCTTATTTCTTGCAATAAATCTCAGGAATTTCATTTTAACAGAGGGAAAGTCTTAAAATGGACTTTAAACTTAACTTAACCTCACAAAATCAGCTTGCAAGAAAAAATTTACACTTACTTATAAGTTATATACTATAATTTGGCTTTTTCTTCAGTCAATGTGGAATCTTCAACACATCTAATCTAATTCTCAACAAATTGGCTTGTAAGGTGAGGCTTGCATTCACTTATATATTTTAATTTGGCCTTATCTTCAGTCGACGTGGGATCTCCAATAGACCTCCTCACGCATATTTTATAATCTTAAAAAACTAACATTGAATACTTAGAAACAATAATCACAATTTAGAAAATTAATATTTTCTCTTAACAAGATTGGTATATTTTCCTTTATAAATCATTACTATCATCATCATCATTATTTTGCCCAATAATAATTTCATTAAGATGTTCAAGAGAGGAGAAGCACAATCAATAAACTGGCAATCAGCCAAAATGTTAGGGGACAGCAAAAGGCTCTAGTACATAAACTATTGCTAGCATTTGTTTTACTACTGATAGATACGTCTGGAATATAATATTTTAAGGATTTGCAAACTGCTGGATCCTTTTACTCGAGATCAACTTCTTATTTCTTGCAATCAATTTCAGGTATTTCATTTTGACAGAGGGAAAGTCTTAAAGTAGACTTTAAACTTAACTTAACCTCACAAAACCAGCTTGCAAGATAAAATTTGCACTTATTTATATACAATTAACTAGTTTTTACTTAAGTCAATGTGGAATCTTCAACACACCTAACTCTTGACAAATTGACTTATAAGATGAGGTTTGCACCTATTTATATATTGTAATTTGGTCGTATCTCCAATCGACGTAGGATCTTCAATACACCTCATCACGCCAAGAACTAAACATCTCGAACGTGGAACTAGAGAGGAAGCTCGATACCAGGTGACACGAGACCCAACAAATTCGACTAAGATAGACTTTGAATGGCTCGGACACCTTCTTAAGAAAGGGAAATTTAAGTCTAAATCAAGCTTACAAAATCGGTTTGTAAGGTCATATTTGCACCTCACTTATATACTATTTGACTTTATCTTTAGTCTATGTAGAATCTCCAACACACTATCACGTCAAGAAATAAACATCTCCAACATGAGATTAAATATTTGTGATTGGTCCAACAGGAGCCTAATAGCGGGTGACACAACAACCCCAAATAATATCCCTACGATAAGCTCTAATACCATCTTGTGAGCTTTTTGAATAGCCACTTAATTAAGTTGTTAAACCAAAAGCACCCATGGTCCCTTAGGCATGATTTATTAGCTACCATTGGGAAACATTTATATTGCAAAGTTTCTAATTCTGACCCATCCTTAGCTTTTTTCTATATTCTGCCATTCCATTCATCAATCTAATTTCATCTCAGAACTACTTTTTTTATTCCTCTACACCGAAGAGAAAGTCATATTTAGAATCCTTAGGTAAATAAATATGCTCAATATCCTTGCGTATTTTCACTCAAGAATACCAGACACTCTCTTAAGCTTGAGCAGACTAAACATAAAAAAAAAATACATCAAATAAAAGAGCCATCAAGTTTTCTACAAATAAACGACAATGACCCAGACAAATTACTGTGAGTAAAGCACCACAAGATTGATAAGAAAAGGAAAATTCCAGCAACAGGTGGCATACAAGAATAAATATTCAGAAAATATTTCAAGCACTTGGACTAACAACAACACAGAACGAACTTGGCTAATACCTTCCTTAACACTCGTGGTTCTCAAACCCCACAGAAGTCCTTACCTGTCACCCTAGGCATAATACAAGTTTAAGATGTAGCTCTTGTTTTAGTTAGCCTAACAAAGCTCAAAATTTGTGCACCCCAACCAGTAAGCTGTTTAAGTTTTCAAAGATAACTGAGACAACGGTTCAGATTGAAGAAAGCCAATATCTGCACAATTTCCTAAACTGTAACTAATAACTAACTATCAGCAGCCATCAGAATTAACCGACAAGGTAATTAGATCAGGAAACAACAAAACAAGCTTTTATATCCTCATTAAAACAAAGCCTTCCAAAACATTAATTGCAATCATAAATTACACCGCTAACTAACACACAATTACAATTTTCCTCATATTAAAATCCCAAATCAAAAAGCACAAAACAAAACAAAAACGTACCTACGGATACACCAATGTCAGTATCAGCCACCTGATTCTTTCGGAGCTTCCTCTCCAAATGCGCAGCTATCCATATAGTCCCAAGTGGCCCTTTCTTGGCCAAAATAAACTGAGAATAGAACATCCCTTTTCTTCAGCTCGCAAATTCCCCACTCCAAAATAAACAACTTTCCCCCAAACCTAAAACCCCATCACAACCCCCCGACAAAACCAAATCCAGCACCAAGAAACCCTAATTGCACCTCCTCCGTCAACAAAACCGACAGAACTCCACCACAACCACGTGGGAAAAACAATTCGCGCAGTGAAACAACCTAAAACTCACCAAAGTGGTCGTTGAATCGAGAAAACGCAGAGGTAGAGAGAATCATCACTGAGCATGGTTTCGTGAAGTGGAAAAAAAAAACCCTAACAGCCGTGTTAGAATAAAAACGTGAACAATTGAAACAGAAAATGAGGAACACGAAAAGATTTGGTGGTAATTGTAATTTTGAAATTGAAATTGAAATTTGAACAGAGAAAGAGAGCGATTTGGAAAGTCAGATTTGGTTTGGTTTGGTGTGTTTGGGTCTAATTTTCGAAATAAAATGACAACACAATAAATAAAATAAATATAAGTGTATGTATGGTATGTATCATATGGTATGGTATGATAATATATGGTGAAACTATCATCTTTTACAATTTTACATGCTGAGCTGTTGCTTTCTCATTGGTCAAACCTAGGCCAATACAAATCTACACTTCTTTCACTTTTTCTTTTTTTCGTTATTCCCTTTCTTTCCGCACCTTGTCTGATAAATAAATCAAAATATTTATGAAGAAAATTAAATAGTAATATTTTCCTTCCGTTTTCATAAATTAAAAAAAAATAAAAAAAATTATTTACTATTTATTTATTATCTGATTTTTTATTTATTATTATTATTATTATGTCATCCTTATTTCATGATAACTTAGAGTAGAAGTTCGTGTATATCTAAAGTTTATATCTCAAAATTATATCTAAAAAAGGTTGTAGCACTTTTAATAGACAACATTTTAATAATGTAGTTGAATCAATTAGTGAATGCAGTTTATTTTAAATCTATCACAGATTTATTTAATTTATAAATAATAATCTGATCTTTTTACAGTATATTTCGATATAAAAATATACATTTTCATTTATTGGTTAATTTTTGTTGCCCTGGAATAAATTTTTTCTTATTTTAAATTAGTTCAAAGAAAAACTATGAGACATTTCTTTTTAAAATTGAAAACTATTGCACAAATTTAGTTGAATTTAAAATGTTGTGTTTTTGTGGTGATGATAAACACTGGTTATTACATTTTAACGTGACAAATTTATTTTTCAATTTATCAATGTTTTAGTGTTGTTTGTTTTTTATATTTATAAATTTGTTTTTTTACTATTTATTTATTTAATGAATATTTACAAAAGGTAACCTTCTTTTACCTTTATTTATTTATTTATATATATATATATATATATAATGTGATATATCCTTCTTTTTGTAATAGAAAGATGGAGTTTGACATTTTATATTTTATTTTTTATTTATGGTAAATATATGTAAATAGAATGTTAAAAATACTATTTTTTTTATCTGTGTTTTTCTTATTTCCTTACTGCAGCAGAGTACTTTTGTTTGTTTGTTTTGGCATTTTCTTTTTTTGTTATTTTATTTTTTTATTAGAATAACATCTAATTATGTTTATATTAGTTTTTTTTTTCTTCTTTGTTACCCCAATTATTATTTTTCCTTCATTATTAAGAATTTTCATAACTCCAACTATCTTCAAAAATGTTAATCCCATGATTTTTTTTCTCATATATTATAATCACAATAACAATCACACATTTCTTTCCTTATTTATTCATAGAGATAAAGTTTACACTATTTTTAGTAATGTGTACGTGGATCTAGATTATATCATAATGTTAGTTCACTTTCATTCATCTAACAAATTAAAACTCTATTTTTTTCATTCTACTTACACATTCTAGATAATTAAAATATTTGTTGGACATTAACATCAAACACTTACCCACCAAATATTTATTCATGACTCAAAAATAAGTTCATTTGAGATCTTATTTATAGGCCAACATGATTGAACCTCACTCTAATTATTCTCCTTATTATTGTGAATGGTCTAAAGCATATGGTGATTATTTCAATATCATACTCTTTAGGGATCTTTGGTGATTTCTTTTCATATATTTTTTTTATTCTTTTTTTATTTTTTTATTTGTATGTTTTACAAGAATAATTATTATAAACCTCTTTTTTATCAAATTATGTCGGTTTATCTTCGATCAAATGTTACACCACTCAATATCTATCAATTGGATTATATTTTTTCAAGCTCATCATTTGATTATTGAATTTTTTTTTCTTATAGATTGTTTAAAAACAATGTTAATATAAAATAGTTTGATCCTTTGTTTATATAGATACAAGATGTAATGCACATTTTTCAAAATATACTAAACTATGATTAATTTAAACCTCTTATCACTATTAAATTTTAACAAAATTTAACATGGACAATCATTGTGATATGAAATTATAACTTTCACTTTTTAACAAAATTCAACAAATTTCACTTTTTACATGATTTTTATTACTCCACACACATGTATATATGCATACATATACATACATACATGTGTATGTATGTAATAAAGTTTAAATGAGAGAGTTTAACTATATTTAGACACTTAATATGATTAAAATGAATGTCATTAATCTAACTTAACATATGAAAGGAAGACAAAGAGAAAACAATAAAGTGTGTTTAAAGATATTTTTTTACTTCTTCACACCTACTGGTCAAGTTATTTTGTTTTCAACTTTTAGTTTTCCTTCATTTATAACTTTGACCGTATTAATGATTTCTTGTGAAATTTATAAAATAATCCATCAACCAGCCAATAAATCTAATTAACATGAAAACATTGTGCCTTCATAACATTAATTTCCTTCATGTTTAGAAAATTGTTTGGTTAATGAGGAGAGAACGTTAAAAAAAAAAGAGAAAGGGTTAAAAAGGAATGGGGTTTAAGCTTCTTTAATGAATTTTTTCAAAATTAAACAAACTGATTTGTCTTACCTTGTCAACATATAAAAATGAATGCTGAAAAGGAGAAAACAATACATTAAATATTTCTAGTTAAGTAGTAAAGTTAACAAATAAGTAATAAAATAGCTACATTTTTTATGACTAAAATTCAAGGAGGTCACTCACCATATTTGTAGAAGTTACAATGTTATTTAATTTTCTGAACTTTTATTCTTCTAAAATTTATATTTATTTTTTTAATTATTTTTACTTGTTTAAACACCAATATAAAAACTAATAAAAACAATACAATAAAAAGTCAATCAAGAAAACGTTTCTACATAAATTGTTTTTATATTTTCTTATGGAATTTACAAAAGAATCCACCAACCCATTAATGAAAGAAGTGAAAGGCAATAATAAATATTAATGTGTGTTATGAAGAATAAAAGGGATGAAGGTGTACAATTTGTTAGGAGGAGAAAATTATTTGATTAAAAACGATAAAAGAATTATAAAAAAAGGAAAGAATTACGAAAGAATAATGAAGTTTAAACTTCTTCATTAAAAGTTTTCAAAATCAAAAAAGTTGTTTTGTCTAATCTCTTTAAGGTAAAATAATATATACCAAAATAGAAAAATAACATTTAATATTAAATTATTCATTTAACTAGTAAAACTATCAAATAAACAATTACACAACTACCATGTTTAATGATTAAGAGTTATACAGTTCACTTACTATATTTGGAGGAACACAAAATTTATTCCTTTTGAAACTTGTCTCTCTAATATATATATTTTTATTTATATTTTTAATTATTATTTTTACTTATTTAAACACTTTTATATCTATAACTATTCATAAAAGAAGAGTTATAACTATTAATTGGTACTAATTTTACCCTTACTAATATAACTATTTTTATTAATTTTATTATCTATAAAAACTACCTGTAATAAATAATAATTATCCTCAAATACTATATAATTATAATATTATAATTTTAACAAAATTATTATTTATTTTTTAATTTTTCATAATAATTTATATTTTAATAAATATTATAATATTTAAATTTGTAATTATATTGATAATTATATAAAGGAATATATATATATATATATATTATTTTTTTTAACAACTTGTCATATTTTTATTTGATAATTTTATTCTTTAGTAAGAGTGAATATTTTTTTAATAACTACCTCTATTGTCCCAAACATATTTGGTTGACTTCTCCATCATGAAATGTAATTGTCTAATTCCCCCACTTAAAATTACATAAACATGTTTTTTTTTTAATTTTTTCAATCATTATTTTAGAAATATATTTTTTTAAATCATGTTATTTAAATTAAAAAATACAAATACCCATACACCTACAAGAGAGATCACATAATACAAAAAAAAGTTTCTATATGAATTACCATGTTTTTTTTTTATTGTTGGTCATTTTTTTTAAAAAAAATAGGCCTAATTGCTTATTTACTACTAAAATTTTATATTTCTGTTAAATTTTCTCTAAACTTTCAGTTTCTAAATTTTTTATCATCTAAAATTCAAAATTATGAACATTCAACATTTTATTAATTATTTCTCAAATTACTAATCATTTGATAATGTGATCATTGTTAAGATGAAATATATATTCTATTTTAAACTACATATTTTACGACAAATGTTTTACAAATTTTACAATAAAACTTTTAATTTTTTGAATTTTATTCTGAACTTTTATTTTTTTTCAATTTTACTATTTACATTTCAAATTTATATATATTTTACATTTATGTAAATTGATGCCAATTTACTATGATTTTATTTCTCCATTTTTTTAAAAAAGAGTCTCAAATTTGTAAATAAATGATCTGCACCTCAAATTTACTTTTGAGTAATAACTTTACGGAAATAATTTAATTCTATGTAATTCAGTGCTTAGGGACTTATCGTTGTTTTCAGTATTTTAAAAATATAAATTCACTTGCTAAAGTTGAAAATGAAGAATTATAATCAAACATCTTCCTTTCTTATTTTCTATTTTAATTGGAAAAAAATAGAAAATGATGAAAGTAAACAAGCCCAAGCCCTATAGCCATATTTTTTTTTTCAGAACAAGTTTTTCATAATTTCCAGAGCATAAATTATGAAGTAAGATTTTCGGAAAATGGGAGATCCTTTCCAAATAAACATTTAAAAAGATGAGATGTTCTCGAATGAGTTTTCTAGAATACATGAAATATTTTCTAAATCATGTTTTTCAGAACAAATTTCGACAAACTTTTCAAAACATGAGATGTTTTCAAAACAGAATTTCTTAAAGAAACTTTTCAAAACATGAGATACTTTCTAAAATGAACTTTTCATATCAAACTTTTAACTAAACCCAACATTTTACTCTCTCTTCTTTTTTTCAAAGAGTGTAGTGAAGAATGAAGATGAAATTAGACATGCAGCGGGGAAGAAGAAGACACACTGACAGTGTAGTGGCATGAACTAATCTTAACTTGTAAAGAAATTCATTCATTTATTTTTTTGTTATTTTTCTCTTGCACGAAGAAGTTAGTCTGTGCTGTGTATTTTCTAACCTTATTGAATAAGAATACAAAGTTCCGTACCCTGCTTTACCTTTTTGTGGGAAGGGAGGGGCTCTGTTCATTACAGAAAACTAATAATCCATCTTTACTGTTATATTTCAAAGAAAAATACACACAATTGCATACATACATAAAATGATGTCGAACTCGACTAGAGCCTTTAACCTAACATCAATCAATAATACTACGATCTTCCTACTTCCTCTGTATCGACATGTTCTTTCTTGGTGCCCAATTTGACAATGTCTTCGACCAATATTTTCCCATCTGTCACGATAAAGAAAATGCATAAAAAGTAGCAGTCAATCTGGAAGCTCAACTAATTTTCAAATTTAGATGATATGTATACTATACAATGGAATATTGAATACTATACATTACCATAGATAAGTAATCAAGATAATATTGAACAATGGAATTCTAAAGAATTTTAGATAACTATGGCATGCATGGAAGGTGCCAGACTTTCATTTTTGTTTAGAGAATGACACTTGTTTTAAGTTGTTAAGGAATTTTTCATTGAAGTTGCAGGATAGTTTTAGAAACTGACTAACGAAGCTGTGGATAATAGCTATTCAATTATTGTTGTCATTATTAACCCTAGATAGCTATATTAGCTGTACTAATGAGCTGCATGCTGTACACAGCTTATTTTTTTAGTTACAAACAAATAACAGCAAATAAGGGTGTTCTCAGGAGCTGTCAAGTGGATCCCAAAAATGATATCAAGGAAGCAAAAAGTAGGGAAGAAAGAAGATAAAGAGGAAAGTATAAGCTTGCATTAGGTGATGTTTTGTGTTTTTATATTAGAAATTTTAGTTGAATTAACTGGAGAGAGGCACTTGAGTGACATTCGTTACTGATATCAATTGAGGCAGTATAAGAAAAAGAAGAAAAATGGCACATGAACAGACCGCTATCCTTGGAAAGATTGCTGATAAGTTCATGAATTCCTTCTTTTCCCAGAGTGTCCTTTAGATACATAGCAGCAGATAAAACCTCCTCGGGTGTCACTTTCCCATCATAATCCCTGCCAGAACATGACTAAACATTTAAATGCCATTTATTTCCAACAATTAGTCATAAAGGTTTATAAATAAGGGGAAAAAAAACTTTATCCATGTATCTGTGCTTACTAAATCTTACACATTCTAAATGAATTAAATACTTCGGACAAATTTGTTTCTAGGAGGAGGAACGGGCAAACCGGGTTTTCATTCATTGCTAACATGTAATACCGAAACTCTAATCGGCACAATTGGATTTCAGATCAGATGTTTTCGTAATATTTCACCCCAAAAATAACCAGTGTCACTGAACTACGGCTGCTCTAAAGCAAGCCTTTAGCCTAGAAAGTCTTAATTATGATGTCACTATGATACAAGTAACATGTTACTTGATTTATGAAGGGGGTGAGTACAGTGATTGTTGGATATTATAACCGTGGCAGATGGGTCAAAAATCTGCTCGCTGAGCAATTTCAGAATATTTTCTTCCAAGAATTAAGATATCATCTGATTGTTGAGACTCTTTCATCTTACCACGACTTTCTATATAAGAGAGAGGGCTTGATTAACTAAAAGAAACAGCTAAACAGGGATGTTGGAGTTTTTGTCCTACTGTCATCCCAATAGATATCTTATCCTAATAACAAATAAATTTGCAATTGATATAACCGTTATCTACTCCATGCTAATTGAGTATTGATTGATAAGTATTTACCATAACTAGTAGCAATCATAGTTATGAGTCAGTTCTTAAATTTACTCAGAGCAGGCCATTACTAAAAAAATAATAGCAATTTATTGTATCATGGGCTCTCCCATATAACAATGAGAATTTCCCCCTTCCCCTACAATGGTATCCTTTATGAATTCTGCTATTATGTCCAGCTAGTCGCCATTAATTAGAAAACACCGTATTTACAGATTTTATAAATTGCATAAAGAAAATAAAAGCAATTAACCATAATTTGAAAGTATAGAAAAAACCTGTCAAGCAACCGCCAACGGTCTCCAATTTTAGCATCAACATCATCTATTTCTTTTTCAAGCGTCTGGAGCATAGTATCAACCTGAGAAACATATGAAACTCCTGTTGTTAGCTATTTCCAGTTTCAGAATATAATTCAGCTAATGATTAACAGATGTCTGCCTTGTTCTTTTGCTTTTCAATTATAAAGAGGCATCTAAAGAAACTAGAAGGTCATAGAATTACCCTGTCAACAAGTGCTGAAGAAACCTTATCACTAATAGCCGCCTCAATAGCACCATCACTTTCCTTCCTTGCAGCTTTATAGGCCTTCATAGCTGCTTGCTCACCTTCTGTACCTTCTTTCCCTACCATACTATCATAAAGCTCCATCTGTACAATGGTAGGTTAAATTGTTTACTTTGTATGTAAAAGAACCTGGACATGATTAATAGCTAGTTGGTTTAAGAAAACGTTTTCTGTTTCAATTCCTTTTTTCACCATTTCCTCTTCAAATCTTTGCAAACAGGAAACAATTTTTTTTTTTTTATGATTATTAGAGAAAAAAAGCAATTTTTCCTAAAATCCATAAGAAAATGAGTGTTCACGCACTGTGGGCCTGGCTTATCCTAATCATCTTATAAGCCCATAACCCTACCGTAAGTGTAAACACAGATACAATAATATACATGAAGGTGAATCAGTCAAATTAGAGACTAACATGCAGCAAAGCCTCCCTCTCTATAAAGCTAGAGAAGACATTTTGAGCATATTTTATGAAACAACAATGGCAATAAGAAATGAATTTTGACTACAGATTTTTTTTTATGGAAAAATAGTGACAAATGTTAAATTCTAAGTTTTTGACAAAAATGCATTTATTTTATCTAGCATATTAATTTTCAACAAATCAATGTTAAATGATGTGAATGTAGAAACATACTAAATTACATCCAAAAGATATTGAAATTTCACTTTCCTTTGAATGCCCAAAAAGTATTCACTGAGCAATAATACTCAGTTGCAAAAATATGAAATATAATATGAATTCTAAAATCTACATACCTCCTTCCTAACAAGCCTCAAAAACTCTTCACGTTCCCTGCTCACCGACTGAAAATTTATCAGACAAAAGAATAAGTCCAAGCATTCACCAGTGCATTCAAAGTCTGGAAAAATTAAAAATAATTTACTTCCAATCCTTACAGATGCTGATGCTAAAACAGCTAAGGCACGACTGAGCTCCCAGTGGTGGTCATGTTTATCCAATGTCTTTGTTTTTACCTCTCCTTGTGTTTGTTTGGATGTCGAAACCTTCTCTTTCATAACCAAATCCCCTTCAGTACTAACAGATTCTACCATTTTGGCCTGCTCAGCCTCCTCTTTCTTTGCCTCCTCCTATTAAATATTTTGCACCCATCAATCTCAAATCAGAGCAACAAGTATACAATAGCCAAGCAACTTCAAGAAGTAATCATTATTTATGGTGGTTCATTGGAGGACAAGCATTGAAAATTTCTCTTAGATGATTGATTACAGTGTGCTCCAAAAAATGCAATGAAAAAGGAAATACTCAACATGAAAATTCATTTTTTATAGATGACTTGGCAGATTTTCACAATAAATTTATCTTTACCCTATCTTTCTTTCTCTTTTTCTTACTAGAAGACTTCGCTATATACCTAAGTAGCATAAATAAGTTATTTAGTTATAATTCTTATGTTCCTCCCATTAATTATTCACAGAACTACAGTGAAATGAAGCAAAGCTTTTAACATAAAATTATAGGTATAAATAAAGCATAGTTTTTAACATGGTTACTCTAAAATTAAGGCTAAATCAACAGCCCCATGGCTCCCTCCCATAACATATATATCCCTAATAACAAAATCCATAATGCAAAAAATCCACCTTGATTAGCTCCTCTTGCATTTCAAGATACTCCAACTTCCTCTTCCTTTCTGAAACAGAATCTTCAGATGGCAAAGTTGTTACCCCAACAGTATCTACAACCTCATCTGGCAAAGAAGAGAGTGTAGCTTGAACAGCTTCCTCTGGTCTGACCTTTCCTGAAACAGAAAATGCCCTACAGAGAGAATGAGACAACTTCCCAGCAAATCCTTAAGAAGATAATATTTAAACAGAGAAAATACTAAGATACCTAGAAAGAATTAAGAGGGAAGATGGCACAGAATAGTTGAGAGACAAATCCAGCCAGTCCCTAAGCTGCAAAGAAATATTGCAATTTACACCTCCCCCAAGTGAGATTATACCACCATATGAAGAGGTTTATGTTCAGGATTAAGAAATGTCTTTCATGTTCCAACTATATATGCAAATGCCTTTGGTTTTGCATTTAAGAGCTACACCAACAACCCTTATTTTTTAAGACATTATTTTGTTATGTATCCAACACAATAATAGCATTCAAGAGTCTTGAGAATTGTTTGAGATATATTTGACATGTGTGGAGAATAGACCAGATGAGGGGAAACGCTATTACTAGAGTGAACTGAGAAAAACTGTTGGCAAAACCATTACAAAGGATTTAGATGTCAAAGATTTGTCTAAAGACATGATTCATAATAGAACGCTAGGGTATCTTTGATCCACATAGTGAGTATTGGAAAAAGGCTATGTTGTTATTGTTGTTTACTTCCGAAGATAAGAATTATGACCAGTTTCTTGTTCAGAAAAAATACCAACATTTTAAGTTAACAGAGTTAAGAGAGTTCAAGGGCACAAATTGCACTGAAACATTTATGATTAACCTGCTGCCGCATTTCTTCCACTGACAGCAATCCAAGTAATCCTCGATCTCTACAAGCTTGACGAAGCTCTGCTTCTGAAAGAGATTCAACACCCTCGAGATGAATCAGTTTATCATCATTCTTGATCCTGCCAAAGGCAAACAATTTATACATATTGACCCTCAAAACATCAATGAGGCAATCGACTGAATATGGTAATTTAGTAAAATAAATACTGTAGTGTTGAAAGCACATAAATCTTCAAATATAGTGTGCAATGCTAAGCAGAATTCCCCATTTTCCCCTTTCTTTTCTTCATTTGTAGAAGGGAGTGACCTATTCTTTTTCCTTTAGTATTTTATTGAAAGTAATGGTGTTAGCATGTATTGAACATCATTCGGTAAAGCTTGTACTAGTTGTATTATACATGTACTTGACCTTAATTTGTTAGCATAAATACATATATACAAAGAACCTAATGGATATAAGGTTAATGTATCCCTTCACAAATTCTCCTCTTCCATCTTTCCATATCTCTTGATGTCCTCTTTCACGGTGTCAAGAGATGCATTCTGAACCTAAGTTGGGAAAATAGACTTGCATCTCATTTCCTGGAAAAAAAATCCTATTCTACACGGACCATCTTTGATGAGCAGCTCCCTAGACTATCCTGTGTCCCCTAAGTGGCCTATTTCCTCCTTATGTGGCTCTCACACACAAACAACCTATCCACAACTTACTGGTACACACAAGATGTCATCAAGTGACAGCCAGACATGCATCAACAAGAAGGAAAGACCACATAAGAAAGGTGATGTATAACAAGGAATTAGGATACCAATGAAAACAAAAAGCTCGATAGAGTTCCTGTGGAATTACAATTTACCATGTAAGGGAGAGAAATCATAAAGGGGATGCACTAAAAATAAATTGTTTGGTTCACATCAATTATATTTATATTTTAAGGATTTTTTTAGTTAGAAAATCAATTCTTGAACCTTTTAATGAAAGCACACATTCCAATGTAAATATGTACTAATACATATTCTAAAGGACCATAGCCATCTAATTTCTTTGAATTCCAATAAGAGTAATGCACTACTTTCTCCCACTAAATTAACATTAGAACTTCCACCAGAGTCGTTGATTCAGCTCTAACCGAATACTGCCCAATGATGGGAGAAAGGTAAAAAAATCAGGAAATAATGTACTACTTTTAGTCCCCTAAAAACTAACATAAGTTAAGAACCGTGTGTTCTTCTTTTTCCTACAATTGGATTATGCACTGAGACTGAAAAAGAAGTCAACGAGGAGGCAGACATTCAGACATTGGTAACAAATATAAGAAATCTACAAAATTGAAAAAATCCTTACCTAAACTGCCATGTACAAAGAAATTTTTTACGATAAATCATAAATGAAAGTAACCAGACAAGAGCCAATGAGGTATGCATAAAAAAAAACAGAGAGGAAAGATAAATAAATGATTAATCTTACTCATGTAATCTTTTGCGGAGCATGTAACGCAAGTATCCATCAGTTCCATATGGGCTGATGCCCATATATTTACACATATTTACCAAGCGAGGCCTGTTCTCCATTTTTACAGCCAAAAAGCATGCTCATAACAATATCAGGATCCCAAAGTATGAGAGTAATAATTGAAGAACACAACTTGTTTAATATAAGCAATGGTGGAAACACCAACCTGCTAATGTTATCCAGGGTGAGCTCATCATTAAATAACTTCGCAAATCCTAAGATTTCATCATTAGAAACTCGGGCACCTGTTCTGACCTACATTAATAAAATAATACATACAGACATAATGATATCAATGTTGCACATATACGGGGATGTAAAGCATCTATATCATGAAAAGCACGCTGACTTTGTTCATAAATTCATCAAGATCTTCAGCTGTCTTCTTCATTTCTCCACTTTGTGAATTCTGAATCTCCTTTGCCATTTCTTTTACAGTATCTTGAAGAAACTTGGCATATTCTATTCTTGCATTTAGCCTTCTTTTCAACGCCTCCTACAAGTTAAGCCTTCCCAAAATTGAGTGATAATAAAGCACACCAGTAGTCAAGCATGTATTGTTTGATGAGTATAATAATATCACCTGTTCTTTCATCTTGTCCTGGAAAGTGGATGGTAGCATATTGGGAAACAATTTAAGGAATACTGGCAACAATAACTCCATGAATGGAACTATGATAAATACAGCGAATGGAACTAGCCTGAAAATATCAGCTGTTGTCCTTGTGAGCTGCTGCCTCTCCCTTCTAGAAAGATTCTTTCCACCGGCAAGTTTCAGCATTAATCTGGAGCTTATCCTAACATCAGCCCATAGTAGTTTCGTACCAAACCAGTAGTGTTGCAGCATAGATTTAAATTCATCCCACCAATGGCTTAACTTCTTTGCCCAGTCATCCCTAGTTGATGGGAAATCAGACAAGTCTAACAAAAATTATAACACAAAAAACAAGAGGTGGAAAATTTTTAACCTGCTCATTGACATAATAGTTCTGAAAGCTGGACCAATTCCTAAAATCTTAGTCCATAACTTTTTTATAATAGAATCAACACTCTTCTGTGTTTCTTGCAATTGTTTAGCCTTAGCTTTTGCCTTTATGGTGCTCAATCCTTCTACAGCTTCATCACATTCCTCTGGTGAAGCTTCCTTCTTCTGTTTAGGAGCTGATCGTTCACTTCCCCTATTACTGCTACCCAATCCAGATTGATCAGTTGCAGCTCCGGAAATATGACGCGTACATTGCGATACCCATCCCAACCTGGAAAGATAAACTAACTCTGTTTTGTCCGATCTAAATCCAAAACTTGAAACTCTAAACGAATTATGCGAGACAAATCTTGAAGCTGCACAAGCTGCTAGATCATCTTTGTTGACAGTAAATAATTTGTTTTCCTGTACACGTTCTGTAGTCGCAGATGAAGAGAAGGGAAACCGGCTCAAACCTTCTGACTCACTAGATTCTAATGGCCCAGCATGCCCAGCACCCGAAAATCCAAAAATAATGCGACTAGGTTGACTACATAGGGGGTTGAAGAAGAGGTTCCTTCTCTTCTTCAAAATCATTCTTGAAGCCATGACAACAAATTCCAGGCACTGATGTCAGTTTTCCCCAAGCAAAACGCTTAATAATTCAATGGTTCGATGTCAATGATACATAGAGTGCAGAAATTTATCACCTGTAAAGGGCAAGTCAAACAGCAATTATTATTCATCGCAGCACATTATGCAATTCATCAACAGTAACAGAAGTGCACGTTTGGTCATAGATTACTTTTGGTTTCTTTCTTCAAAAACTATCTCAACAAGTTTAGAACAAAAAAAGCAACTAATTCTACAAAATCAACTAATCCAAACACGCACTTTTCATATTAGAGATAGAGTGATAAAATTAAAGCTAAATTCAGAAGAAGAAAAATCAGGCAAAAAAAAAAAACTGGCATTCTAGCATTTTTCATAGTATGGATACAAACTAGAACTACTACTAGGACACAGAGAACATGCTAAACATATGCATATTATGTGTTTGAGTTCAAAACACTCTTCAATTTAACCGATTGGAGCACTCGCAAACGCAGCGTCCACTGAAAAAAACAACAACATATATTCATTCTCCTTGAATTTAGCAGAAATCCGAACCGAATCGAGCTCAGCTAATCGAAAACGAAACGCACCGTCGTTGTGAGAACACCGCAGGAAGAGAGGCGTTTTCACGGCGAAATTACCAGTGCTCGGTAACTGGAGAGAAGCGTGGAACAGAGCTCAATCGATAACCGGAGAGAAAATGTGTTTCTTCAATAGTAGCATAATTATGGAAGAAAATCATAATAATACTTCCAAAATCATAATAATCATAATTATTATTATTATTATTATTATTAGGATTGGGTGAAGAAGGAAACAACTTTCTGGGAGTTTCTAATTTTTCCATTGATTCAGCATTTTTTATTTTTTATTTTACTTTCCACTGTGCATGTATTTTATCATTATCCTTATTCTCTGAAGAAAATAAATTGAACATTTTGGACTTTTAAGTGATTGAATATTGAAAGTTAAGCTTTTCTCACAGATTCTAACGAAATTCTCTTTTAATTTCAAAAGTTGTTCTATATCCACAGAACATTTTTTACTATGGATAATTGCTTTTTATGATTAATGTTTTTTATTTATTACTACCATTATATATAATAATTGTTAAATTAATATAAATATTTTTTTAATTTACTTTATATGTTTTGTTTTACAACCGTTGTTATATTTTTAAATATTTTATTTTAATCATAATAGTGTTATAATTGGTTTTCAATAATGCGGTCTAGGTTCATATCATCGAGTTGAAAGGTATTTAAAATAAAATAGAAGAATAATTTATTCTCATGTTTTTTTTCTCTTTTGTTTATCCCGTTTATATTTTAATATGGTATCAGTCATCTCAAACATAACTTAGCGAAAGTTTGTTAAACTTATCAGGTCACCCGTTATCAGATTATCTATAATCTGTTGTTTCACGCACGAGTTGTCACTCTCGGCGTGAAAGTGTGTTGGAAATCCCATATCGACTGAAAATTATAACATTTCATTGTATATAAGTGGGTGCAAACCTCACCTTATAAATCGGTTTTATAAGGTTGAGTTAGGCTTAAAATACACTTCATAATATGGTATCAGAGCTTGCTATATTTACTCAATGATAAAGTTGTTGACCACATTTTCAGTAGCAAAATTGATTGTGTTCTTACCTTTCACTCCAATGGTTGTCACATTGAGGACAATAACTTTTTGAAAATAATGGGTTCAACTAATATGCAAGATAGACTTTATACACCCATGATCCCATCTTATCAAAAACTTGAAATCAAACTCGTCAAATATGCAGATACCATCAATATTGTTAATGTTCGTGCTAGTGATCTAAAAACCCTTTGACATTTTCGTTTATGACATGTTTCTAACAAATGTATTAATGTTATAATGACTAATTTTTCTTTTGTTAAATATAACAAATCAATTGTTTGTGATGTTTGTCATTTTGCAAAACAAAAAAACTTTCATTTCCTATTAGTACATCTAAATCTAAAAAATGTTTTGAATTGAGTCATGTATATGTATGAAAATCATACTCAATACCATAAATTCATGGTCATAAATATTTTTTGACCATAGTTGATGACTATTCGAGGTACATATGGATCTTTCTTTTAAAACAAAAATTTGAAGTTGTCAAGACTTTGGAAAATTTTGTTTTTGTTCAAACACAATTTGAGACAACAATAAAAATAATCAGAAGTGATAACGAGACTGAATTTTTCATGACTAATTTATTTGTCAACAAAGGAATAATGCATCAAACATCATGTGTCAATACTCCACAACAAAATAACATAGTTGAAAGGAAACATGGTCATGTATTAAATGTAGCAAGAGCTCTCATGACACAATCTCATTTACCCAAAATTTATTGGTCATACTTTGTGATACATGTTGTGCATATTATAAATATGTTTCTAACACATGTTTTAAATTATTCTTCTATTCTTCTCCTCATTCAATGATTTACAAAACTGCAACAAGTTTTAAGGGGTTAAAGGTGTTTGGATCTTTGTGTTATGCTAACACTTTGTCAAGAAACAGAAGAAAAAAAAAATTGATCCAAGGGCATCAAAATGTGTGTTTTATTGGTTTTAAAAGGGGGACAAAAGGATGTGTTCTGTTCAAATATTCAATATAGAGAAAATTTTTGTGTACAAAGATGTTGTCTTTTATGAAAATGTTTTTTCGTATCAAAGGATTCAATATACTAGCAATGAAACTAGGAGTCCTAACATTTATTATCAAATTTTGTTTACTATCAACCTATTCGAGTCAACCATCACAAGTCATTCTTACACCTTGTGATAATGTTGAAAATAACAATAATAACAACAGTGAGTCCAACATCGAGGTTCCAAAATAAGTTTATTCCCATATAGACCAAACTCTCAATGAAGATCATGACATAGAACAAAATTCAAAATTAGATCAGTCTGTCAGAGTGAGTATAAGAATAAAAGAACACTTAAGTATTTACAGGATTATCATTGTCATTTTAACGTTTTCAATACATCTTTAAGAGATAAATATCATTTGAATTTTGTTTTGTCTTATAACAATTTATCACCTTCTTACACATCTTTTGTTATGTCTATTTCTTCACATGTTGAGCCAAACACTTATTCTAAAGCTGTGTGAAACATGATACAATGTGTGATTTATGCTTTAGAGTAAAATCAAACTTGGAAGGTTGCTATTATGCCTAAGGAAAAAACTACCATAGGTTGCAAATGTGTATTCAAAATAAAATAAAAGACTCATGGGACAATTGAAAGGTATAAAGCAAGGCTAGCGACAAAGGGATACAATTTACTACCTTGATACTTTCCCTCCAATGGCAAAGATGACCACCATAAGGTTGCTTATTTCTCTAGTTTCTATTTATAATTGGGAATTGAAACAATTAGACATAAACAATGCCTTTTTACATGGAGAGTTGAAAAAAAATGTATACATGGTTGCTTCTCCTGGATTGACTTCTATTCAACCATGACAAGTTTGTAAATTAAAAAAGACTTTATATGGCCTTAAGCAAGCTAGCAGATAGTGGTTTTCCAAACTGTCATCTTTTTTGCTTTCTGCGGGATATACTCAATTTATGAATGATCATTCACTGTTCGTTAATTATTCTGAAAGATCCTTTATAATATTATTGGTATATGTGGATGATATAATATTGGCAGAAAATGATAGAGAGGAGACTGAGCTAATCAAACGCCTTGAATCAAACATTCAAGATTAAGGATATTGAGAATTTAAGATATTTTCTTGGTCTTGAAATAGTAAGATGCATGTCTTTTAGTCTGCAAACTTGCACCTACTCCAATTTATAATCATGCAAAATTATCTTTTATTGAGAGTGTTCATTTCACATATGTTTAAGCCTACAGAAAGTTGATTTGAAGACTTATGTATCTCACTAATACTCGACCTGACATAACTTTTTTTGTGTAACACCTTTTTCAATTTCTTGCTAAGCCTGCAATTGCTCACTATAATACAACAATTATAATTCTCAGATATATTGAAGGAGCTACGAGTCTTGGTTTATTTTTCTCTTCCAACATTTATGCTCATTTAAAACCTTTTGTGAAAGTGACTGGGGCACGTGTAGTGATTAAAGACAACCGATGACTGATTTTAGTGTGTATCATTGGGGCACCTGTAGTGTAGTGATTAAAGTCTTGGTTTTCAGATTTGTGATTCATAAAAAATAGCCAAAGTAAAAAAAAAAGTTTTAAAAAATGAGTTTGGTTTTATGAGGACACAAATGTCACATTGCAATAGATTAAATAAAAAATGAAATTTTATTATGCTTAAAGGAAAGAAATTACTTTATCAATTATTTTAGTAATTACAAGATAAAATAATTCAAATAAAATAAAATATTAATGTAAGGATAAAATGGAAAAAATTTATGTAAAAAAAAAACGATTTTAAAGAGGAATTATCTTTAAAATATAAATATAAAGAAGAAATATAGATATATAGATATAAATAACTATTTTTTTATATTTTATTTATAACTATCTAAAAAATATTTATGTTTAGTTTTTCTTGGTAAATTTTTTTTTTCAAAGGCTGTATAACAAGCTTTTGCAATCCCTAGATGAGCTACTATGATGGAGAAAGAGTGAAAATACTATTCTGAATATGTGTTTCTTTTATTTTTTTAACTCGAATATGAGTTTCTTTTACTTATTTATGATATACTCTTTTATTTCTTTTACGTCCTATTTTAATTTATACAAAGACAGTTAATTTATTTTTGTTCTCAAAAAACATTTAAAATAAATTTGGCTTATCGGGTGCAAAAGAGTCTTTCGAAATTCAATAAAACACACTCTCCGGAAAGATCGAATTGGATTTTTAGAAATGAAGGAACCAAATTCAAGATGGAAAATAAATAAAAAAACTAAAGTAAAATTTATGATACATTTTTTAAATTTAACTTTTATTTAATAATATTTTTAATATTAGAATGTTTTAGGGAGAAAGTATTATTGAGTTTATCTCGTTTCCTCATGAAACATTACACCAAGGGCAAGTTGGTAATTCCAGGAAACAAAACCCTATATTTTGCTTTCGAAGAGAAGGTGTTTCTGTTTCGCACTCCGATACCTTCTTCTCTTGGAGAGAAGTAGCAGCGATGTCGCAGCAAGGTCAAATTCCGATAAACCCCATGGTCCCTCAGCAGAACCCTATGGCTACCATGCAGGTTCCAATGCCCATGCACATGCAGATGCAGATGCAGATGCCCATGCCATTACCCATGCAGATGCAGATGCCTCTACCCATGCCGCTCCAGGTTCCCTTTTCCGTCCACGACCCCGCCGCCGCATCCTCCGGGAAGCGCCGGCGCGACGACGAGGCTCCCGGCACCGCTGCCGCGACGGAGCAGTCTGCGGCGAAGCGCGCCAAGGGGCAGGACGTCATATTCAGGATCGTCGTGCCCTCGCGCCAGATCGGCAAGGTCATCGGGAAGGAAGGGTGCCGTATACAGAGGATTCGAGAAGACACCAAAGCAACGATCAAAATCGCTGACGCTATTGCTGTAAGTTCCTTTTGTTCGTTATTCGTTCACTAGTAAAAAGAATCCGTGTGGTAGCATAGAGAGACAACAAATTAGGGGATTTCATTTTTGGCGTTTTAAATGTAAATCCACATATTCGGTAGAACTAATCTACGAGGGTGAATTGAATTGAATTGGATTTTTAAAAGCCTATCCCGGTTCTAAGGAGTTTGTCGGATTTTAAAAGACTGTACGGATTTTATGACTTACCAGATTTTATGATTAAGATATTTTAGTTTGGACTGTTATAGAACTTTAATGTTTTGTATGAATTTGTGGAAGGAAAGAAGTATATGTATTCAGTCAATAAGAAAATAACAAGTTTCGATAGAGTAAAGTAAAATCAATACATTTTTTAATAACTAATTGGTTTAAACTTTCATGTTCTCCAATACTAGCTCTGTATGTCTTAACATTGTTCGCTTCGGTGATTTTATGATTAAGATATTTTAGTTTGGACTTTTATAGAACTTTAAAGTTTTGTATGAATTTGTGGAAGGAAAGAACTAAATGGATTCAGTCAACAAGAAAATAACAAGTTTCGATAGAGTAAAGTAAAATGAATACATTTTTTAATAGCTAATTGGTTTTAACTTTCATGTTCTCCAATACTAGCTCTGTATGCCTTAACATTGTTCGCTTTGGTTCCTGAGTTTGAAAAAATTATGATATTTGTTATATAGTAATATTAAAGATTAAATTAATTTATTGGTGCATCATTTGAAAACTCATAAAAACAATATTCTTCGCAATAGAAGTTATGAAGTGAGAGAGTTTTGTTGCCCTCCTTGAAAAACCTGATAATACTAATTGAATAACACAAGAGTTATTTACGTTATTTGTAAGTATTTAATTTGGGGCCTGTTGATGTTTTCATTTTATGGTGTGTATGTTTGACGACTGAGGAACTGCTCGAGAAAAAGAAGAAGAAAAAACTGTTGTTCTGAATTGAATTATTGTATTATTAATACTCTACTTGTTGCATCTAATTTGGGGTTTGTTGGTACATTAGTGCTTTCTGTTTCTGGCATCTGTTTAGGGTGTGTTTGGAAAGCCATTACACTGCCATTGGCGGACCTTTTACATATTCCACTGCAAAATGTAGGAGGGAAGGGCTTGGATGTTCAACTTGACTGATACGCTAAAACACATTTACTAGCTGAGCTGAGAAAAAAAAAATGTGAGGACTACTTCGGGTAGAGCTATTTTCAGTATATAGTTTGTGTTTGGGGCTTGTCAGGAATAAAGTTAATGAATTAAGATAGAGGTACTGAGGCGTAATTGCTTATCCTTTTTAGTTGCAATTTAGTTGTTGTAACAAATGGGTGCTGCTTAGTGCGGGGAGACAAAATCCTACCCTTTTGGTTAGATTGTAATCTAAGGCAGTTGATATCTCAGCTACAACTCTTTTCAGAAAGTTGGAAGTGTAATGTTGCCTTGCATTGTAAAATTTGATGTATGTCCACTCTTGTCAAAACTGTTTTTGTCTCGATTCTGATAAATGCTGGAGTTTGATAACATAGAAAAGAAAGTGCTTTTCCTATTATTGTTTAGTATTTTCTACTGAAACTGCCATTATAAAGGCATGGATGATATGCAAATTATTTTTCCCACACAAGTCTTGCCTACTAGGATCCAAAAAAAATCCTTATCCTTATCCTAATCTGGATATTGTATTTTCAGGTGTGTATTAAATGCTATAAACTTCATTCAGTTTTGCTGATTATTAGTGACGGGTTAATATATATTGATTGAAGTGCTTAAATTTATATTTAAAATAAATATGTTCAGTTATTATTCAGGCTAATTGGTGTTTACCGAATCCAATCTAATGTTTTCCTTTCGGGCAGAGACATGAAGAGCGGGTTATCATTATTAGCTCTAAGGATAACGATGAAAAGCTTACTGATGCAGAGAAAGCTCTTGAGCAAATAGCCCATTTAATTTTAAAGGTAAGATGGTCCTGATTAATTTTTGGTTCACATGCTTTCTGTGTAATATTCTTAATTTGAGAAGACCTTTTGAATTTTGTTGTGATTTTTCTTGCTTATGTTCTTATTGTGTTTCATAATTTATTATAAAAACCAGGGTGGTTGATGTTTTGTTTTGATTTTGAAATATGATTTATTTTTTCTCTAGCTTTGAAACTTGAATCACAAAGGCTTGCCTTATAATTTACTCGTGCCTCTATTCCTTCAATTTTGAGAAACAAAATTGGAACATTTTGGCAGATGTTTGAACAGGTAGAAATAAGTTGAAATATGTACATTGTTCTGAAGAATCCTTGGAAGGCATTCAATATTATATACAAAAGAACATTAATAGCTTTATATGTAATATACTTTAACACGCCAAACCAAACACTTATTTATTTTTGTAACGAATGCATGTAACATGATATGCCTTGTCATATTATATAAAATATGCATATATGCTATATCATTTGATAAATTGCTGTACCCCCTGTATAGTATTATTTTTAAAACAGTACATGTCCCTGTATCTATGCATCATATACATTTTTACGCTAGATAATTATAAACTCAGTTAGGGGTCTTGCCTTGCTTATCTTCTTGTACTTCTACGTATGTGGCCACTTTAGTTTTTTCTATTCCACTTTTGAGATATCATGTACCTCTGTTAATATTCATGTGGCCCTGTTGGGTCTTGTTTCTGTTTGTCACTGCTATTGAGAGGCACTGATAATGCTTCCATATAACAGGAAGATGATAGCAGTCTTGATTTGTCAAAAGTTGCTGCAGGACATGTGGCTGCCAATACAATTAGGCTTTTGATTGCTGGGTCCCAGGCAGGTGGATTAATTGGGATGTCTGGTCAAAACATTGAGAAATTGAGGGACTCTTCTGGCGCCTCTATTACTGTTCTTGCACCAAATCAGTTACCTTTATGTGCTTCTGCCCATGAATCTGACAGAGTAGTGCAGGTGATGTCTAAAATAATGCTCATCAATTTTTGCAATAAAGAATTTTGGTTTTCGGAAACACTTTTTATCAGTGACTCAGTGTCACCTTGCTTTCACCATGTATATATATATATATATATATATATATATATATATATATATATATATATATATATTTATATATATATTTTATAAAATATATAAATATATATTTTTTTTTTTTTTTTTATTTTATATACTGTGATATTT
>Ga0123342_1000219_pt1 | contig 80792 bp, 26 predicted proteins | sample Turbeawhitnodule_FD_89960 | JGI IMG/M metagenome (GOLD analysis project Ga0123342, IMG submission 89960) | Root nodule microbial communities of legume samples collected from Mexico - Turtle bean Mexico white nodule | ecosystem: Host-associated > Plants > Roots > Nodule | place: Mexico: Nepantla... | reverse complement strand
TTTTTATGATTTATTTATTTTTTTATGATTTATTTATTTTTTTATGATTTATTTATTTTTTTATGATTTATTTATTTTTTTATGATTTATTTATTTTTTTATGATTTATTTATTTTTTTATACTTTATTTTTTTTTATGATTTATTTACTCTTTTCTACAAGGGAAACGTTGTAATTAAATAAGTTGTACTACACGCGTGTATTTGTTTCATATGGATTGAAATTTGGTCGTGAGAACGATATATTTTCCATATTTTTTTTATATAAGCTTTTAAAAAATAGTCCCAAGTATAACTAGTTCATATAAAAATTGTAATTTCTATTTTTATTATATTTTTTTATTTTTTACATCTATAATTTTGTGAAGTGGATAAAAATATGATATTTTTCACAAAATATGAATAGTTATGGTTAAACCATTCATATTTAGGATGCATCGAGCTTAGTGCGGGTTTAATTATTTCATTATCATTTTTAAAGTAAAAAATTATTTTGCATCCTTATCCCATTAGGAAGATGGGCAGATTCCTATCCACCTCTTTATTCTTTCAAATATTAATTTAATAATTATTTTTTTATAAAAAAAAATAGAATAAAGATATATTATAGTATCAAGTATTTAATGTCATAAGGGTATAATTTTTTTTCTCTAATATTAATTATAATTGTATAGATATTAAATAAGAGTATCAAATAACTATGGGATAAATGTCAAATAATTATAAAAAGGTGTAAAAATGATCAAACATATAACTTAAAAATAAGTAACGACACTAAGGACCAAAGAAAAATATATATTTTTTTTACCTAATAAATTAAAGGTGTTTTAGTAATTTAAAATGAGACCAAATGAGTATGGTGACGGCATGGAGATGGAGAAAATGTGGATATTTACATACTCATCATTGTCCTTATACTAATTTAAAAAAGTGAGTATTACTCATACCTAATCGATACGGTAATTTGCTGTCAAAAGCAGGATGAAATCGAACAATACCCACAGGGACGAGTTTATTTGTTATCACTACTCACATTATCACATCACTCTTTCTTTCTTTCCAAATATTTGTGAAAGTAAACTTTGTAGTCACAACCTTGTTCTCTTTCTGTATTGTGTTTTAAAGCAACATATTCAATATTTGCATGCATGAATGTTGTTCTTTATTTCCACTTTGGTGATTATAAGCAATGAATATTTTCACTCATAAATTTGTTTAGTTGATTGCATGAGTCGAGTAGTGTATAAATGTGTACCAATTTAAGTTTAAGTTTATTAGTTACTAGTCTAAGTACAAACTTTCAGTTGCTTAAATACATTGATAGCTCAAAATGGTTCTATCATATAACTCTTTTAAGTTATGATTATTTTTAGTAATTGTTACTCATTTTTTAATGATGATATTATATAACTCATTTTTAAGTTGTGACTCATTTCCACTCATTTTTTAGTGTTGATCATGTAACTCATTTTTTGAGTTACTACTCACTATGGAGTAGTTGTCACTAAAAATGAGTAATTATATTATATAACTCATTTTTTTAGTAGTTATCACTTATTTCCAAGTTGTTGTATCATATAACTCATTTTCAAGTTTACACTCACTTTCGAGTTTCTACTCATTTTTGAGTAATTATCATTAATTTTTTAGTAGTAAAATTTGTTATGCTTTTAATATAAGAAATTACTTAAGGTCTTGCTCAAGGTACGAGATCGAGCTAACTCAAGGTGTAAGATCATGCTAAAATTCCCCAATTTGTGGAGGAAAACTAGAGATACTCAAGACATGAAGTCGAGTTAGAGATGCATAAACATGGAGTCAAGCTAGTAATACCCAAGGAGTTAAGTCAAACTAAAGATATTTAGGTGTGAAGTGAGATGTTTTTAGTGTGGAGCTAAACTGGAGATACTTAAGGCATGAAGTAGAGTTACAAAGACTCTAGAAATGGAGCTTGGCTAGAAATATTCAACGATGTGTAAATTGGCAAGTTGTTAGACATCATCCAACCTTAATCAAGTGATATACCATTTCTGCATTTTTTTTAATGAAGAAAATAAAACAAGCAAAAATAAAATTTTGGATATAGTAAAGGGAATTAGTTTAATCAATTTTTATATGTGATAAATCTTGACATTACAAAATTAGTTAGGAACATTTTATCATGTGTATGTGTATAAGTTCTTTTTGTATTTAACCATCTATATGTATTGTATGTGGTAAATATAGATAATCACCAATATATGAAACAATAGATATGGAGGAGATTCAGGACTTATATAATCATTTTTTTTATTTACTTTTGTTTAGTTTGTCTTCTTTCTAAAATGATTTGAGTGTGGTTGCACCCACATAGATGTGAGAGATATGACCATAGAGATGTGACAACATCCAAATGGGTGTGGGAAGCACCCTCACATAGAAAATTGCACTAGAAGTTCGACCCTCATGGTGTGAATGTGTCCCTTATTGGTGTGAGAGACATGCTCATATAGAAAATGACATCAGATATTCATCCACAAGGTTGTGGTTGTGTCCATATAGGTGAGAGGTTGATCTAAAGATCCTCAATATTTGCATCCAAGTTAAAGGTGCTTAAGGCATGAAAGAAAGTCGAGTTAAAAGACAAATAGGATTTTAAAATTTCAAAAAGTAATAGAAATGTAGTTTAACATTAACGTATGGATGTGTAGGGAGGAGGTGCAGGAGGAATTTACCAAAAATAGCACTCTAACATAATCCAACACACAATCCAAATAATTAAAATGAACTGGGTGAGAAAGTGTTATCTATATCAGATAATCATATCGAAGACCTAAAAAATCCTTTATAGAGTTATAACAAAAAACATAACGAGTTATGGCGGAAGCATTGCGGTCGAAATAAATAATCTCTAACTATATATAAAGGATGAAAATAGTTATAACTTTTTAAATGGGACCAAAATAGGCCCAAAAAAAACTAATTTTAAGTAAGTTGTGATTTTTATTTAAGGTTCCAGCCGCACACCCCACACCACACTACAAAAAATATGTTTATTAGCATGGGTCAAAAAGGGACATTAGCTATAATAAATAGACGCAAAAGTGTAGTTATCATTAAAATTTGGAAGCTAATATACTCGACATAAAAATAGTGGCGGGTGTGTGGGACATAAGTGGTGTGTTTTTTTTACGTAGGCCTAGCCTACATGCTCTCCACACAAAATTATATTTTATATTGTTTATTTAAAGAAGCGTGAGCTTAGCCTACATGTTGGCCACATAATTTTTAAACAAGCGTGAGCTTAGCCTACATGTTGCCCACACAAAATTATATTTTATATTGTTTATTCAAAGAAGCGTGGGCTTAGTCAACGGATTGACCACACAATTTTTAAAGAAGTGTGGACTTAACCTTCATAATTTTATTACATATTTAAATTTAATTTAATATATATATATATATATATATTATGTTTGCGTGGGCTTAACCTACAAAATTTTAAATTTATATTATTATTATTATTTATTATTTTTATTATTCTTTTTTTTTAGTTTATGTCCATATAACCCACACTTTATTTTACTTTTTTTAATAATGAAGGCTTAGTGGACACTATTTAGGGTTCCTAGCATCACCTTCACTTTTTTTTGCAGCTAATTTTACTTTTTGGTGTAATGCACATTCCATATTTAAATTTTAATTAGGTTTTATTAGGTTAAAATTGAAATGGACCTTTGGTCCAAAGTTATGTCTCTTAAAAATTAGATTTAGGTATGTGCTTGCATCTCCTTCTTCCTTATGCGCGGCGCCGCTACAACTCCTCCTTCCTTATGCGCAACATGGCCGCAACTCCTCCTTATGTGCCACACCGTCGTAACTTCTTCTTCTTCATGCTTCTTCTTCTCACCGTCGCTACCTTCATCTTTTTCTCCGCTTTTTGGATATCTCCGCTATCCGTTATCACTCTGAGATGGCAAAAGCGACCACCATGAAAAATCTGCATTGTCACCGTCTTATTGTGGTAGTGGTCAGAAAATCTGCCACGGTCATCCGTCATGGCCAATAATTGATAACACTAAGAAAAATACACATGTATATCATATTTTAAATTTCTCCGATCATGACTCTAATTCCAATGTTATAAAGGGCAAGATATCAATGAATTGAGGTTGAATAGTGATTTGTATTTTACTGATTTTAAAATGTATTTGAAGTTTAAAATAATTTTAAAGTGTATTTGTCTATTTAGAATTTAAGTTTTTAAGATGAGTAAGTTAAATTGACTTGTGAGATTATTTAGATTTTATATTGATGTTTTATAATATTAATATTTAGAATTTACAAGTATTATTTTATATATGATCATTATATGCATATATTTTTTTTATCATGGTTATTACCGTTTTTGGAAAATTGGTTTTTATTGACCAACATGTGATAGGTCGGAAATTAGTAACTCATTTAGATGGTTCTAACAAAAACTATAACACATAGTAATGTGAGCTTTAAATTTAGAATATACAAATAGGTACACAAACAAATTTAATTACATACCAATATAATAATGTATTTTAAATATGTTATTTATTATATGAATCAAATAATATATTCAGTAATTAAAAATTATTTTTTTAGCATATTAAATGTAATATAAAAAAAAGTGTTTAGATGTAAATTATACCAACAAACGTTTCTAAATATATATTAATAAAAGACATGAGTTTAGTCAATGATAGTCAACAATAAGACTATTGAAAGAGTATAAAGATATAATGGTTAACCTAAAATTGTCAACCCCATTTTGTCTAAACTCATCAAACCAAATCCAAAGACTAAATGGTTGGTAACGATTTACACCTTGCTGTGATCATTTTATGTGATACAACAACTATACCCTGACCACATTTTATATCATATTAGCAAGTTATTCCCAGCAGTTTTATATTAAGTTGCTAGTTAATTTGTTTTAACTATATCATTGTTATATATATTTTCTTTGCACAGTTTTGCAGAAAGGGTTTTTAATCTGTCTCAATAAGAATAAGAATAGTTTTTTTTATAGTTTCAAGAAGTTAGGTTTTATAAATATGTAACTTTTATTTATTTATTTATTTGAATTATTATAGATTTTAAAAAAATATTTATAGAAATAAAAAAGTATAATTATACTTTAAAGTAATATTAATGCTGTGTTACAATCCTACAATAAAAAAAATATAAAAATATTTATACTTGACACTTTAATAAATTAATATTTTAATCGTATTAAATTTATTTTTTAATTTAAAATATTATTATATTACTATAATAGTTTGTGAAGTGTTTTACTCTTTTTGGTATTAAAGAAATTTTTTCCTATTCTTAAAAAATAAAGGATAATTTGACGAGACAAACTGAGAAAATTAAGAAAAGCAAAAGAAAGGACAGAACAAAAGGTGAATAGTCGGGTGTACGTGGAGAACAGTTTGGGAGTTGAATGACACGTTCTTTACATGCAGGCAATTGTCTTCTCTTTATAATCTCACCCGCACTCCTCATCTATCACAGAAACAAAAACATAAGTAAGGTTTCAAAATTATCTATAATGCCAGGCCTTACCATCGGGGACACTGTTCCTAATCTTGATCTTCAAACTACGCAGGGCAAAATCAAGCTTCATCAGTTCTGTGCTGATGGCTGGACCATCCTCTTCTCTCACCCAGGTTCTAAGTGCCTTCTAAACAATTGTTCTCTCTACATCAGTATTCTTTGTCATTTTAAGTTTCCTGTGTTATGGTTTTGGTTATTTATTGTCCTTATAATGCATGGTTATAATTTATAAATGTATATATTTTAGGTGATTTTACACCGGTTTGTACCACTGAGCTTGGCAAAATGGCACAGTATTCTGGCGAGTTTTATCAAAGAGGAGTGAAGTTATTGGGTTTATCCTGTGATGATGTGCAATCTCACAATAAGTGGATCAAAGACATTGAAGCCCACACTGTGAGTTTATTTCCCACTTTTCACACACAGATCAAGTTCAGTCCTGATGTGTTCATGAAAACCAATATAAATATATTGTTATTGGCTTTGGCTTTGCATGTAGCCTGGTGCCAAGGTGAATTATCCAATCATTTCTGATCCCAAGAGAGAAATCATCAAGCAACTAAACATGGTTGACCCTGATGAGAAAGACTCCACTGGCAACCTACCCTCCAGGGCTCTCCATATAGTGGGTCCAGATATGAAGGTGTTATTCTCCCTTTGACTAATTAAATTAACGTGTTTGCTTCTCTTTTTGTGTGGCTAACGTGTTAATTGATTGGTGGGGTATTGCAGATAAAGTTGAGTTTTCTGTACCCTGCAACTACTGGGAGGAACATGGATGAGGTGCTGAGGGTGATTGAGTCATTGCAGAAGGCCTCGAAGTTCAAGATTGCAACCCCAGCAAACTGGAAGCCAGGGGATCCTGTCGTGATTTCCCCTAGTGTCACCAATGAGCAAGCCAAAGAAATGTTCCCTCAAGGCTTTGACACTGTTGAACTCCCATCAAAGAAGAAATATTTGCGTTTCACCAAAGTTTGATTTCCTACTCCATTTCCTGTATCAAGGAAGGAGGACAAGACAACCTTGTTTTTGTTTGATGTATCTTTTTTTCACTTCAGTCATGTTTCACCAAAGTTTGATTTCCTCCTCCATTTCCTGTATCAAGGAAGGAGGACAAGACAACTTTGTTTTTGTTTGATGTATCTTTTGGTTGTATCTTTTGTTCACTACAGTAATATCATGCTGTAACCATATGTTTGTTATCTTTTGTTCACTACAGCTATATCATAGCTCAACTATATTAGTTATAATTATAACTATTTTGTCCCTTCACTGTTAAATGACTTATACTGTTCATAAGCATAAATTCCTAAGCAGCAGGCAAGCCTGAAGAGAATTGGAAGGACAAATAGTTATAATAACACTTTAAGTAATTACAGAATTTCAAATGAATCACTCTTAAGTCCTAACTCAGTACCGAAGGTGAAGTGACGACAAGGATTAAGACATGGATTAAGGTTTTTAAAAAGATCCACTTTTACAAAAAGAAAAACTCAAGAACAAAGATAAACTAAAACTAAGAATCAAACAAACCATTATATCCATGTGTACTCACACTTTTACAAAAAGAAAGGTAAGAACAAAGATAATGATTCAAGTAACTAAAATTAAATCAAACAATTAGTTATATTCATATGTCAAAGAAAACTAAGGACAAAGATAATTATTATTCAAGAAACTAAAACTAAATCAAACAAATACTTATACTCATGTCTCAGGTAAATTAGTAGAAATGGATACAAGACTTGATCGGACAAAAAGGAGTAACAAAAAAATGACATCCAAATTGGTTTGGAAGAAACAGAGGATATCTCTTGGCCTAAAAGAGTAAAAAAAAATAGTAGAAATGGATACAAGACTTATCAGACAAAAGGGAGTAACAAAAAAATGACATACAAATTGGTTTGGAAGAAACAGAGGATATCTCTTGGCCTAAAAGAGTAACAAAAGAAAAATGACATACCAATGGATTTGCAAGAAATAATCTAGAATAAAACAGATAATTTGTAGATAATCTAGAATAAAACAGATAATTTGTAGGAAATTAGATGAAGAATTTGATAGAATATTGAAACATATTTAAACAAATTTTACAAAAGAAAAAGTTATGCTTCACATTTTCGTATTCAAGATCAGTAAATCTCCATTACAAGCTTAGTATATAGAATATACAATCAGTTCAACAGTTGAATATAATCAGTTCAAGAGTTGAGTATTCTCTTTGCTTTATATTATGAAATTGAATTAATAGAAGTTTGAGTCTATGAATCTAAAACAACATACATCAATATTTAAGGAATAAGAGTAGAAAAGGAACTAATTTTTTTTAAGAAAATACTAAAAAACACAGCAGAAATTTGAATTAACTTGAATTCATAGAAGTTCCAGCCAATGATTCAAACAACATGGATCAATATATTCAGGGATATGAGTATAAAAGAAATGAAGATGAAAACAATTTAAGAAAGTACTGGAGAACACATGATCAAATCAAGCAATAAGAATACAAAAAGAACTAAGAACAGTTTAAGAAAGTCCTAAAGATAAAAACAATTCAAGAAAGTACTAAATAACACATGATCAAATCAAGGAATAACCGTACAAGAGGAACTAAGAACAATTTAAGAAAGTACTAAAGAACACATGATCAAATTTAGTAGAATACGTGGCGTGAAGATATCAGCATGAAACATGAACATAAGAACAAAATAAAAAGAGAAAATGTGGAAGAGAATGGAAGAAAGAAAAGGTCATACCATTCGAAGCCTCATCTATTTTAAAGATAAGTATATAAAAGAAGAATCCCCAGTTGACTCCTAGAAAAGACATGACTACAAAATTAGAACACACTCTCATAAGTGTCTCAAAATGCTCTCAAATTTCACATATGATAAAAAATGATTAAAATACTCTCAAATTTCATATATGATCAAAAATGAAATACAAAAAGAAAAGATGACTATATATAGGAATACTCATACAAAATTTTAAAATTAAATCCAAATACTAAGCTAGAAAATCCTAAAATTTAGCCAAAAATCACAAAGAAAAAAAATAGGAGGAAAATTCAAAAATTCAAAGGCTTTATTGTATTTGGAATGATATATTATTGTTCCTTTTTTTCTTTATTTGTGCATTCATCACTTCCTCCCGATTTTTTTAGGCTATCTTTATTTATAAAGACTTCCTCCTTTCAAGCACTCGTCATATCCTAGAAAAGCTTTCTCTCCATCCATAGCCTCATCAAAGTGCCCTAGTGACAAAGTAATAAAAGAAAAACAAAGGCTTCACCCACAAAGTAATAATATCATTCACACTCGCCACAACCGAAACAAAACATAAAAGAGCAATGTTAAAAACTCCAAAGCAAAATTAAGACACACTATCAATCTTAATCGTATTGTGAAACTAGTTTCGAATGCAAGCATTACCAATGTTAAACACTGTGTTGGGAAAATCCATTACATTTTCCTCGGAGCCCTAGATCGATTAGGCCATTACCAACTTACATTGTGGTGTCGGCACAACAAGCTCCTACTTAAGGTGGAGATTATTGCGGAAGCTTCCAATTGGGAAGGAGGTATTTCATGGTAGGAGAGAAAGATGGAAAGGAAGAAGCATAAGGTAGAGAAGGAGAAAAAGGTTTTGCAGGCAATGAGAGATGGAGAAGCAGAGTCTGTGAAGGAGATGAGAGAGGCACATTAAGTGTTCATTTGCAGAAGAAGGTTACGAGAGAGATGATGAGAAGTTATATGGTTTGTTTGATTGAGTTGGAAAACGATGGTGTATTAAAATTTGTGAGTGATAGAATAGTTAGGATATAATTTATAAATTATTTTAAAAGTATAAAATATAAGTTTATATATTTATTTTTGTTATTAAAAAATATTTTAATAATGAATTATAATATTTTTTTTTAATTTAAGTTAATTATTTCTTTTTAATATATAATATTTATAATTATTGTTATTTTATAATAAAAATAATAATTTTGTGTTAAACTTAAATAAATTTATTAAATATATTAAAATTTATAAAAATAATATTTATTATTATATATATTTATTATTTTATATAATTATATATACTTGGTTAATATTATAATTTTATTTTATTATTTTTATTATTTATAATTATATGTTATTATTAATAATATAATTAAATATTTTTGAAATTATTCAATAAATTAATCTAATATTTAAATTTATATTATATATATAATTATATTAATAATTATAATAATAATAAAATAATTAATATTATTAATATTTTGATTAATTATATATTTTTAAAATAATGTATAATTTAAACATAGTAGCACTATAAAATTCACATATTTTCATAAATAATATGAAATATTGACTAACAACATGAAAACAAATTCTATTTTATTTTTTATGTATAATTTTTTATTTTAATTTGTATCTAATAAAGTAAAAAAAAAAATAACAACTTTCGCTTACCATTAATATAACATGAATTAGTTGGTGACTATAATAAATAGATGAAGTTATTACATTAGAATCCTAAATGATGTTGTGTCATGGGATTTAAAAAAATTACAAACATAATAATGTTCAATAACACATTAAATTTAACTGACAATCAAAATAAGTTCAACATAAATAATAATAATGATAATAATAACACAATAAAAATATAATCAATGTTCTTCATTGTCTTGAAGCTGATAAAGTGTATCTTCGATTTGGCCCAAACGTGTGTTGATAGTGTTGATATTCAACCTCAGGCTTGACATACTTTCATGTATATTTTGAATTTCCTCCCAAATTTGTGTTAACATTGTCGTCTGCAACATGTTCTTGAGACAATGGAATGTCTTTGTGTTATTGTTTATGTTCATTGTTAGGCCTTCCAAGTTGCCACACACCATTGACCTCAAAGATATTCATTTTATCATGTGTTGCATAATGTAATGAGGCCAATTAATCATTATATTATTTTTTAGGCACCATAACATGAAAACATCTTCATAAACCAACAACGAGAAGTTGCTCCCCCAAGAACACAACATGTGCACACATGTGTAATGAGGTAGTCTATTATTCATAGTTAAACTACCTACGTTTCTTACATTTTGATCGGCACCTCTTCTCTTCTCATGATTAATAGGGTTTGTTGACGATCAAATGTATGTCCTCAGGGATGGTACCACGGGTTAACAAGATATCATCATATTTCAGATTTGTCACGTTCATCCAATCCCTATGTCTAATTATAATTTTGTGTGTGTCAATCTGAGTAGCAAGGTAACCATGTGTCGTTAGATGAAGATTTGAATAAAAAACCCTAATCATATCCTCATAATATGGTAGTTTTATACTAAGAAAGTGTTGCAATCCTTGAAAGTTCAAATATTCTTGAAACTGAAAACCATATGTGGCAAAAAAATGGAAATCTAAGACTTTTGGAGGTATGACTGGTCTATCGTGAAAATTTTCCTCAAATGCAACCATCTAAAGTTTCGTTTGGAAATACCGGGAATAATCTAAAATGCCCTCCCTCCTTTGTAGTGGATCATAGGAACTTCATCATTATTTGGTTCGCCTTTACCCTTACCTTTAGGCGTTTTTTGCCTATTCGTGGATGAAGATGCCATCTATAGGGAAGTTAAAACCTATGATGAAAATGTTACGAAACAATGACAAAATAATAGTATATTAGAAAATATCCTCACATAAATTTCAAATGAAAATCAATTCAATAATAATAATATTAGAAGTCAAATAAGAAGTACAATGTTTGTCTTGAATTAAAAGTAGATGCAATTAAATTACAAATTGAACAACATTAAAATATAACTAAACATAATTTATTGATGTTGAGTCATGATGTTAAACAATTTTGTCATTCTTCGCTCTTTCGGCATACCAAATACTCACATCGCAATAGTTGAATTTTCACAGAGAAAGTCCTAGCATTGGTTCATGACTGCTTCATCCTAAATATCTAGATAAAATAACATGGACCAAATATCCGAAGGTGAGTATTGATACGAACTCTTACAATGATCATTTTGTACGTCTTCACCATAATAGTCATTTTGTCGTCTGATTTCCGCAGTGATTTCTTATGATGAAGTGGCTTGTACACGAGTAATGGCTAGTACCTCATCAACGACATCGTTACCACAGTTCATGGAAGCGACACAATTTTGCAGGTTTGTATTCAACATATTGAATTGATTCTCAATTACATCCACCATGGGATCTTTTCTCTTTGATCCCCTAGATGACGATGTCCCACTGGATGGTTGAGAGGGCGCAGATGGAGTATTACTTGGATTGTCAGTTGATTGAACATGTAAATGCATTTATAACAATTAAAAATAGTATATACATAAAAAAAACAGTAAACACCTAAAAAAAATTGTAAACAACAATTATTAAAATTAAAAATAATAAACACATAAAAAAACATATGACACATAATAATAAAAAATGTAAAAACATTAACACATAATAAAAAAATAAAAGCAGTAAAGTTATAAAATAAAATAAAAAAACTAAACAGTAAACATAATAATAAAAACTGTAAAACTAGTAAACACATAATAATAAAGAAAAATAAATACATTCATACAAATCAAAAACCGTAAACACAAAAAAATAAACTAAACAATAAACACATATAAAAGAATATAAATACATTTATTAAAAATAAAAAAGTAAACATATATTAACAAATGTAAATACATTTTTAAAAATTAAAAACAGTAACCACACTTGATAAAAAAAACTCTAAATACATTTATAAAAAAAAAAATTAAGAACTTATGTGAAGGGTGAAGAGGACTGGAGAAGAAGAAGAAACAATATGATGAAGAGAAGCAAAGAACCACTGCAACCAGAGGACTCAAGATCCAATTTAAAAAAAAAGAGTATAACAAAATAAATTCCAGCACTTTTTTCACATAAGTAGAACTGATTTTCCTTCTACTTTTAAAAGCCATAGAATTGATTCTCTCAAGTAAACTTTCACACATACTTTGCTTATGCATATACATACTCTAATGTATTATGAATTTTACACACTTTTATGAGAGAGGTGATATTTATTTTTGTACTTTGTACATTAAAATTTAGTTTGATGGTAGGGCGTAACTACTTCATTAGGTTTTTTATGTACACACTACAAGATAATAATTTTTTTTTCTAACTTAGTTAATATAATGATTAATTATTCGTCTCTCATTCATCTCCCGTTATTGTAAGTAAATATACAAAAAGAGAGAGGATTGAATTGTATATTTAATACGTTGGAAAATATTTTCAAATCAACCTTTAATGAAAGTTAACTTGACTAACACATAGTTAAGCCCCCCACAATGAAGTGCAATCTAACATGTGTTTAATTCTCTCATGATATATCTGATGATCAACTAGATGTATATCACTTTGATTATTTCAATATATAGTCACACAATTTTGCACGATATATCTTGTGTGATAAGCTCATGCTTAGACAAATGATAATAATCTTTGGAATTACGTAGTATAACTCAAGTTATAATTGTTTATACTATGTTTTTGTAGAGAATGTTCTTTCATCATACCATCAAGAGGATCTTGAAAAAAATGTCAACATCAAACATCTCTCAAAGAATGTGTTAGAGTTGCCAATCGGTAACAACTCCTCTAAAAAGTTTGTCTGTCATGTTAGAAAAACTTGTGAGGTTAAGCTAAACCAATAGGGGGTGAATTAGTTTTGAAAATATTTTTCCCTTCAATGAAAAATTGTTTCAATTAGAAAACTGAATACAGTTGAATTAGGAATCAAGATTGATAAAGGATTGATAAATAACAAGATAAAAAGGTTGGAGGAAGGGAAAACACTATAGAAAATCATTAAATACCAACTAATTTTAGAGAGAAAAAACTAATTAGTTACTATATTGACTAAGTTAGATATTATTTTATAAATTAAAAAACTATTGGTATCTAAAGTAGTTTTATTATTAATAAAAATTTATAGACTAATTTTTAAATTGGTATCTAACATTAGCTATCAATGTTTAACTACCAATAATCTCAAAGATTTCGATCAAAGTACTCTAGTTTGGACAATTCGTTTGATAGAATACTTTAGTATTCTTTAACAATATAAAATTGTGAACTTAACCTTATATTTATCTAAGGATGTAAACCCTTTTTTAGTTAGCATCTTAGTGATCTTTGATCACTTTCTTTGTAAATCTGCTCTAGACAAAAGTGGTTGATGTTCCAAACAATATTCAATGTTTATCCAAGACTAGTCGTTTTTTCAATAATATTAAATAGAAATGTAAATGTCCAAATACTTAAGTTGTATTTTTTGCGGTCTAAGTTGCATAACGAAACTTTATAAAAAAAATCTAAACTATAAATCTTCTTTGTAGTTTAACTCTTTCAACACATTATTACCTTGTTGTCTAATACGTTAAAGAAGGAAATTTCTTTTATTGTGAAAATCATTTTGACAGTAAAATCCCAACACCTCTTTTTTATATCACATCAAATACACTCTTCTTGTTAAATATTACAAAAAATTTCAACACACAACTCAACCATTCTTTCTTATCTATTTGATTTTGTTTTCCCCAATACACTAACTACAAACTCCAATTCATTTACAATCCCATAAAAAGATTATTTTAATTTTTTTGAATTTTTTTAAAAGTACAAGTATAATTGGTAAAACAACAGTTAATATAATCTCAAACTTTATAAATGACAAACAATAAAAATTATTTAAATAAAAAAATCGACAATTAGAAAGGAATACATAGAGTACAATTTACTTTTTTGTAAATTTTAAATTAAATTTTTTTATAATGTTATCAAGACATAAAATAGTTAAAACCAAACTAGTATTTATTATTATTTAAAAATTTAATAATACTTCAAAAATAAACATTTAAAAAAATATAAATACTTTTTGAATGTATAAATAAATGAGGTAATTATTAATTTTTTTTTCTCTAAATCCGAGAAAAAAATTGGTTATTTTTTATGTTTTTTAGAATTTTGAGAATATATTTATTATTTTTATTATTATATTTATATATGTCTTCCAATTTCTAAATAATTTAGACATTTCTCTATTGCGTTAGAGGGAGAGAGAATTGAATAAAATAGGAAATTAGATAAATAATTTATTAAAACTAAAAAAGTTGCATTTATGATATCATACAAAATAGTCTTAAAACATGAACAAGAAAAATGAAAGGAATTATTAAAAAAAGTTATAAATGTTTTCTTGAAAGTAGAAATAGGTTGGTCAATTATTGGTAGCAATATACAGTATCATTGATGGTAGAAAAGTTATAAATGTTATCTTGAAAGTAGAAAAAGTTTGGCACACGATTAGACGTAGTATTAATACTATACAGTATCATTGATGGTAGAAAAAAAAGTTATAAATACTCAGAGCAACATTAGTAATTACTATTACTATAGATCATCGATAGTAGAAAATTATAAATGCTTTCTTGAAAGTACAAATAGTTTTAAATAATGCTTTCTTGAAAGTATAAATAGTTAGGAATAACACCAGCAATTATATACATGTACCTTTAAAAGTAAAATAAATACTCATTCGACAATTTAGATATTTTATTTAATATATAAAAGACAATAATTTACTCATTATGAAAATGTTTCTCTTAATTTTTATTTTTGAGATGTATTTAACACAAATTAAATCGATATCTAGTATGAATTGTAATCACGTTCACTTGTTTAAATATTTGTTCTTAAATGTATTTTGTTTCGTTAATTCACTAATTTTATTTCTAATATATTAATAAAATATTAAATTAACAAACTAAAATTTGTCAATTTTTCAATAAAAAGAATTTTCTTATTTTTTATATTTTATCTTTATTATATAATGTAATTAATCTATTTACCTTAGGAAAAGAACATGTTGAAATTGAAATTTACAGAAATATTAAAAAAATACACGCGTTCAATTATCTTCCACTTTTATTTCTTAGTAACTAATTCGTGTGTAATTAATATCTTATTCTTATAGCAAATGGATTTATTTAATGAATTTTGAATTAATTTAAAATATTTCTTAACAGTGTATAAAACTTCAGTATGGTTTTACACTTACAAAAGATTACTCTACTGTTTACCTGTGTATGGCACAGTGGAAGTTCTAGTCATATATAAATGTTGAATGAAAGTATTACAGTGTGGGCCCAAGAAGGGACCTATTTCTGCATCTCATCGCACAAAATGGGAATAATGCACCCAGATAGGGACGAATCCTAAAAGATTATAACAGAGGGCCATCATCAACATAGTAATAATGGATATCTACACTCTCTATATGTATAGTGTATGATATATATTTCATCTAATATCTTATATCTATAGGCCACCTTATATATATATAAATATATATATATTATAGAAGTAACATGTTCACTTTAACTGCATTGATATTCAGAAAGATCGCCCACTGTCTCAGGGTAACCTTCCCTTAAGCAATTGATTGGAGGTATAGTCAAGGTCTCCTGTGTCCCATAAGCATTCCAGCAAAAAGGGTCATCCAGCAATGCTCCTTCAAATGGCAAAAGCTCAACCTCAGAGAGAGTGATGTTTGTGCAAGCAACAGTGTCACTGCAAGCAAAGTGAATAGGAGTTGTTCTAACATCATAGGTGCCCTTTATGTTGCTGTAGGACACATCATTCACGTGCACAGCAGAAGTCTGGTTTAGACATTCCTTTGACAAACAGTAGTATTGGTCTATAATGATGCAGTTCCCAACGTTCTCCATTTGGATGTTATCAAATCTCAGACCTGTCACTGATCCCATTCCCCCTTGCCATGTTTTGATTCTAAGTCCGTTGTCTGATTCTCTTATGATGCTGTCACGGACTGTTAGGTTTGACACACATGCCTGGGAGTTGTGCACTCCAAGGCTTCCAATGCTGCAGAAACAAAACAAGGCTCTATGCTTAGTGAGACATGCTCAAATTAGCATCACAGAAAAGTTAGTGTTACAAATAATTATATATTTGTTGTGTTATACTCCTTCCAAAACTATACTTGTTTTAATCATGTAGTTTTGTTTCAAAATTGCTGATGTTTAACAAATTCAAGATAACATTTGTAATGGTTTTTTAGTTATTGCTAGTCTAAACTCACTCCTTATTCACTAGCTTTCTCAAATTGTTTTAGTTTAATGATATGATAAAACTTTTTACGTGTTCACTGTGCATACATTTTAAACTCATACAGTGTTACTAATTAACAAGTATCACTTGGGGCTTATTTTTAATTGATCATCATTAAAGGATATGGTTCTGCATTGTACCTAATCCCGTGGCTAGGACCACAAGTTAAACCTGCTATGTCCACGTTTGAAGAACCGGGTCCAACTGAAATGCAATCGTCACCTGTTGAAACCGTGTGATTATAGTTGGCATAAGTAAGAATAGTGAAATGTAGAACCACAATATCAAACAGGGTGAGTTAACATTGTAATATAGTCATTACCATTGCTTATGAAGGAGTTATATATCCCAACATCTTTGGTGTTTTCTACATGGATTCCATCGGTGTTGGGGCTCAGTTTTGGTGAAGAGATGGAGAGCTTATCAATCAGCACTCCTTGGCAACCATCAAATTTCATGTGAAACTGAGGACTGTTTTCAATTTTAAGCCCATTCACCTTCAAATTGGAGCTCATGAAGAACCGTATCATCTACAAACAAAAGAAGGGTAAGTCCAAATTTATAAATATTTCAACAGTTAGTAAATGCATGAGCTGAGTTCTCAAGAATAGTTTGGCTTAGTTTACTTACAGCAGGACTACCACATGGTCCTGACAAAGTTTTTCCATTGGGGCCCTGAAAGTGCCATTGTTTAAGTAGCATTTAGTATATATTTCATTCAACTTTAAATAACCACAACAACAAAAATTGAGAGGAGAATGCACACAGTGATTGTGTTAGTGACAAGACAAAATGGTTACCCTGTGAGGTTTGCAAGGGAGATCCCACCATTTGTCTCCATTCCCTTCTATTGTTCCTGTACCATTAAGAGTCATTTGGTCAAGTCGGTAAAATACAAGCCATTGGTTTCGGCTATCCTTTTCTGGCCATGAATTCGGTCCATCTGGTGCCATTAGTGTTCCATCCACCTGGTTATTTGTCTACCTTGTTAGCAAACTGAAATACTATTTTATCTATACCTATACAAGGGACCATGCCACAACTGAGAGGAGTAAATCTTGACCATTCAATCATACATAGGCAGACAAAGTTAAACTAATCTTAACCTTATGTACAAGGTTGAATTGAACGGCTAATATTAGCTTCTTTCTTGTCTCACACATAAAAGGTCTCTAACAAAATACTATGTGATGTGAGCATTAAACAAGCATTTTCTTACTTGGAATACCAATCCTGGCTTGCATGGACCTGAAAAAATAGTTGAAGTGATTTTAAAGCTGTAGTTTTCTGGAGCAAGAAGAATCCCAGACTCCACAGCACATGCTGCTTTCCATGCTGCCCTGAATGCAGGTGTGTCATCAGCACAACCATCTCCAACTGCCCCAAAGGATCTCACATCAAAAACACACTCAGAAGAGGAGGTTTGGTTATCATTTGGATAAGGGTCAGAAGGAACAGTGGGAGAATCAGCAGGGGGTGGAACTGAAGGGTTCTCTGGCTCAGTGGAAGAATCAGAGGGAGCAGTAGGAACAGAAGAAACTTTCCTCTGCTTGGTGTGATGGTGGTATCTTCCCTCCACATTTCCAAAATTATTGTTCAAAAGTGTGACAATGGTCCATAGTGTAAAAAACACACGAACTGTGAGATCCATGAGGGGTTTTAGTCTGAATATTTTCACTCTGAATGTGTGTGCTGTGCCAATGTGGGAAGGACCACAAAATGCTGCTAAGTTGTTTCTGTAAATAGACAAAAACTTCAAATTCAGAATTTGTAGTTCTAGAGATAAATGGATGAGAATGAAATAGAAGGAAGAATGGAAAAGGGATCATGCATATCCAGAGGAAGCTTAGCAAAGAGCAGCTCTTATTTATATTGGAAAACTTGTATGATATTGAACACAAAGAATGCTCAAAGCACAAGGATGCCACGTGTAGAGTTCATGTTGGTTAAAAATGCCAGAGTGTCAAGGAAACTTTAAGGTACTTTTAGAGGTGAGCCTTCTTTTAACTATAGTCACAAAAATTGAATCTCCCACATTACTGTTTGATAAAGTTTAGGGAAAACACTTTATATATAATGCATTGGAGCTACTTTTACACTTTAATTCACTTAGCATTAGTCTCTATAAAAAAATTATGTTTTCTTTTCCACTCTTTATTTGTAAAGAGAATTTGTTTCAAACACTGAAATAATATCACTACATCAATCACCACATTTAAGATATTATTTACTTTTAAATTTTGAATTTTTTTTTAATTTTATCCTTAAAAACATCTCAATAAAATAAGGTAAAAAAAAATATATAAACTATTTTTAATCTTTACTATGAGACTATTGGACTGTGAAATTATTAGATTTAATAGCACACAAATAAATTAGTGGAAGGATACACTGAAAGTTAGCAATAAAAAAAATTGTACATTGAACAATTTTCAGTTACTCGGCTATTGCGAAGCAAATTTTCTTTTACTTAAAGCCATCTCTAATAGTGAAATCCATTTTGAATTCTTAACATATTTTTTTGGTTTATTTCTGTCAGTATATAACTGATGCTATATATAATTAGTCTGTAACAGAAGGAGAAACGAAAAGAAAAATAGTTCCTTTTGTAATAAAGAGACAGCAAGTATAATTGACCTTTGAAAGACGGTGAATTTTTTAGTTGAAAAGAATCAACAAGCCATGTGTGTGTATTTTCCAAGAAAATATGCAAAACCATTCTAAACACCCGGTGTCTTCAATCTACATGTCCAATCATATGTAACATGTTTTTCTGTGTTTTCCCTGAGAAGAGGCCAAATCAATGCTTGCATTCCATAGCTTCTGATTCTGATCATGAAAAAACCTACAACATTGCAAGTTTATTCTGGCTAAAACTTAATAGAACTGTAAATTACGTACACACTAGCAGATTGTGAGCAGTTCTAGAAAACAAAGCATCATGGAGAAATGATACAACTAAACTTTTATGATGTTCCACAAAATCTCTTTCTAATTTGAACATATATATAATCTTACATCAATTAAAGATTATAAAAACATTATATAATATGTAACTTATCTTGTAATTATTATCATAATATGAGTTATTCAGAATTCATTCTAACAAAAGTTGGTTGGTGAAGTCACCAGTTAGATCTCAATATAAAAGATATGATGAAAATTTCACACCTTATTTATAACTCTTTCCAATGAAAAACTTAATCGTCTACATTTACTATTCAATTATGATTTGGTCTATTTGATTTTCATCACAGAAAAACTAATGTGATGTATAAGAATCTGCAATTAAGACATGACAGATGACCTTTCTTCAGGGCAATTTTTGAAATGGTAAGGCAATTGAAGCATCACAGACGTCACGTTGAATTAATTATCCTATTGCACTCTCATTCACATTGTTATACTAAATAATATTTGCTTGTTCTGTTCTGACATGACCAACTTCCACCCACAAGAGAACACGTAGAAGGCTTTGATAGAACGATAATTCATGAACAGTTGGGCACAGAAAAGAATTTAAAATAAGTATGAAAATGGTATTGATGTAAAAGCAATCCATCCCGTGACTCTTTGTTGTTGTTTAGCTCCTTGTGGCCAAGAAATTGTAGGCAGCATATATTAGGTGGGTGACCATCGATTTAACTTCACCCATTCACGGGTAGCATCAACTCATGCATGATTAAATCTCATCAAAAGAAAAAAGTAAAAAGAAAAGAATGATACAAAGTAGTGCCATGTAACTACATAGTCCTAGTTAATATCAAGGTTTAAAGGTTAAAAATTGCAACCAAAACATTAGTCTCATTTGTATGTATGTAATGTTTTTACTGCAATGAGAGTTTAAAAGATTCCATGATCTATATATCAGTTGGAGAGTGACCCTTTAGAAACTATGATCACTCAATTCTATATATGGTTCTATATATTAAGAAAAATTGAGAATGAAAGAGCAATGGAGTTTGTGACTTAACCTGAACATGAGTGATTTTTTGCTCTAAACTTTCTTGGTTGAGGAAGTTTTCTGAAACCATGCAAAGGCAATGGAGTTGACTTGCAAAATGTGAGTGGTGCATGTAAAAGAAAGAGTTAGATAAGTTAAAGTTGAGTTTGAAGAGGGTTTTATAGAGGGGTAAGGTTTTGCAGAGAGAGTGGAATTGTTTAGCATGCATGCATTACTACATGTTTCTGATAACCTGTCACGTGTGAGTCTCACGGGTTAGAAAAGGAGAAAAGGGAGGATTCTAAAATCCAATATCACAATGACTCAACTTAAGAAAAAGAAGATTTAGCAAAGTTAAAGTCTTAACTAAAATATTAGTCCCTGCCTTGTTTGAAGTATAAGAAAAAACAGTGCAATAAAATAAATGAAGAGTTAACAGAGAGATTATAAAAATAAGCACGACAGATAAAAATTATATGCACGTATGCAGAATATTTTTATATTAATTGGACAAAGAGTTTTTGTCTTAATATTCCTTTTTGGTAAAAACAAAAAAATTAATTGTTTTCTTTTTTAATTTCAATTTACTTGAATAAATATATTTTTCTATACATCTTTTCATTGTTTTTCTTAATACTAACAAGTTCACTCTAATTTTAAAGACATTCTTTTTCATTACAACCTTGATTAAATATTTTTCATTTGTACAGTTTCATTGAAAAGATATATTGTATTATACTACAAACCTCAATGTTTTATAGAATTTAATTGTTTCTACACACACAATGTTTTTTGTATTTTTTTCACATTAGAATGTTTTCATTTAAAAAAGAAATTTCGTTACAAAAAATTTCTTTCTCTCTCAACATTTCGATAAGAATAAAATATAAATTTCATACGCAATATAGGATGTGTATAAATTTTTATTTCGAAAATAAAAACAAGTATAGAATTCCTATTGCTTTTATATAATCAACAAACAAACTATGTTATGATTATTTAAAAGGATGTACATGTATTTAACTATTTATATTTTATCATACAAGGTATATTTCAACAAATATTTTCACCGCAAAAAGAAAAAAAAAATATAATTCTCAATAAATTAAAATTAATTTATCATTACGAAATTGAAGAAATGATATAAAATAGTTTATATAAATTGGTTTATAAATAAATTAATTTTAACTTATAAAAATGTAATTTCTTTTTTTATATATTATATAAAAATCATATAAAATTTAATTTGTTCTTTACTTATTGAAAATTATTATACAAAAAGATTGTCTAAAGATGGGGTAAAGACTGTGTAGCCAAGAATCTTCTTGAAGTGGTAGGTTTCTATTAATGTGTGTTGTATTCTTCATTTAACGTATTATTGATTCACACATGCCACCCAAAACAAACAAATTTAGTGACATAATCGAGTGTTGCAAAACCAGTGAAGCACACGGTGTGAAATGGGTAAAATATTAAGTAAATAAATCACATTTTAAATTTTATTAATATAAATTAACGCAAAATGTTAATTATTTTTTATTCTACATATCAGAACGTTATTATTAATAATTATTGATGCATATTATTGAAATTTTAATTTAAGTTTATTTATATATATTTTATTTAGACTTGTATATGTATTTTAAAGGTTAAAAAAATGATAAATTTATGTTTTATTTTTTAATATCATAAACTTATAAATATTTTTAATATTATTTTTGTACATTTTTAATTATTAAAATAATTTCATTTGTGGCAATTTAATCCAAATTAAAACATCAAATTCTGATAAAATATCTTGACTAGTTAATGATGAGTTCGATTTTAAAGAATTGCAAGAGATCATACAGAAATAAGTTTACAATTTTTTTAAAAAATTTACATTATTACATAATTTAATTACAAATATAATATATATATATATATATATATATATATAATTATAGGTAAAATCTAAAAGTACTTGTATATAAAAATGTTTTAGATAAGTAATATTCGTAATATTTATAGTGAGTTTTTTTTTTTTTTGACACTAGTGGTTTCTAGTGCTTTTATATAAAATTAACTCTAGATACATTATATAGATATAACACATATATCATCTAAGTATAAGTATTTTTATTATATAAAAATAATGTAGTTTCAAGAAATATATAATGTTATAAAAGATAAATAGTTTCAAGAAAGAGTTCATGCGAGATTGATTTTTTTCATAATTCAAACTTTAGATTTTATCAATATTTTCTACTAAGAAAATTATCACTACAAGAAAATCATGAAATAGAAACCAATAATAATTAGTTGTTATAGTGACTAAATTAGGAAGCATTTTAAAGACTAAAAAAATTTTGGTTTATAAATTAATTTCTATTATTGTTAAATGGTTTCTTCTAAATTGGTATCTAATTAACGACCAAGGTTTTTGCTACTAATTATTTAGATTTTAAATTTGGTAGCAAAATCTTTGGTTACTAATTAGACACCAATTTAGAAAGGATAATAGAAACTCATTTATAAACCAAAAATTTTTAGTCTCTAAAACGGTTTTCAATTTAGTTACTATAATAACTAATTATTTTTTATTTCTAAAATTTGGTTTCTGTTTAATGATTTTTTTTTTATAATGTATTGAAATAAGTCTTTATCAATATTTTTTTAAATAATAAACAATTTTTTAACGTGGATTGTATGACAGTATTATAATATCAACATAAAATAGTTTAATATTCTAGTTCACATTGTTACGTAAAAAAAAAAAAAACTGTTAAGGATCTATTTTTATAATTTCTTATTACAAGTAATCAATAAATTTAAAATTTAAGTTAAGAATCTTATTACAAGTACTCTAAATTTAAAGTTTAAGTCAAAATGAAAAATATATTTAATCGAAAAATATATTTAATTCAAAAATGTCTCTATAGATATCTTATTAAAAATACTTACATCTACACTGAGGTTAAAACTGATTTAATTAAATATTTAGAATTGATTTAATTAAATTAGGGTAATGGGAACGGAAAATGAAGGTGAAAGTGTCTTTGAGGCTTTTCACGTGTTGGTGTGTTTTGTTCTTGTGAGTGTCACGGACGGTGTGGAGAGGAATAAAAAAATGTTGATTAGGTTTTGAATAGATTTGTTTTCCATTGGAGTGAGACAGTGATGTATGAATTGAATGATGAGGAATAAAACACATGCAAGGTTTCGTCACCTTCTTCATAACCCATTATTTTAACTTCATTTCATTATTTTTCTGCATTTGTCTTAATCCAACATTGCCATTCAACCGGATTTGCCTCAGACCAGTTTAAGGAAAGTTGCAAGCTGTTCCACCTTCACTCCCACCTATTCCAATCACAAACTAAATCTAACACTTCACAATTTTACTACTTTAATTTCTTTTTCAAATTTCACTTCACCTGATTTACTTTCTTGTCTATTAAGAGTTCAAACTTGGTTTTTTTTTTTTATCTCACTATCATTTCTTTCTTCTTTGTATTCTATATATAAGTTCATTTCTTCATATTTCAGTTCTTTTAAAATATGATTACACCTTGCAACAGATAAGTTAAGGATCATTTCTATAATATTAAATTTTTAAATATAGTCTCTAGATTTTGATAAATTATCTTATTTGATCTGGAATTTTTCTTGGAATTATAAGAAATTTTAGATAAACGAGCTATTTATGTTTTTTTATAGAAACATAAGATAGATTATTTGGATGTGAAGATGATATGGTAATTGTATTTTGAGTTTTATGTAGAGTTGTGTGTTGTTTAGCATGTTTCCAATATTTGAGGTTGATATAGTTTAATTGAATGAAATTTGTTGTGTGTTCTCATTGTATTAGACTACTATATTTAAGAGTAGTATTTGTTAATAAATTTGGATAAAACTTTGAAAATATGGTTGTTCTACTACATGAGATTGATTTTATGATATTTCTGCTGAATTAAGTCATGAATTCTTGCTTAAATGAAAACAATCCTACAACTCAATCTTGCTTTCAGTCATGTTTTCACTTAAACGAATAAGTTTTTGCTCTAGCGAAAATAACATTAAAAATCAACTCTCCCTACTAGATTTTCGCTCAAGTGGATTCATTTATGCTCAAGCTAAAATATTATCACTCAAACTAAAAAAATATTTTTTTTTCTTTCTTTCTTTTCTTATCTTCCTATATTTTCAATGGTTTGGATTATATATGATTTTTTTTAAAATGAGAAATGAATGTTAAGTAGTAAATTTAATTAATTTTTGTTTAAATAAGTTATATTGTATAGTGATACTTACTGAGATTGATGGAATGTGTATGAATTTGTTGTCACATGCCTGAGATAATATGTGAACTATTATTTAATTTGTGTATTAAGTATTAACACTTGTGTTGTAACAGATAACCTTTTGCTTCATTGATGATCTAAGTTACATAGACTAAGATTGCACATTGTTAGATAAGTGGATGCACAACTTGAACCCTGAAAATTCTTGCACACTGTGACATATTTGGATGCACGACTTAAGTTGTATTGAACTTACTCTGACAATTCTTGCACCATGACATACATAGATACACAACTTAAGTTATAATGAACTTACCCTTATCCATCCTCAAGTTCACTTGTAAATTTAAATCTTGTGTATTTGATCAAATGTTAGTCTTTAGTAAGACATACTTAATACGAGTCTTCTAGAAGGCATTAGTCGATATTCTATTTGTTGGAATCCTTGATTTAGATCTATGTTATTGTTGTATGTTGGTATTTGAAGGAGATTAAATGGTTGTAATATGGTGACATACCACAGATAACTCCTTAAGGGAAATGCTCATCCATGCCTAAAATAATAATATTGTTCGAGTTCGTAATCATCTTTTACTACAATCTTAAGAACTTATGGTTGTCGACATGGGTATTGACACCAACTTTACATCGAAAAAGTTAAACAATGATTTCGGGACATGGACCATCTTTGTGAAACCACTCTCGAACGTTTCAAAGATCTTACGACTTTTAAACAAGACACCAGTACATGTATAAAACACATCGAAGAGTGGACATGTGCAAATAAGGTATTTCGCCACACTTTGCTTAGCACATTATCTAACAATTTGTTCAATGTGTATTGCTCCTACAAGACAACCAAAGATATTTGAGATTCTTTTATCCTCAAATACACTACTAAAGATGATGTTAGACAAATATTTGCTATCGAAAACTACAATTGTTGGGAGATGATTGAAGATAAGAACATCACGATATAGATAAACGAAATACCATAAGCTACTTGAAGATATTAAATTATATAACATAACTTTGCTTTATGAATTCATTTTAGAATTACTTATAAAAAAATGTAATCCAACTATAAACAACAATTGAAGCATAAACACAAACAAATGTCATTGTCAAATCTCGTTACTCATATCATCATCGAAGATACCAAAAGAAAGGAATGTGTTGATGTAAGGACTAAGGCATTATCTAATAAGAAAAATACGGTATAGGACAAACTAACTCAAAAAGGTAAAAAAAACTTGATCACAAGAAAATAAATTAAATTTTTTGTCCCAATGGATCTAACCTTACCTTCAATAAGAAGGAAACTTATTTTTTCCATGGAAGGTTAAGTCATCATGCACCTTATTGCAAATATAGATTCAAGAATGACAATCCTCCCAAGGTAAATATAGTCAAAGGTCAAGATATAATTGTTGTAGTTATTTTGCGAGTGAACATTGTCACCAATGTGAGCAAATGAGTGGTAGACTAAAGGGCTACTAGACACATGTGCAAACAAAAATGTGTTTACCTCCTATACTAGTGTGGGTATGAAAAAGAACAAGTATAGCTTGGTGATTCCAGGAAAAGTTTAGTTTTAGGAAAAAGAAAAGTTCTTCTAAAGCTCACTTATGAAAATACTCTAGCTTTAAACGATGTGATACTTGTGTCATCTATTAGAGTTAATTTAATCTTTGTAGCTTTCTTGGAAAAGGTCAGGGTTAAAGTGTCATTTGAGTCTGAAAAGATTGTTATGACAAAGAATAATATGTTTGTGGGGAATGAATATTGGATCAAGGTCTTTTTGTACATAACATTACTGAAGTTGCTAATGAATCTACATTTCGGTGTTCTGTTTATATTCTTGATTCTTATTATGTGTGGCATGCTAGATAAGTACATGTAAATTCTTCGCATGTTATTAAAAATTAATTAACATGTATGACAAACAAAGTAGGAAATGTATTATATGTGTAGAATCTAAAATAACGAAAAAAACATGTCATTTTATAAAACATTAAATTGAGCTTCTAGGTTTAATTTATATTGATCTTGCCAACTTAAAACAAACTATGTCTAGAGGTGATTAAAATTATTTTGTAACCTTTATAGATAATTATTTTGCATACACCAGAGTGTACTTAATCAAATATAAAAATGAAGCGTTTGATATGTTTTTAACTTAAAGAATCAATTAAATAGAAAAATTAAAAAGATTAAATGAGATAGAGGTGGTAAATATTTTCCTAAAGGAGCAAAATTCATGGGTTGTAGGTGAATCTTTAAGAAAAAGTACCATTCAGATGAATTCATAAAAAAGTATAAGGCGAGATTAGTACTGAAAAGTTTTACTCAAAAACTCAACATAGACTACTTTGATACATTTTTCCTAATTACTAGGATTTTATCTATTTAAGTATTGTTAGTTCTAGCATTTATCTATAAGTAGTTATTCACCAAATGGATGTTAAGACAAATTTTTTGAATGGTGAACTAGAGGAAGAAATTTATATGACTCAACCTGAAGGGTGAGTAGTTCTTAGTCAAGAGAACATGCAACTTTTAAAATTGCTATGTGGGCTGAAAAAGACACCAAAATAATGGTATGAAAAATTAGACAATGTTTTACTTTATGGTGGTTATTCTACTAACGATATTGATAAATGTATATACACTAAATCTAAAAAAGGGAGAATGTGTATGAGGACTATTTTATGGCAAGTGTATCGTGTCAGAAGTAATAAATTTGTCTCTAAGGAAAGATATCGAACCCACAAGGAATAGTTAAATTCTCAAGTATAATATACACTAAATAGTAAAAAATATGTAAAAGTTTGTTAGGAAGTTTGTTGTGTATAATGAATTTGCAAGAATGTAAATAAAGCAAAGTAAAATATTTGTGTGATTCAATTGGAAAAATTGGGATTGAAATTCATCTTTCTCATTCGTCTTTATTTTTACAAAAGATTATAATATTAAACCTTGATTGATATTGATGCACATATAAAAATCATTCATATCGATTTCTCATATACAAAATTATTAAGAGAGTCTCCTAAATATTGATTTCTCACATATTTATAAAGCTTCTTATCATTACAAACAGATGTTATAAAGCCATTAACATTTCAAATTTATTCCTAGCATTCAAATATGTTAAGTATTATCATTTAGGTCAGATTCTTAGAAATATTTTTCAATCAAATCTAAGGATCAAAATCATGAATAATTCAATCTTTGAGAATAAAATAATAATATCAATCATCAATCAAGAACTAAAATATTATATATAAATATCACCTCAATACATAAGAGTTTGAACAGATTACTAGGGAAGAATTAGCCACTCATGTTGGCCAGTACAAACATAGAAAGCAAGAAAAGAAGATCCAGGATGTTTCTCCTTTACAGCTACCTCCTCTATGATTTTCTATCTCTTTTCATTTTTCCAATGATGTTTAGGGTTATGCATCACGCCTCATATTTAACCTAGTTGGGCTTGGGTTAAGTGAGTTATTACTTGTTTAGGTGAGTTTGACAAGAAAAAGTCCAACTTGACTTGAGTGAACTTGCCTGAACGAGCCTTGGGCGAGTCTTTGACAAGTTCCTCTAGAGTGATATGGCTTGGGTGAGTTTCCAATGTTCCAAATTCCCCTTTTCATCTTGTATATTATCCTTTAGCCCTTTCATCTTCATTTTTTCCTAGAATCCTGAAATTAATAAAAATTTGGGAATGAATCGTTCTTATTCATATTATAATTACAAAATATGTAAAAAGGCTTAAATTCCTAAATTAGGGGTTGAATTATAGCTATTTTATCAATAAAAATTCATAAGTGTCTACCTTTTAATATAAAATATTACTGAAATATGACACTTATCAATGTCAATATATGCTTATTTGTTGCTGACATGCTAATTTTTGGTACATGCAATGATATAGTTTATAGAACAAAATTATTTTTGGATCTAAGTTTTAAATGAAAGACATAGGTAAAGTAAATTTAATTTTAGGAGTTAGAGTCACAAGGAAGTGAGATAGTATATTAATAACCAAGAACAATATAGTGACAAACTTCTTAAGAAGTTTGGCTATTTGACTTTAAACTAGTAAACACCCTTTATGATATTAACTTTAAATTAAAGAAAAATAGAGGAGAATCTATTTCTTGACCTAGTATGCATAAATAATTGGGAGCTTATTGCATTTAATGAGCTTTTATATATTAGACACTGCTTATACAATAGGTAAATTGAGTAGGGAGTTTTTATATACTAGACATTGTTAACACTTATACAATTGCTTATACATTAATTAGTTATGTTATACTTGGGAATGAAACCAACACCATTTGTATTAATGCATTGACATTACCAATAGACAACAACTATAACTAAAAACAAAACTTGCCATGGAAATAATTAACATATACAATTGAGACATAATTTGATAAAGTATGTGCTAAAGAGTAGAACAATTTCCATTGATTATGCTAATTCAAAACAAAATCTAATAGATTCTTTGACAAAACCATAAAGAAGAATGAGACTAAAGCCAATTCAAACAAACAACTAATAGAAACTTAACCTTTGTGATTGGAGTTCCCATGAATAAGGTTCATATGGGTAAAAACAAGTCACTTGTTAGTTATGCTAACATTAAAATTGATTTAAAATCAACTTTGTTCATTCCTATGGTGTGGTAAAGTTCTAGATAATGCATCATTGAGAGGATAAATTTTGTAATTAAATTCTATGTGATATAAGAAATTTTAAGTTGAAACAAATTCTTTAATGATTTTCATATCACTTATGGGTATGCAACATACATTTGATGAAATCACCTATATATGAGTGTCGAGTGGGGCCACTTGTATGAGATCTTGGCAAAATCTCTAGAACACACATGAATATCAAGCATGTACATGATCTTGTAAGCACAACACAACGATAAAACACAAGAATTGTGGGTATATTGTGATTGATTAACGGTAGCACATATTAAGTGTTTTTAGTTCATATAGTTTGCTATACCAGCTACACTGTGCGTTAAGTTTCTAAATATAGGATTGATTCATATGACTTGTTATACTAGCTATGATACATTACATCTTATCTGAAACCCATAATTTTCTTCTTCTTCTTTTTGTCTTTTGTAGTATGTGGGGAATTGTTGTGAATGGTGAGTATTATGAAAGGCATATAATCTCCTATTGCCTAGATTACACACTCTCAAAGACTTTATATACAATAATTATCCATGTACCTTCAAAGTGGATAGCAAAGGAGGTGGACTTCAAGTGCATGAAATTATGGGTTTCATTTGGGCTTTCTTGTGCATTGTTCAATTCAAATTCTGTCAATTTCTCCCTTGTGCATGCATTAAGGAGGTTTTGGTTCTTTTTACCACTTGGTTGATTTATTTATTTTATTTTTATGTTTGGTTAATATAAATGTTAGTTTGTCCATATTTCCTTATTTTTTTGACCTTGTGAACGTTGGAGCCTTGTTTCCAAGTTCTATATTGATGCCCCTTTCACCATAACATGTCTCTCTTTTTTTCAAAACATTCACCATTTCTTTCATAACCTAACAAGATCATGGGAGCATATGACCATGTAGGTCATATGCTCCTCTCCTTATAAATAGGTGACTCCTCTCCTCTAAATCACATTTTCACACATTCTCCTATTTTGGACTCTCTCTCTTCTGAGTGATTGCTAATTCTATGATCCTCGATACCATCCGAAAAGTTCTTGTTGTATCCTACAAAATTTGCACGACATACTGTAGATAAATCTTTAAGGAGGGTACTCATCCACATCTTAGGAAAGGTCTTATTTGTGTTCTCAATCATCTTTAACTACAAAAACACCCTTATTTTTATTCAACTTGTAAAAGTTTGTGCAAATGAGTAGAAATATAAATATTTCCTTAAATAACATATTTATGAGCCAAGTTAAACTTATTTAACATTCTTGATTTTATAAAAAATATTTTTAAATTATCCTCATTATAATATATAAGTAAATATTTAAAATAATAGCACTAATTAAGATTGAATTTATTAAATTTTACCTATATTTAAGTCCATCACACATGATATTTTTATATATTTAAGAAGCAAATCTAGTTTAAGGTTCTGGACTAAGGATACATCAAATGTAGAACAGTACCTCAAACTCATGAATGAAAACAACCTTAATCTTTCTAGTAAATTTATAACTGTTGGAGCCCTACACATAGATCAAAGTTGATTTCAGGAAGGACTACATTTTATTGTGCCAAAATCAAGAATGCCATGAAAGATTACATCAACTACAGTATTGCATCAATATAATTACTAAAACATAATGTTTCATCCAGCCCTAACTTGTATAGCCATATATTTATATATATAACTTGATATTTGTTGTTTCACCATTTTCTCTTCTACAGCTTTACTCAATTATGAATTTTGATCAGTACCAACAATCTACCACTTCTTCTTGCTCTGGCGAATCCCACTTCTTTGGGGTTGGGGGTCCTGAGGCCTTTGGGGTTGCACCAAAATAATCCCAACCCAGTCTAGCAATTTCCACATAGATTGTTCGACCATAAAAATCCTGTAACAAGAAACAAATCAAAAGGGAGCACTCAATTGCCAATCTCATGGATGGTGGCAGTAGAAGGATGAGGCATATTATGAAAATTTGAACCTTCTGATCCATGGTTTCTAGTGCAAGCATGGCATCATCTTGGCATGTATATTGAATGAAAGCAATACCCTTAGATCTTTTTGTGTTCATATCTTTAACCATTTTAACTGCATCACACATAAAATGCATGACCAAGAGGTGTGAGTTAGAGTACTAAGTCAAGATGTAAACCACCCAAGGCCCATACCATTATGAATAATGAGAAAACTTGTGCATTTACCTTCAGCTATCTTGCCAAAATTAGAAAATTCCTTTCGCAAAGTAGTCTCACCAGTAGAATATGGTAAATCTGCTTCCAGATAAAAACAAGTAGAAATTGATATAAAAAAGTAAATTATAAGATGGAATATCTGAAATTAATATAAATTTGCCACCATGGCATGGAGACAACAGAAGAGAAAAAAATAAGAGAAGGGCACACAGGGAATGTAACAGTAACACGGATAGATATTATAAAGAGGAAAAAGTTATAGCAGTGCAGCTGCACAAATTATCCTCCTGGAGATTGGACGCAAGATGCTTTCAGTAGTTTGGCTATGTACATTAGGTCAATCAGTTACTTTAAAAGACAAGTTTAATTTTGCATAAATTTGGATAGATGCTTAGTGCTTTGAAGCTAAATGCTTCTCACACTAGCTAAAGGCTATGTCAAATGTTGTCAACCAGATGACAGACACCTTTGTACTTCTATTTATCAAGTAGATACAATGACAAAAGTGATTCTGTTATTAGTGTACAAGAACATTTTTATTGTCACTATAACAAGGACGAAAGATCAAGAATCCTCCTAAATAGAGAAACAATCACAAATAAAACAAACAAGAGGCAAAAAATATTCTTAAAAGAAAACTCAAATCCCTTTGCCTTTCAAATAACATCTTCAACCCCCACCCATCTCTTGAGGGGTTAAAAACCTATAAGACCTAGATAGAGTCTAGAAAAGCGAGTTGACAAGGTACACATCTACACTAACTATAGCTAACAATTCATCATTCCCTTTTTTCCTTCATAAACTTTACAATATAAAGCAATACATTGATCCAATCATTGGCTATCTGCACAATGCGTTAATATGGAATAAAATATAAAGAAATATAATAAGGCAGTGGCAACAAAATCCTGATGTGTCCCCTTTAATATCTCATGCAGTCTTTCAATCTATTGGGCTCCCTGGTATCACTCTTATGGGTCACTTTACCATCATTTGTCTTTCCAAAGATGTTCAAATAAATTTTTCTAGAAAATAAAATTTCCAGCATTGATGGTATTTTACTCAGCACTCAATTTTTCCATACCCTTAACCTTAGATATCCCCACCAAGGAACTAATATTAAGCTGCCTAAACCTTTTTGAAGCATAAATTACCTAGTGTTGGCAGTGGTAGATAACAGTTGATCGATGACATTTAAACAGAGTGCTACACCATAAGTAAAAAAGCATCCTAAAGGGATGATATCTGACAAGGCTTGCAACTCCAACAAATAAACAAATATCCTTATATTTTCTCCTTCGCAATACCCACATCACCAAATTGGGAGGCATAAAAATTGCTGCTTTGCAAGGAAAAAGGGATAAAAGGAGCTAATTCTAAATCGAGTATGTAACCATAGGGCTCAAACAACACAAGAACAATTGAAAATGAGATGGGCATGAATGAAACACACACATACAAGTTTCAACTAAATGGAATTGAAAGGTAAGAGGGTGAGAACGAAAAATACTTTTCACAACAACTTTGCTCGCAAGAGGGTAGTCATGGCGCAGAGAAGATGCCCTGAGAGTAAGAAGAGAAGGTTTTAGACTTGCTGAGGGTTTTGCGAAGCCAGGGAAAGAAGGAGCCAACATACTCATCTCCATCATCTGAAACCAAACACTGCCTTTGATTTTTATAAGGAAAAAGACTCTTTTATAAATACGGCTAATTTGGCTGGTCTCAACTAAACCAGTTTTATTTATAATTTTAAATTTCATAATATTTTTTAACAATTTCAACTATTAATCTTTTATGAGTTAGTTTTAAGTATTTACTTTATTTTATTTTATTTGTATCGGTTTAAGTAATGTGTGTATTATAATAACACTAAATAAGTGTAAAAATAAGTACCTAAATATTTCAAAGCATACGCAACGGTATGAATCCGTGCTTCATGTTTAGGCTAAAATGGGCTAATTTTAATTTTTTATTATTAGTATGGGAAAAGATCAAAATTTATGAAATTAGATTAAATTGTGGTGAATTATTTTAAATTAGAACTCTATATCTCATTGCTTAACTTTATTTAATTATGTTAATTAATTTTTATTTAATTATGTTAATTAATTAAAATTGTATACGAGTAAGAATTTAGTATAAAATAATAAAATTAAAGTTATATACGAGAAACAAACTTAACCCAATTACATAAAAAAAAATTACTCGTGTAATAAAAAACTTTAAATTGCTCCATTTTTAACCTCATGTTCAAAGTAGAATTAAGGACAAAAGACACATCCTACCGTTTAATGGGAAAAACCTAATAAAAAAATTATCATAATTACTTATTTTTAGTTATTCTTTGACTCCTTTAGTTTAAATTTTTTAACTCTTATTTTGAATTTTCTTTCAATAAATTCATGCTGTAATTTAGATTAATTTGGAAATTTTCACAAGTCTAAATTATTTTAAATCTTGATGCATATAAATGCTACCAAAAATATTAACTTATCATCCAACGTTCTTTGAAAATCTCAAGTTTTTTCCTCTTCAAATCATACTCAGCTCTTTTTCTTTTCCTGGACAAGATCCACCATTATTCTAAAGTTTTGTTCCTAACTACTCTGTCTCAGCTGAGAAGAAAATAAATCTTATTCTACCCTTACAAAACCTTCAAATTTTTTGAACTGTTAACTTCTAAAGTTTTAAATTATTCACATTTCGAATCTATCATCAGCCTTGAAAAAGTTACATAAAAAAATTAAGAACTTATAAAAGAAAATCTAAAGAAGGATCAAAGCTACTTTAAAAATAGAAAAAAAAAAGTTTTAAAACATTGAGGAAACTAAAATCTATCACAAATCAAGTTAAAGAGAAGTGTTACTGTGCTGTCGGATAATCCATATGACAATTCTACAAAAGCATTGGTTATGATGGTCATTAAACTAGTCTTTTGATTCCCTTATCACAATATTATGAATTCCATTTAGATAGATTAAAGATTGTGACAAAATAGTTAAGTAAAATCTGTTAATTATAAAGTAATATATATGGGAAAAACCTTGGGAATTTTAAATTCGGATCCCACGAGGAACAAATTTCAACTTCAACTGTTGATTTGGTTAACTAAACAAAACCATCAGTAATTGCTTTGTATAAATCATTACTGAAGAACATCTCAACATCCCATATCATATACATTCACTTTGCCAAAATAAATCAAATAATAAAAACCTTACAGTGATTTAGTACAAAATTTACTCCGCAAAGCTTCCTCTAATTGTTGGAAAATCACCGAGAATGCTCCTGCATAAGAACAACCCAAAACTAGACAGTTATCCACCAGATAGCAGAGGTGCTGCCACTTGACCATCATAGCAATTAGCAACATATGAAATGTAGGAACCAATGTCTAAGGTACAAACATGTGGCATGTGGGAAGTCAATGTTCACCAGTAAAAAACAGAAATTTTCAGTAATGTGGTGACAAATTATCAGACTGATTGTATTTATTTTATGATGCACATAATGTTAATCATTTCACTAAGCCAAAAAATATATCTCTGAAGCCTAGAAAAAACAACTTATTCCACCAAAGCTATTTCTAGTTTCTAGGCAAAGTGCTACACTAAAATAATGGAAAAGACATTTAGAAAAATTGAAATTGGAAAATCAGGTTAGAGAAAAACCTGATAACGGGCTATTCTTGTCTTGTAATGAACCTTTTACCAACAGTGTCCCAGGGATTTGCTGAAAAACCTGTAGGATAAGATACATAACTTAATATCAACGTCAATTCTGCCAACCAAAGTCAATTTTGAAAGCCAGGTAAAAAAAAGATAGCAAGCATACCGATATACGAAAGCATAATTTCTCAAGAGAAATATTCAAACTCGATTCATTAGATGTCTCTCTTTTAGGTTGGCAATCAGTGGAATTATTGACAATTGTTAAATCATTCCTCAAGATTGAATCACAGTCATCTTTTGATATTGCAACCTATCATAATGAGATCGTGATTAATAGCCATCATAAGGAAATTAAATGAGAATCAAAGTCTTAAGAATGACTGATCTTACATCCACTGTGAAAGAGGAGGTATTCAATGAACAAGACAGGCCATGTGAAGAGAAGTGAAACTTAACAGTTTCCAACACATTAATGGCACTATGTTGGCGTTGAAGACCCTGAAAAATAAATCTGTTTCATCACATCCGAGGATACCAAAAGTGACAAGACACATGAAAATGTTATAGGTACAACTAATCACTATCTCAAGCCAATTTAACATGTACTTAATATAATTAAAGATCTCTTTCATACTGGAAATCAAAACAAACTTTTTCCCCTACAGGAAACACTAAACATTGGGGTTCCTACCAGACAACCTTGTACGCAAAGGATAAATGCACTAGCAAGAACTGAATGCTCAACCAACTAGAGTTACGCATCAAATAAGATATTTCGTGTGTGCTTAAAAGAATGGAAGGATAACCATAACATTCATTCATTTGGGGGAAGTATTCCCATTACAAGGTGCCACACATCACCAAGCCCAACCATAATATGCAAGAAAAATTGTTTTCATGTTCCAATAGTTGACCAGGCTTCTGAAGTTTGAACTTAACTAGCTGTACATGTACTTCCTTCCATCTAGCAGGAAGCCTCTTTGAGTTAGATACCATACATATTATCTTAGAATAGGCACACCCTTAAGTTGATGAAATTAATCCCGAGCCTTCTAGTACACAGACAGATTGCTGTTAAAACCACTTTTTGAATTAAATCTTACAATTTGATACAATTGACACCTACTAATACATATTCTATAATGAATCTTAAATGACTCAATTTGACAATAGGTAAATGGATCTGCGCAACTTCATATTATCAATACAAATGGCATGATTCAATGATACGTTATTTTTTACTTCTCTTTCATCAATTCTAATGAAAAAAATTAAATTCATATAAATTTTAATTGGTTAACTAAAATAAATTGAAGGAACACTTTTGAACTAATCCTATTTTATTATTGCACAACTTTATTTGTCTTCATTTCCACTCTTATAAAATAAAGGGTTCGCAAACTCATAAAAACTTATAATTTTTTAATGAGACTTTGAGTTAAGTTGTTTTATCTAGATCAAACAATTTACAATGAACACTACATATCTGTATGATATTTTAAGTAATTTTTCATTGCCTTCTAAATCTTACTATTCAATACAAATTATGATTCACAGTTCAAAAATTGACACGGCAAGTCACGTTTCGAATGGTGATTCCTATAGCTTTGGTTTTTAACCACACCAAATTGCATTATCCATGTACATACATATGTGAGTTTGTGTCTAGATAAAACAATGCAATTATTACAAACTTCATTGTAGATACTAGTATACTATACCTCAAGCGTGAAGGATGTGTTTATCTTCTTGGATAAAGAAATTGATGGCTTCTGAATAGGAGGCAAGAAAGACCAAGCAAGCCCCCACCGGAATGTCCTGCCTTGAACAAATTCAGTTGTCTTCACTATGGAAACACCAACCCCCCAAAGTTTTGATACAAGATACTTAAGATTTGATTTTTTACCAACCATTGAAGTGAACCACCTATGAACAATTAAAATGAAAGCCCAAATTTATTACAAGCATACAGGGGTGTAATTGTGCAAATATGAGAAAACAGGAACTATTTTGATAAACAAATAGTAATACCGAAAATGCTGCTTCAATTGAGTACTATCTTCAATAATACGAATAATGAAGGCCCTCTCACCACCAGGGCAAACCATTTCATGAGAAGTCCCACCACAAGAAGTTTTGGGATTGAGTCCAGCTTCCTTCAAGCTTTCAAAAAATGGTGGATTGCACATACAGAAATCAAACTTCTCATCATCCCTGACCACACCAACAAGTATGGGAGGTCCATGATAATTCTTATTCTCACAGACATGCAAATCAAGAGGCAAAGGAGCTACCTCCACATCAGTTTTCTTGCACGAATTTGTCTGGTCACCGTTCACCGACTCTTCAACTTCCACACAGGGAGCATTTCCATTGTCTTTAACCTTTCTGATTTCAATCAGATGAGAAATATGTGAATTACTACTAACATTTTTCTCTGCCCACTCAATTGCAACATCAGTCACATCTGCAGGGAGTCATTGTAAGCAAATTTAAATATCAATTTTGATAATAGTTACAGAAAGTAGACCGCCAAAAGCAATGAATAAAACATGGACAAAGTTTATTATTTTATTTTTGTGAACCCAAGGTATCCCAAGACGAGAGGCTGGAACTAATCCCTTCAGATACTAAAATCCATTTATTAGACTAACCTCTCCTAATCCTAATGTTTTACACAAACTTGGGAATTAAACCTCTGACCACATTCTTAAGGGGCATGTCACACCATGTTGGTGTTCCTTACATGCTTTTTGGCGATGTCTTTCAATACCCAGGGTATCCACAGCTGAAGGTCAAGGATTAATCCTTCGAGGTACTAAAATTCATCCAAGAGATTGACCTCTCCCAATAGATATATTTTCATACAAATAAACTAGAGATTGAATCCCTGGCCCCATGCCTAACAGACAGATTTATTATCTGCTAATCATGTCACACCAAACTGGTGTTCCTAGTGCGCTTTTGATGATCTTTTCTAATCACAATTAAAATTTCACGTGAAAATCTAAACAATCCTTCATTGGGCTCATTGCCAAAGTAAAATTTAAATTGAAAAATAACACCAAAATCAATTAAAGAGCTACATCTAACTTATATAATTTTGTTGAAAAATGATATACCTGATCCTACAAAACTCCACCCATGGAGGGAAGCACCAAGAAGAGGGTAAATGCAACTAGTTCCAGTTCCTATGTCAAATCCCCTGACCTTGGCATCCCTTGAAATGGTGCCAGGAATGATGTCCGATGAAAGAAGATGTTGAAGCCAGTGAATGTAATTGCAGCGGTTGGGCACAGTGGGGCAGAGTTGCCCATCAGGAATCCACCTACCAAATAGATTCCATCAGCAACAATGTCAATAATTGAGTTGACAGTGAGAGAGAGAGAGAGAGAGAGAGGCAAACCAAGTCAAATTGTGACGATGATGGAGCAAGACGCGTGTGAGTTCACGTGTGGCATTGAAGTCGGTCCAATCGATGGTGGGGCGCATGTGAGGAGGCGAGGATTGGACGAATGTGTGGAAGGAAGGGTAGAGAGATGCCAAAAGAGCAAAGTCCGGTGGGCTTTCTGAATATACAATTCCATTGCTTCCTTGTTGTTGTTCATTTCTCTTCCTCTTCTTGCTCCCTCCCATGTCTCTCAATCAAACCTTTTCACTTTCAAACACAATTTTTTGTTTGTTTTCCCACTTGCACAAAGTTCATATGTTTGCAGCTCAAGGTTGTGGATTGGAAATGAGAGCGGATTCCCTAATGTCATGGCATGAAGTCAAGTTGCCATTTGCACATTTTCTTAGGGATTGGTGTGGTGTGCAAGATTTCAATACCCGTCTGTTATTTTTACCAAATATCAGCTTAACTTCAATTTCCCATATGCAAATTTGACCCTTTTCTTGGTTATGGAAAAAAGTTAAAAGCCTGCACATATTGTACCATTTTAGTTAGTTAAGTTCACTAAAATTCAATCTTCAATATTATAAATTTTAAAAAAATATACACAAGATGGCATACCAACAAATTCCTTTCAATAACTATAAAATTAGTAATTGAGATTTTTAAGGTTTTTCTAAATTATAAGACATCTCCAATGGAAGTTTTTTTTCCAACGGATGGTTTATTTAATTCAAAAAAAATAACCAATACAATAGATAGAGGGGATTTGATATCTTCTAATAACAAAGATATGAAACAGGAATAAATAAAAAAACATTCCTAAAGATACATATGTAATCTAGATATTCTAGACTATATAGAATCAAATCAACTCCTTATTCCTATAATTATAACAACTGTAAAATTGTACTTGAGGAGGAAACCTCCACTACAGGGGAAGAGGAAGATTAAAAAGTAGAAGAAAGAAAATATAATCAGAGCAGAAAACAATCTCTAGTACACTCGTCTAACCCCCTCATTTGACCCAAACTTTGCCAGGAATCCCAGTTACCACAATGCAGCAGAAGGCCCAAAAAGCTCATGCTGAAAGTCTGAAACCAAATCGGATGCAGAACTTTCAAGCAAAATATGTTTCGTCTGTAGACTCCCACTTTTCTTAATTATTTAGGCCAAAGCAGAATTTTGTTTCCCCTATGTTTTTAATCCGCAATTCTGATCCTCTTATTTAAAAATAGAAATATTTAAAATCACTAATTTTGAAAAACTAGGTGACTAAATGTCTCTATTTTGAAATGGGGATACAAAATTAGAATTTTAGCCTCACTTTTATTATGCAAATAATCTTAAATTGGCAAGTGGATAGTGATCCAAATTTTAGAGTACTACCTTCATTATGATATCATTGGAGGAACATAACGAGAATCACAGAAAAGAATTATTTTGGAAAACAGATTTTTTTTTCTCTTTGGAGTAGATCCCATCTTGAATAGGGAATTCAGTTATTCTGCACAAAGCACATATCACCCTGAAACAACCACTCTCCTCTAATATGTAAAATACGAACTTACTTGGCACAACTCCCTTGGCATAACAACTAAAGAACCATCATAGGTTCACGGGGAGAGGCTAAGAAGAAGACCATAAATCTATGCTGAAACATATAACATTTTGCACCATCAATGATGCCACACCATAATCCTGAAAAATAAATTACACCTAAAACCTTTCCCTGAACATCCCAAAATTAACTTGTAAGGAGAAGCGCCCAGATGTCTTGCAACCAGCACAGTACTCCTTTTATGCAAGACAATAATGTATTTTCCCATTTTGATAAAACATCCCCAATAAAGAGACTAAGGAACAATATAGGGATATTCAGTACTACTAACATCATAACACTGCTTTGCTACGGCTACTTTCATATCATCACGTAATACGTACTAATTGTATAATTATTCTTTTCCATCACAGCGGTTAAAAGGAAAATAATAGGGAATACTGATTTTCTAACACTTTTAATTCTGGTATGCAAGAAAAACAATGAACATAGTGAAGCAAACGCAAGCCAGACTCAACATTCACGTGACCCAATTCGGACCATGTTCGTAGAAATCATAGATTCATACGATCATGTTCAAACTTCAATTCCATGATGCACGCGAACTTCATTTGTAAAGTTATCTTTGAAACTTGATTTGATACCCCTCATTGTTCCAATTTAGTTCACATTATAATGCAACATTCACTACAGATTAGTGCATAACAAACAGAAAACAACTACAAGCATTCATCAAACAATTTAAATAGCACGCTTCGTCTATTTGCCTCAAGAATGATCCAGAGTTACCGAATAATCACAAACATATCATGCCCACCAACAAAAAAACAATGTAAAAGCCATCTTTCATGAATAAAAAGGATGATTTTTAATCTTTTTGGACTAACCCACAACCTAAAATCTGCAGAAGCAAAAAATGGTGTTTTAGTCAGCACTTAATTTTTCTCATACCCTTAACCCTAGATATCCAAGTAACTAACATTAAGCTGCCTACACCTTTTTTGTAGCATAAACTAGATAGAGTTAGCAATGCTACATAGCCGTTGACAATGACATCTAAACTGAGTGCTACACCATAAGCATCCTAAAGGGATGATATCTGGCAAGCCTTGCGAGTCCGACAAATAAACAAATGTCCTTATATTTTCCCCTTCGCATTACCCACATCACCAAATTGGGTGGCATAAAAATCGCTACTTTACAAGGACATAAGGGATAAAAAGAGCTAATTCTGAATCGAGTATGTGTCCGTAGGGCTCAAACAACAAGAGAACAATTGGTAATGAGATGGGCATGAACCAAACACACAAATACATGCTTAAACTAAATGGAATTGAAGGATTAAGAATGAGAGAAACGAATATTACTTTCAACAACAATTTTGCTTGCAAGAGGGTAGTCATGGCGCAGAGAAGATGCACTGAGCGTAAGAAGAAAATTGCAAAGAATTTTGAGTGGGTTTTGGAACCCTTTCGAAATTTAAGAACCCAAAATTTCTTTGTAAAACACCATGTTAGATTTATCCTAGTGCTCTTATTCGTGTTGGTAGGGGTTTTAGAATTCGATCAATTAAAAACTTGTCTAAAAAGTGAGAAAACTAATTAAAATAATATTTTTTATTAATTTGGATATTTTTTCCACAACCGTTGAATAATTTGGTTTGATTTTTAGTTTGACATATTGGTTGAATAATTTGATTTGATTTTTAGTTTGACATATTGGTTTATGCCTATAAATTTATGACAAATGAGTAACAACACTTTTTAACATATGAGCAAGATAGAGAAAGAGTTATCATGGTGACCTAAAAGTTAAATATTAGCCTTAAATAGAAAAGTATTTAAATGAAAGAAAAGGTTAATAGAAGGAAATAATATATATACTTAGGAACTAGTGTTGATGTTTATGCTTTGAATTTTGAGCAATATATAATATATGAAAGTGGTAAAGTGTGTGGTGAGAAAAGTATATCATAAGGTATAGTATATATGTCTTAATGTATAAATATAATATAATCATTTGTTTTCCTTTTAAGTATAGACATTCATTGTGTTTATATATACTATTTTAGTTTTTTTTATAAGAAAGAAAGAATGTTGTTAATATATGTAAATAAATTGTTTAATGCTATACACAATGTTAAAAATAATAAATAATTTATTGCACTAAAGTAAAGAAAGAAATTATTTATCATGATATAACATTATGTTATCAAATTAAAAAATATAGATAGAACCAAATACATGTATTAATAGAAAATTATTCAATAAACTATAAATTGATCTAAATCAAACGGCAAAAAATCATTTGGTTTGGTTTTTATTGTAAATCGAACTATATATAATTTTTATGTTTGGTTCACATGTATTTGTTGTAAAAAAAGAACCAAACCCACAACACAAATAACCATAGTGATTGGTAAGTTGTAAGGACAATGCCATAAATGTTGATGAAGCATTTATTAGTGGTGCTTTACATATCTATGTGTAAGTGAGTATTTTTAATTACTTTGGAAAAGTTAAATTATAATGTAAGTCATAAATGATATAAGGAGTTCATAAATAAATCTATATCTTATATATTATAACTTGTTTTAGTTGAGTTTTCTTATGTTACACCTTCTGAAACTCTTTTCTAGAACATATGTTTTGATGTTAATAGTCTAATAACTTGTGGGTAAATTTTCTTTTTGTTATGTTAAAACACTCACATGAAATCAACATTCCATCAAAACTAAATAATGATTATATAAAAACTCATGAGGTAAACATGTTTTGTCAAAAATGTACCAAAAGGTTCAAACTAAACTATTAAGATTGAACTCTTGAAAGTAGACTGTCCAAGTCCAACATGTCATTCAAGTATAACAATCACCCCTTTGTAATAATCTAAAGCAACTAACACATGTTTTGCTTCATTTACTTAACTAGTAAGGAAGTCATTTGACACCATGAATTATCACTCATATTCTCATTTTTTTGAGTGTGACATCCATATTGTTCCCCAAATTGAATATCAAAATAGTCTCATTTTGTTTTCACATCACTTCCTCTGATACCAAATGATGAGAAAACAAAAGGGGGTATGTTTTGATATTTAGGGGAAGGGTTGATCACCAAATGTTACCCTAATAAGATCAAATTTGGATTTTTATAACTCCATAAAGTTCTCATAAGAGAAAACTTAATTTTCTTTCACAATTTATATATCCCTCCCATTATATTATAAACAATAATTTTGTTAAATTTTAAATGATTAATTTTAAAACATAAAGATTTTTAATTTATTGGTTATTACGAAGGTTGTCACTCCAAAGCAAGAAAGAACCACAAAGAAACCAGAGAAAGAAGGTGAAGATAACACCTACAAAAGCAACGAAAACAAATACCCTAGGGCAAGAAAGAATAGAAAAATTGGAGCAATAAGAAAATATTAGAAGAGAAAAAACAAAAAGTATTATTGCTTTCACACTTACAAACTGAAATATCATCTAATGTTAGCACAAATATATCGTTTGATCAACTATTGCCTGATACACGAGCAAGCTAGGATTGTCTAATATTGTCGACCATCATCTTATGCACGAACATGCTACTTTATCAGCCCCCTCAAGTTGAGAATATATATTCTCCATTCCCAACTTGCAATGTAGACTCCGAAAATTAACATGAGTTAAGGGTTTGGTGAAGATATCAGCAACTTGCATGGAAGATGAAATGGGAAGCAATTTTAGGAGACCAACATTGAGTTTTTCTCGAAGAATATGACAATCAATTTCGATGTGCTTCGTCCTTTCATGAAAAACTTGGTTAGAAGCAATCTGGATGTCAGAGTTGTTGTCATGGTATAGAATAACAGGTTGAGTGTAAAGAACACATAGATCTTGGGGGAGATAAGTTATCCATTGAATCTCCTAGGTGGTGGCGGAAAAAGCTCGATATTCAACCTCTAAAGAGTCTCTAAAGATAATTTGTTATTTCTTTGATTTCCAAAATATGGGAGAATCTCCCAGATAAACAAAGAATCATGTCACTGACTTATGAGTTTTTGAACAAGATGTCCAATTTGAGTCATTATAAGCTTTAAGCTGGATAAAATTGTTGTGGGAGAAGAATATACCAGATCCAGTGGAATTCTTTAAGTACCGAAGAATTTGAAAAGCAGCACGTTGATTATGTGAAATAGGGGCACAAACAAACTAAATAAGATTGTTGATTGAGAAAACAATATCAAGTCTGGTATTAGTTAAATATAGAAGACATCCAATGAGTTTGTGATAGGATGAATATTCATCTTCTTCACTTAGTTGAGTGCCAGTAGTAGCAGAAAGACAAACAGGGTGAACAATTGGAGTGGGCACATGACCACAAGCGAGCATGCTTGCGTTGACAAAGATGAATACCATAATTATTGCGAGCAACTTCTAGACCTAAGAAGTAGGTTAGATAACCTAAGCTCTTTATCTTGAAGTGTTTATCCAAAAAAGTGGCGATTCGATTGATTTCCTCAAAGTCATTTTCAGTGAGGACAATATCCTCTACATAAAGAAACAAGGCAGTAATAGAATTATTAGTATGTTTTAAAAAGAATGAGTGATCAGCAGTAGACAAAATATAGTTTTGAGAAGATAAAAAGTTGGATAATTTGAGATGCCATTGTCATCCAACTTGTCTCCAATCGTAAAAGACCTTTGAAATTTGAAAACATTGTGTTTGTTTGTCCAAGGAAATCCGAGTGGAAGTGTCATGTAGACTCCTTCATTGAGATCTTCATGCATGAAAACATTGTTAACATCTAATTACTTAAGTAACTAATTGTTGGCAGTTATAAAGGCTAAAAGGAGACGTAGGGTTGTAATTTTTGCCACATAAGAAAGGTACACTTAGCAACAAATCTCGCCTTGTATCTTTTGATTGAGTCATCAATATGTGTTTGATCTGCAGCCAATAGTTGTCTTTCTAGGTGGTAGAGAAGTAATGGTCCAAGTTTTATTTTGTTGAAGTGTCTCTAGTTTATCTGTCACTGCTTGTACCCAACATGATTGTTTAGAAACTTCCTCATAATTTTTGGGTTCAACATGTGCAGAGATAGAAAATATAGCATTTTTAAAGTCAACAGATAAAGCATGATAAGAAACAAAAGATTGTATAGGATATTTAGTACTTACATTATTACTCTATAGACTTGAAGTTTGGTAGTCTTGTAGATAAGCTAGTAGGCATGTAATACATGTAAATCGCCATAAGGGAGTGATATTGTTTTCATCAAGGAGCAAACATATGTAATATTATAAGTATCAACACTGCATTGCTCAGTTTTGGAGCCTAGAATATCATAATTTCTTTCATAATTTTGCAGATTGGATAGATAAGTTGTTGATACTCTCCTAAATATTAGTATTTAATTTATATGAAAAGTTATTTTCATTAAAATTATATGTCTTGAGATCTCAATTTGGTAACTTTTAAAATTAAGAAAAATGTATCCTTTTGTGTGAGATTGAAAACCAAGAAAAACTAGAAATAGCTCAACTATCAAGCTTCTTTCTATTGGCATTAAAAGTGGTGAAACAACCAAAAACATGTAAAATAAAAATGTCAACTTCCATAAAGCTTGTCATAGAGAGATACGTTCTTTAAAAATGGTGTGGGATGCAATTAATGAGAAAAGTAACATGTTGAATAGTAAAATTCCAAAATAAATAAGGTAAATTAGCTTGAAAAAGTAAAACACATTTCACACTTAAAAAAATGTTGATATTTTCTTTCAATTGTGTCATTTTGTTTATAAGTTTCAACACAAGTATTTTTGGTATATTATGCATTTTGATGAGAAAAAATTATTTGTAACAAACTCTAAACCATTATCAATTCATATGGTTTGAACATTAGTATTGAAAAAAAAAATCAAAAAATCAACAAAACTAGTAATGTTATTTATAACTTCATATTTTGTAATCATAGAAAAATTTTAAGTATAACGCGAGTAATTATCAGCAATAGTTAAAAAATATCTATAATCATACATGAAAATCATAGGACAAGGGCTCAAAATATTCATGTGTAATAATTCAAAAATGAAGTTTTCTCTATTTAACTTTATGACAAGTATTAAATATAAGATTTTTCAATAGGAATATAAGATTTTTCAATAGGAATATAAGAATATTGAGATCTCAAAAAATCTAGATTTCCTAGTCTATAATGCCACAAGCTAGTGTTTTTAATACATTAATTTGAGCAAGAGATTATCGATTAGTAAAAGAATTAAAACATACAATCTAACATTTACATCAATTAAACCAATCTTCTTGTTGGTTTTGATATCATATAACATAGTTAATGGAAGAGAAAATTTATTTTACAGTTAAGAACATAGGTGAAGACATTTCCATTTGTAAATCTCAAATTCGAAAAAGATTCTGTTGGGAATATCTCATTTTTAGGTCATTCATGTCAGACGCCATACATTTTCATATTATGTTTTGTCTTATAGGTAGGGAGACAAAGTGAACCAACCACGAAACCACCATGTTGTTACAGCAGATCCAAGCAAAGAATTAGAGTGACTTTTCTAATCTAGGTGTGTTACCAAGAACAAGTTCCACCTTGTTTTTAGCGCTCAGGATTGTGATGATCAATCTATTTCATGAGTGATAATTCATCACATCAAGAATAAGTGAAACAAGAGAAGCAACAGGATTCTCGTTAAGATGGAGATAAAGAAAAGTTTGTGTCAAATGTTTTTCAACCATATCTATAAGAGAAAACGTATATGATATAAAAAAAAATCAAGAAAAGGAGAAAGTGCAACGAAGTTCTTCAGAAGAAAAGATCTGATACCAGAATATAAAGATTGTCGCTCCAAAGCAAGAAAAAACTATAAAGAAACCAAAAAAAAGAAGGTGAAGATAACACTTGCCAAAGCAACAAAAACAAAGCCCATAATACAAGAAAGAACATAAAAATTGGAACAAGAAGAAAGATTAGAAGAGAGAAGGGAAAACAAAAGGTATTATTACTCACACCTAATGTTATCACAAACATATCGTATAACGAACAAGCTATAATCGTCTAATTTTGTTGACATGATGCACGAACATGTTACCTTATCATTAGTAGTATAGTATAAAAAATTTATACTTAATTTATCAAATCTAGTTTTATGTTCACTGAGTTTTACTTATATATGTTGTGTGATTGCAGCAAGCTTACATATGTCTCGGAAAATAGAGCTGAAGGAAGAATCGAAAGGGGGGTTTTATTTCCTATAACTCATATTTTCTTCCTACACCTCCCAAATTTCTCAAGAGAAAGGTATTTTTAACTTTTAATATGAATGCACGAAGAACCCGAAAGAAATGCTTGCATAAGATGGAGTAAAAAAAGATTGTATTTAAGTTTTCCTATTTCGTATGACTTCACTAACTTTCTAAACTTATTTATCAATTAGTTCTTATTATTTATTTCTTAATTTTAGTTAAATTTACTAAAAAATTATTATTTACCATGTTTGTTAATTCAATGTTAAGAACAGTGTGTTCTAAACTTGATAACTATGATTAATTTTTTAAAATATCAAATTTTCTTCTACAAATTCAATTTTCATAAATTTTGAAAAAGAGGTAACATGTAGATATACCATTTACCGAAAAACATGTTAGTAACTTAAATGGTACCACATAATATTGTCTTAATAGATATCGCACCGTGACAACATTTTAAAAAATATTTCCAAAATTCGGGGTTGATAAACAAATTAATTACTGAATTAAATCGCGATTGCGAGTATTCATAAGCTAGATTTATTTATGTATTCTTCATTTTGTTTAAGAAAAGAATTGCAAGTTAAAAAGGAACTGGGAACCGGATAATGTAGTTTTTTTTTATCTATATTTCATGTTTGAGAGTTGTGTCTAACGAAGGAACAATTTCTTTGTGGAGCAAAAGCATGAATTATGTATTCCAGAGTATGTACATACTCAATCTTATTGGTAAATTCTAGAGCTATAAAAGGCTGTTTGGCCATAGAAACTACATAAAAAATAAGATATGATCAGATTGCAAAAGCTAGACACAGTATAAAGGCGCGTCAGAAAGCTCCCAAACTAGGCATGGCAGAATTACACAAGGGAAAAAAACATTCTACCACTTTTGCTTGGAGAGCATCATAATAAACTCATCACCAACACCAAAATGCCTCATTGTGATGCAATAGAGACCACAACAGATCAACAGAGCAAACTTCTTCTGATCAAAAACAGAAGCGAACCATGAGTCATCATTCTTTCAAAATTCTAAAAATTAATTAAATCTGCAACAAATACAACCGCAACTAGATGTCCCTCTTTCATTTTTATTTTTTTTAGAGGAAAGGGTGAAAAATATTAACTCTCCGATAGGATCACAATGATATTTGAACAAAAGCATGTGGAGTTCGGAGATTTATTAGAGAATCAGTTGGACCAACTGAGCACAATAATATTTTCCCTGATCAAATGAAAGACACACGTACATAAATATATATACATATATATATACAAGGAAATAGATGTCTGACCTCCGAACGACAGGTTGGAGACACCAATGGTGTGATCGCTGTGCAAAAATATCTCACCAAAATACTGATCAACCAAAACCAAACCCTTCACTAGCCTCATGGATTGCAAGTAACAAACGTTCTTGAAGCTGTTCCTTAGAGGTATACTCAGGAAGGTCAAGTTGATTGAAGCTGAAGTTGAAAGTGATAAGCAATTAGGATGGCTGAAACTCATCATGCAGACATTGTATTTGTACTAAACGCATGGATGAGGACAGACTATATATATATAATAATATCTACTTACCAAGTATGAGCTGATGGCAGACGATCAGGTGCTCCATATGCCTTGTGAATCTGAAACCTTTGCGGACCAGAGATGCCCTGCAAGGCCTTAAAGCCCTCCAACGGAACCTGAAAAACAGGTTACAACAAAGGCTACATATGTTACTAAGTGTATTTTAAAGGAAATTAAATACCCCTAACAAAGTTAAGTACTTTTACCCTAAGATGACAAACAATATGAGAAGCACCCCAACAAGATTAACCTCACCACCCCACTACCCCCAAAAAACCCTTGAGAATAATACATCACAACCGTTTACAGCATACTACATGGTAAAATTCATGTATTTGTGTTGCATACTTGAACATATATCAGTAACGAACAACAGTCACAACACATCTGGCAGAAGGCTAATATTCTCCAATACTTCAAGAACTATATCATAAATGAGGTCATGTAAATCTCTGACAAGGGAACTGCATTTATATCATTCATTGAGCCATATTTATATTGTAGGGAGGAACAAATATAAATGAAGCTGTGAGATCTGCTAGACTTAACCAGATAAGAATGGAACGAATATGAAACTACAAGTAACTTTTGTTATACTCAAATTAGGAAAAGTTTAAAAGAACTGTTGAACTTATAAAATTCATCACAGATAACAAAATGACAACTTATAAATGCATAGAACTATTCAGTAACAACTAATCTTCGACCATACATTTTTTATTCTCACGAAAACAGTTTTCTTGATATGCCCTATATGTTTAGGGTAGCATGTGATTGAAATATTTATTTATAAGATGACAATTTTATGTTTCCATCAGATCACCTTTGATGTTCCAGTCACAAATTGCAGTAATCTTGCCATGTCTTCTTTGTTGAAAGTTTTGACCACTTCCCAGAACCATTGAACAACATTTGATGCCACTGTATAGCCAGTATACTCAGTGTTGGCCTTCAAGTCATCCACTGTAGGGAGAATAACACCATTCAGGTGCTTCATTGGTGATTAAAAATATAATACATAATTTAACAAATGATAATACCAACTCACAATCAATTTCTGGAAGACCACTTATGAGAAGCTCAAGCTCTTTGTCATTAAATATGGATATGAGTTCTCGTGGAACCAATTCATTAAAACCTTCTAGGAAGGAATTGATTTGAGGACGGATGGCATTTGTCAAAAGATGTTCAGCAACAAGGTCAACATACTCGTGCTTTGTTTCTTCTGTGACCCTTATGTTCCTTCCTCCAGGTTTAAGCTCATAATCAGTGACCTATTTCAGAATTTCGGGAGACACCAAAAGCAAAATGGTAAGGAGAATTTTTCTAGAGTTAATATATTGAAATTAAAAATAAAGTCAGATTAAAGGTTAAAGATTTATGGATATCTATTTCTACTTTTAACCTAGTACACAGGCAAGACATGATAAGCCAAAATAAAATGCTCATTTACCTCATTCTTCTCATAAAGAATATGCTTTTCCTCGTCAGCATCCATGCTAAATGTCAGATCAGGAACATCACTCACATCATTCTGTTATGTAGATACAAAAATAAAATTAAATAAAATGCATACAGAAAACAAGTATATCATGAATACAAATGGACTGATATAGGCATATTCAACAAAGCTTGTTAGAGAAATCGATATGGTGGCTTATAATACCCAGTCACTTAAGTTTGTATTTTATCCAACTATATAATTAGCCTCGAACATAGGTAAATTAACAATTTCTGAAATCACAATTTTATACATGACTTCCCAAAACACACGCACCTCCCCCATGTCGCTTACCTCTATGATGAGACTGACACTTCTCTCCCTCACCACCCACAATCATGACACTCCTATATGGCCTGACCCTTAAGTGTGTGCATGTTGCCTATGAAAAATAGCCAATAAAGTGTTAAAGATTGTAAATTGAAACTCACCTCCAACATCCATTTCAAATTCTTATAGTAATCAGGATCAACCGCTTCAATATCATGGTATGTAACCTTAACACCCAGTATATGCTTGTAGAAAGATCGGGTAAAGTAAACATCCAGCAGTTGCCCATCAAACAAAGCCTTCCCCACCTGCATGTAAAATCAGACAACTGTCAAAGATTCAAAACCACTCAACAGTTAACCAAAGTTTAATATTGGTGTCATAGACAGCTTTAACTATATATCACCCAGCAAAATAAAAGAAATCAGGGGGAGGGGGGGTTTATATTATCATGATACCACAGACAAAAAGTCTTTGAAAACATACCACTCGGCCCACAAACTTGAAGTATGAGAGATGTTCAGTCTGATAGACTGAGTTAGGGTTTGGTTGGAAAGTTGCATTGTTACCCACTGTTGTGAAAAGTAAAGCACCTTTGTCAAATATGACCCTTGATAGCAGCTGATACCATTCTCTGGTGAGACCACCTGCATCAATACCCTCTTCACCTTGAAATTGAACATTTAACCGCCCCTTTAGATCCTGAGTAGGACGCATCCTTAACTGATTATAAGAGTCCTCCAAAATATAAGCCCTCCTTACACTTATACGCAATGGCCCAGACAAGTGTTGGTCATGTTGTTGTCTTATTCTTGAGCGGAAATAGGCTCTCTTGTTATCAAAGTCAATCAACCTTGGCGCCTTGAGCATCATGGAAAGTGATTTCTCCAACAAACCTGGGTTCTGCCTAATGAAAGCATTTGAAAGTCGGCGATGCTTTTCAGCAAATCTTGTGAAAGTGATAGCCCCATCAAGTTTTCGCAGTGAGTCTCCACCACCTTTTACACTCGTTGAAGCTGAACAACCAGCAGACTCCTTGACTTCTCTAGCAGTCGCATTCCCATGGTCTTGCTGCATGAAGGATTCATTTGCTTGTAGCTTTTCACACAAAACAAAGAAAGCCTCAATAAAAGGCAATAATCTCTGTGTTCCTGGAGGAAGAGGTGGTGATGTAGAAGAACCTTGCAGATTTTCAGCAACATTTATGTTTGACATGTTAGGAGAGAAAGAGCTCTGTCCAAGCTGCATCTCAGCAGCACTTATACAATTACTCAGTTCTTGCCACAATGGCTCAAGCGCAGTATTTAAATTCCAAATAGTTGCTTGATCATCATGCTGATCCACACCATTATCCATATCCATCTCACCCACAGTATTAAGTGAAGTGAGTGAACTAAGAGCTTGCAGCACACGTAGAATGGCTGCACCAGCCATAGAACCAGCACTTAAACCAAGCATATTTGTTTTTTGTAGTGTGACAAGCTCACTTATGGCTGAACCAGTCAAAGCATGAGCTGATTCGGAAAGCTCTACAGTAAAAAACTTCCTATGGGATGGAACAATGAAAGCCAATTTCTTCAGCACTTCACCAGCAAGCATATACATTTTATCCGAGAGCCTAAAATAATGTCAAATTGGTCACTATTGTTCATCACAACTTTAGAAAAATATGGAGATGGAAATGAGAATTAACAGGCGAGACAGTATAACAATTTTTTAAAATGACATCTATTCTAAATGCCGTACTTAAAAAAAAGGAAAGTATAAATATGAAAAGGTTAAGAGTAGCACCCTTCACGACCAAGAAGACTGCACAAATTCCGCAAATCAGATTGTGGCAACTGCAAGAAGATAATGTACATATCTACATTCTTCTTCCCTTCAGAATGGCATACACGCATATCTGCACGCTTATCTTGTTGATTAGAGTCCGACTCCACCAAAGGAGCATCCTTCTCAGTATTACTTGGGGCTTCACTGGCTGACAAATTTTGGGTATCTGCCATTTCTTTTTCAGACTGTGATTGACTTTCTAATTTTGAAGCTGCTGTATCAACTATAACTTGAATCAGACCCATTACCTGCTCAAGATGAGCATTGCTGCGTAAAAACAGGGGTCGACTCAAGAGCTTCAGAAAGAGGACTAGAGGAACAACCCCTGTCTCAGCTTTAGAGGGATTTAGTGTAGGTCCCTCTTCAGTAACCTTCTCTTTCCCTTTCTCATTTGTATGCACATTAACTGGACGTGAAGAATCAGAAATAATAGATTGATCAAAATGAAACAACAATTTTGCAACAGCAGAATGATTTGTGGCCAAATAAGTCAGAATTTCAAGAATTCGGCGGAACACAAGGGGAGGAAGACCTAGAATGAAAACATGATGGGAGTGATCAGCGATTCAGTGAACAATAAACTATAATATTGAAATAAGCACCTAAAAAGATTCTATCCCAGACAAAGTACAAATGTTACCATCCAACAATTGAGATTGACCATAAACTGTGTTTGAGTGACAACCAAAAAGCCTCTGGGAATTTAGTGTTGCTGATCTACTTATAGAGCCTTCAGCTTCAGGTTCAATCATGTCAAGCAAAAGATAAATAAGTGTTGCCATTGTAACACTATGCGCACATAAGTTTAACAAGAGCCTTTGCAGAAGGCCCTTTCCAAGGGGCTGAAAAGAAGACGGAAAAATATTAGCGAATTATTGAAATCATAGAGACAAACATCCAAACTACAGCATATATCCCTCACCACACACACTGAATCTTATAATAAACATCTACAGAATAAACAGTAGGCACAGAATTAGGAACAAAAGGAATGCATTTTCACATTCAAAATGATGAGGTAATTAAGACTACCACCAGGAAGAGATTCAAGTTACCTGTGATAATCGTAGAAGCCGGATCAAAGCTTTTAGTGCAGTTGCATCAAGTAGTGGCTCACCCTCAATCTCCTTCACCTTCAAGCTATCTGTAAGAGCAGATCTCCTCCCTATTGTAACTCCAACACCCCGATCCATCACAGGCCGCCTGTCAAATCCAAGACCATTCCTTCGATTGTTAAGCCTGTGGCTGCTCCCAAAAAGGCTGCGAGCTTGATAATGACTCATTGCTCGATCCCTCAAAATTTGAGCTTCTGCAAGCAATGGAGATGGCAGTGCTGACAAAACAGCTTCCGAAGAAGTCAAAAGAACCTACAACAGATAAAATACAAAGGATAGTAATCATCATGTCATATTTCACAAAATGGAATTTCCTCAATAAATACATTGCAAATTAAGATTTAAACCTCTTCACGCAAATCAGCAGGAAATGTGGCAATTATAGAGGCATTATCCATGTCCACTGGCTGTCCTTCGGCCTGCTGGGCTACCCTTTGAGCTCTTTGTTGGGCCAACACCTCCGCTTGGATATCTGGAGGAAGAGCAGCCAAAAACTCGGGATCAATATCTTCTGCAGAAGGTGGCGCATAGGCTGGTGGTTGAACAGACTGAGCTTGTTGGGATGCTAGAACTTCTGCTCTTAGATCATCAGGCAGAGCCTCCAAAAAGGTAGGATCAATTGTATTAGCTCCAGAAGCTTCATTATTTGCACTAACTTGGTCAGCCTGAGAAGCATCTGGAGCAACCTCTGTGTTCTGAGCTGATAACAACTCATCCCTCCTGTCTTCAGAAACAGTTGGTTGCTCTGATTGATTTCCTTCAGCACCAGTACCAGCCATATCAACATCAGCACTAGCATAAATTGATGGGATATGGCAATCACCTGAATTAGGAGTTTCAAAACCAGAGCCCCCTAACTCAAGATTAGTATGCTGCCCATCAGCAGTTGATGATCCATTACATTCCATGGATTCAACTGGTACATCATGGATGCTAGTCAGTACATCAGCAGCCCTTTCACATTGTATAGCAGCAGCATTAGACGAGTTAACAAATATTTCCACATTCTCATCAGGAATAACATTTCCTTCAATTACTGTGCAATCAATACCATTTGGCATGATGTTCAATGAAACTGGTTGAACTGACATAGGCTCATTAGCTGGCAGGTCTTCACCAGTATCTCGAGCAACTGAATCAACGTTAATCTCTTCACCATTACCATTTTCTTGCTCCGGACTTTCAATCTGCTGACACGTGGAGTCAGTTCCTGCAGTTAATATTGGACCATCATGAGAAGCAAGAGCATCAGACTTATTCTCTTGTTCTCCAGAATTCTGTAACTGTCGCTCAACAGGACTGCTTGCAGGAGCTACACTGTTCAATTGAGCTAGGAATTGTTCCTCTACTGCTTGAGCAATGGATGCCGCTTGTGCACTTCCTTGTGGCTGACCATCATCAGTCCATCTACCATTACCCAACACTCTTCTTCCAGGTAGGTGCAATGAGCCCATGCCGACAGAATAGTCTGTCAAGGGAGGAGGTGCAGCACCACCCAGACGGTCGCCAAACAGACTACTTGGCACATGATCATATGGAAGAATAGGTGCATCAAACATGTAGAAATGAGCCACATCAAGATTCCCGGATGACAAGGTGTCTGAATCTCGAGATGTAGAATTACCACTAGACGACCACATTGAGACAAAATCGCCAGATGGTGGTGGTCTAACAAGAAGAGGATGCTGAAAACCATTAACTTCAGTAGCAGATCTCTCAAAGGAAGACCTACCAGTCTGACGACGACGCTCAAAACTCTGAAGACGAAATAGGTCATCTACATTAACACCTTCAAAAGGTTCAGCAGCCACATCTATAAATCCAGGTTGTCCAAGAATCTGCAAGTGATCCAAGCCATCAAGAGCTTCCCTCCACCTTACCTCTATGACTCGATTCTCATGAAAATCATCATCATCTTCATCAATCATCTCATCATTGTATTCATCTCCAAAGCCAACATCATCATGATCCTCCACATCAGTATCTGCCAAGGACATCATGCCCCCACCATCTTCAGCTATATCCTCGTCTTCATCCTCTCCATCATCATCCTCATCCTCATCACCATCATCACCCATATCATCATCTTCATCACCCATGTCATCATCAGCCCTATTTTCAACATGAAAAGTCATCTCAATTTGATCTGGGTTGTGCAAGACACCGCCCTCTCCCATCTCTTCACGCATGAAGTCCATTCCAAGTTCCATTGGTGGGTCTTGAGCCAATGTCCCACCTTCATCTACTCTCATATCCTGCTCTACTGATTGATTTGGATTATCAACACAATCATCACCTTGAGAAGTTCCTTGATCATGTGCATTATCCATTGTATCTATGATTGCTTCTTGGCTGCCCACATTCTGATCATGGGCCACTGCTTCAGTTGCAGATGGTGCTGTTATTTGATCATCAGATCTATCATTTAAACCAGTAGATCTTTTCTTTTCTGTCCCATCAGATTTAAAGATTTGCTCACTTGCATTAGCAGCTCTTGTAAGACCTTCTAAACCTTTGAGTATAAGATTCACAATTTTTGGTGCATCAGGATGATCCAAATCAACTACTTGCAAAATACTAGTTAGACACTGAATGATTCCCCCATCTATCATGCTCTTTGCAATATCAGGTGAATATCCAGAACCAGGTAAGCTACCAGATGACGAATTTTTCGACAAAATAGAATACACTAGATCAACAAAAGTGAACAGCCTCTTATCTGGCAATAAGCTGTTTCTCATGGAATTACTCTCAAAATTAGAAAAGGACATCAATTCTTTAACAAGTTCATTTGTCACTCGTTTACGCCCTTCACCAGATCGACCACACAAAACTACCAGGAACCATGAAGCCTTTTCAGACAACTTACCTCTCCAATCATCAGGTCCTGCAGATTTATCAACAGAGAGTGGTAACAGTCGATGTAATACATGATGGATAATACCACTATGTCCAGATGGTTGATTAGATCCACGGAATTGACACATTTCAGAATCACGTCTAAGTATAACACCAACTGCATGCCCATACATCAGAAGAATGTCACTCAGTAATTTGAGAACAAAAGTCACCTTCACTAGTCCTGTAGACTTTTCAGACTCAGGCTCTATTGACGCAGCCTCGTCAACCTTAGATTTACCCTTCACTTTCATGGTAGGTTCATCAATTTCCATGAATGTTGAGTCACGCTCAGATTCTTCCATACCTTTCATAGGTGGGTACTTTAGCACAATCTCAAGAAGCTGATCAATTACTTGAGTGAGATTAACAGGAACCTTCTTGTGGCTTTTCAAACATTTCCCCTGTCCATCATGAGACTTGCTTTCAGGTATCCGGACACATTCATTGGAAGATAACCCAGCCTCGATACTGGATGACTTTGACTTTTCTTTTTCTTTCTCCTTTGACAAAACAACAACAGTTCTTCCACCTGATGTTTCTAACTGACAAACTGCTGCTGCAGCTTTCATGAAAACGTTAGGATCCCTGGAGATAACAGGTGCCAATGATGTCAAAAAAGATCGAGGAGAGACACGCCCTGAATGGCGATTTCCGCTTAAAGTTTGTCGTATCTCCAACTCCATGGCTGTCTGTAGTGTTTGAGGATCTTCAAGGAGGTGCCGGACTATAGCTGATACAACAGAGTCATACCCAGGGAAAAAGCAAATCCTTGGAAGATTAAAAAGAGCAGCCAGACCTCCATTTTCAAGGAACTGCAAAGCTAGAGCATGTGTTTTTGTTAACCTAGCACATAATTGCAAAACTGCCTGCATGACTACCGCAGGAACATGTTGTTTTATCAAATCACAAGCAACATCCAGCAATTTATGACTCTCTTCAACAGTTGCAAATCCCGTAGATTTCCCCAGTATACTCTCAAAAGCCATTGCAGTCTCTTTCTCGTTCCCATTTGAATTTTTTTCCTTTGGTACAACTGTATCAGAAATTTGCAAGGAACCATGCTCCCCTGAAGAATCAGGCAGGGAACCAGTTTGAGTTCCTTCCACATTTTCAACTTTTGGTCTTGACTGCACCATTTGATCCAATGTAAGTAGCAAAGCACTAATGCATTTAGGAACTGGTAGTTCTTTCCCCAGCTCCTGTCTGCCTTTGAAGTTTGTCAAGATATCTATAATGGTAGATATAATGCCATTCTGAGCAGCAATTTCCCGTGTGCTTACATCCTCAAAAAGAAGAAGTGCTAAGATATGTGCTAACACACTCAATGCACAATTATCCTGGGAAAAATCCAATGGACAAAGTTTTAGCTGCTGCAGAAGATAAGATATTACCTTTGGACGATCATCACCTTTGCTCTGACTGCAAAGTGTCACAAGCAAATCTGTCAACTGAAATGACACTGAATCACTAGTCTGAAACAACTTCACAGATGCAGCAAGTATATCATCAACAGGAGGTTTCTTTACATGTCCCTCTTCAGTTAGCACATCTATAGTCTTCTCGGCAGTCTCAGCTTTAGTAGATTCAGAACTGCTTCCTAGGGATAAAGCAAGTGCCCGAGCAAGTTCATCATCCTCCTGGACAGGATCATCAGTATGACTAAACAGCCACTCCATGGCCATTTCAACACTATTTGTTTCAACTCTTCTCAATGCTTCCTCAGCCCTTGCCCTTGAAAAACCCATCTCAACAATAGTGGCAATGGTTGTCTCATCAGGTGGAGGAGGCATGAATCGTTGGTTTGTGCTTCCCACAATGTTACTACGACTTCGCTTGACATCTCCGACACCAGAATATACATGTGTAACAAGTGAAATAATAGATGCAATGAAACCAGGACTACAACTACTAAACATGGGATGATTCCAGACTGGTAGGATTACATCCAAAACCTGAGATTGTAACATACGGACAAAAACTTCAGGGTCTCTAGGAACTGGAAAGAGTCCAATTGAGAGACCAACTGCAACTGGCTGAACAAGAAGCTCTGCCTGAGATGCCGAGGTTGGGGACAAAAGATGAGAAGAATTTACAAAATACTCAAGCAAACGACAGTAGCTTTGCAATGTATCAAGTAGCCATGTATTATGGGACAGTTTACCTCCTTCCCCTTTTTTACCAACATCATTGTCAGGTGATGGAAGAGAACACGGAAGGGTCCATAGCAACTGACTAGTAGCTTCAAATGTTGTGAGGAGCTCTTTAAATGTCCCATGGACATAAAAATTATTAACCATTGCAGTATAACAACTCCGACGCCTACTGTCAAATGTGAGAGCAGCCATATCATCCACAACCTTCCCAAGATATCTACATTTTACAGAAAGTGACAGTTCAAGTCCAGAAGCATAAGTAGAATGCCCAGAGAAACTAAGGGCTTCAAGAAAATTTGTAGCTAAAACAGCTCCAAGAGTCTTTGAAGCTGAACTGAGTGACCCAGAATCAGCTCTGCGACGATTTGGCGAAGTGAATCCCTTCACAAGGGCTGTGAAGAAAGAGCGCAAAGTTGAGGCCAATTTGTTAAGAATCTCTGAAACAAGAACATCGGGGCTTTTCTTTTTCATATCTTGGGATGAAGGTGCTTCCAGGCCACTAGGAGGTGCTTCTGAATCAATGTTTAAAGCTTCCAAGTGACGACCAGTCCTGCCACCTCGTATGCGAGATATTCCATGCCGACTTCGACGATGCAAACTTTCTCCAGCACGAACTACAGAAAGGAATTCTCGTTCCCCACTCCACAGGGAATGTGAACCATTCCTACCAAAAACTGGGTTTGTGTATCTTACTGTTTGAATATTTGAATCATCATCACTCTCTCTTTCAACAGCAGTAGATGGAGGTACCTGTGAAACCTCAGGCTCTTGATCAGCATTCTTCTTTTCCTCGGCCTTAGAATCATTGCACAATGATATTTGCCAAATTATTTCCTTGTAAGTTTTCCCAAGATCTTTCAACACATCAGCATCTGAAGTGCTTAGTTCAGAGACAACAGTGCTTGTTCCCTTCAACAAAAATACAGAAAGAGTTAAGACAGCTTCAAGACTAGAAAGATATTTCAACACCTTTGTCTGCTTTGCAGATTCCACTAGAGCAAGTTGGGTCCCTCCCACCAAATCTAAAAGCTCATTAGTAGATCTTAGATGCTCCCTTAAGAACGCGCATACAGCCCGAGCAAGAGAAACATAGTGTTGTGGTGAGAAATTCTTGAAGGCAACAGATATGCTGTGCCCAACAGAAACAGAAGCTGGCATCAAAGGTAATGTAACTAACTGGAGAATAGCTTCAATTCCCTTTTTCTCAACAAATATACGACATGTATCAGCATTCTGAAGAATTGTCTCAAGTAGACGAGCAATATTGTTAACACAATCTGGTAGAAACGACTCAACATTCATTATTGACATATCCGGAGATGGCTCAGAAATATGCCCTGCATCATCAGCCTTAGAAGACTCATTATTAGGCAAGATCAAATTCTTTTCCTCACCATCCATTTCCATTGGAACCGATGTTGAAGAGCTTGGATCAGAACTCAAGGATGAGGATTCCACTGCAGAACCAATTTTTGAGATACTTTCCAAAATCTCGACTAACATTTCCACTCCAGGACCACGCAATGAAGCAGCATGGCGCATTAATTCATCCAATCCACTAGACAAAGATGCAGGTGTGTCCCCTGTCAGAGCACGCAAATATGTTTTAGAAGTAAACACTTTCACAAAACACCTCAAAGAGTTCCTATCTTTTACAGCCTGCAGGCCATTACTATTTAAGCACAAGGCATCCAAACACTGGGGGATGCAAGTAATGGCTTCTGAAGAGTTGAGAACATCATCCATTATAGCATCCAAGAAGGCAGACGGAAGACCAGCTGCATCCAAAACAGGAAAACATGTAGGATCCTTTTGTATTAAGTCACTCATGACAGTAGCTGCAAGAGAAAAAACTCCACCACCAAAATCTTTTGCTCTTCTAAAAATTATGCATAAGCAATGAGGTAGAACATTCTCTTCAGATCCATAGATACGAGCAGTATTTCCAGGGGCATAAGTTCCCAGGGATATAGCACGCAATAAAGCTTTCATTAGCAACCGACGGTGATATGAAATTAATGGTTCAGAATACAATGGTTGTTGCACATCATCCAATCTTGAAGAACTTCTAACCATATTGACACTTCTTGAACTAAACTCAGATTTTTCATCTGGCTGTTTTCCCCCATTTTCTACATGGGACACTTCAATCTTTAGGCGAGAGATGGTATCATCCAAACCTCCCAAATCTCTGAACAGAGCAGCAGCCGGATTACTGTAATCCATAAAAGCCTCTAAAATGCGCACAGACTTTTCAACCAAATGCAAATGCTGTGGATTTGTATCTTTAAGGAGGGGTAGCAGAGTAGGAATAAATCCTGCTTCACGCATGGCAGAGCATCCTGATGATGTCGAAACCAACACACTGACAAGAGACAAAAGAGCTTCTGCAAAATAAACTGACCATTTTGAGGTATCACTAATAACAGAGTCAATGGCTTTTTGCATCAGGCTAGATAAGATGCCACGGTGCCCACCAGATGTAACTGCAGTTTGTACTGACTGTTGACGGGAACGATCTTGGCAAAGAGCAGCTAATGCATGCAAACATAAAATCCGAATTCTTTCCAGAACTGCATCTTCATAACTTAGTAAGGACACTAATTCATTGATAAATCCAGGCTCAGCATTGAAGAACGAAACCAGGTCATCGGCATCAGCACATGCCTGAATTAATACTATGAAGGCATACAAACGAATGCATGTATATTGCTGTCTAGAAGCCAAAGAACCAAAAGCCCTAGCATACCGTAGTCTAGACAATAAAGAAAATCTTAAACTGGCAGGCACCTTATATTCTGTAACTAACTTGTGCAAAAGCTCGAGATCAGTTTCCACACGTTTGTCAATATCACATAAGTGTATAATTTGCAAGCCTTGGACCAAGGGTTCAGCCACTTTTATGTCCCTTTCTGACTCATTTAAAGCATAAAATTCGAAATGAAGCGTACAACCCAATTCACAAGCAATACGATCACAACCATCAGGTACGCAAGATGCAATCAGTCCAAGTCCTTCCTCCTTTCCACCCCATCCTTGGGCAAGAGCATACAATTTTGAATTCAACGAAGTATCTCTTATGGAGTACTTTCCAACTGTTTTCTTCAAAAAGGTAGCCAAGGTGTCTAAGCTAGCCTCAACCACATCTGGATCAGTAGAAGCAAGCAATGGAGAGAGATGCTGCTGCAGACACACAGAAACACATGCAGCATCAATGCTAGAGGTATGAAAGTGTAACATATTTAAAAATAAAATACATAAAACAGGTCACCAATAAAAAAGGGAACACACAAAAAGCAATAAACTTATCTTAGCTCTCCTTATTATGAAAACTAAGGTGGAAAAGCATTACTTAAGGGAAGATGACATACCTCATATGAACTGTAGAAATGCTTATTTGTGCAATTATCCAAAATTGTTCTAATGACACGAAGAATTTGAAGAATGGCTATTCTAGGGAATGGAGGGTCCAAATCAAGAAAATCATCATCAATCAGCAGATCCTTCCTTGGTTTTATGTACTTCTCAAAGTATGAATCAAAATGGTTAAAGAGATCAACCCAGTGATGAAAATCTCCCTGTACAAGAAAATAAAAATAGCAATGAATCAAGCACATCAAAACAAATGTGTGTTTGTGTCTAAGACAAGGCCATAAAGTTACCTTATCAAACTCCCAAACAAAACCCTTCAAAGGTTCTTCTATCTTCTCAAGTGGAACTGAAGTAACACGATCAATAAAACATCGAATTTTGGGAGGCTGCAACCAGTCAACAAAAAGGTAATTCATACAATATTTTAATTGATCTATCAACATGTTCATCTCACACTGAAATTAAAATAATCAACTACAAAAAATATATAACTAAGATAATAAAAGAGCACACTACATAACTAAAGTCATAACCATGTAAAAGATCAAAGAGTAGGCCAATTAATTAAACACGTAACTTTATATATTAAACACAGAAACTGATTTCCAGCTGATAAATAGAAATTGCAACAAGACACAACATACAAAATACTTTACCAATTGCGAAAAATGCAAAGTTACTAAAAGAAAACTTGTGGAAGGCAATATTCTAGTTCTTAAAGCAAACCTCTACTCAAAATATTAGACAGAATTCACTAGTATTGCATTGACAATATGAATTTAGTCGATTTAGGCAAAATGAACTAAAATAAAACACATAAATAACAACTAATAACCCATTAGTATGGGTAGCTGAATCAATTGAACAAAGGCATTGGCATCTATCAAGTTGAGAAAATATAATCAGAAGTTTTAAAAGTAATAACATCACATCTTGCATCTTCAAAATTGCCATCTCCAATCCAATTTAAGCAAATTAGGATTTCCATGTCCATAGAAGTATGGAGAACAATACATCTATATATAATCTTGTTTCCAGCTTAACAGGGTTACTTTCCTTCCGAAGACATTTTGGTTTAATATTCAGAGAAAAAAATGTGTATAACACATTATACGGGTTTTTGTTAAGAAAAAATAAAGTATCATTCTATTAAAAGGTGTACATGTTGTGTTATGTATAAAAGTTGCAATAAGGAAATCTAAAAGTGTGACGCTTTAGAATTGTGAAACAGGGACTTGATATATATGGAAGAAGCAAAAGATAAGAAAATACACATCCCATATTAGGACATTAGAATCAGGAATTAATCAAACTGCAACCAAGTCAAAATCAGAAACTAAAACATTTATTAATCTTTGCAAATCGTAGTGCATGTTACAAATGCAACATTCTAACACTGATTGGCCCTTTGTTGGTTCATCAATTGTTACAACCATAACCTTAGCTTACGTTAAAGCCATCAGCTGACACAGCATAGTACATATTAAAAAACAACTAAAGATGAAAGGTTGCATTTTAACGAGGATAGCTAATATGCAAATGACAACAAACATATTTCATGCTATACTATTCCCTAATTTTCAAGTCATTGTCCCTTTAATTTCAATGCAAAATACAACAATAGCAAATTTTTAATGAATCCATGCAAAATACGAAACATGCAATTCAGACAAAAGAAAGCGTCACCATATTTGCATTGTAACAGTATCAATCACTCTTTTCCTGCATTTAAGAATTTCAAGAATAAAAATCATAGTATCTCTTCTATGAGAAGAAAAAATCTTCCGCAAAACTTGATCAACTAAAGCTAGATCATACATAACGTTAAAGCAAAAGTCATTAAGGTTCCAATAACTACTCAACAATACGACAGACAACGGAACTTAAAAAGGGTAAAATTCATCTAAAAAAATCCCAGCTTGCCAACACCAACAGTAAGCATCAAAAGTCCCTCGTCAATAAACCGAACAAAATCGCATATAACAATTTGCACACGAATCAGTGAAAACTCATCAAAAACTGAAAAGGGGAAAATGGAAATAATATAAAAAAAAGTTGCAACCCAGAAATTAAAAAGGACAACCCAGAAAAATAAATTAATTAATTAAAAAAACACCATAAACCCCAACAACAAAAAGACTGAATTAAGGAGAAGAAACGAATAATCGTAAAATTGATGATTAAACAGAAGAATCGGCGTATAAATGAAGAATCAGAAAAGAAAGGAAAATAAAAAGGAAACCAAAAACTAACCACTTCAAGTGCCCTTTTCCTCTTCAACTTCATCTTGGAACTAAGAGCATCGAAGGGAAGAAAATAAAATAAGATTTTGCGAGTTGATCAATCCCCGACCAACAATCGAGAATTGATCCCAATTCTGGAAAGGAATGAGAAAATTGAAGTGAAAGTGAGGAGAGAGAGAGAGAAGGAGAAGATTAGAGGAAGCGAGAAACCCAACTGAGAGAAGAAGCTGCACACAATAACGTGGTTTTCAATTCCAATACCCTTCTATATATTCACAACAAAAAAAACTATCATAAATTTAATTAAATATAATAAATAGCACCACCTTATTATTATAAATCAAAAATTAACAATTATTATATTACTACATATTATTATTATTAGATGAACACTAAAAAGGCAAAAAAGGGCACACATTTGCTGATTAAATAATTTTGTTAAAAATATGTTCCATCACTAATTTTTTTTTTCTTTTTTGGTGGATTCCTTTCTCCTTTCTTCTTTAATATCTTGAACACTCTGGATATTAAAAAATTGTACTTTTTTTAATCTTCCAGAAATGGAATATATCCTTGAAGAAAAAACAGAACTGCATAAGGTTTTTTTTTTCTTATGTAAAAGCAATATTATAAATTTCAATTATCAAAGTGTTGGTTATCCTTTTATTTGGCTATTTTATTTTTTAATTTTTCCTATCAAATCGTGAATTTGATTTTTAAGATTCCAAGTTTTCAGCTATGTTGCAAACCAGAACAAAAATCAGCAATATTATTTGGCATTTGCAGAGCTTTTCATGGTGAAACACTGACTTTTCGGTTTTTATAAATACTTTTCATTGTGAAATCTTTTTCTGAATAAATATTGTAAGCAATTTGATGGGTCATGTTAATAGAATCAAAAAATATCAAAAAACTATGAACTTGTGAAATTCAAAATATAAAAAACACGGTTTATTATAAACCTTTACTGTATTATTTTATTAAGTGAAATATTAAATAGTGAAGTCTTTTAAATTTGTTAACAAAAATTATAAAGATTACTTCTTTCATTTGAGATGCATAAATTTTCTGTGTATTCGTAGGGTTAAATATATGTTTTGTGATATTAGTGTTTTTTTTTTTTTCTAAAAAATATTTTTTCTTACATTTAAAAATATTGATTTTAGGCATAGTATTAATTTCTCTTACAAAATGTTGATAGTGATAACATCATATTGATGTGATATTATCAAGTGACATATTTTCTTAAACTAAAAACAAAATAACCAACTTAAAAAAGGCTTTAAAAATATTACAAAATGATATATTCAAATAATAATATATTTTCTATCTTCACATTTACATTAGTCTTTTCTTTTTTTTCTTTTCTTTTTCTTTCAAAACTTCATTCATTCTGATTAGTACTAATTGTGGTAAAAAATTTCAATATTATAATCGTTTGAAAACTGTTATAAAGTTCATGAACAATCCAAATATATATATAACAAACTTAGGAAGAAAATGAAGACAAAAAATAATATATTTGATTTGTAAGGTCGAATAATGAAGTAAGACACGAACTAATGGTAGAAAGAGAATGGTAACATTGGTTAGTTCTAACCTGTGTTATGTCAACTAAAAAAATAACATTATATGATAGTATTCCAAAATTTGCAATTTTAGAACAAAAATAAATAAATAAATATATATATATATAACAAACTTAGGAAGAATAAGAAAATGAAGACAAAAAATAACATATTTGATTTGTAAGGTCGAATAATGAAGTAAGACACAAAGTAATGGTAGAAAGAAAATGGTAACATTGGTTAGTTCTAACATGTGTTAAGTCAACTAAAAAAACAACAAAATAACATTTTATGATAGTATTTCAAAATTTGCAATTTTAGAACAAAACTTTATGTAGTGACGTACGTATTACTTGTATTGCTCTTCCATTAGAATTTAAATTTTGCATCAATAATAACCATTGATGTTTAATGGAATCAATTTCTGAATTATGTCCTTCAAATAAGACATTTCTAATATGACATAGAAAGTAGCTAGTTTTGTTCAATTCTAAAACAAATAAAAATCTTAATAAATACGGATATTTTCAATTGAATTTATGTTATTTAATTTTATATTAAGTGAGCGACGGGGTTGTTTTTTGTCTTGTCATCTTATTTAGTTGTCTCTACATGTTATTATATGTTAATATTAAATAACATAGTTTTTTTGTTGACATAATATCTGATTTTATTATTGGATGAGGGTAAATATAAACAAAAACCTAAATACAGTTTCACGAGACTATGAAAAAGTATGGGCTTAAAAAGCAAAACAAACGTGGAGGAGTTGGAGTTGCGCGTGGTAGTGAAGGATATCCAATAAGAGGCTTATTTGTGAGACATCCAATCGGCAAGTTGATTGTAAATTTCGATCATCCACGACCTTCACGCACAACTTTAATCTCACCTTTGTTTCGCAATCTTCCAACACTGTATTTAGGTTTTCGTTTTGTTTTCCCCTTCATTCTCGTTTATCCTTATCCAACATGTTTTTATAGACTAATTGTATCTCTTAAAGGTTTATTTTATTCTCATTTTTTTTTAACATAGATTTTCATTTTTTTATAAAATTAGAGTTGTAATAAATCTACTATAAAAACGTGTATTTTTCAACAACAAAAAATTGCATATACTCTCTAAATCATTAGTTATGATTTTTGTAGAAATATTTTTCAAAGAAGTGGAACTTTGATGAAGATATTTGGATCATGAAGACCAGAAAGAGTTGAGCTTGTGTTGAATCTCCTGATAGAAGCATTAGACGGTGTAAGAGTTAAAGACATCATAATGTTCAATTAAATTTTCGACAGACCCAAATTTTGTTTTAACTAAGACTCATCCATTTATAATAATTGAGATCTATATGAATAGGGAATAGACAAATAGAAACATACCTTTTGAGTAGTTTTAGTAGTTAGATAACTCATCTTTACATTTCAGTTTTTATAGTTTTCGTTTGTACTTTGTTTTCAATTTTCACTTTCGTCTATTAAAGTTCTTCCTTTTCTCTCATTATTTCTCTTTTAGTCTCTACGTTTTATGTTCCTTTATAATTTCCCTTCTACAAATTACATTAGAAAATTGATTGAATTCTTAAAATGGTTAACAACGAATATGAAACTATGTTAGAAGATGTTTTGTCTGAGTTATTTTATTCTTTGAAATCATTTTGGAATTATATTTTCGATTGAAAATCATTTTCTTTAAACATACAAACTAAATGTCCATAGATGAGCTTATTAAAATATTGAAGGTGCATGGTTGCAATAAGATGGAACACTCAAGAAAGAAAAATCAGTGGCACTCAAAGCATGTAATTTCAAGTACACAACCACCAAAGCTCAGGTGGAGGAACCTAAAGAATGACCTTTAAATAAAGAAAGCTTTAAAGTTGAGGACGAAAGATTCTTCATTTCCAAAAAAAATCTACGAAGTATGAAAGAAGAAAATAGGCTTTAGAGGAAAAAGAATCCAATCCTAACAGGGGTGGGAACCTAAAGAGAAAAAACTCAAATGGTATGTTGTGAGTGCAAAAAGCTAAGGCATTTCACATGAAAATGCCTTAAGGTTAACAAAAGCCAAGAAAACTCAAGAAAGATGTTAAGAAGTTTTTTTATAGGAACCTAGGAAGATCAAGATGACTCAAAAAGTGAAGAAGAGAAAATAGAAGAAACGACCAACCTATATCTAATGGTTGGCACATCATATGACATCTCATCAAATGATGGTGAAGAAGATCTAGAATTATTTAACCTTCACTCTATTATTAAATCATACTATGAGCTTTTTCCTTTCTCTTCTCGTATCTCTCAAGGTTTAAAAAACATTAAAAAGAGAGACATTTTTTTTTGTCAAAGATAGTTGAATGTCTAAAACTTAAGTCTACTATCTTAAAAGATATTTTTCGCAAACCAATCTTGCATGTACAAATAAAAACCTAGACAATGATCTTAATAGGTTAAATGGGACATATTAAAGGGTTCACTGAGACATTGATGAAAAAGAAAAGGAAAATATATCTCTCATTTCCAAAATAAAATCTCTTGGAAAAAGATTGTTTGAAGAAAACCACCCTCAAATAATGCATGACTTATTATTTGATAAAAAGACTCTTAGGAAGTCATATCCTCCAATGAAAAAATAAATAAAATATTAAACCTATTAATAGGATATTCTTGAAAATCTTCTAACAAAAGAGGATTAGAATTTGAGGAGGAAAATAATAAATCTCATGTATTGCACAATCATATTGCATGAAATATGTCTAAGCATTTCAAAACTAGAATAGAGGATTCAAGTACATTTGAATACCTAAAAAATATATAACTCATGTTGCATGCATGATTAGTAGGAGGAAAAAAATTCATGTCATGGTAATTGGACAATGGGTGTTTGCAACATATGATGGATGAAAAGTATATTTTCATATACCTAAAGAAAAGATAAGGTAGAAGCATTAATTTCTGAGGAATCCAAAAAGGACAAATAGTAAGTAGGTATTGGGAAGATATATCTTTGGGAAGATATATAAGGATAATATATTTTATTATAATCAGTATGTAAAATCAGTAGGTAACATATGACTTTATTTACCTATTGATCCCATTACCTATGAATATTATCCTTTATAATTTTTTATGTCTCAAGTGCAAAAAATTATGTACAAACTTTATCTGCGAATTATATATTGTCGCTAAACTACTTCATTGTTATGTACAAATAAAGTCATAGATAACTCAATTTTACTTACATATAATAATATAATAATATATATACATAAAATATCTATATATGAATCCTAATTATCTATGAATTCAAATCTATAGCAAATAATAATCAATCATCAAATAAATTTTATCGTTATTATTATTATTATTTAACTTAAAGCTATAAAAAGTTATTTATAACAAATTAATAAGTTTTAAGAAATAATTGTAACAAAATAACAATTGTAGGTGTTTATTTTAAAAAAAATGAATTTAAACAAAATTAAACTTTAAGGAGTACATTTGTAAATAGGATAAAATTAAAGTTTAGGATTTCTAGTCATAAAGGAGTAAAATTTATGAGTTGTATACTCTTTTCCAAAGTTTTTTTACAAAATCTATTGAATTGGAATGTAAAAATATAAGCATGTTTACCTAAGAAAAGTAATCCAAAGCCTCGTAGACGTTGACCATTAACAATTACAAGTCAATATATTTTATAAGACTCTTCTAGGTTTAAAACATGTTTTGGTAAATCCAAAACTTAATTTAAAAAAAAAAAACACTTCTAGAAGGTACAATTTTAAAAGTGAAAATCCTACCAATCAAATTCTTAATGTGAAGTTAAACTTTGATACGATATTGATGTCAATTTTTCTATATTATCAAATAATTAAAATTAAATTAAACATGCTTTTAAAAATAGTATATTTTTTTCTTAAACATCCCAAATACTATATTTATCCACGTATCTCGTATTATTTCACTAGTAAAAATAAATAACTATATACATATAATATATCTAACATATAGTTTATAAAACAAAAACATTTTAAAAGGATGTATATAAAATATATATAATAAACATGTTACACAAATCAATAAGAATATATTTCTTTTAGGGCGAAAATCTCTTCTTGAGTGAATTTTTTTTTAAGATTTGTCTCATCGTTGAGCAGAAAAATAACTTAAAAGGAAGATAATAACCTTAACATATTTTTTTCTTAAGCTAAAAATGTTCACTTTAGCAGAAATTTCAAAATTTGAAATTTAACATATTACATAAAACTTATTAATCTAAAATCTAAAATATCCTTTATACACTTTTGAACATTAAATATATAATTGTTTCCAATCAAATATATATTAAAAAAATATAACAAATCAAATATATATATATATACTAAGAAAATATAACAATTCAACACTCAAATTGTTCATTCAAAATTTCAATATCTAGATTAAAAAACATAATAAAGCATATAAACAACCAATTCTTTTCAAACATTTCAAGGGTAATCTCAGTCCATCTTAAACATAGTTTGTAGACTAAAACTAGTAGATAATCTTCAAATTTCTCAGCTAAAATTATATTCAAAAGTGTATCGTTCGATTGTGATCGGGCTTTGATCCGGTCACTTAAAACACATTTCTTCAGCCCACTTAGCTCAGATCCAATAGACAAAGTTCAGTCCAAGTAAAGGGGATATATTAACAATTTATTATGTGGTTACTAACCCTTGAAGGAGTGTTATAAAAGGGCCTTAAGACCCCGAATAAAGGTAAACATGATTCAATGCAATATACAATACACTCATATCATATAATGTTCTGACTAACTTGATCGTCAGAGTCTTATCAACTAGTGGAGTTTTTCTCATTGTTTCAAGCATCTCAAAGTGGTAGTCTTAAAAAGTTGACCCAAAATCCACCTCCAAGATTCTTTATTGGCAAAAACAAAAATCAAGTACAATTTCCACCCATTTAAATCCAAACATACCATGATAAAGTCTCAAAATTTCAAACCCATTATCATGTTCTCAACAAACATCAAACATCTAAAAGTATAACATCTACATATCAGTATAATTTACTTCATAAATTATAATCTATTTCAAAATAACCTCCTTACCTTAATTCTCGTGCTCTTCAAAGATTTGTTCAAACTTAGAAAAAATAGAAAAGTTCCAACTCACTCTTAAGAAATCTTATCCACAAACAAAGAGAATACAATGCATCATTGTAGACCTAAACTAACCAAAATATATCTATTATGTTTAGATTTTACATGCATTCCCAAATCTATTCAAGTAAAATGCTAAAAGAAAGAAAGCCAAATATTTGAGGGAATACAAAATTTTGCTCAACGAAATTTTTTGTTCAGTCTATATGACTTTATTATTTGTCATCTATGCAAATGTGTGATTTGCTTGTAAAAAATATGAGCACTCGTTTTAAAAAAATTAGAAAGAATGTAGACAGAAAAGAAAAAAAAAAGGAGCATAGAGAGACAAAAAAAAAACTTCAAAAGGAATAAAAAAAACATGATATTACATTTTTCACTAATGCAAGACTAACTTAAGAAACAAATTTTCAGTAATTTTTGAAATTTCATTCACTTGAAGTTGTATGCCTTGTACAAGACATAAAGAGTTAATATCGGATTTAAAACATTCTAAATTGTCTATGAAAAGAGAAGTATTTTCACGTTAATTTTTTAATTTTATCTTATAATAAAAAAATATTTATTTATTTAATAAAATAAATAAATATTTTTTTAATAAATGAATAAATTATATTTTAAAAAAATAATGATTATGTAAAAAATTTAATATTATTTCTGTAAAATTATATATAAAAATTATATTATATTATTTTTTAAATTTTTAATTATTACTTATAAAAATAATAAAACAATATATTTTTTAATTTAATAAAAATATGAATATATACGCTTTTCGTGTATGTGTTTTCACCAACATAGTTAATACAAATTCTTTTATGCATTCGTTGAAAATATTTTTCAATATTGTTTTTGGCAATATAAAGCATGCGTATAACACAAGAAATGCAAAAAGTAGTAATCGAATTATTTTTGGAAAGTTATGGCATCCTTTAATGGAAGCAAAGTTGTGTTCAACTCTTTTACTAAAATCACTAAAAAAGCTTTAACTAAAAAGCCAGTTTTCTCATATGACAAGTTTTTGTAAGAAAAATAATTCCAACTATTTAAAATTTTTGAAAAGCATATCAACATAATCGCTTAATGTTTTAAGTTATTATTTATCTACTCATAAGTTTTGCATATGCTAATTTGCAGCGTGCATGTCAGGTAAACTTTAGATTCCAATCATGGTGAAGAAAGGAAGAAGAAAAAGGTATTAGGATGTGTTTGTTTGAAACAATTGTTTGGGAGATTTTGAAAAGAGAAGATAATTTTTTTATTGTTTAAAAATAAGTAATTTATTTTCATATAATAAAATTTAATTTTTTTTTTTAATAAATTAGAGCCAAAACACCAACAATGGTTAACACAAAGGATAATGAACTTTGTGTTTAATCAAGTGATTTAGGGTTGAAATTATCATCTTGTGTGTGTAATAATAAGTAAAAATTGTATATACTCTACTTTAATTCACTTCACTTAAGTGTGTATTATAAATATGAATATATTTTGAGTAATGGTAGACTTGATTAGAAAGTGAGAGTAATTGTAAGAGGGGTATAGGTAGTAAGTAGGGTTAGACTTGTTATTTGGGCCGTTTGATAATGGAACAATTCTAATGAAAGAAAAAAAAAAAGGTAATGGAGGTAAGTGAACTTATAAAAATATGGTATATGTAGAAGAAACAAACACATGTAATGGTTTTCCTTAAATCTCATAGTGTTTATTCTTCTTTTTTACAAATATTTCATTTTCGTTTCCTCAACACAAACTCTTTTTTTTTTTTCTCTTCTGACTTCCAACTTCAAAACCTTTACTATTTTTCTTACGGTAAGGGTTTTTTCTTTCTCCAATGTCCAATGTCTTAATACTCCTTTACAAAGTGTTGAATTTATATTCACATTATTTGATGAATGCAACCATTTTATATGTATGATAAAAAATAATTGAAGATCTCTCGAATACACTTTAAGAATTATTATGATTTGTGAAGATGTAAAGCGTTTTTTTTATAATGTGTAATGTAATGTATAAATGACTGTTGTAAGTTTTTTGCACATTGATTTGATCTAGTATTACATTTAGAGCTCTTCCTCAAATCATCTTAATCGATTAAATGATATTGGTTAGCTTCGTAAGTGAGAAAAATAAAGAAAAACACAAGAAATAAAAGTTAAATTATATTTTAAAAACTTTTAGTAGTTTTTCGCAAGTATCGTTTAAAGATGTGTTGACAAACTGACAAAGGTTTTCACAAACTGAGTTTGAAATGTTTCTCCTACTTTAGGTTAGTGAAACAAATATAACATGTAATATTACATTATAAGAGGGGGAATAAATTACTTAAGATATTTTTACATTAGTTTGTTTGATAGAGAAAATTACGTCTAGTCCTCAAACAACTATTTAAGTTCTATTAGCAACTAACATTGCAAGAAACACTAATATTCTTTCTTGTAGCCACTTTTGGCTAGCACGATTATTCTTTCACAACAAGTCACCCTTGGTTAGCACGAGTATTCTTTAAAAAAAAGTCACTATTAGCTTAAGACAAATAAAATGTTTAGGGTGTGATCACAAACATCACAAAGGTTGCTTACTAGAGAGAAATTGCATCTTTCAATGTTTACAAGGTTAAAAAATCTATATTGGTTCGTAAGATGAAGACAACAATATTCTTACAAAGCTATTTAATGCACAAAAAGATATTGGGAGCGTTTTGGCACCTTTGCAAATTAAACTCATATACTTTTCTTCTTGATGGATGACTTTATATAGGTGCGAAATAAAAGGAGTGCTACAAATCCTTTTTTGTTCGTTGAGCCAACTTTAGACTCACTTGAACATCTTCTTAATGTATAAGGAGCTTTGACGTAGAAGATGCATTAAATATGTTTCATGCATGCAATAAATGCACTTATCCTCTTCAAACAACATCTTGATAACTAGTTGGATTTATCATATCTTGATCAAAGAGCCTTTACTTGAAACAAAGTAAAGTGCAGATCCATACAAAGTAAATAGTCATTTCCAAAATTAACAAATCAAGCACTAAGGAGTTGGTGAGGTAAAACAACTTTAGCTCGAGTTTCAAGAGATCATTGATGAGACAAGAACGTTAAGTGGATCATCTTGGTTAGATGTAAGGAGCAAACATTCCTTGCAATACAAAATAAACATATAGATATTTATGAAGTAAGATGTTAACGTAAGACTATGTATGTATTGTACGAGCATATAAATGTTTAACACATGTAAAAGCAAGATTGCATATTTTTATATCATCTAATAGACGAAAAACTTATTTCTTTTAATATTTGTTGCTTGAACAAAACTTGTGTCTTATAGACGAAGTATGACCATGTTTTATGCTTGTTGTCTTCAACATTTAATCAAAATCATGAGTGTTGGACTTTCCCCTAACAATAAGGTTACAAGAAACATTTTAATCAATTAAAGTAACAAATTAATTGATTAAAATCACTTAAAATATTGAGTAGTCATGATTTACTAATTTTAATCGATTAAATTAATCTTTTAATCAATTAAAATCATTTAATGATAAATATTTATTTGGATCATATTATTTAATAAATTAAATTGAGTGGTTAATCAATTAAAATAACTTAATGTTTAATGTTTCATTTTTCCTTTGAATCTTCATGTTTAAATCGATTGAATAAAAAAATTAATCGATTAAAATCACTTAACTTAAAATAATTTGTAAGTGATTTTAACAAATTAAAATGAACCTTTAGTTATTAAATGTCATAATTATAAATTAATAAGCATAGTAAATATATGAATAGAAATAAATTAAATAATAGAAGTATAAAAAATAAAGAAAGTAAAACAATATATAGCTCAAAAAAATAAAAGATTACTAAAACATATTTATTATGATTGATATAAAAAAGTTTGACCTCATTCCTCCCTTATCTTTTTGTGGTCAAACTCCTAAGAAAATGATATACGTTGTAGTGTAAAATGAGAAAGAAGGAGATGAAGAAAAAATGGTAGAGAATGAGAGATGGTAAAAAAAGAATGTAGAGAGAAAATGAAGAGAAAGATATGGAAAGAGAGAGATGTAAATAGAGATAAGAAGAGTGAGAAAAAAGGTGTTGAAGAAATGAAGAGACATGGGGGATTTATATGTCTTTTTCTTCTTCTCCTTTTTAATTTTTTTAAGCCTTCTTATCTCTTTTTCTAATATTTTTATATGTTTTTAATTAATCATTTTAAAAAAAATTATTTTTGAATTTCTTAAAATGATTTTTATATATTTTTTAAAATATTGATCCATTTTCTAATGTTCAAACTCTATTTAACAAAAAAAAAAATATTACGAATCTAAGCATAATTTTTCTAACACTTAAAAATAAGGACGTTACGATTTGTTTTTAATACTTATTGAAAGCTTCATCATAAAGGCGCTAATTGACAAAGTTTATACTTGACACATGATTTGTTAAGTATTCTTAAGAGTAGTGTATGATAAAAAAATGTATGGCGCAACTTCAAGTTTGACAGACGCACTGCCAAAAATGTTTCTCAAAACTTGTTTTTCGAAAAACTCTACTTATGTGGTTAGTTGCAAGTTAATAACATATAATATGAAAAGATAAGAGTTAAGAGAGATTTACACAATCTATTTTAATATTGATTCGTCTAAACTAAGATTGTGTCTAGTTTTTTTATCAACACAATCAAGTTCCACTAAGCAGACTAATGTTGCAAGATACAACTAAGTGTTCTTTGGACCTCAACCACTATTGGCTAAACACTAGTGTTATTTGGAACTTAGCCAAACACCGAGTATTGTTTGGAACTCAACCACTCTTAACTAAACCATTAAGTATTATTTGGAAGATAACCACGCCTGACCAAACCTGAGTATTATTTGGACAAAAACTTATATTGACTAAAATCGAAAGATTTAAAAAGAAAGTGATATAAAAGATCACGAGAGTTGTCCACTAGAAAGAGGCTAAAGTCTTATGTCGGATACAAGATAAAACTCACTTTTATAGACAATTATAAAGACAAACAATGTTCATGCTCACAACTACAAGGCTAAGGACTGCTTAAGAAAATTAGAGCTTATGCATGTTGTTGCAAAAGTTTTGTCAGTTTTCCTTCTTCACAAAGATATTCTTTATATAAAGCTTGAAAAGAAAAGAGTCGTTGAAAACCCTTTCTAGCCTTTGTGAGAGTCTTCTTTTGCTACTTCTTCTTTGGGCATCAAGGCATGCTTTGAACTCATTAGATGCTCTTGACTTAGCACTAAATGTGTGTGACTTCTTTGACAACACCTTTAGACATGACAAAGCTTCATATGCTTAAGCAGTAGCTCCCTTCCACCTTTTGAGCAAAATAAAGGACTTGATACAACTAGCTAACTTTACATTAGTGATATCCTACCTTTTCTAGAAAAAAGTTGCTTGCAAGGAACATTTGTAAGCACGTTCTTCAAAAGTTCTTGATATTGAAAAAATGTTGTGAGATCATTTTGAAAAAATAAAGGAGCGTACATTCTATGCAAGCATAAAATAATCATTTATTAGTTTGGCGTGTGTCATGAAATGCTTAAGGCTTGCGTCTGCCAAACAAGTATACTCATTGTCCGAACAAAAACTTATTAAACAAAGTATACTTATTTACATTTGCTCAAGCAAAAGCTTATCAAGAAAAGAACATACGTTTGTCAGACAAAGAAAATATTAAAAAACACTTGTAATTTTCTAGTCGCTCAACTTTTGTCTCTTGGGTTAAATTGGACACTTTGCATCTAACAAGATATGACATACATAAAGTTGAGTTTTACACTTAGTTATTTAAGCACATGATCAAAATCAAACATAATATCTATTGAACTTGGATCTATGAGTTGAGAAACAACTTTTCCACTTATTAAATAATGTAAAAATTGTCAGTCTTCGCAAAATAAAATATGTTATTTTATTAAAACTCTTGCAAAGTTCACAATGGGAAGAGAGAACCTTGAAACACTCTTAAATTCTCAAAAATGTGATTTTTATACATATGGAATTGGTTATAATTCTAACTTTTAAAATAAAATAAAGCACATAAAAACTTCTTTTCATACAAAAAAAATCCAATTATCTCCATTCATCACTTATTTCTATTGTATGAGGAAAGGTCATACTTATAAAAATTGTAATATTATGAAATTCGATATGCCAAATGGTAAGTTAGAGTAGAAACTAGAATGTACTAAAGATAAACTGAACATTGTTGAACCTAAATTAATAATGGTACCCTATTATTTTGCATAATCTAATTTTGTAGGTGCACTTGAAGCTAAAAAAATTACTTTAGTATTTGAATAATGGTTGTTCAAGGCACATGATTAAAGATAGAGAAAATTTTGTTGATTTTGTTCTCAAAACAAATGGATTTGTCACATATGGTGATAATAATAAAGGAAGAACATTCGAAAGTGGTGACATTGACAATGGTTCTTCCATTTTCATACAAAATGTACTATTTGTTGAAGATTTAAAATACACTTTACTAAGCATTAGCCAACTATGTGATAAAAGTCACAAGCTATACATATGGAGTTTGATATATTTATGATGGAGACTTGACATACTTTCTAGGGCTTGAGTTAAGAAGATGAATCTAAATATTGCATGAACTTACTAAAGAAATTTGAGATTGAAAAGTGTAAGGAATATGCAACACCAATGTTCACAAAATGCTACTTGGATTGTGATGATAAAAGAGTAGATGTTAACTCCACCAAGTACAAAGGTCTAATTGGATCATTGTGTTATCTAACAACAAGTAAACCTAACATCATGTCAATGTTTGTATATGTGCTAAAGATCAGTCTAATCTAAAGAAATCTCACTATAGTGGTGTTAAAAGAATCCTAAAGTACCTAAAAGAAACAATCAATGTTGGGTTGTGGTATCCAAGTGATGCTCCTTTAACAATAGTTAAATTTTCAGGGATTTTGTAGGGTGTAAGCTTGATAAGAAGAACACAAGTGAAACATGTCACATGTTGGACAAGAGTCTAGTATCTTGGCATAACAAGAAACAAGCTTGTGTAGCTTTGCCAACAATAGAAACAACACACATTATTGCATATAGTTGTTGTGTTCAAAACTTTAGCTTAAACAATAACTACTTGACAAAAACATAAGTTTTGAACTAAATTCATCAAACGAAAGGGTCGCAAACTTATGCTTCTATTGTAAATAGATGTAAATTGACTTTGAAATGAGACAAATGTTTTTTTTTTTCAAAAATACTATAAATTAGAAAGATTAGTTTTTCTTTTTTAGAACCTTTGGAGAGAGAGTTAATTAAAGACTAAGGAAAAAAATGTGGATTCACCAAAGTTTTAGGAGAATCAATCTTCACACCTTTCATAAAAGTTTGTATTATTGTTTAATATTGTGTAACTAAATTTTTTTATTGGGATTGATTGTATCCACTCAAATTTTATCTTTATCTTTTCCTAATCTAAATATATTTCATCTTCTTTATTCTTTTTAGTGATTTTATCTTTAAGAATAAGGTTTTAGTAATGAATTATTTTATATTGCTTTTCTTAACGAAATAACTCTTTGTTAAAATATTTTAAGAAATTATAATTTATAAGATTGGTTAGTATTTAATTGTTGAAAAATCAAAATTAATGACTTTTATCAGGAGAGTATCTCAAGAATTGAATTGGTGAAGTTTAATCCCAATAACTTTTATTACATTATATTTTATTACTTAATTTAGGATTTAGGATTTGCCTAATTAAACAAAATGTTTGCCTAATTAGGATATGCATGCTTTTTAAGAGAGATAAATATTTCGTGTTTTTATGAGAACGAGATAAAATATTAAGTCATAAAAATTGATGTAATCGACTTTTACTAATATATTTCATTGGAATACCATTCAGAAAAATTTATATCCGAAAATAAGAAAACAATTCCACATTTATTTATTTATTTGTATCGTTTCCATTTTTACTAAATTTATATTTTCAAAAATAATTAAAAATAAAAACAATACACTTTAACCATTTCATTTTTCATTGATTAATATTTTCAAAATAGACATTAAATAGAGTTCCATTATTAATTAACCACATAAATGAAATAAATAAATAAACCCACTTTAATGATCTTTATTCATTGGAAAAAAAAATCTTTTAGTTGGAGAATATTCTGAGTTCTTAACAAAATATCTTAATAGATAACATGTGTTAAAACAATTTCCCTTTTACGGCATCGCCTTAATTAGATTAATCCTGAATTCGATTTTCTTAAATTAAAATTTATAATTAAACATATTTTATTAAAATTAATCGGTAAAATTTTAAATAAAATATTAAAATAAAACTATTGAATATTTTGTATCAATAACATAATAAAAAATACAGTATGCATGTACCTTCGATTTCTACAATATTATCTATGATAAATTATATAATTAATACTAAATATCTAATTATGAAACGGACGTTAATCGGAAATTAAAATGAATTAAAGTGTATTGTTGGAATAAATATTTGAATTGGAAGTTACTTAGAAGCGAAGCAAATGGGTTTTGTGTGATAGCTTTATTCCACGTCTCCACAAAACCTGATTCTTCTTTAACAACAGTCACAAATTCCATTGTTTAATCAAATACTTTAAACAAAACAAAAACAAACCTCTCTCTAAAATTGTTTAGATACTTTAGCTAAGTTTAGCAAATTTTTTAAATTAAGTTTTTCCTCCTAATGCGTGTCAAAATAAAATTATAGTTACAATTAAGGTTAAGTAGTTAATTAAGTCGTTGAAGGTGTTTTATAAAAAGAAGTTTATTAAAGGTGTGAGATAATATAGTAACACCCGATCAAATAATATTTAATTATTACCATATGTAACACTCCGGAAAATACATCTAACTATTACGATACAGGTTCTACATATTTCTATACAAGCATAAAGTTTTTCAAAACATTCCTAATACATGATTAGGACATATAGAAATACAAATATTTACAATATAAGTTTCATAATCAACACCCTAAAACTCTTCTGATCCTCAGACACATGTAAGATCATCTGCTCGTGTACATAGTAGAGTCATCGCAGTTCAAACACAACAAGAAAAGCAAGGGTAAGCTAGTGAAAATATAATTTTATAATATACACAGTTAAATCAAAAGAGAAAACCAAGTTACATGATCAATTTCTCAAATTATTCAATCTTCTTCAAATCTCAACAATAGAACAATCACATAGATCTCACATGGATCTACACATCCAGAATATTCAACAAACAACATCTTCCGGAAGACCCGTATTAAGTAAGTCCTACCAGAGACTAACACCT
>Ga0123342_1000218_pt1 | contig 80885 bp, 23 predicted proteins | sample Turbeawhitnodule_FD_89960 | JGI IMG/M metagenome (GOLD analysis project Ga0123342, IMG submission 89960) | Root nodule microbial communities of legume samples collected from Mexico - Turtle bean Mexico white nodule | ecosystem: Host-associated > Plants > Roots > Nodule | place: Mexico: Nepantla... | reverse complement strand
TGTTGAAATCCTACAAATTTAATCACATGAGAAAATGTTGAAAACCATGTTCGAGATGCTTGTTTGAGACCATAAAGGGATTTGTTGAGTCGACATACAATGTTCTCCCCCTGTCGATGATGCTCAGGTGGCAAGTCCTTGTAAATAATTTCATGCAATGTGCCATGTAAGAAGGCATTTTGCACATCTAGCAGGTGAGTAAACCAATTTCTGGCTGCTGCAATGGTGAGGAAACACCTCAAAGTTGTTAATTTTGCTGTTGGTGAAAAAGTTTCAGAATAGTCGACACCTTCAATCTGAGTGTACCCTTTGCGACAAGGCGCGCCTTATATCTGTCAACGCTACCATCTGAGTTGTACTTTATTTTATAGACCCATTTGCATCCGATGGATTTCTTTCCAACGGGTAACGGTGTCAAGGTCCACGTTTGATTTAGCTGCAAGGCTTAAAACTCACTTGTTAACAGTTATTCCTCGGTTTCCTAATTGAGAGTTTATTGTTTTTGCAACTTTAATTTATTTATTCGTGTCTTTCAAATTACTTTTTGCAGTTGCCAATTTAAATCCATTTAAGTTTAGCAATTTTAAATTGAGCATTTGTTGATTTTATTTGTTGATCTCTTAAGGTGAGTTCAATTTGTGGGGAAATATTGGTTATGCTGATTTGGAGATAACATGTAATGGATGATCTATGGACAAGACCTGAAACAAAGTGCTCACTTAGAGGGGACAACAAGTGAAAGACTAAACCCTAAACGCATTGGAGGAAAACTGACAAGTCAAAGGAGGAATTAAAAAAATCCATTGTACATTGATTGTGCACCATGGAACCTTTATGTTCAAACATTAGCTTATTTTATTTGATTGGGAAAATTATCTCAAAGGAATCTCATGAAGAACATTGTAATAGAAATTGTGCATTATTAGTGAAAGTGTGTCAAAGGGCTCAAAGTATCACTTGCACTTTCACATAGGAATCGTCTAACTTTCTTTATTTACTTTCTTCCTATTTTCTTGCTTTACTTTACTTTCTTCTTATTAATTTCTTGCTTTCCTTTTATATTCTAAGTCTCTATGATAGCTAGGGTGTTTCTCTCAAATTTTTAGTTGACTTTTCATGGTCTCTAAGACCCTTGCATACACACAACTAGGAAAAATTGTTTTTGAAATTTCTTTTGAGGAAAATTTGTTCAAACTATTTGAGGAATCTTTGGCTAGGAGAGACATTGGTTATTAAACGGTCCTAGCGACTCACAACTCTTTCGTGGGAGTGAACTCATAAATTTTTTACTCTTTGACCTTAAAGGAAACTTTTCAATTTGAAAATCTATTTGTGAAAATTTTATCACTCATTTTTTAATTAAATTTTTTTATTGTATATTCAAAAAGAGTGGTCATTCTCCTGTACTGAGTGTGCGAGGAAATAATAGGGACCCAATGGAAGAACATTATTGGAGATATGAGACAAAAAAAATATTGAGAAAAAAATTGGAAAAAAAAGATAAAAAGATCAGTGAACTGAGGGAAATGTATACTCAATTAGTGAGAGATAAGGATTAGAGCAATGATAAAATAGATGAAGAGTCTAACCATAAAAGAAATTAAAGTAATGACTCTAAGTCCCAAAGTGAGGGTGTGTATAATAGTCACCACAACGATGATTTTTATCAACCACTCCGAAGACACCATCACAAGCCCAGACATCACAATTTTCCTAAAGAACCAAAGGTAGACTTTTCCCCTTTCTATGGTTTTGAGAATGTAGAAGAATATTTAGATTGGGGGATGAAGGTAGAGAAAATCTTTGATTGTCACCAAATTGATCATGAAAGGAGAGTGTCCTTCTCTACACTTAACTTTCAAAGACCAACAATGTACTGGTAGACATCTTTAGTGAACGACCTTGTGGTTCATCATAACCCTCAGATTAGATACTAGAGTGAACTTAGGGTTGCCCTTAAGAAACACCATATGCCCTCGTGCTATGATAGGGAGTTGATGTATCAACTACAAAATCTCCATTAAAAGGATACAATTGTAGAGGAATACCGGAAAAAAAAATGGAGTTACTTATGTTGAGGGCAAGAATAAGGAAAGAGCATAGGATCACCATTGCAAGATTCCAAAGTGGCCTAAACCTTGAGTAAAGAGTTCATGTTGTAATTGTTGTAGTTCAAGTTTAGTTGACTAGTTAGCCTTAACCATTGTTCCGCATCCAAAACCTTATAAATTGCAATGGATTAAAGAGGGTGATGGAATAATGGTTAAGGAATAAATAAGTATTATGATTTCTATAGGAAACTATAAAGAAAACATTTTGTATGATATTGTGCCAATGGAATTCGGATATATCTTACTTGGTAGACCATGACAATATGACAAGCAAGTTATTCCTAATGTTCTCGCCAACAAGATCAGCTTCACTTACAAGGGGCAAAAAATAGTTCTTTGTCATCTTTCACCCTAACAAATGGGAGAGGATCAAATAAGTCTAGACAAATTGAGGAAGAAAAGAGAGAGGGAAAAAATTAAAAGAAAACAATCTCTCTTCAAAATAAAATAAAAAGAAAAGAAGGAAAAGAGTTTGCAACCATGTGTCTCCTTTAATGAAGTTATTCCAAAAAAATCTTAGAAAAACCAAAAGAAAATAAAACCTCTTCTGGTGGAACAACCTCTTTTTCTTCTCCATTGCAAAGGGACACTTGTTGCTACAAGTCAGAAATTTGAGTCTCTACTATTAGTGGTACAAAATATTTTAAAAGAATTTGGTGATCTTTTTCCTAAAGTGGTTTTGAGGGAAATTGAACTTCAAAATGATTTTGTTCTTGGAGTCAACCTACCCAATAAGCCAACTTACAGAACAATCCCCGAGAGACTAAAGAGATATATATAATTGGTCACAATCATCTTCTAGTTTTTGATTTAGTTAAATAAAAGATCTCTCATTTAAAGTGAAACCAGTTAAAAATTTTGGTTTTCAAGTAAAGTAAATTCATGGTAGAAACATCGATATAGTTAAAGTATTGTGAAATCTCATATGATGTGATTCTAGTTGAAAAATAAAAGAGAAGATAAGATAATCATATCTTAATATTTCTTGGTAAGCTAATTTTCGAGGACGAAAATTTTTGAAGGTGGGGATAATATAACAACCATAGAATAAAAGAGAGATAGACCCCTTGGTAAAAAAAGCCACAAACCCGGAACCCCCACCGCCTTCTTTCTTTTTTTCTTTTTTTTCTCTCTCCCTTTTCCTTCTCTCTTCAATTTCTCTCTCATACCTCATCTATTTCAAAATTTGATTACACTCTGCAGTAGCTGAGGAGTCAAGCTACATTTCTACCCGATCAAATTTTCAAACAGAGTAAGTTCATTTTTACTCTAAAATTCCCTTATTCTTTATTTTTCTCTATGATTTAGTCATCAATCTTAATAGGGCCAGTTGAGAAAAGTGTTTCTCTCAACTTGATTAAGCTAATACTAAAATTTGGTAATAGGTTCCTAAATTTTGGAGTAGTTCCCCTGTTTGAGGTAAGGGAAGCTAACTTAAATTTTTAATAGCATCCTAGGCTAGAAGATCTAGATGTGGAGGGGATGTGGTCCCAATATTCAATTTCTCTTGCAGGGATGTTGCGTGTTTATATATTGTGTTGTTTGTTTATATATTATTTAAACTTGTAGAAATATTAGATTTTGATGGTTTAGTATTTAAGTGTTGTTTTTTATGTTAAAAAAAACTTTTGAATGTTGTGGATCGCGTTTTAAATGATATTGTATGATGAAAATAGTACGGAATTGAATTCATACATTTGGGATAATGTATGGACTGGTGTTTGTTCGTGTATTAAGTATTGATGCCTATGTGGTAACAGAGATTTCCGAGTTTCACTGATGATCTAAGTCACCTAGACTAAGGTATCAGGTGGTGAGAAGCTGATGGAGGAGTTCATGCACACCATGACATATGAGATGCACGGCTTGGGTTGTATTGAACTTATCCTGATACTTTTTCTTGGATTCGCTGGTAATCTTTGTAGCAGGTGTTAGTCTCTGGTTAGACTTACTTAATACAGGTCTTCCAGAAGACGTTGTTTGTTGAATATCCTATATGTGTAAATCCATGTGAGATCTATGTGATTGTTTTATGTTGAGATTTGAAGAAGATTGAATAATTGAGAAATTGATCCATGTAATTTGGTTTTCTCTTTTGATTTAATTGTGTATATTATAAAATTTATTTTCACTAGCTTACCCTTGTTTTTCTTATTGTGGTGTAAGTTGCGATGATTGTACAATGTACATGAGCAGATGATCGTACAGGTGTCAGAGGTTCTTAAGGACTTTAGGATGTAGTTTTTAAACCTTCTATTGTTAATATTTGTATTTCTATAAGTCAAAATTTTGTAATAGAAATATTTTGAAAAACTTCAGGTCTTTGTAAAAATCAGTAGAACTTGTATTCTAATAATTAGATGTATTTTCTGAAGTGTTACATAAATTAATTAATATAACTAATTATTTTTAATTTTTAAATTAATTACTATTTAATAATTTTTGTACTGTTTTTTACCTTACCATTCATATATCACATGATTGTCACTTTCAGAATACTTTATAAGAATTAAGAAAAATCACTATCTAATTCAAATTTAGAAGAAAAAGATATAAGACACAATTATTGGTATCATGAATTAATGTATTATTAATAATTCTTCTCTCAAACTCTCAAACTTAAGATTTTGCAATTAGAATGGAAAGAAAAATGATAAAAAAAAATGAAAGTGTTTTTTTTTCTGCAGATTTTACACCTATGCAAAAATACTTGGAACCTAAATAATACTTTCAAATGTTATTCAAAAGTCAAGATTAATCTTGAAAATTAAGATCAGTTCTGTATTCCATTAAAATTAAGGAGATGAAACGGCACGTGGTGTGATGAAAACAACTGATCTTTCATCAAATTCCTTAAAGGCCAACATTGGAAAATGAGAAAAATAATTAATAATTAATGAGTTGCCAATGCTATCTACAAAAAAATTTCTTCTCTTTTGGGTGGTCATGAGTAGACACAGTTAACGACAATGGAAGGTAACAACAGGAGTATGTTTCCTTGGCAGCTTTGGAAGAGGTATCTTTTGCCATTTCTCGTTCCTAAAGATTCCAAAGTGACCCTAATCATATTTTATAATTAATTGTAAAATATTTATATAACTATTTTATGTTTAAATTTAGAAAAAAATTATGAAACAACACAAATTAAGTGAAGAAAAAAAAGTATAAAACTCAACTTTTTATAATTCAATGGAACAATATCCTACTTTATTTTCTATTTGATTATTATATATTTTATTTTATCTTTGGTACAATTTCGGTTGGTTCGTTAATGGTTCGAAGTTATTATGATTATTATTTTTATTATTTTTATCCTTATGACTAACTCTATTTTTTAAATAGTATTATATAATTATAAGTTATTTTATTATTATTTTATATTATTTTTAAAATTAATGTAAAATTTTGTTTATGTTTTTTTTATTTAAGTTAAAATGTCACAACTAACCTATTAATATTAATGGTATGGATTAAATATTTAGACGATCCCATAAGTAAAACCTTCAGGTATATTTTGATGATAACAAAAACCTATAATAATAAGGATAGTTAAAACCAAAAATAAAACAAAGCATATGCAAGATCATGGATGCATCAGACGCATAAGACAATGGTTACTAAAGGACTTATCAAGTTAGCAGATGAAGTCGGTAACAAAACTTCATGGATCAAGTGTCATAACCTAGTGTTAGAGGAAGACTAGCACAATATGTTCAAAGCTAAACATCAAACGATGATGTGTTGGATGATACTTTTAGATGAACATATAAAGCATGAGCAATACACAGACCAGACAATGACCAAATAAACGTGACAATGACCAAATAAACGTGGTAGATGATGATCATGCGTTGGATAAATAAATGTTAGGGGAGTTTCCAAACTTAATCCTTTCACCTTATATGTTCTTACAATGTTTATTAAACTCGTTTTGATTAAGGTAAATCATATAACTTATATTTGCATCAAAACACAATGTTTTAATTAAGATTTAAAATGTTTCAAGTGAACTTCAACGAACATATTATGTGACTACATTGTCGAATATATTGCAAACATTCTCTGAAATGTAGTGAGCAAAATTGATATATCATATTCAGAAATATTTTGCACAAGCACAAGATCAGTTATATCCTAAAAATCGAGCACACACCTGTCGTATACTTTTGAAGATTTTTTGAAATACATATTTTGTAGAATGTATTCAAGAGAAATTTAAGTGTGAAAGATTTATTCTAAACTTGAATATATTAATATTGTTTTGATTAATATTTAAGAATGGATTGTATTGATAATTTTAAGATATTAAGAGAATATTAGTCAGTGATATATTTGCTCTCAGATATTCAAAATATTAATATCATTGGTAATCACAAGTTTCTAAATGTGATTTTAGGAACCATCAAGATGAACGTGCACAAGTTTCCACACTCGGAGTCAGATTGATAAACTGATGAGTGAGATTGGTGCAATCATACATGAAGCATCATACAACCATTGCCTACAGAGAAAACATGTTCAAATATACAAATCTAAAAAGGTAAAAGATAATTGAAGAGATATACATCTCAAAGAATATTGTGAGAAAGAGAATTAAAGACGCAAACCAGAACTTTCCATAATCAATGTCAAATACAACAAAGGTCAAGTGGAGGATGTGATACATAGTTCAAGAGTACATTAATGCAAAGACATATTTCAAGCAGTGCAAAATGTGATTCAAGGAATATCAATATCATATATCAATGTTCATGAACTCAAGTAAGAGAATCAGAAACCAGAGACGCATAGTAAAAGACAAAGTGATTATTTTCATATTCAGCATCCAAGTTAATTAGAGTGAAGTAAGATATGACTGAAGAATCGTCACATGCATTAAAGGATTAACATTCACATCAAAGATCATAAAGGAAATAATTCAAATTGTTTCAGAAGCTTAAAGACGCAGAGAATAAAATCAAAGCAAGAGTTTCCATATTCAATGTCCGATGTGATGAAATTGATGAACAATGCACGAGAATGAAGGATACCTGGAGATTACAATATTAATGAATCATCGCTCACTTTGGGACTGAGAGAATAAACAATTCAAAAAAAATTGAAGTCCAAGATGCAAAAGAATCAATCAAGAGAAAAGATTTCTTTATCCAATGTTCAACGGCTATGTGAACAAAGAGAAGAATTACAACTTCAACAGCCACAATCTGAAACACTATATAATGACCTTTAAGATAATGAAGATTGACATAAGTGTACAAGCATACAAGATTACTACAAGTGATTGAGCGTTTAAGTGTATAGTCTTTCTGAGATAATATTTCATATATGTTGATTAGAGCATTCATAGTTGGGAAGTGAGCCTTATTGTAAATTCTTCACTGTGTAAAGATTACCCTGTGAGCTTTCACTATTTGCTCTTTGTTTGAGAGTATTTTTCTCACTTGTTGAGAGGTCTTAGTCTCATAGAGAGATTAAGACTTATTGTATGGAGAGGTGTTCACTACTTGTTACCTGAAGAGGTGGAGAATACTTGTGTACATGGAGAGGTGGAGAATAGTTGAGTTGATAAAGGCTCTTAAGCGGGTTGCTTAAGAGGAATGGACGTATCCCAAGTTATGGGTGAACTAGTATAAATTTTGTGCGTACTTTTCTCTCTATCCTTTATCTTTTAAATATTGTTTTTCCTTGATATTTTTGTAGGTACTGAATTAGAGCTTGAGCTCTATTGAACCTCCCCCCTCCCCACTTTCTAGAGCCAAATGTACCTTCACTTGGTATCAGAGCTAACATCAGGGTTTAGTTCTTAACAAAACGTGAGGAAACGATCCTACAATAAACTCAATGGAATTCGAATGTCAAGTCATCAATAGGCCACCCTTGTTCAAGGGAGAAAAGTATGATCTATGGAAGCTGACATCCTTTCTCGAGTACAACCATGTTGATCTTCTTATTGTCTTAAAGAAAGGTATCTCATCTTTGCTTGATTCCTTTGGAAACTTCATTGATACAAGAATCAAGGAATGAGGAGGACAAAACTTTGTATCTATTAAATTCCAAAGCTAGGAATATTCTTTTATGTTCCCTATCTGAAGAGCAAACCTCTAAAGTCCACGCCATGGCCAGTGCAAAGGACATTTGGGAAACAATTACTCTATCTCATGATGGATCCAAGGAGGTAAGAAGAAATTGTTGAGATTGTGGGAGTCTAAGTTCAATAGGGGGGTGAATTGTACTAAGTGAAATTTTCACAAATATACTCTCAAAGAAATCATGACAGAAAAATAACATTTGATTTAAAGAAAAACATATTAATTTTCTTGTTCACGAAGCAGTTTCAGTAATACAACAGATTAGTTTTAGAATCAACAGATTTTATTTCTGACTTATCAATTCAGATCTTTATACAGAGGAAATATTGAAGACAATGTTAAACCTTGAACACCATGAGTTAACAAAGAAAAGTTGAGAATCAAAACAAGTGAAACAAGATCTTTAATTCTGATTTTCAAAACAGAACCTTTAAAACACTTATTTCAAATGGTTTCACTTAAAACATTTTTGTTAAAGAGATTTAGGAATAAGAACTTAAAACTAGCAAGCACTTTTCACAAATCTTTTAAAACCAGTTTTGATTTGATGAAATCTTGAACCAGTTTTAGAACAAGATTGCTTATAAGAGCTTTAGTTTGAGTATTACCTAGTCAAAGATTAAGGATACCTTGAATTTTAAGAATGATTAAAGTCTTATTAGAATCTTGAGAGACAAAATATCATTTAAGTCAATACAACAGTTAAAAAACAACAGATTCAATTCTAAAACAACATATTCAAATCTGAAACAACAGATTTTTTCATCACAGATTTCCAAATTTTAGTTTTAAAGAACTGATTAAGGAATAAGAGTGGCACACATTGGCTTATATTGGTTTACAAAATAAGAGCTACATCCAGTCCCACTTTACACCAAAATGGATTCCAGTAAAAATCAAACAATCTTTACAAACAGCTATGTTCTTGAACCCTTCAAGAACCAAGAACATGGGCTGAAAAACACTATTTCAGCAACACTATACTTCTAGAAACACTATCAAGAAGTACATACACAAACAGTTTTATAAGGAAAAGGAATTTAGAGAAGAGAACACCTTATTTGCAGACTAAGGAACTCAAACTCGAATCCTCACTACTGTAGAACTTTGACAAAACTTCAATTCCCAAGCCAAAAGAAAACAACATGAGAACTCTTAGAAGTTTTTAAGAAAAACTTTCAAAAACTAAGCTCACATGAAAACCTCAATGAAAATCACTTGAAAATTGTAAACACTTTGTAATTGCAAGGGATGATTTGAATTGCAATATAGCTCCCTTTTTATATGATTCAAATCAAAATAGTTTTGAAAATTGTTATAAAACAACATATTAAAACTTGAAAGAACAGGTTGTGTTTTGAAAAGGCACTTGGTGGTAACATAACCAACCTATGATCAATTGAAAACATAATATGTGAGCAAAACTGAATTTTTGAGACAAAACAGAATTTTGAAAATCAAAACAGTTTTGGTGCAGTACAGATGATTCAATTGTTTTATCAAACAACAGATTATTTTTTTGTGCAGTAACACCAATTTTGAAAAACTTGAGCAGACTTTTAAAACTCTTTTTAAAAGATCCTTGTGCTTAAGTTCATCACCATGGCTATGAGATATGAGGTTGAATTAAAAGGCAAAAGGCAACTTAAACAACACAATCCTAAATAAGACCATGATATATGATTTGTATACATCTTCAAACATATTGTCTACATCAAACACATCTTCATGAAAGTTGAGTAGAATCTCCACTTATCCTCAACAGAAACAAGCTTACCCTCTTAAGAACACAATATGAGATGTTTAAGAGGGAGGAAAATGAATCCATTCAGTCAATAATTGTCACACTATAAACCATCCTAAACAACTTTAGAGCTTTGGAAACACTCATAAGTCAGTATGACATAAATGAAAAAGTCCTAAGGACTTTCCAAACAAAGTAGAGAATACAAGAAATTGCTCTTAGAGCCTCAAAGGATCTAGAAGTGATGACCCTAGAATAGCTAGTAGGAATTTTTATCATCCATGAGCAAGTTCTCCAAGGAGATGATAAAACTACCAAGGGCAAGAACCTCGCCCTCAAACCTTCCCATAAAGCCAAGAAGGCATAATCCCTAAAAGTCTTCTACGAAAATGAGGATATATCAGACAATTTACAATTTGATGATAAGGATTTTGCATTCAGCACCCATAAATTTAAAAAGATGTGGAAAAAGAAAAAACTATTATAAATTTATCATTTTCTAAAATATTTTGCGTCGGCTAAACCTACAAAAATCTCAATAAAATATTTTATTTTATTTTTGCATCAAATAAGCCTGCACCAAAGTTAAATTAATTTTAAAAATTCTGGAAATTATTTAGTGGTGACCTAACCTACACTTAATGCAATTATTTTCTTCCCCCCAAATTTAGTGTCTCATGTTGTGTTTCCTTAACTGACACAAATAAATTAATATTACTTAATTATTTTTTACAATTATTTGCGTGGATTTTTCGTGTGTTTGACCGACGCTATCTATTTTACTTTTTTTCCTGTTCACTTTGTGTAGGCTTAACCAACGCAAATAGCGTTTGTCTGTTAGCCCACGCTTTTCATGGCAGCTAAATCTTATAATTTTTGTAGTGGCAATCAAACCATATTACAAAGACAGCCAAGAGTATTGATCTTGAACCCTTCAAGAACACACAACACTCTCAACAAAAATACAGATTTCATAAACACTATCTAAACTATTTACAACACATAATAGTATTAAAAATGAATTTAGAATACATCTGGGTTTTACACAAATGAAGAGCAATATAAAAGAATAACCAAGAATATACTTCACACTGTAACAATGATCCAAGATTTCAAGCATGATTCTAAAGCTCTTTGATTTTCTCTCTTGAAAAACGTATTTTGTAATCACTCTTGTTATTAAATTGATCAAAAATCTTTATATAGACTTAAAAGATGGTTAAATCAGTTTGATCATTTAATGAAATATGTTGAAATCATTTAAAAAAACATTTTGAGAATCATAATAGCAGTTTGTTAAAATTCCTTAATGGATTCTTAAAACAAACTGATTGTTTTCATTTTTTGTTGAAATCACAACATAAAAAAACTAGTTCATTTATCGAAATAACTAATTGATTTTACTTAACAGAAAAGACAAAAGAAAACAAATCATTTTTTAAATTCTTTTAAAAACCTTAAGTGTTTTTCAATTAGTTGATACAATAAGTCAATCTGTTGAAAAACTTGTTGTAGTCATCCGACTTAAACATAAGTTATTTCAACTTATTTAAAATACGAATCAACTAACTAAAAATAACACATATTTGAAAAATAAAACTTTCAAAAAAGATTTCAAACCAGATTAACTTGAATCATAACTAGATACAAATTAACAACACAAAATCTACCTAACTAGACACAAACACCATAGCAAATTCTTCATGATAGATTTAGAAATCATCAAAGTCGCTTTGTTCAACACATTTATCTTTGTGAAAGTCTCTTTATCATTAACAATACTAAAAAGGACTTTCTCGCATTTATAGTTGATACTCATATCAGCATATTCACTAGAAGTCGTTATGAGTTAACTATAGCTGGTTCATGATATGACATCCGAAGGATGCATCTAGTGCAAGGTACTTGTCAAGTTGTGTTTATTATACTTTTAGGTTGTTTAATGATTGACACTTGTATAAGAGAGTCATTTTATGTTAAGCTTTATATCATACATGTATGTTCTTTGGTTCTTAGCATCTAATATTACATTTTTATGTTCAGGCTAAAAGGTGTTCTCTTCATCTTTTTCTTATGTTGTCGTCTTATGTTCTTCTGTTACTTTTTGATGAAAAATTACTTTATTGGAACTTTTGGGCCTTCCATTCTTCTTGACTTGAAAGATTCATGTCTTTCTTGTAATAAGGTTCAACTTCTAAGGTCGTGAAGGATATAGCTATTTGTTGTTTAGAATAGTATCAAAAAGCATGATCAATTGATAATATGTTTGTATAGCTCTTTTCACTTTTTTTTATAGCACACATCTATTGCTCCCACTTTCTTTGTAGTAGCTTTTTTTATTTGTTGGAGAGTCTTGTGATCTTTGCAATAATCATTTGTTTCTTTGTATAAATGTTTCACATGGACTTGTCTACTTTATATTTTTTTTTTTACTTTGACTATAACTTCTAATTTTACTAGAGACTTGTTCTTTAGTCACAATTAAATATGATCTTAAGTTTTCATCTATTGCATATTGTTCACTAACTAAAATATATTAAACATATCAAAATTATCAAATAATTATAATTAAAACTTAAATATTAAATCAAAAGATTTAAAATATTTAAGGTTTTCATCTTCTAAGAGTTTAATTTTTCTTTACCGTAACACTGAACTATGCCAGTGAACTTAAAGTCAAAAAAAAATATTTTTTTATTAATCCTATTATTTTTTTTTACGTGTGAAAAATAAAAATATTTTAATTGATAGTAAAACATTAATATTCTTTAAGCGAAGTGATTATCCATGTAAATACTTGTTTTATTAATTGTTTTGATGCTTACCAACAACAACAAAATGCTTACCCATAATATGCCATGCAAACATAAAATTCTGCCAAGCACTACGTGAAATTAATTAAAAAATTATGATGATATAAAAAAAACATATCTTCATCTAATTATAAATTAATATACATGATGAGATGGACAACTTTTATATATAAAAATATTTTTAAAAAATTATATTAATATAATACGTAAAATTTTTTATAGTAATAACATATCAAAATTAAACAACAATAATAATGATAATAAATCCAAGGACGAAAATTACCTCCAAACCAAATGCTGTTAAGAACTTGCAGAGTTCGACCACCAAACACTCTTTTCATGGGCCCATGACGCGTATGAATAATAAATGCACCAACTTCACACCCAATACTAAACCTAAAAAGTAAATCAAATAATAGTATAACTATTTTATTATTAATTTTAATTTTAAAATTTATAAATACTATTTTTAAAAGTGACTCTCAATAAAAACTAAATAAAATAAAATTACATTGTTTCGGAATCTTTTTCTGTTAGACTTACAATGATTACATAAAATTCTTTTTATAACAATTTAATTAAATAAGTTGAATAAAGTTTTGAAGTACAATATTGAGGTAATCGGTAAAAGAAATTCTAGAACAACTGCATCCTTTATAAGATAAAAAAAACTATTCAACTACAGACTATTCGATATAATTGAGTTAATTCTTGAGGAAAAAAAATTATATATTACAAAAATTATATTTAAAATTTATAAAATAAAATTTGAATTGGTTTATATACTATAAAATATTATTATTTTTAATAAATGTGGATCTCTAAAATATATTCTCATGATACTATCAATTTGTGTGACATTATATAACTGTGATTCTATAAGCCAATGATACTTTGTAAGCCCTAATTCAACTTACAAAATAAATTCAAATTTATAGGAAGTGATGTGTAACTATTTTAATCATACAATAATTGAACTGAAATTTTATTATATATATATATATATATATATTACATAAAAAATTATCATCTTCAAAAACATCCGTGTTCATAGCTACTCAACCTAATCAATTACAACAAATAAAGTTAATAACTGTACAAATATTCCTTTAAAATTTACTAATTTTGAAATATTCAGCAATAAATATTTAAGTAAGAAAGTTCTTTGCAAGCTTTAAGGACATTTCATAATAACTACTTTTTACTTTTCTTCTCTCATTTTTTCCCACATCTATCATTTTGCCCATGAACAAATCAAAATGGATCTTGTGAGTTCTAAAGGTTTATTAACAATTACCACATCCCTTTAAATTTAGAAGCTATTTAAAAGTAATATAAGTACAGTTATACTAATAAAAACAAAAACTTATATCTTAATTTGTTTAAATTTATAAAAAAAAAAAAAGAATCTCAGATGTGAAATAAAGGCACTAATGAGTTAATAAATACATAGAAGTCATGTGATGTACGATTTTGCTATAACTGATCATTAAAAGAGTCATTTTCTAAAGTTTAGGGAAAAAAAACAATTCTTCCAATTTGGAAATGTTTTAGTGCCACTGCAAGAGAAAGTAAAATATAGCTGTTGTGCATATGTTAGTTTTTTATTTTATTTTTTTTCTTAAAAATTCATAAAAGTAATTTTAAATTTTTTAATATAATCAAAATAATGTTTGTTCAAATCAATCTTAATGTGTATTTTAGCAAATTATCCAATTAAATACTCAGTTCCAGTTTTTAATGAAGATTAGGAAACTAAGAAAATAAAAACAAGGGATAATGAAGAAAAAAAGTTAACTAAAAAGTGAGAAGAATAAAAAGTTTCATTTTCTAAATTCAACTCTTTTTTTTATCTTTTGCTTTCTCTTCAATTCAAAAATGATTTTATTTTTCTCCCATTTGCTTCTCTCTCATCGTACCATAACAAAAGCTCGTACCCGACATTAAAAAAATTACAAAAGAAAATAAAAAATTGCAATTACAAAGACTAAGGTTAAAAAAGAAAAGTAATTGGCAGGTACAAAAAAGAGGGAATGAGTGAGAATCATGTGAAGTGCCGCCACTCTTTCTCTCTCTCTCTGGGTCAATCAAAAGCTTCAATCTTTTACAATCCAACAATTCACCCACTTCTGTTTCCTTTAGTTTAAGCTATTCTCAGAGTTTCTTCTTCTTGTTCTTGGTGTTTGTTCCAATGGCAGCTACTGCCCCAAGATTCATCAAGTGTGTGACCGTTGGGGACGGAGCTGTAGGGAAGACCTGCATGCTCATTTGCTACACCAGCAACAAATTCCCCACGGTGTGCATGCTTTCTTTGTTCACTTCCGTTGGAATCATCTTAATTCGCCTAAAGATAATTCTTTTGTATTTGTATTAGATACAAAAAGTAGCTCTTCTTGTTATCTTGTAAAATTTCACCAGTGGGTTTATCTGATTTGGCTTTACCCCTATGTTGATCATCAGGACTATATTCCCACTGTGTTTGATAATTTCAGTGCAAATGTGGTTGTTGAAGGCATAACTGTCAATTTAGGCCTTTGGGATACAGCTGGTATACTTACTCAGACTTGTTATAACGTTTTTCTTATTTTATTTTATCTGGGGAGGGGTTCATCAAAAAAATGAAAAAATTAAATAAGTTCTTGAGATTGCACACAGTGCTTTTTTTTTTAATTTAGAGTATATTAAACTGACACCTGCTGTTCAAAAACACTTTACACCGAGTACTTCCCCCAATAGGAGAGTTTCTGGAACCTTAAAAAGGTAGTGGTTTAGAGTGAAATTTCAATAAACCAGTAGAGGTATAAGTCTAAATGGGAAATAGGGGATGATGATGATGATGGGGTTTGTATGTTGAAAGGCAAAGGTTGTTATATTGTATTTGTTTCCAATACCTTCCTTAGGGCAAGAGGATTACAACAGGCTGAGGCCCTTGAGCTACAGGGGGGCAGATGTCTTTGTCTTGGCTTTTTCTTTAGTTAGTCGCGCAAGCTATGAGAATGTGCTGAAGAAGGTATGCTTCAGTGCTTCTATCTCTGAATTGGTATTTTGATGTCTTGCAGATTTCTCTTTTGTTCTCTAATTTGTATGCACTCTCCAGTGGATCCCTGAACTCCAGCATTTTGCCCCTGGCATTCCATTGGTATTAGTTGGCACCAAATTGGGTAAGTCATCCTTCACTTGTGTTAATGTTTGTCTTAGTATCATGCTAATTTGTCTATTTGTGTATCAATTCTTCATAAAACATCACCCACATATGGTCACGCTTAAATTTATTGATCTCTTTAACCACAGAATTCATTAAAAAATATGCACAAAGTTGTGCCAAAGTATACATTTTTAAACATAACAAACTCATTTATCACAAATTGTGAAGGCTGGCATTCATGTGGAGAGTACTTATATGCTTACTTTCTAACTTGTCCATGCGTGTCTATTATATTGTGACACATTTTAGTTTACATGTCATTCTTTACCTGTTGGTAATCCACTAAGGAAATTATATTCAGATATTACAAATGAAGATTGCTTGACCAAAAAATTCTACTGCAACTATGCCTGTCTTGTATCATTGATGCATCTACTTTAATTGGAGTAAAGAAGAACTTGGTGCTATAAGCTTTATAGGATCTCATAGTGTAGCTTAAATGTTCTAATCCCTTTTATAAATTGATCAATATTGGATCATCCCTCACAAAGGAAGCCTAATATTTTTCACCAAAATTTTAAAAATAATAATGAAGAAGTTGGATCCTACGGAAGCCTCATGACAATTACTTCATAATGCAGAATCTTCTCCATCAACTCTAATATTACTACTACCCAGTTGAATGGAATAAAGCTTCATTCGAGATTTGAAAAACCATGGCAATAATGAGCGACATAATCACAATTATTAGTAAACAATTAATCTTATTCTCCTTTATTTTTCTTGATTTATTTGACAGTTTGCATAATTTAGTATTTTGATCAAACAATTCCTGTCTCTTGTTCCATACAGCAGACATAATGCACTTCTAGTTCAACAGTTTGCTATTTTTTACTTCATCACATCCTAAAACATAACTTTTGCTGCAGCATAGCTTCTATTTCAGATAATATTTCTCTTGCATATGCTGTGCAACAGCAAAATAGTATTAGAAACCAATTAGATTGTAAAAGTAAAAGGCAAAATGAAAACAACTTGGATATTAATGTTCAATTTATGGTGGTAGTAGTTTGAGATGGATTGCTATTATGTGTATGATGGGTATGCAGATCTCCGGGAAGACAAGCACTATATGGCTGATCATCCAGGCTTGATGCCCGTGACTACTGAGCAAGTACAAATCTTCCATCACTAAATGTGTATAGAGTTCAGCCCGCAATGATTTTTATGAAGTGTTGGCTTTTTTGTTCATTACTAGGGTGAGGAACTCCGTAAACAGATTGGAGCTACCTATTATATCGAGTGCAGCTCAAAAACTCAGCAGGTAGTATATTTAAGTACCATCTTATTCTTGCAATTGTTTGTATATGAAAAAATACCACACATTATCATATGAAATACTCTCCACCTATGATGCATCTTGCTGAGGAATGCAATTTAAAACAAAATAAAATAAATTACGGTAGGTGGGTCATGTGTGGATGATTTGCAATAATGTAAATCACTCGTGCGTTACAGATATAGCTTTGTTAACAACTTTTCCTAAATTTTAAAAAAAAATTAATTCATGAAGTTGGGGCATGTTTTAATTATTTTGTTGTTCTATATATCAAATAATTATGACTTCTTGGAGAAATGTTGATGAGATGTAATGTAAGAAGGATGTGGGATTACTTGTGGACCCAGTTAATAAAGTTTAGAATTGTTGGGCTGTAGAAGTAAGTTACTTAATGGACCCAATTTATGTGTAGCACTTTCCATACTTTTCGGAAATTTTACTTTCTGAAATGCATTGAACGTGCTACAAGAAAACTTAGGTGCAAGAAGAAAAACTTACTTAAATTATAAAAAGTAAACTTGTCTAACATCTAATTATGGGATCCATTCAATTTAAGAACCTCAAAAGGTAAAAATGAGTTGTTGGAGTGGAGATGGCCTTATATAGAATGTGAAAATTTGTAAAACTAGCCAAAAGGTGTCAGTAGTACACCATTACTCCAATTAGATGTTTTCACAGTTGTAAAAAATTGTGAAATGGAGCAATATCATTTAGTTTTGGTCATGTGATGTGTTGGTGTCTCTCAATTTTGGTATGCCAGATATTTTTCATCAGTTTTTGTAGATACTTACTTTGATGTTTTAACAAATATTCTGCCTGAAACCAAATGTATTCGCAATACCATTGCAGAATGTGAAGGGAGTTTTTGATGCTGCAATTAGAATGGTGATCAAGCCTCCACAAAAGCAAAACGAGAAGAGGAAGAAAAAACCACGAGGCTGTTTTCTGTCAGTACACTTTTTCTGTATTATCTCAAACAGTTTTTTATACATATTTTTCTGTTGGGGGTAACACTTTTCCTTTGACACCGCACTGTTTCCATTTCAACAATTTTATATTTTTGAACTCCCATTGACAGTCCCTCTCGAAAAGTTATCCACTTTAGTAGTCAAATATTTTATTAGTTGGTTGTACTTACCCAAATTTATTGTGAGAATCAACAACTGATAAAATATTTAATAACTGGTTAGGTTAGGTTACCAATACTTAAGGAAAAGAACAATGAATAACGTGGCAACTCGCATTAAACCACTTTAGTTTATTAAAGGGAATGCAGGGTACTGGTTTTGTGGCAGTTTTAGTGCACATGATAAAATTGTACTAAAGTTTGGGTTGTTTTGAATGTTATAATATTAGTTGATATGACTTTTGGTTCTTGGATTTAATCCATCTCAGTGAAAATGCAGAAACGTGCTGTGTGGAAGGAACATTGTTCGTCTTAAATGAAAGAGTAGATTAGTATTTCATCCAATGGTTTGACGTGGTAGGGGAAGAAGTCTGTTACCTCCATGTGGAAATATTAACTTAAATTATAATGACTTGGGTGGAGTTTGCAGTATATAGGTACTTACATTTGGTTGTTTTTAATTTGATTTCAGGATAGGTTTTTATGTATTGAGGAACTATGAAACACTTGCACTGTAAAGAAAGTACAAAGTAAGTTTGTTGGCTAGCTACCATTTATTTATATTATTTTCTTTGAACCTGGTCTAGTTTCAGTGTACACATATGAGATGCTATTATCTGAGATTCAAGGGCCTCGTCCTAAATTAGCTTTTCAGATGATTGCTACTGGCTAAAGTTCATAATCTTTATATAAAAATACTCGTTTCAAACGTAGGTTTATTATTCACAATAGACCAATATCACCAGCTATTTCAGAAAGCTATTGTTTTATTGTGGTTGTTTCTCAAATGATATAACGTTTCACCCAACTCTCCTTCCGCCTTCGCCTTCTGAGAAAATCTGGGCCTCCAACTTCACATGCTCAATTATCTGAATCAATTAAGAAAAGAAAGGTTATAATGAATCTGTATAGCCATTCTTTTTCTATTAATACTTTTTCAAAGATTGAGAAATAAGAGTCTGTCATTCTCAGTCTTCATTGACTATGTTTTTGTCAAAAAAAATATAACAATTTTAAAAATGTTTGTAAAGACGCCGATCAAAATTTATTGAAGTTAATAAGTTTGTTATTTTTAATAAAATATGGAGATGTAATGAGAAAAGTTACTCGTCTTATCAAATGAAATGTCTACCAAAAATTATGGTGAGTAAAACTTGGACAAATTATAGTTTAGAAACCATGTTATTATTATCTTGATTCGCTTTTATACATACATATATATAATATATAATAGTGGTAACAAACATTTCTAAAAAGTAAAAAAAATAGGAATAACAAAAATATAAGTGTTTATATTCATATTTACTAATTTCGATGTTTCTATATGCAAACTAAATCATTACTCATTAAATTTAAATTATTTTTAAAATAAATTTTCTTTACATTCAATCTCATTCATCTTTATTCTAATCACTTGTAAGAGAAATTCAATTCAAGTTTCTCTTCACTGATTTTCTTTCATATTTAAATTTGCTATATTAGAAGAATTTAATTCTTGTCTTTTTTAATAATCGAACGTTTATAAAAAAAAATTATCTAACTTAAATTATTTTATTAATATTTCTAATTTTTAATATTTCTGACAAGCTTAAGAAAATATTTACATTTGGTATATCTATTTAATCTATTGAAATTGAAATAAAACTTTCTTAAAAATACTTATTAAATAATATATATATATATATATATGAACTTGTTTGTTTTTTATTTCAGATTTTAATTATTTCATTGAAAACAACGGTTAATCCCATCTTTAAAACAAACTAGAACCATGTAAATCTCATTCCGCTTATACCCTTTTCCAACTTAACACCGACAACAAAATGCCACCGAACATTCTTAACAGTTCATCACACAACATTATAAGAACAAGTAATGATATATACAGACTGGATCGCGTAGATAGAAAAAATTTTGTATGACACGGAATTAGACAATTCCAGAAAAAGGACAATGTATCACATCTTGCATTATCCTCTAAATTTAGTTTCGTATTTTGTCATTATCTCTTAAGATGAGTTCCTATACTTAATTTTTATTTTCTAAATTACAATTACTGTTCTGGGTTTGATTAATATATAGAGCAAAAGAATTAGTAACGCTAAATTTGCACGACTCTATACAAAAAAAAAATCCAGTGACAATGAATACACGACGTTAGTTAAGGTTAGCATCTGAACACAACGAGGATTTCTACTTGAAGCAGTTCTAGAACCCAGGTAAGTGCAGAGAAGAGAAAGTTTTGGTCCACTAGATATAAATGCAACAAGTACGGCCCCTTATCTACAAAGGAAAAATACATGGGGCCGCCTAGAAATGTAGGGACAAATAACTAGTTCCCCTTCGAAAGACTCCTTTAAAATATATTTTATAAACTAAGGGAATGGAGGCCGGAGACTAACATAATGGAGACGCCCACTTACCACCCAATTCTCCCAAAAAGCAAAAATTAGATGATCTCTGGAAATTGACCATCGCCCATCCAAAATTCACTGAAGACAACATTTATCATACAAACAATAACTTAAGCGGCATGACAACATTCAATTGAGAATCACCAAAAAACATTAAAAAAAGTGAAAAGAAAACTAGCAAGAACAACGGAAAAATGAGAGCCATAGTAGGCTGCAAAGGAGCAGGATTTCTCAATGAAAATGGGACAGAAGACTGCCCACAGAGAAATTGCAATAGCATTTATTCCATTATCATTTAAATATATTTCTTAACGAAAAAAGTAACAACCTCCACTGAATCACATCAGCATGACGCAGGACATATTTTCAGATCTTCTCCCACAAGTGACCTAGTGTTACAAACATTTGAATATACAAAACTAAACACTTACAGGCACTTGTGGTCATCAGATTGTATGATTATAAAGATTGCTATTGCCATGAGGATTGGTTGTAGCCATCCCACCCACCATCGGGCTCCTTTCTCTTGCGAACACTACCTGCGAGCTGGATCCTTGCTTGCTCCTCAGCTAGGGCCTGTGAACTAGCAACAGAAAGTTGCCTAGATGGAAGAGGTGAACTCTCATCTCTCCCTTCCATGTCTGAACACCCAGGTCCAGCATTAAGATCTAAACCTTGCCTTGTCCATTTTCTACTGGTCTCAGCACTACCACTATTGCTACCTTCTGTAAGACCAACAACATAAGGCCTGGGGTAATGAGATGAAACCGTGCCAGCAGGCCCCATTAACTGTGAATTTACTGCAGGGAAGCAAAGCCGATTGGCAGATGTTGGATATACATAAGCAGTTGATCCAGCAGAAAAAGAAGCTGATGGAAGAGGGAAGCTGGAGTTAAAAGGGAAGACAGGATATTCAAATGGAGCAGATGGATACGACACTGCAGGAGAAGATGACAATACAGGAGCCCTATAAATATCTGGTCCAAATGGGTTGCCACCAGCAGCAGGAGTCAGCAACCTTTGTGGCCCATTTGGAGCAACAACTGAAAAGGGCTGATCCCCTCTATCAGGCATAATTGAAGATATTGTGACAGCAGAATAGGTGTTCCCACTGGAAGGAAGCCAAGAGAAGTTGCCTGGCTCAGCAGTAGTTACTCTAAGTCCAGAAACAGGTAATTGAGATGGCACACTGCTCCTGGCATACTGAGAGAAGAATGAGGATTCAGTGGTGACTTCATCAACAGAAGGTCCGTTGTTCAAATCAAAGTCCCTGTGAACATTCGCTTCTCTATTTGGTGGACCACCCAATGATGACTTCCCCTGCATAGTTGGCACATCAATTTTATGATTACTACTCAAGCAAATGTCAATATCAGAAGCATCGTCCGCTTGGTTCAAGTCAAGACCAAGCCCTCCAGAGCTGCGAACAGGTGAAGGTATCTTACTGCATACAGGATCATGACAATCAGTTGCAAGAGATATAGAATTTGTGTGTCGTGCACAAGAAATATCATCAAGTATTCTTTCATCGGCGACATTCAAGTCAATATTCAACGGTGCTCGACTCTGTTTTCCAGCTGGAGCATCAGCAATAGGGGTAGCTGATGTACCAAGAGGCATTTCCATAACTTTCCTGGGTTCGGCAGGCCTGAATGCACTGGTGGCAGCTGATCCCTTCCAACCAATTTCCCCTTTACTTCTCAATAAATCTTCCGGAGGTACAAAGTGCCCCTTAGCAGCAGACGCCACAGTAACTGGGGCAAGAATACCAGACATTGATGAAGCAGGAAATGGCACAGGACTGATCAATTGACCTGCAGGTGCACATCCAGAAGTGACAATGCTGTTGAACTCACATCTTCCATCATCTGCATTGAGCCCTTCATTTAAATCAAATCCAACCTTTGCATCCACATCTGACACAGCTGCAGCAGACATGGAAGAAGCATCTGCAGTGGTAGAGGTACACTCCTCAGCCTCCTCCTCTGTTTCTGTGGAAGTCAATTTTAATCTTTTGGAATCTAGATGCTTATCTATTTCTTGTGAACGAACACTAGGTGAATCTTCAGGAGGATCCTCTCTAGCAGGTTGATCACGAACCTCTTTCGCTTCTAAATTCTCCTCCACATGTTCAGCAACAAGACCAGTCACAACAGAACATAAACCTTTATTCTCAGGCATAGTCAAGGCATCACTTTCAGACTCATTTCTTTTATTTTTAGACTGACTGACATGATTCTCAGCATCAACATCATCAGTTTTCTCAGATTCCCTATCAGTGAAGTCTTTAGGAACCTCATCAACACTATAACCAGAAGAATGGAGTGCATTATCATCTTTTCCACTTGCCAAATCAGACTGCACAAGTATAGCAGGAGGCTTTTTAACTAACTGTCCACAGCCACTTGATCCTTCAGCAGTACAGTTATCACTTTGTGCATCCACTTCCACAGCTGTATGTAACAATTTTTTAGCTGCTTCTGCCTCAACTTCTGCAACACAACTAACCTTATCATGGGTTTCGCCAGCATTCACTCCCTGAACAACCTCCTGGAGCTGCTTGCTTCTGTCAGCATCTCCAGCTTCTTGCACAGAATTTTCAGCAAGACCACCCAGTGAAGTAGGTCCAGATTTTTCATTTAATTTTCCTTTGCTTTCCAAAGTAGTTTCAGTAACCTGTTGCAAATCCATACTACATGCATTAACACGCTTATTTAGCTCTCTTGCAGCTTTACCTCCAGATGCTTGAAAATCAGAATCGCTTTCATCATTTGCCCCTAAATCACCTGTTACAGAAGCCAGATTCTTATGTTCACCATCAAGACCATTATTTGAGTGGCATTCATCCCGAACAAGATTTTCTTCAGAGGACTTATTAACACCATTGTCTGTGCATGACTGCTCGACAGCAGTTGTGTTTCTTTCTGGAGATCCAGCCGGAGTTAACAACTCAGATTTCAATATTTCTCCAGCAGCCACACTAGCAAGAAGGTTCATTCCACCATCATCAGCTTCAGAGTACTTAACACCTTCAATTAAAGCATTTATCGAGCTGTAAGAAGCATCCTGCATATTGCCAGCTTTATGTTCATTTCCAGATGATGATGAAGCAGCTTTTGATACCTCCAATGCCTTCTTACAATCATTGCCAGTACGACAGTGCTCTTCATCAGTAACTGCAGCAGGTGATCCATCACCCTCATCAGAGCCAGTCAATACGTCTTTAAAATCATTACTCTGCCAAGATTCGGTATTAATATCTGAGCCAATATTCACTCGATAAAGGTCGCTCTTTTCCTTTGGGCTGTGATCAGACTGATCATGCTTATCAGGAAGAACAGGAGATGAGGCTCGACTATTCATGATTGTAGGATCATCAAAAGAACCAGCACTGACACTTTGTGCAGGACTTCTACCTTGGTTTGGAATCTTAACAATCAGCTTTGGAATATTGCCGTCAAGAGAAGTTCCATCAACTGCCTTGTCCATTAATCCTGGCGGAGATATTTTCTCTGAAGTTAAATTTTTGTGCAAGGAGGAATTCCTACTTGATCCAGTTTCCCTTTGCCCTCCAGATGGAGTTGAACCTGAAAATCCATTAATGGATTTTCGATGTCGTGAAGAGCCTCCAGAAATCTTATTCACACTCATTGCAGTAGAGCTTCTGGCATCCTCCTTTACTGAGTGACCTCCAGTTTTAGCATGGTCGCTAGAACAAGATTGACTGTTGTTGTGAGATTGACTAGAACTACAACTTTTCTCATCCCTTGCATTTGCCATGGGAAGATCAGAACCTCCATTGACTGCAACAATACGAGGCTGCCCATCTTTTAAGTTTGCAGTCACAGCTGCAGGTGACGGCGCCGATTTTGCAGGCCCTGGAAATGCAGATGTCAATGCTGATCTAGTAATATTCTCTCCCTGGACAATCTTCACAGAGGCAGTTTTGGAAGCAGAAAGCTGTGTAACCGAACTCTTCATGCCAACATCTGATGATGCACCTGAATGTCTATTCCCACCTTGACCAACATCAGAAGGACGTGATTTGGCAGGCCAGTGGACATTGGGACCTGAACCAGACTTTGCATCATTTATATTCATTTCTGCTTCAACACGTTTCTTCCATGTATCAACTAAACCTCTTGCTTTCCTCTGAATCTCAGTGTTTTTGTGAGTTCGCAAATGATTCACAGATTTTCCAATGTTGCATGTTTGTAAAGCCTGAAGATTTACTGGAAGTTTATCAAGTGCCCGAAGCAATACCAACAGAAATTCCTCAGCAGATTTATCACCATCACCAATCTTCCCCTTATGGACCTCTTGGAGCCATTCATCAAATACAGGCAAACCCCTTAGCTGCACAAACTGACTAAGACAATCTAACTTATCTGTTGCTGCAATGACAGCTGCAAGCAATGACCGGCTAGCTATATCTATCTTCTTCTCATTTCTATCAGGAACCATCAGCTGCACTAATTTTTCAACTCCTTCACCATCAACAAGCCCTCCCTTCTCAGTAATTTTTGCAATCTCTGTCTTGAAAATATTATCATGCCTGAAATTGCCAGAATCCCCATCCTCAGCTTTTATTGATCGCTCTCGCTTGACAGACTCAGAGCCTTGATCTGCCCTTTCCCTTTTCCTCCCCTTAATGTGAGATGGAAAGGAAGAAGTACTATTCTGGACACTATCTGAAGCAGATTTTAACTGTGATGTTGATGTTGGACTACTCATAGGTTTAGGAGAACGGCCACCTGGCTGTACTGTAGCATGCATTTCTACACAATTCCTGTATAATAGTTTATCTACTTCTTCTTGACAATCCTGGGTTTATGAGGACAAAAATAAGTTGAGAAAAGACTGAGCACTATAAAAAAATCATAACAGACTGGAACATTGGAGAGTAGAAACTTACATTAATATAATCTTGATCATTTAACCACCATAAACACTTGTTTGCAATGTCATAAACCCTCCTGCACAGAAATGAAGAAATCCCTGGTTGAAGTTCAGCCCCCTTAGGAAGAAATGCAACTTTACAAGGATGGAGCAATGCTTCAGCATCAATCTCATCCTTATGGAAGGTGTAGAAGATTTCGTTTGGAGCAGCCTCCAATGGCACGCCCTTGCTGAGTTTCACTTCAATGGATCGATAGAGCCAACTAACACCAAACTTCAACTTTTTATCTTTGCCAATTGTCAGATAACGAATTATACCAATAAATGGTGGGCAATCTTCAGATACTTTGAAGAGAGCACATTCACCAACACTAATTTTGCGACGGTCCTATGATTTGAGAAGATAGGAAATCATTAGTAAACAATTAAAATTCAATCAACAGAAACAAAATATATCAGTGCTTTGCATTTAGTAAGTCATATCAGGTATTCCCATTTTTTTTACACTTATTCAACCGCGGCTCGCTTAAAAAGAATATTCACAAGTACACATTCTTCTTTGGCAGTAGAATTAAAATAAAAATTAATTAAAGAAGCAAGAAAATCACGACTAAACACCTAAAGTAAAACTTCACAAAAGTTTCATGTGGGAAAGGAGGTCTCAAGTAAGTTCAGAGCACAGCAGTATGATTGAAACCAATAATGGAATTTCAATTAAGAATTTCATTAAATTTAAAGAGGAGCTCAAAGAGCTCTTTACAGTGACATAAAAGGGCCAGAGCCTAAACTCCTCAGGGATATATATTCTCTGCCCAGTTATAGGCCCAACAAACCACAATGTTGATTCATACTCCTTCTACCTGTATCTAAATCTATATATACTCCCACAGAAACCAGAATCCCAAATCTAGCCTTGCAAACGTGAACCATTCCCCCCAACTGTAAACCACCAGCCACCTCACCTGACGACATAACTCACAGTAGGTCCTTTCAATCCCTGGCCCAGTGTCTGGACCTCTTCTCTTGCTACATCCTTTAATGCATCAGCACTATAGAGTGTTCTATGACATTCAGAAAATGGAGACTAGAACACAACAGCAAAAGTGTTCACTTATAACCACTTATGAAGCACCAAAAAATAAAGTAAAACAGACAGCCTTACAAATGGAATCAATTAATAATTTCTCTTTTAACTACCTTTTGTAAAAGCAGCTTATTTTAATACATAAAGAGTTAATCCCCAGAAATCAGTTCATTCATCCTTTCAAAGTAGTGGTAGATGTTTAAAGGAAGTCATTATATACCCTCAATTTTAGAGAAATATAAGTCCATCAGACTATTTAATCCTTTTACTCCATTGTTACCCTCTCATTCTAATTAGTAGAAATAATAAAAGAAAATTATATAGTTAAAAAATAAAGCAATAATAAAAACACTTTTATGCTTTACAGAAGTAACAATTTGAAACAAAGTAAAACTTCGGGCATATTGACAGACCGAAATAGAGAGCAGTAACAAACAGGATAAACACACAAATCTCCAGTCAGGGAACAATCGTGTTAACCAAACATCAAAATTACATAAGCTTGCTGCAATTAGTATAATACAGCCATTCAACCAGGTGATTTGATACTCCTAGACAGAAAAACACGGTATAAAAGTTAACAATAGTCTCAAACCTACCAAGTGAGATCCTCGTGGTCACGTAACAACGTTAAATAACAGATAAACAAGCAGCTTTGTGGCCCATAATGCTCTTTTCCAATAAAGCGGAATTGTAACCCCACCCCACCCCTATCAATTAGAAATTAGAACAATTAAAATCAACCTATTGCAGTAATGGCAAGAAATATGATATATTCCATTTAACGGTACTGGTTGAGAAGTGCATATCCTCCAATAAATAAATAAAACTCCAATCATAAATTCTTTATTATTCGAAAAGGGGCTTGTTAAACGCATTTTGGTTCCAAATTCAGCAGTTTCCATCTTAACCCCTGCCGTACACACATACTTACACACAACACGCTCATCAAAAAACCTACAATATATTTCCACATTAATTCACATAAGCACTGTCAGACATACAAAATCATGTACAGTTTTTCCTTACAGCGGAGAAATCGAAAACCTAAAACACAATCGCGACCCCGATTACAATACCTTAAAGAACAACTTCACAGTCGACGACGACGACGAAGAAGACGAAGAAACATCGGCGTTCAGAGACGAGTCACCACGTGTGGGGGCTTTCCACATGTGCCGAGTACCCTTCTCACATCCACGTCCATGCATAGCCTTGCATTTTCCCCAACGCGTACCATCAAATCCCCTCCTAATTCCACACCCGAAGCCCTCAGAACCAGTGAAACCCTAGATCCGCGCAAAACCCTAGCTCTACAACCATGCTTCCGCGAAACCCTAGCGAGGACTGAGTTCTGGAAATTGGAATTGGGAGAATCGGATCCAGCCGAAGAAAAATGCGAAAGAGGAACAATCGAAGGAAGGAAGGAAGGAATTGGGAGCCGCCTTTCGATGTGGGAAGAGGGAAAGTGCGAGAATCTAGAGAGAGAAAGAAGATGGAAGAGAGAGAGAGAGAGAGTGAGAGAGAGAAAGAAAGCGTGTGGGTAAAGGGGTGAAGGGTGTACTTGGGTACTTACCTATTAGGGGACGGGCAGAACGGGCAGTGCGGGCAGGGAGAATGATAACGTCACAGGATGGTGAGGCGACGTGTGGAGAATGAGACTGGAGATTGGTGCCTTGGGAAGTGAGTCACCAGCATTGACTGGTCCATATGCTGCTTTTTATTTGACTTTTACTTTCTCTCTCTCTGATCTCTCTGCCTGACAAATGCCAGTTTCTTTGTTTGTTTGTTTCTTTACTTTCTTTTTCATTTTTTTTTCCCATTTTTTAATTTATCTCTAGTGGGTTACTGAATGCGCTGTTATTGGTCCGGTTGGGAAGGGTGGAAGAGTAAATTGGCATGCTACAGTCCACATGGAAGCATATGATGGCAGGTTAAGGTTGTCTTCGGATGTTCCAACACCTGTTACCGCGACAAATATATTTTTTATTGTGTTTGTCCCATGAAATTTTATCACTCTCCCTTTCCACCTATCCCTGCTACACCCAATTCACCAACTTCACCCTCTGCAGATCGAGATAAGAAATTCTAATGACCAATCACACTATCTTAACTTTATCAAAAACGGATTGCATATATTCATCTTTCGTTTCTTTTGATTCAAATTGAGATTGAGAAGGGAGAGAACGAGGAGAAAAGTGGATGGGGAAAATGGTTTTGTGTAGTTTAGCTAGGTAAACAAGTAGGGTTGAGAAAGAAGAAAAAAAAGGAGTACGAGAGTCGTTAAAAAAATATTTCCTCTTTAGGAAAAAGTAAGGGTAGATTGTACTATCCAAATTTAAAAAAGTAATATTGTTATATATTTTATTTTACATTTTATATCACTTTCTATCTTGATTATCTTATTATTATACCACTCAAATAATTGTTATTATTTATATTTGTGTTCTAGTTAAGAAGAATATTTCTCAACTAAAGTATTTAGTTTATTTGGAAAAAGTGTCAGTTGAATTGTTGTTCTGCATGATGAGGTCACCATCTTCCTTTATATCGAGTGGTGTTCTTTTCCCTTCTTCTTGTATCTGGTTTTATTCTGAGATATATTTCCAAATTAATTACAATCCTGCATATCCAGTCAATCTCCGCTAGAAATTGAGAAGTAAAGGCAATTTTTCCATTATTCCAAGATATCAGCGTCAAAATCGTTTTCATCCTATTATTGGGCTCAGCTCATAACCTCACAGCCCCCAGCCTCATACATAAGCCAATGAGACTCATAAGTTTGAAGAAGTAATTCATTTTGAGATGTATTCTACAGATTGATCGAATGGGCTCGGCCCATGACCTCACAACCCCTCAGTCCCAGGCATAAACCAATGAAGCTGATAAGTTCATAATTATTAACTCCAAATATCAACATTAAGACCGTTTCAGCACATGATTGAGTTTGACTCATGACCTCACAATTTGTATTATTAGAATTGGATGATTATCAACTTATTCAAGATAATAACTTGATACTCATTAAATTAGTCTATCATTATATAAAATTGTATAAACAAAATTATATTAAAATATGTACTAAAAAAATATGTGATGGTTGTAATTTTGTTAATTTTACTATAGGAACATAATATTATATTTTTATTTATTGATTAAGTAATTACTTCTGAATGTTCTAATATAGATTTAGTCAAAAATTGAATTGAATAAGTACTTCCACTCAATTATGCATTTTTCATATACTTCAAATTTTTATGTAAGAGATTTGATTTAATTTTTCTGCTTTATAAAAGACTTTCTACTAAGCAAACTAGGTTGTCTCATAATCTCACTTGTTTTTAGAAAAATGATATTTAAGTGGTTGCTTTTAGACTACATTATTCTTTTTGTCCCTATATATTAAGGGTCAAAAATCAATTTAGTCTCCATATTTTTTAAAAGTTAATTACGGTTCCAACTTTTTTTAAAACGATTCAATGTGACTCCTTCTATTATATTTTCCTCATTAAAATATATTTACTTTAGTGATTAAGTCACTATACGCTGAATTATATGTGTTGTTACCACATTGAATCGTTTTAAAAATTATTGGGACCATCACATTAAATTGTTTTGAAAAATTAGAATCACATTAAATTGTTTTAAATAACTTTTTAAAAAAAAGTTGGAACCAAATTGAATTTTTTTTTAAAAGTTAGGGTGATATTAAACTTTTCAAAATCTTGAAGATAAATTGATTTTTACACTTTAATATAAGAACTAAAAGGATAATTAAGTCTTACATTTATAACATATCTAAGTTAAGAAATTTATGTAAATATTTTGTAGTACATGTATATATGTTATTTTTTATGCTTTTTGAAATTTGTTTTTATATTGAAAAAAAATTGTTAGTGAATGTTTTTACCATTCTTGAAAGAGTTTCTTATGCAACCTAACAAAAGAGTTATACCAACTAGAATATTTAATAAAAGTATATTCAACCTCTTTTTTAAAGGTAAAATACTAATTAATCTAGCATGTTATACTTATTTGAAGTCACTTATATGATTGTAAAATTAATTAATATATTAATGTATTTTCAATAAAGAATTGTATTGGAGTAATAATGGAACACACATTGAAGGTATCAAAGGCTAATATCTCATTATTTATGAAATAAAATATTATCTCATCCAAAATACTTCAGTAGATTGTAATTTTTATGTGAAATTCACACATATTTCACTTATGTGGGGTTGACTTTAGAATTTTAAAACATGTTTTGAATAAGGAATATTCACTAAAATTCTAAAGATGATATTTATTTAATGTTGAGTAATGAAAATCATTCTTATAATTTAAGATTTCACTATGTCACATACTTAATTGTTATGTAGGAAAAATTTATATTAGGAAAAATTGTTATAAAAAACTAGGTGTACTCAAACTAAATAAAGGTGTGCATTATCACTTTAAGAATTTTTAAAAGAGAATTGTCCATTGTATGGTGTAGTTGTTGTTAGATTTATGGTTCAGATATTTGATGAATCCAACTATTCTTTTGGAATTTCTTTAGGCTCTCCTAAAGATTTTGAAGATTTGTAATAATCCATGAACACTTATATGTGTTTTAGGTTGGTATGTGTTGGTAAGTTTTCTCTTACTTGATTTGATGCTACAAATAAAAAGCTTCTTTAAATGTATTAGAGCTTTTACTAGTGAAAGACAGTTTTTTAACTTATTAAAATGTGTTTTTAATCTATTGAAACGTTCTTGGCTGGTTAAGAATGACTGCAACAAAGGTTTTAATCAAATAGATTATCATTTTAATCAATTAGAATCACTTAAAATTGTGAGTAGTTATAATCCCTCTGTTTTAATATGTTAAATTGATTTTTTCGTGGATTAAAATCACTTAAGCTCAGTCTGCATAATTAACTTTTGTTTAATATGTTAAAATGATGAGTTAAGCTATTGATTTCACTAAGGGATATTAACATATTGAAACATAGTTTTAACCTATTAAAGCTCTTATTACTTTCTTTGAAGGCTCTATTTTAATCAATTATAAGTCTTCTAATTTATTAAAACTATCAGATGAGATGTTATATATATTTCTATCGTTTTAAAACCAAATTACATGAAATCAAAACCATTCTTTTTTAAAGTCAATTTACCTTTTAGGAGAGAATATAAACTAAGCTAAAAACCTTTTCTTGGAGCTTTCTTTGAGCAAATATGTGATAATTTCGTGGTTGAAAGAGAAAACAGTTTCTTAATTGATTTATCTTTTCTATTGTGTTTAATTCACTCCAAGTGATATTGTTCGTGTTTTTAATTCATTTTTTAGTGTGTGTATTGTATTTGGATAGGGTTTCTAGGTTTGTCCTACAATATGATGTTATTAGGTACCGAATCAAGTCTTGTAGGGTTCAAGATTTTGATTCTAGTTTACTTTCACTACTGAGTTTGTGATTCTAGTTTACTTTCACTACTGAGTTTGTGTGTTTCTAAGAATTTGGTATTATAGTGTTAGTTTGGATTGTGTGCTTGAACAATTGGATGTAACTCTTGGTATAGAGTGAAACAATATAAAGTTTGTTGTGTTGATCTCTCTCTCCTATAACTTGTTTATTCTTGATCTTTGGTGCTTTTAGTTGTTTCCATTGCTTATTGTAAATCAAACTTTGTTATTCAAAGAGTTAATAAGTTTTTCATTATAAAATTTGTGAGAATCGTTCTTAGTTCAACTCACCCCCTGTTGAACTCATCCTTTAAAACTAGCAATTGGTATTAGAGTTGGTTCTTCAAATTTACTCCATATTTGATCATGTTTTTCAGAATGGCTGAAAACATCAAATTTACTCCATATTTGATCATGTTTTCCTGAAAGTGTATGTATTAATAGACCATCAATGTTTGGATTGGTTAACTATTAGTTTTGGAAATTTATAATCAAAATTTTTATTGAATCCATTGATAGAAGAATTTGAGATGCAATTATACGGTCTTTTTATTCCTAAGCATGTTATTGGAAATGAATTAGTTGAAAAAACTTGGTATGAATTTGAAAACAAAATGACTCAATGTGATTGCATGGCTAAAAACATCATAACATTGTTGCACCCAAATTAAAAAGGGGGTCACACTTTTGATGTGAACCTTAAGACGTTGGAAGGATCTTGATTGACTCAAGAAGGTGTAGATAACATAAAATCCATGGAAAAGCATTTATCAATGGTGGATGCATGAGTACCTATGGGTATGGCTTGCAACATTCAACCAAAATGAAAGGAAAACAAGAACATGTAAACAAATGAAAGTAAAAAATGGATCAAGACAAGAGAGGGAAGTAAGAACATGCCACCTTCAATTGAAAATAAGAGCATACGTGCGTGGAGATTCGACACTTAAGAAAGCTTCTCAAGATAAGAACAAAAACAATAAAAAAATAACTATTGAGACACTTAAATATGTACTCACAAAGAGATTTTCGTTCAATATTCAAGTGCAATTTTCCAAAGAACCAAATCCTCCTTATATAGGAAAGGAAACTCAACCAATAAGAGGAAAATATAAAAAATATTGAGTTAACTTTGTTAATCCTAGAGTTAACTCCCTTAAACATAACAGGCATAAAGTATAGATTCCTATACCTCGGTAAGTAGCCTTCAGTGGAGCCAAAAAAAGTAAGATATTTTGTATTAGGTTTATAAGTATATATTCACTTGTATGTATTAAAAATGTTTTATATGTGAAAGGACTCAAGTATAATATGCTTTGTCTAGTCTCATTTAATAAGGACACATGCATTATCTCATTATCTAATGGACAAACTATACTTACAGCTAGACAAAAGAAAATCTCTATGCGATTGATGTCTCGGACATAAGTAAACAAAATCAATAGGAATGTATTAATTTTACTAAAACCTTTTGATGGAAGTATCTTCGAATGGAAGACATAGAAAATTCAAAATTTTCCCAAGTTACTTAAGAGAAACTATGAACTAGAGTTCCTATTCCAAGGAATGATCCTTAGAGAAGATCTCTAAGAAGAATACTTTATTTTGAGACCTAATAAAAATAATAAGACAAACATTTTAGCAAGTTCAATTCTTATTCAATTTCAAAGTGAGTTACAAGGGGGGTTAAGCCTTTATTTATAACTAGATAGACTCTTCATACTCAAAGCACTAGAAGATATGGGACTTAAAATGCAAAGTATAGATGCACAAGTCATTTTCATCACCTTATGTATCCAAGTCCCACATATATCAATTCAAGGCTCCTTCATGTGTTTATAAGCTCCAAAACTTACTTAAAACTCACATAGTCGTGTGGGTGTGTAGTGGTTTGTTTTGCTTTATTAGGGTTTTTCACTTTCCTAATTAAGAGGGCTATATTTTGACTCCATAACTTAGGCTTATAAGCTCACTTATGCTTATATTTTTTACAAGAAAAAGAATATTACTTTTATACAAGAACTTTTACTCTTATTTTTATATAAGATTATTCCTATACATTTTTTTACAAGACTAAGAAAAAAAGAGAAAATTTCTAAAATTCTCCTCTCAACTGTTGAGTCTTGCTCCATTTCTCTTAGTCAAAGATGTGGTGGTTGGATGATTTTCCATCATTTCCTCACTCTCAAAAGGATTTATTCTCATATCTGAATGATGTTCGTTAACAACCACCTTATTTATTTATTTATTACTCCTGGATCAAAGATCCATTTGTAGAAATAAAAAAAAGTATTTGAATAAATTTCTTTATTAAAAGGCAAATGTATTTATACAAAGGAACAAGAAAACAAGGCCCTTTATTTTTGTAAAAAATTTGATTAATAGATTTATGGGCATTTATTTTAAAATCATATTTGTCTTCAATTTGTTGTGCTTATTGTTTTGTGTTATGCAAAAACAAAACAAAGTAATTTTCTATAAAATTTTGAGAAGAAAAGTTAGAATCATGAATTGCAATCCCCCTTTAAGAATTCTCCCTCAATCGTGTTTGCAAGGGGTGTTATGAGAGATTATATTCCTTTCTGGATTTCTTTAACTTTTCTTCTTCTTCTAATTTTGAAAAGAAAAGTTAGAATCATGAATTGCAATCCCCCTTCAAGAAGTCTCCCTCTATCGTGTTTGCAAGGGGTGTTATGATTTCTTTAACTTTAAGGGAGTGGTTTGTAAAATAATACTTAGTAGTCAATTAGGAGTGACTTGAGTAAATAATACTTGACTAAGATTAGTTAGGAGTGACTGAGTTCAAAGAATGCCTAGTGTTAGATAGGAGTGAATTGATCAAATAGTACTCATTCATACTTTGCAGCGATAATCAACTTATTGAAACTTGACGTAACTTGTTGAGTCACACAAACCAATATAAAAATATTATGTAAATACTATCCTTTATCTTTTTGTATATTGCATGTTATTTACATAACTAACTTAAAGAGGGTCAAATGTTAAAACAAAAGTCATGAAAATTAAAAGTATTTCATCTCTTTAAAAATTAAATACATTGTGTGACTGTGAAACATCAAACGATATTTGCAAAATACAAATAAATTTTTAAAATAAAATTCAACCCTCGCTTTTATGTTTTTCTTATTTTTCACATTCCTCGTCTATAATCTAAAAAAAATTACCCATTTTTTTAACAATGTATTCGTATTATAGCACAAGAAAGACAATTAGTAATGTGATTAGTAATAATTAAAGTTCTTTTAATATAATTCCAAGGTCATATTTAGATAAATATTTTTGAATTCATTAACAAAAATATAGTGGATTTCGAATATTATCATCTAATATATGAACACGTAATTATTTTTGTAAAAGCCTAATATGAATTATTCTATTAAAGCCTAATATGATTCATGTGAAAAGAGACATGTTTTATGTTATTAGATTTGTTGAGTAGTAATAATATTTTGGTTAATGTAAGAAGAGACATGTCTTGTGCTATTAGATTTATTCTGTAATATGATATTAGTTTAGCAATTTGGTTAAATTAGATTTGTTCAAATATCAATCGCAAGAAAAAAAAAAATCTAAGTTACCGTGAAATTGTCTACTACTCTAATACTCTAAAACAAGTTGTGTAACAACTACTTAGATTTTAGAATAAGATTCAATAATTTCAACATGAATTATATAAAGGTTATCAAAATCTTTCTACATGATAAAGCATACAACATTTGACTAAAATAAAAAATATATGAAAATTGACTAAAAACATTATGTATGTACAAATGGTGAGGTGATAAAGCACAGACACATATTTTCTTTATCATTAGCGTTTAATCCCACAAACTCTTCACTAACTAAATTTATTAGAAAAAAAACGCATATTCTCATGAATGATGAAATTGTTAATGTCAAATATTGTTAATATCAACCTTCTCGTTGTCCATAAATTCTAGAGAACATTTTAGAAATTAATAATAAGAGTGAATATGTGAAATAGTTTATCATATAAAAAAGTAATAATATTAATGCTAACACCATAATAAAACTAGTAATATCTAACCATATTTATATTTGAGAAAAAATACAAATACAAATTTTCATAATAAAAAGTTATTGATTTAATGATAAAAAATTATCGATAGATAAAATTACCGATCAATTTTATTGATGATCTGAAAATTAAAAAAAAATTAAGCGTGAATCAAAATTTGTTGATAATTGAACACGAAACAATCTTATAATCATAAAATTTTGACATGATAGAAAAAAAATTCATATCATATATGCAACAAAACGTACTTTGAAATCCATAATTTAAAGAAATGTCTCAATTATATATCAACTTGTTAAAATAATTTTTAAAAGGTTCATATATCACTTGAAAGAACATGATACTCATATTAGATTATTATCAACCTTTCGTTGTTGTTATTTCTAAAAGAAAAGCTATCATCAAGTCTAACACAAAATCCAATTGTACACTATTCTTAGAGTTTTCAACAACGGTAATTATAATTCAAATATCACCTTAGTGTTATTCGATTTGTTAAATAATATGGTTCTTAATTGTAGTTTTGTCTCAAATCATTAACAACTAAGTTAGGTAATTGTTAAAGAAAATAAATTATTTGTGATGTGTTGTATTTCTCAAATTAATACTAAGTGCTACCATATTAAGTTAATACATGTTCTTATATCATCAAATTGAAACATACATATTAAAGGTCAACTTAAACAAACAAAAATAATATGTTAATATTCACCATAAACATAAACTTTAACATCTTGCCAAGTGCCAAATAAATTAATTTTTTAATGAAGTTAAATGCACTTACCACAATTATTTTTGTTGTTGTTGAATCATTACACCACTACACAAAAGAGGAAATTAGTTAACATAGTAAATGTTAATACAGAGAAGTTAGGCAACACCATTTAAGTTCTAAAAGTTTCATCTTAGTATACATATATTTTGTCCAAAAATTAAATCATATTTAAGAGTCGATAAACTAAATAGCTAAGGAATATTAAACTATAATGAATTTTATTTTACAATTTAAACATGAATAACAATGTGAGCTGGTTCACCTCGTATTGACCCGCAAAATACGGGTTAGGTTGATCTATCCCGCTTAGGTAATTCAGGCTAAATTTATTAGTCTAGTCCACATAAGGATCATCTATGAACCAACGTGCATAAAAAAATAATATTTTATTAAAAATAAAAGAAATATTAATGTATTTGTAATATATATAGAAAACAAAGAGGTAATTTTGTGCCAATAAAAAAAGAGGTAATTTTGTACTTTATATTAAGATGTTTCTTTCTGCACCCCATCAAATTTCTTCTTGCACCTTATCAATTTCGAAATTTAATTTCAACAATTCTTAAAATGAAAATTTAGAAGAGAAAAACAATATTATGAAATAACTTTTCGGAACAGGTATTTACTTTTTGAAATCTATAACAACTATTTTGACTTGGATTAGCGGGTTAACACACTCCGTCTCATACTTAACTCTTACAAGTTGTGAATTATATGAAAGAGGTCAATGGACCAAAACAGTAAACCTGTCCCATGTTTTTCATAATGGATTACGGATCGATATGTATGATTCGTCCCGCATTTCACTCGTAAATATTATATAATAATTATGAGATTATTACAAATATATAGGAAAAATATATATCTTATTGTATAGTAAAAAAAAATTATAAAACATACAATCAGAACTTGCCAAAATTGTAAAGTGCGCTATTAATACTACTAATTATTTTAATATATTTTTACTCTACGTGATTACATTCACTTTTTATATTTTTGCAATTACCTTTGTCTGACCCTTTTCGTCTTCGTACAATCTCATTCTTCCAAACCCAATAAGAAATCTGATATTAGATAACAAGCCATAGTTGATAGAAAAAGTATTTGAAATCATACTCAAATTGACAAGAAACCTTACCAAAGCTGGGAAAATGATTTTGAGAGGACAATTGCAACTCTAATGAAATCATAATTATTAAAGCTAAACTACACCAATCCATCAAAACAGAAACAAATCTAATGATTGGTCTGTTAACTTAAAAAATTGAAGATTTCATAACTGATCAAGTGGGTACAAAACCAACCAAAATTTGTAAAGAACCAATCTAGAAATTCAAAATTCTTTTAACTTTTTAATTTTTTTTATGAAAAAAAATTAAAAAGTTTAAAAACGATTACAATTAGTATAAATTATTTTGTTAATTCTTTTTTTTTTCTTATAAACCATACATTTATATTATTTTCTAATTTTTAACATCATTTTTTAAAAAAATTTATTAGTTTATTTTCTTTCTAGAAGTGAGCTGTTGTGGTCAATTTTAGAGTTGTTGTAATTTATTAAAATTTAATTTAAGTGTTATGATATGTTTGATTTTAATCTTCTATATATATTGAATGTTAAAATCCCGTAAATATTATAGATTTTAGTGTTCAAGTTATGTCTTTTATATTTAATTATATAATTTTATAAAAAAAATATTATTATTATATTAATATCAATACAATCACAGTAAAATAATTAAGTTTTAAACCAGTATTTGATTGATACCTATGTAGTTCTAGAAAATTCCTCATAACAAAAGGGTAACTATATTAAGAAGCAAATTTGTACCATCTTCCATACCATTTATGTCCAACGAAAACTGTTCCAAATTTATGTCAACATTGTAGCTTTTTCATTGCATTATGGAGTGTTGAAAAATCTAATTTGTTAATAAGTATAATTTTTGGATTATGTAATTTAAAAATATATTTTAAATTTTACAGTTTTGAAATATATTTCTAAATCTTCAACTTTACTTTGGTTTGTATAATTTATAATATATTTTTTATTTAGAAATGCGTTTAAGTTTATGAATTTCTATATTACACAATTCAAAATACATTTTAGGTTTTAAAGATGTGTTCCAGATTGTGTATTACATAAATATACTATGGACCAATCTCAAATACATATTTGAATTACATAATCTAAATTACATTTTTCAGATTCAAAAAATTATTATAAATTATACAATTCATAATACATCTCGATATTGTATAATGTAATACAAATTTTTAAATTTTAGATTACGTAATTCAAAATACATTTAGGATATTGTTTTTATCCATAGAATAATTTGGATTTTTCCATAACTACAAAGGTGTTAAGACAATATATAGGAGTACAAAAAGAAATAGTCTATAGTTAGACTTAGTTAAAAACCCAAGTTTGACAAGGTATTGTCATGGTAGCCCAAGATTTGGGTGATTTGCCATGCCAATACCCTTAGGGTCCAATTCTTAATTATGCTATATGTACAAATTCAATCAGTAACCCAATTTAGCTATAAAGGGGGAAAAAACTGTCATAATTTTTGTTTTATAATAATACTTTTTTTATATTATTATATTATGTTAGCCTTATTTAAGAGTTAGATTTACAATTTTATCAAAAGAAAGTACATTTAAAAAATACAAAACAAAAATTGATGTCCTTTCAACAATGGTGAAAGTGGCTAATGCCCTAAACTGGTTTGGTTGCAAATGCCAGCATTTGTGCATGTTAGTGTTTAGTCTTATAAATTTTGAGAAGAAAGAACATTTCCACACGTGGAACTGAATAGTTGTACCGTTATGTTTATTGCATGTGAAAATGTCATTTCCAACACTTACTTAGCTACCTTATACCTTCCCAAACATTATCAACATTTTTTTTTCTGATGCTTGTATTCATTTCTTCTAATGTTTGAATTTGTCCCTCGAATACCTAATTAATTATTAAAAGCACTAAATAATTATATACATATATTATACACATTTACTACCGTATTTAAACAATAAACATCACTTTGAAAAGGGTGGACTCACAATATTTAAGTTCTCTCTCACAAAAATATATAATAAAGAAAAGTTGCATTGTTGTAATTGCATCACTTTCAATTAATAATGTTAAATTAAAGGTGTGTTTACACACGAGTGAAAATGAAAGTAATAGAAGGGCTGAGATTAGAAATTGATGTTATTTGAGTTAAGAGAGTAGAAATAAGAGAAAAATTTGTAATTAATTTAAATTAAATTTTAATTGATCAATTTGTAAGATGATTATTTTGATATTGTCTAAAAGAATTTATAATTAATGTTGATAAATTCTTTATATATATTACTCCTATTTGGCTAAATTATTATTCGAGTACTCAAATGAAAAGTAATTGCAAATTATGTGACACCACCATTACATGATTTAAAAAAAAAATTAAATAAAATTAGAATATAAGACTATGTAAAAGATTGAACCAAAATTTAAATTAAGTAAAACTTTAAATAATATACTTAAATTGATGCAAGTGTCATGTTTGAATACATAATTAAAATTAGTCATACAAAGAAAGAGAAAGAAGAAAACAACATGAAAAATTATATTTAAATAACAATAATTAAAAGAAAAAAAGAAAACTAAAATAACATGAGTTTTTTATTTCAAGGATTTTTGGGACTGATCAAATCTTTATTCCAGATCATTATTCCAGATCAAATCTTTATTCCAGATCATTAATTCAAGGGCAATTTGTGAATTGGAGTACCTTGTTATTTTAGTATTACCACCTAAATGTTGGTTGCCAAAGTCCCTTTTACCTATTATTAGTGATTACATTATTATCCTCTTTCTTCCAGGATAAAGAAGAAAAAAAAATGCTTGTGTGACTGATGACCGATTAACTAGTGATGTTGTTGTGAGGCTACGCACTCCGAAAGGTTGAGATGATTGGATATACTACCACTCAAAAATTCTAGTAAAGAATTGCAACTACTTTGTTGATCAGTTGTCTGAGAACTGGCCAACATGTTAGATCCTTGATTCTCGCAATTGTGTTGATATCTATTGCTAAGAGTTGGATTTTGATTACCATGTAAATCTTGTATGTCTTATCTACTTTGTCATAGATGATTCAGTTGATGATTTGTGACATGGCATTAAAAATGTCATTGGGATTCTTCCGGTCATAGTTGAACTTGGATGCCCACATATTATAACTTATTTCTTGGTGCAAGAGAAGCCAAGATTGCAGTCATGAGTTGTGGTTTTGGCCTAACTTCAACCATGCTCCTCACTCCAGGAGGCTATTTTTGTATTCCTTGTCTTTCAAAAATCAGAATCCTTATCTTTTGAACACTCTCTTAGTGCCACAACCGAACAAAACTTTTTCTCTTTGGAGTGTATAAAATCATACCAGAATAATCACCAAGGTACCAATTCATGTACCAGCATCAGGGGTCCAGTCTATTTCACGTAGCCACCCTCAGCGTGGCGCTACGCATATTTTGAACACATGCAACCTAACCTCTTCGTGCCATAACACACATGGGCTTAGGTTTTAATAGGAAACATTTACTTAAGTTAAACCTCATGCGTACTAAGTACACCCCAAGGTCCAAAATTACCCTTCGCTTAGCCGCTTATGCCTTATGCACAAGGGTTTATATGCGAAAGGAACTATCACATACATCAGGGACCCAATCACATGGCCCACCAACTTGACCCAAGAGCCGAGCTGACCTGCCTACGACAAATGCTGAGGTCTGACTTCGAGTGCTAAGCTCTGAGCGCTTTGATCCAGTACAAATATTAAATAACATTTAGACAAATTTTTGCATGTACACTCTCTCTCTACAAATTTTTATTTTGAATTATTCTAGAATATATATATTTTTTTAATTATAGAATCCAAAATAAAAGAATCACAAATTTTAATTTCCAGATTGCATATTCCGATTTAAAAAAATCAATATTTGAACTCACATATCGATGAATCAACAAATCTTCTATAATTCAAGGTTGTCAATTCAGGCCGAGTTAACAATTGTGCCAGCTTGCTACGGGCTAATATCTTTTAAGTTGACTGGGCTACTAAAACTGTAATGTTGGCATATGCTATATGCACCCTCTTATTTGCTAAACATAGATTTTAGTACGTTGTTGTTATCCAATATATCCTTTAATATAAACAAAATCACATAAACTTTATTTCCCCACTCTATTTTCATTGTTAATATCACCCACTTATTAAACATACAATCATAACACTATTAAACAACTATATGTTTCTATTATAATATTAGTAAACGATATATTATCATAAGACATTTTTTATCATATTTTTTCTACTTTTACGTACATATAAAATCAAGTATATAAATCTAATTATAATGTCTAGTTTATTAGAATAAACTCAAATAATTTATTATAAATTAATTCTTTTATGGGAATAGCTTATACACTACAAAAGAAAATCATAAAATACAAACTAAATTTAGACACCAAAAATAATTAATTGCTATAGTGACTAAATTAGAAAACCATTTGATAGACTAAAAAAAATTTTGGTTTCTAAATTAGTTTCTATTATTGTTAAATGGTTTCTAAATTGATATCTAATTAGCAACTAAAGTTATAATTACCGATTATTTATATACCAATATAAAAATTATTTATCAATGATAGAAACTAATTTAGAAATCAATAATTTTTTTTCTCTAAAATGAGTTCTAATTTAGTCTATACAATAATTAATTATTTTTGTCTATAAAATTAGTTTCTATTTAATGATTTTTTTAATGTTTTTATTTAATTATGTAAAAAAAAATTATAATTTTCTTTAAAACATTTATAATAAAATTTATCCAACTACATTCTAAAACTAATGTTTAATCTCCAAAGCTACAGAAAATTCAGCAGAATCATGGGTGTCGGGAGAGAGGGCAATAAATTATGACTAATTCACCGGACGAAAATATTAAAAAAATTATAAATATAATTTTTTTTCTTTATTATTATTCTCTGCATGGAATAGTATAGTTTGAAAGCCCAACCTTAAATAATAGTAGTTGAGAGTTGGAATATAAAGATGTTGTAGTGGAGTAAGGAAGTGACATAAAATTAGTGTCTCTGACAAACTATAAAAGACCTTTTTCTTATGATTCTGCTTCTTCTTGCACCTCAGAGGCTGCTTCTTCCTCCACCCCATCTCCATAAATTTTTTATTCCAAAAATATTTTTCCATAAAAAAATTAAAATATATAAAGTTTATGGTGTGATACAATTATATAATTTAAAAATCCTTTTCAAATCTGTGATTAATTTTTTATTATATAATCTGAAAATCTTTTTAAAAATTTAAGATTAACTTCTCGATTATAATTACATAGAAAGTTTTTTTTTAATTTAAGATTAACTTTTGGGTTATAATATATTGAGATAAAGCTTCTAAATTATATAATTCAAAATATCATTTAAAAAAATATATATTCTGAATTATATAACCAGAAGCTATTTCCAAATTCAAAATTAACTTCTGAATTATGTATTAAAATTACTTCCTACAAATCCAGAGAAAACTTTCAAATCTAAAAATACTTTTCAAATTAAGTAATCAAATATTTTAAAATTAAAAATAAATAAAGACGCTTAAATTAGTGACAAGCCAGTGCAGGAAAAGATAGAAGTGCTTGAGGTGCCGTGGTAGAATAAAACAGAAGGTGAAAAATGTGTATAATTTTAAGTTTAATTTTTTTTTTACTAAAGAACAAAAAGTTATTTTCACATTTAGTATAGGTTGTTAAAAAGGTGCGGAGGTGCAGGAAGAAGTAGATCCAAACCACATAACATAACATGCTTTCATTTTTATTTTGTAAAATGATTCAGTTTTTTTTTTTTGTATTTGGGCTGGAGAATTCCACGTAGGGCTAGAATATTGGAACAATTAATGCTCACCCAACCCTAACCAGTTCTTCTCATAATGTATATGTTTTGAAATCAATAATTATGTTGAATCACCAACTACGTTCAATAGTTAAAAAGTTTTCAGTCAATTTCTTATTCACAAGTACAAATAAATGTGACTAGACATTTTCTCATACAATTTAGCAGCAAATAGCCAGAAACTTTTCACTGTTTTTAGTGGTCTATGGTCATGCACCATTTTGATCCATATAAGATGAGTCAAACTTTAAAGAATCACAACCTTATGACTCAGACAATGCTCCTTTCAGCAAAAAGGCAAGGGGAAAACAACAACAAGTAAATTTTTATTGTTTTTAAACAAGAAAGAATGGGTGACGAAGGATGGAATGTTCCTACACATTTCTCATGTGGTCCTGTTCATAAACTCATGATATTTTTCTAAATTATTGTTGGTGATACTGTCACAAAGTTCATAATCAAACACCAATTTAATTACAACATAGCTTGTAAATATTGATGGTTAGTGATATTCTAATGTTCGAATCATTCCATCCCAGAATTCAAAATTGATCATCTTTGAAACTGTCATTCTAATATTTACAATATTCTTCAGTTTTTTTTTATCACAAGTTAGTTTGTTCATGTTCTTTAAAGTTATGTAACAAATGAGCATGGTACTTTATTAAAAATTATTATTTTCACGCATAAATTTCTCTCTTGTCTAAAGACACGAGGAGGTATCTAAAAAATACTTCAAGATTCATGTAAGTTTTTACCCAAATTGGTACATAGATGAAAAAATATAATAAATTAACAGTAATTTTATTGATGAATATTAATTAAATAGAATTTTAGAATAAAATAAAATAAAATTTGTCATCTACACACTTCTTTAGTAATATAGATAGCATCACTATTATAGTGTGTGAAATCTTTTATATATATATTTTTATCAGTGGATTTTTTTCTTATAGTTCGTATTCAATGTTCTACCCAAAATATTATTACGTATATTTCTTTCTGAAACGTATTATTATTAACTCATTCATATGATAAAAATCAAACCTAATTAAATTTGCTACTATACATATAGATAATTTCCACAAATACACATGAATGTTGGCCAATGTGGTTGATTAATGGGAAAGATAAAACATTTAAAAGAAGAAGAAATAGAAAAATGGGTGATCCTGTTGGTTGGGAATAATGGTCGGGTTGACATTATGGCTTAGAACAGTTTAGACACTTGCAATGTAGCCACAGCAAAACGCATCAATTGTGTTAATCTGTTTCCTCAGCACATGGTGAGCATTAGAGAAGAGAGAGAGAGAGTGTGTGTGCTTGTGAAAGAAAAGGAGGCACCAACAACCATATATATCTCCTGTTTCCAATGTTGTGAGGTCATTGTGTGTTACTGATTCTTGCAATGGAGAAGGTGTGAATGAGTTTATATGGGTAAGTAACCCTAGTGAAAGTGATGGCAACCCCTATATGTTGTGCCATGCCACTATGTCACTTGTCTTGTTTCCCTTGCTTCATCATCATCACCCACCACCCTTCATTTTTATTACCCTCTATTCATTTGTCTTTGGATACCATGCTCACTTCCATTATCCCACCATTTTTTTAATTATATATAATTTTATTGTTATTGATGCCATTAAAACTTTATTTGATCCTTATCTTCTTTAGAAAACTAGTTGTTATTGCTTTTTTAATCACTACAAGAAAATCATAAAATAAAAACCAATTTTAGAGAAAAAAAATAATTAGTTGCTATAGTGACTAAATTAGATACCATTTTAGGGACTAAATAAGTTTTTGGTTTTTAAATTAGTTTCTATTATTGTTAAATGGTTTCTAAATTGGTATCTAATTAGCAACTAAGGTTTTTGCTACCAAATTTAGAATCAAAATTATTGGTAGTTAAAACCTTGGTAGCTAATTAGATACCAATTTAGAAATTATTTCACACTAATAGAAACTAATTTAGAAATAAATAAAAAAAATTAGTTTCTAAAATGGTTTCTAATTTAGTTACTATTCCAACTAATTATTTTGGTGTCTAACCATTGGTTTCTATTTGATGATTTTCTTGAAGTGAATTGTGTAGTTTAAGTTCATGTAGTTACTTTATGCATGATATTAAAAAAAAAAAAAAATTTTGTTCTCATCAAAGTATAAAATAGTGTCACATTTAATGGATGTGATTAATGCAAGAAAGCATTTTTAGAAGCTAACATTGAAAAAACAAATAAATAAAAGTTGTAAGAGGTAATTCATCAATCTCTAAAGACACATATTTTACCCTAACATAAAGTATTGGATATTTTTTTTCTCTCTTTAGAATATAATGTTTAATTTTAATTTGATTTACCAACTAGTTCAAAATCCCCTGAAAATATAATCACTACACCAAGAAGTAAAATTAGTTACAAAAGAAAGTGAAGGTGATGCTAGGAACCCTAAATAGTATCCACTAAGCCTTCATTATTAAAAAAAAAAACAAACATGGGTTTTATGGACATAAACTAAAAATAAATAAAAAAATTGCGTGGGTCAAACAGTCACAACTGGAACTATAAATAATAAATAATAATAAACATTTAAAATTTTGTAGGTTAAGCACACGCAAACATAATATATATATATATATATATATTTAAAATTAAATTTAAATATGTAATAAAATTATGAAGGTTAAGTTTACGCTTGTTTAAAAATTGTGTGGCCAATCCTTTAACTAAGTTCACGCTTCTTTGAATAAACAATATAAAATATAATTATAATTTTGTGTGGGCAACATGTAGGCTAAACCCACACTTCTTTAAATAAACAATATAAAATATAATTTTGTGTGGGGAGTATGTAGGCTAGGCCTACGCAAAAAACACCAGACACCCGTTACTATTTTTATGTCAAGCATATTAGCTTCCAAATTTTAATGATAACTACACTTTTGCGTCCATTTATTATAGCTAATGTCCCTTTTTGACCCATGCTAATAAAGGAATTAGCTAAAAAAAATCTTTCTTGACTATTTCAAACTACTCTTTTTTTATATTCATTTGTATATTTGAATTTCTTAAATCACTCATCTCTCTCAATATATCTCTTTTTAATTTTCAAACTAATTTTTAATATTTAAGAAATAAATTATCTAATTTTTTTTTCATTACAATATAAATTATGTACCATCAATTTAAAGTGTAATTTAAATGTTAAAAAATTATTTATCACGCTTTTGATTACAATATTATTTCTTAATTATTTTAAAAAGCTAAATTGTGCATTGTAGTGTTACTAGTTAAATTGGTGAATACTACAATGAAAAAGTAAAAAATAGAATTAAAGCTTGTGTTATGAAGATGGATGTTTATATGTTAATGTTTGGTAAATCCAACAACCTTATCCTATTAATACCCATGTTTGTGGTTATGACAAGAATGTAAAGATCCACACCCATATGATTTGGACATGCCTTAAAGTGGAAGAGAAAGTTGATAAGGACAGATATAAATATGTTTAGGAAAAGGACAAGGTTAGGCAGCTCAATTTCTAATGTCTTCAAATTTATTTATTTATGTCTTTGTTTCCTTTATCTAATAGCTGTCAGGGACCAATCAATATCTTCAACTAATCTTTCAATATCACATAATTGAAACAATCATGTGCCATAAGAATTCACCCTTTGCAAGGACACTAACATTACTGTGTTCTTATTTTATACATCAATGTTTCATTGCCTTTCAAATCACCAACGGCTAATTTCTTCTAAACCTACACCATTCACTATCCTAACTTTCATCTTAATAATACTAATAGTTAATGAAACCTGCCTCAGTTAGCTTTTTAATTCATTCATTAATTAATTCAAGAACTTTCTTCTTTTTCAATAATCCTAACATCCTCCATTATCATCAAATACAGTGTACCATCTTACATGAACTAGTTTTAACTTAATTAGTAACTAAATATTAAATATATTTAGATATCTTAAATTTTAAATATAGTGTTACCTCTGATTACTTCAATTAATTATACGTCCTTATAGAATATATATTTTTATACACAATTGATAAATTTGAACACAAAACCAAGTACATTAGTAAGAAGTAAATTTTGTTTAACCAAATAATTTTATAAGATTTAGCTAGGTGTAAACATAAAATCTAAATTTAAATGTACTTTTAGCTCTTATAGTTAATGTTTAATTTTGGTCCCATCTAGTTATTAACAAAAAAAATATTATATTTTTATTAGGATTGTCGAAGTTTGTTTTAAACCTTATAATTAATATTTAAAGAAAATAAGTAATTATTATTGATGGACACTTAAATTTTTTTAGCAATTAAATAGCATCGTTCTTATGAACCAAAATTATCTAATTTTAGAGGATTGATCAAATATGCAATTATTTATTTATAAAGATCAAAATTTATAAATGTGTACTCGGAGAAATTTTTTATTACTTCTAAATCTTATATTAAAATAAAATTATCTTTTGTAATATTTTTTTTTTTAAAAAAAGAAGTTATACCACTAGAATATATTAATGTACATGATTGGTCTAAATTTGGAACAAGGATGCATGAAAGGTATGAGAGAAATTCTTCACCGACACAACATTACATTAATTTTCCTAACACGTGCTACACTATTCAGTACTATTTTTAAGCTTGCGATATTTCCATGTTCAAATAATTAACACCAATAGGATACGAGGCATATGATTTTATAATAAAATTAATTTATAAGTATCAATATTGAATATAAAAGAGAATGTTTTTTTAAAAAATAAATTAAAACAATATATCATAGCTACATAAAGAAATACAAAATTGTGAAATACGGATAAGAGTCCCCCCTTGGTCTCCCTTTTGTAAGTCAGATTTTGTAACTATCTCCTCTTTCATCCACCAACAAATGGAGATATGGTGATGGGGTTCATTAATGTATGTAGTATATGTCACGAGTTAATGTATACCAAAACAACAAAAAATCTCACTTTCCAATAGCATAGGGTGAATTTAATATGTGGAAAGTGTTTCATAGATAGGAAAGGATGATTAACGTGTTCATTTCAAGGAGATTCAACTGTAGGAATCAAAGATAAAGATTTGGTTTTGTGAGATTTGAAGGAATATCAAATGCATTGGAACTTGAGAAAAAAGCTAAATACTATCTGAATAGGTAATAGAAAGTTACATGTAAATGGACCAAAATATAATAAAGGTGAAGTATCTAGAAAAGAATGGGTTGAAAAACAAGAAAAAATGAATAACCGAAAAGTGTGGAGAAGGAAAGATCAGACACAATTTTATGGGAAAGTCATCGAGAGTGGAAACACTGGGCACATCAATGTAAAAGAATTCTGGGTAAAGAAGGACCAACATGAATAGCTGAAGGAAAATTTCATTATGAGGTTTCACTATTCATACAATATTCAGGCCCTGAAGGAAAGTTTTATACTCGATAGTTTCAATCACCTTCTTCGCTTGTCAACATCATGATTATGGAAACATTTGCATAAGCTGAACCATGAGGGGTGGAGAAAATGCAATTAATCAATGGAACAAGAATCCCGCATGATGAATGTGTTTTGCAAGGAGTTTTTAAATAGGGAAAGAAGCAACATGTGCAAGGTACCAAGGGGATCGAACAAACTGCTTCAAACAGTGTCATCCATGATTATCCTGAAACCAAGGTTACTCACCCTTATAATATTATTTCTAATAGTGCTATGAGAAATTGCAATCGTTTATTTTGGCTGAGAAATGGTTTGAGGAGGCAGTTAAGATTTGGAATCTTGGGAAGGTTTACCTTTCAGGGAGACGAAAATACCATAGTAAATAAAATTGAGGTCATGAAGGATAGGGATAGAATAAATAATCTAGGAAGGGAAGAGGAAAATAAGACATTTAGATAGATGAGGATAAGTAGCGTTAATATTAGACGCATAGGGGGCAGTGTAAAAAAGTCATATCTAAAAGAGTTAATAGAAAAGGAACACATCAAAATGATGTGCATTCAAGAAACTAAACGTGGAAGCAGTAGTAAAGAGATATGTTTTGCAATATGGGTACTAATGAAATTGAATGGATTCACAACACGACTGAAAATCATGCAGAGGTATTCTCAGCAAATTTGAGTTAAATAGGTACATAAAATGGAAATGACTATAATATAATGGAAAATATAATGGAAAAGCTCTGGGAGCTAAGGCTTGGACACTTCTTCTTAAATGGTGTATCTGTGTCGGACACACGTATCTGTGTCGACACTCGTAAGATACTTATCGGTGAAGTGTTCAATTCAAAAAAATATTTGTTGGATTTTTGAAAATTCTAGCATGGTTATAACACAATTTTAAAAGGTATAAATACAATAACTTTCTAAAAACTCAAATTTATTGTATAATTTTTTATTATGATTATAAAAATAAGAACAAATTCTTTTGAACCAATCATTGAAAATATCTTCCGGCTCCCAAAAAAATCTGGAACATACTTTTGCACATAAATATTTATTTTCAATTTATATAATTCAAAATTATATAATATATAGATCCGTGTCCCCGTATCCTACATTTTAGAGATTATACGTATCTCCGTATCTGTGTCGTGTCAGTGTTCGTATCCGTATTTGTGCTACATAGCACTACAAGAACATTATTGATTAAAAACAAATTTTAAAAACTAAAAATAATTAGTTGCTATAGTGACCAAATTAAAAACCATTTTGGAGACTAAAATAATTTTTGGTTTATAAATTAGTTTCTATTATTGTTAAATGGTTTCTAAATTGGTATCTAATTAGCTACCAAAGTTTTAACTACCAATTATTTAAATTCTAAATTTGGTAGCAAAAATCTTGGTAGCTAATTAGATATCAATTTAGAAACCAAAATTTTTTTTAGTCTCCAAAATGGTATCTAATTTTGTCACTATAGCAACTAATTATTTTTTGTCTCTAAAATTGGTTTTTAATAAATGATTTTTTTTGTAGAGTAAATTAGCCAATAACTATTGTTAATGTCTACTCTTTAGGTAATCTGAATGAGAAAATAGTTGTGTGGGAGGAGATCAGTAGGGTAAGACAGGACAATACTAAATACTAAAAGGGCATGGTGTATGGTTGGTGATTTTAATATTGTGAGATACTCGAGTGAAAGGAGAGACAAAACCAGCTTTTAGCATTAATAAAGAAATGTTGAAATTCAATAAGTTTATTGAAGATGTAAAATCAGTAGATATACCTATGTTATTGCAAGGAAATTTAAACACAAAGTATTTTCATAATGTAATTAATTGGAGAATGGCTAGAAATGGGATTAATGGATTAGTTAATGGAGGAGAGTGGTGTGAGGATCCTATAAGAATTAAAGAGAAAGTGAAGGAGTATTTTATGTCAAGATTTAGCTAAAGTGGTGGGCTACAAGTTAAACTAGAGAACATAGAAATGCAGTCCATAAGTGAACATGATAATAATATGCTTATTGAGTGTATATTCGAAAGAGAAATTAAGGATGTGATATGGAATTATGAGAGTAGTAAAAGTCCGGGTCCAAACATATGTACTCTTAAAATTTTTGAGAGGTTATTAAAAATGAGGTAGTGTGTTGTACAAGTCTTTATCCAATCTGGTAGGTGGCTAAGTGCTCTAAATGTTTCTTTCATAACTCTGATACCTAAAGTAACAAACTCACCACAATACCTATATGACTTTCAACCCATTTCATTAGTAGGTTGTATGCATAAGGTCATAACAAAAGTTATATCATTAAGATTGAAAAAGAAATTAAGGACATGATTTGTTATTCTGAGAGTAGTAAAAACCTGGGTCCGTATGGGTACGATTTTAGTTTCTTAAAATTTTTTTGCGAGGTTATTAAAAATGAGGTAGTGTGTTGTACAAGCCTTTACCCAATCTTGTAGGTGGTCAAGTGGTCTAAATGTTTCTTTCATAACTTTAATATCTAAAGCAACAAACCCACAATACCTGTATGACTGTCGACCCATTTCATTAGTAGGTTGTATGTATAAGGTCATAACAAAAGTTATATCTTTAAGATTGAAAAAGGTGCTCAACAAGGTGATAAATTAGAGACAATCAACATTTTTAGAAGGAATGTGGTTGATGGATAATGTGCTAGTTGCAAATGAAAATTTAGAGGAAATAAAGAGAAAAAAAAAGAGTAACATTTTTTCTAAAAGTTGACTATGAGAAGACTTATGTCTCGGTTAGTTGGAACTTTATCTACTGCATGTTATGAAGGCTAGGTTTTTGTGAGAAATGGATTATATGGATTAAAGAATATGTTGAATCTTCAACATTGTGAGTTATAGTAAATGGGAGCCCAACAGATAAATTCAAAGCTCAAAAGGGATTAAGACAAAGGGATCCTCTTGTACCATTTTTGTAACTAATTGCAGTTGAAGGCTTTGTTGGAGCGGTAAGACAAGTTGTGCAAAATAATTTAGCAAAAAGATTTTCGGTTAGAGGTATGAGGGTTAAAGTAAACATGTTAAAAATACGTTGACGATACCTTACTCTTTTGCAAAGCTACCACCATTTTTTTGTTGTCTTGAAATCTATTTTGAGGTGTTTTGAGTTAGCCTCATGTCTAAAAGTGAATTGTCTAAAAAGTATATTTGGTGGGTTAGGAATAAGTGGAATAATGATAAAAAGATATGCTTCAATTCTAAAATGCGATATCATGGTCACACCTTTTACTTATCTTGGTATGTCTGTGGGGGAAATCATAGAAGGAGTAATTTTTGGGATGGGGTAGTGGGTAAGATCCATAGTAGACTAATAAGATGGAAAGGGAAACAATTATCCCTCGTACGGGAAATTTTTATTTTGAAATCGACAATCACTTCTCTTCCTCTCTTTTACATGTAAAACTTTAAGATGTCTTTGACGATGATGAATAGGATAAAGAAAATCCAAAGACAAATTGTATGGGCCTAGGAAAAGGATGAAAAGAAAATTGCATGGGCATCTTGGGAAATTGTTTGCAAATCAAAAGATGAGGGAGGGTTAGGGGTTAAAGATATAAGGTAGTTCAATATAATTCTTTTAAGTAAATGGATTTGGAAGTTAGGTACAAAAAAGGAAGGGTAGTGGAAGGAGGTTTTAGAGTCTAAATATGATGGTGGAGAGAATTAAGGAATCCAAGGGTTGACAAATTATAATCACTTTGGTGGAGATATATTAGGAACATAGGTCTCATGGAAGAATGAGGGAGTTGATTTGAGGATAATATTGATTGGATAATAGGAGATGGAATATTTATAAGCAAGCTTTTGGGAGGATAAATGGGTAGGAAACATATCATTAAAAGATAAGTATCCAGGGTTGTACACTTTATCTAACTTAAAAGATGCAAAGTTAAATGATGCACGGAGTTGACAAAATAATAGTTGGATATGGAATTTAGAGTGGAGGAGGCTACATTTTGAATGGGAAATCGTTCAAACAAATACATTATTTCAGAAATTAGATGGTTTCATTTTGGATACGGAAGGAGAAGATCAATGACGATGGAGAGAACATGAGCCACATGCCTATACAGTTAAATCAACTTACAACAAATTTTTTTAAGGTCTCGGTGAGGGAGAGATGAATTGTTATAAATTTGTTTAGAAGATTAAGGTTCTTCCCTATGCACAAATCCTTGCTTGGAGAGCTTTTAAAAACAAATTGGCAACGAAAGATAACATGAGAGTATACATGGGATAATTTTAGATAGTTTGATGTGTGTCTAGTGTGGAGAGTTAGAGGAGCCAGTTTACCATCTTTTCCTAATCTGCATGGTATCTTTTGTGGTGTAGAGTTTATGTGACAAATTGATTGGCGAGGTTACTGTGCTTCATAATGTACCAATATGCCACCTTAGGAAGTTCCCTATTTTGAGGTTATCTAGGGCTACAAACAAGGCTTGGGGATGCATGTGGATTGTCATCCTTTGGGATATTTAGAGACATAGGAACAACATTATGTTAGGCTCGATCCAATTGAAAGTTTTACTCTGGCATAACTTAAAGTATCGTCTTAGTTATCAAGGAAACATCACATACTAACTTTTTCACATTTTGATTAGCGCATTAACCCTATTATATGTTTAAAATATGTAAAAAGTAATCACTCCATTACAGGTAGGGGATCCAAAGTCAAAATGATAAAGGAAGACTCAAATTGTTTTTATAAATACTAACTTGGGGTTTAGCAAGACAACACTGATGGTTCTTGTTTTTTATGGTTACAGGTAGGCAATGCAAGCATGGTCATATTCAAGGCTTTTGAAACGTTTGTAGAACATTAATACTCTTGCCTAAGTTTGGGTGCAATTTTGTTGCACATATCAACACTATTTTACAGTTTAAGTGTATAACAACGTCCACTATTTACACGAGTCAACACAAGGGCACAATGTTGGTTGCTTTGACTTCACTTTGCATTTTGAGGCTTTGTTCATTATCCACATGGTGCACAAGAATGATGAACACAAAGGCATCGTATGAAACCCTAACACAACAATGTGAATAACAAAGAACAAATAAATGTAAAAGCACCAATTGAAACACAAGAACTAACAGAGGGCATAAACAACCCTAATAGCATAAAGCAAAACGAAAGGAATGAATGAGAGAACAAGAAATGCGTATTATTCACTAGTTCTCAAAGAAGCTACTGAGAAACAATATAAAGAGAATATGCAAAGAGAAAAACGAGCTCCAACACTAAAACACGACCCATAAACTAAAAACAAATAAAAAAACAAAACAAAAAACCCTATAAAACTATATACATTATCAATTAATAACATATAATTTTTTGTTAATTTTAGATGCTAACATTAACACTTTTCATAATTAAAATTATAGTTTTCCCATCACAAAATAAAATATGTCTAATTACTTTTTATACTTATAGTCTTGCCTAATCATCCTATCAATCCAACAACTCATTAATTAATGGTAGTAAACATGAAAATAATTTACATGAGATCTAGAATTTGAACCTTATTATTGTCATCATACTTTCAAAATAGCCCCTTATACTTTCACTCTCTTTGCATTTGTTTTTTCCTTCTTCTAAAAATTAGGTTGTTATTTTACTTTGTCCATCACAAAAATAGTTATTTACTAAAAAAATATTAAAATATATTTCTTCCACTACAAGAAAAATCCATTTTAGTTACCAACAAAAAGTGAGGGCTATAAAAAATAAGCCACTAGCATGGGTGAAGTCTACTCAAGTTGGACACAAAATAAATGTCAAATATTGTGTTCACAATGGAGACCTTTAACTCACACTAAAAATTATTAAAATAATAGTAATAAGTTAGCGTCTAGAATGAGACACAAAGTAGATGCAATGAAAAAAATTAAGTGAAAGAATAATATTGGGTCTAGAATGGGGACACAAAGTGGATGCAAGTTAAAAATTATTAAAATAATAATAATAATAAGTTAGTGTCTAGAATGGGTAGATGCAATAAAAAAAATAAGTTGCACAATGATACTGCGTCGAGAATGGAGATACAAAGTGGATGCAAGTTAATATTTTATTACATTTAGCATAAGTCTAGGCGACACTAATGTGACATGGACGTTTATTGTCACCTTAGCCCACACTAAGTTATTTAATGAGAAAAAAAATATTAAAACATTTTTGTCTCACACTTTTAATTTCTCATTTCTGTCTCATACTTTCAAACTCATAATCCCGAAATTCCTCCCAAAAACTCTACGTCTTCTTCGTGGCCATTTCGCTATCCTTAAGTGCATTTTACTCTATATTTATTTTTCAGGTAGTATCCCTAATGGCGACACATTTGCTTTCTCACATAGTGTCTCTAACGACAACGCTAAGTTTAATTATTGTTGGAGATCCCATATCAACTTGAGATTAGAACATTTCATAGTATATAAGTGGGTGCAAGCCTCACCTAATAAGTTAGTTTTACGAGGTTGAGTTAAGCTTAAAGTTCACTTCTTAATATGGTATCATAACCATTTCGAGCATATCCTAACGATTGTTTGTTGAACTTATTAGGTCACCCACTATTGGGTCATCTCACGTACGAGTTGGTAGTCTCGGTGTGAAGAAGGTGTGTTAAAAATCTCACATTGACTAGAAATTAAAAAATTTCATAGTATATAAGTGAGTGCAAACATCACCTTATAAATCCGGTTTTATGAAGTTGAGTTATGCTTAAAGTCATTTTCTTAATAATTATTTAATTTTCTATCAATTTTAGTGTCTTCCAAACTTATGCTATAGTTAAATAATATGTTTTTCTTTATGTAGGTTTAGCCAACATTATCTTGTAAATTTGTACATTGGAAGTCATCTCTAATCCACGTCCACCAAAGCATTAGCTTTCACTTTTATTATAGAACGCTAAACTCACAGTAGCTTTATGTAGTATATCTTTTTTGCTCTTTTGGAGACTCTCCCATCATTATTTATTGTAGTGTTTATTAAAAATGTTATTTTAAATATTTATTATATGTAATAATTTTTGTAGTATTTAGTTCTCAGATAATTAAATTTTTTGTACAAACTAATTTAATAAATTATTTAAAATTCATATTTCAAACATATAACGGAATAACACGTAACCATGTTGAATTGGGTCATTAATTTATCAGTTCAAATTGTACATGACCCAAATTGTACATTACAACCTTAATTGTATTTTAGAGCCCATCTAATACGATCATGCCAATTAACAATTAGACCAAGGCTTATCTTTTTTAGGAATGGGTCCATTTGATTCTCTTTTTTTACCCATATATGTAATATCTTGATGAGGAAGTAGGACAGAAACAACAAACAATGAATTTTAAAACAAGGTACCACTGTACCAAGTCTCTACAAGTGCACTTTCGTTGTTGGTCACATACGAAAAAGCATATTCACTATGTCTTTCCATGTTGCCATGTCTTTCTCACTCAACTTCATCTTTGATAAAGGCCACCAAAAAGGGAAAACACTGTTATATAACTATCAAATGCATTTCTTTCCCTTTATTTTTTAAGAAATTTAGCACAGCACCATGATTAATTTTTTTAATGTCGATTTATAAACTTTCATTACAAGCAGTTAATCTCCTTTAATGAAGGTTAGTTTACAGTTGTGGATAAAAATATGGAGGACTTTGTTATATGTGATTAAAGTATTATGATTATTTTTAACTATCTGTGATGCAATTATTAATTTATTATATAAATGTATTCGTAAAGATCTTAAGATCCTACTTATGTAAAATGTGTTCTACACTATGTGAAGAAATTATAATTTAAGGGTTTGAAGACATATATGTGAAAATTATATTGGAGGGTTGAAAATAAAGTTAAAATTTTATAACAATAATTTTAACTTGAGATAGAGGGATTGGTTATGTCCAAAAGAAGTAGCAGAGAGATGATGGAGAGAAGTTGTATCATATGTAAACCTATAAAAGAGTGGTTTTAGATACATACACGTGGGATGTGCAAATATCATATTGTCACTATTAAAGTAAAAGTTTGTGTGGATCAAAACTATTGTTGTAGATAATAGTAGTATCTTTCAAACAAAAAGAAAGTTATTGTATTTAAACTCTACAAAAACTCATTCATAGAAACAAAATAAAAAATAAGTGAGATAATACCAAAATTTAAGATATGCAGTGGTGGTTTTTTTGTGTGTAAACTTTATTTGTGTACGTGTATGAATATACATATATACAAACATGGAATAAGAATAAAAAATATTTCGTCAAGAACATTAGTTTTAACATTGTGTTCACATTATCTGATTGAAGTTTCTGTTTATCAAATGAAACAAAGAAAACATATGTGATGCTTGTGTTTGATCACCAAACAAACAGAGTATTTGTGTTTGTTTGTCATGATCTTATGCTAAGATAAAAGGTTTGTATTTGTCATGATTTAATAAAATAATTTTTTTACTATTAATATAAAAATAAATTTACTAATTTTTAATTTAAATATAAATATAACTTTTAAATTCTTCATGTATATTTAAGTTTTCAGACTTTGATTTTATATATGCGCAATTTTACCATGATGATAAATTCGAAATATTTATTTTGATGCCAATTTATTAATAAATATAATTATATTACAAATTTTAAAAAATAAATCTAATAATTTATTAATTCAATGTAATATTATAATTTTTTGTTAATAATATTTAAATTGATTTTAATTTATAGTATTTATAATCAATACTTTTCAAATAATTTAAAAATTAAATTTAAAAAAACATAAAAAAAACGAAGAAATCAGGTCGAAATTTAATATCTCAAATAACCAAATTCTGGGTGTAAACTAAAAGTTCAGAATTCAATTCCAGAAACCTGAATTCCAAAAAGAAGTTGTATTTATGTAAATAAGATGACAATAAATGTAGTTGGAGAATTTTTGTTTCAAATTGGTTTATTGGGTTACAAATTTTCCAATAAAAATCCATTGATTTCGTGAAAATTCGTATGTAACATTTTTATATCACGAAACATAATGTATAAACTAATAAGTCATTAAATTGAGAGATACTAACGATTTAAATCTAATAAAAAAATAAAAATATTAAATGTGATAAGTTATCTTTAAGAAAATAAAAGGATATTCTGGTCCTTGTATTTATCATAAAATAATTGCAACTTTACATTTGCTCTCCCTTTCTGTTAGAACCTTTACATAGAATAATTGACAAAATTTGATTAAAAGGAAAAGCTACCTTTTTCTATGTTGATGTTTGTTAACTTTAAACTTTATGATCAGAATAATAATATTAACAAGGTGAGTGATATTGTCATATATAGAGAACATAATCTTTATGTGATCCAGCTCTAATCATTGTATGAGAGACTCTAGAAAAGGAGCATGGCACTAACTTCTTTTCTTAATCCCACACTCCCTTATCATCATGTTAACAACCAAAGAATTAGCACCAAAAAGTTAGCTGCATATTCCTTTTACCTTTTGCCCCATGCTGCTTCTTAAGTTCATTCTCTCATAATTAATTTACAATTAAGAATATTGCTAATCATGTTGAGGTGGTTATTACTCATGTGATTAATCCCGGTTAATCAGGTAGGACTTTGAAAATGTTCAAACATTGGTTGCTTTAGACACCAACTTGATAAATAATCTGAGCATGGATTTGACTTCATGATTCATTATGGGAGAAACAAATTGAACCATTTTTTTTGGAGATGTAATCATACAAATGTTGAGGGTATTTGGATGAGAAAATTATTAGAATCACATGTTTCTCTTTTATGAAAAATAAAAAACTGAAAAATGAATTTAACAAGAATAATTTCTTGCAATCCCTACAAATTCTTAAAAAAAAATTATAAATAAAACTTATTTGAGAATAAAAATATAAAAATAAGAGTTTGTTGAAGTTTTTTCTTAGAATTCTTGGTGCAAAAGGATGAGATTATGACAAGTCTGGAGAATAGCAGAGACACAGTGACTACTTTCGTTGTGTCGGTGTTTTAATGTGATGAGATACAAATTCTGATCGACTTCGTTATCTCAGAAGTGGTATTTGTAACAAAATGCATGAGAAATGGGATGAAACTTTTGTTTCTTTTTTAATATCGAATAATTTGATTTTTTTATTATAAAAATCAAATTTGATGAAAATCTATTTTCAGCTTCATAAAAATAGAACTTTTCACAAAATTTATAAAAGTTATTATGGATTAAGAACTTGATTAGTGTGGAAGTAGAAGTTGAGAAGGTTAATCAAATAAGAAAAAATTTAGAAGGAAGTGAGAAAAATGAAAAAGGCAATGCCAGTTGGAAGTCAATAATAATAATAGTAATAATAATGGACAGCCAACACCGTTCATTCAGCGATTTTAAGGATAAGATGAAAGAGAATTTGTCGGTTGTCAAATCTTTCTCTTAATTTCTTTTCAAACATATAAATTTTTTAACCATTTTAGTTTATTTTTATTTTAAAATATGGTTTTAAATCAATTATTAATTATTTTGTATTCCGATTTTGACAGCAAAAATGTAATTTAACAAGTAAAATTTAAGTTTTATACATCATTCAAAAAGAATATTTTTAATAACATATTATCATATTTTCATGAATGATATAATAATAATAATAATAATAATAATAATAATAATAATAATAATAATTAATATCGTAATAATTTAGTGTATACAGTTTAAAACCAATAAGAAAAATTTATTTGTTCAATTTTTCCTTACATTCATTCAAATTTTCTTCCTTCTCTTTTCATATTGGATTGTAACAGAGACTGCAATGTGCTTCAATCATTATTTCTCTTTCATCTTTCATAAATTCTCAGAATGGCGTTTAGGTAATTGGGTGCTCCAATATTCCTCGTAGTGTTCCTCCCAAAAGAAATCTATGTTCCCTTTCAAATTATTCACTTTTTTTCACCCATGTTACCAGTCCCTTTCTAAGAATATTCTAATCATTTTCTTTATTTTGTATAGCTTTTCTAAGAATATAATAAATGCCTTACTTATAATAAACAAAATAAATCGAGTAACCCTCTTTTTTATTTTTAAAAAATATAATATTAAAAAAATTAATTCAATATAAAGATTTTATTAAGGTGGTTTTACAAAAGTGTCACTATTTATTTTAGAATATGATAATTATTGAGTAAACCAATTTTTTTTTTAGTTTTATAAATAGTTGTTTTAACTGTTGTAAAATATATGTCATGTAAGACATTTTTAATCCTTATTTGTTAAAAATGTCATTATTTATATTTAAATTATATTTTTATTATTATATTTGAGTTAACTAATATTTTAATTCTCTATTTTATTTTATTTTTCTAATTTGACTTGTTAATTTTGTTAGAGAAAAATTTCAGTATTCATTATTTTGATTATTAGTAAAGTATAAAATATTATCATGTTTCTTATGTAAGAGAAGTGTTTATTCAATAAGAGATAATGTAAGATGCAAGTGTTTCGTCTCTTAAATAATACAAATATTTCATATCAACGACCTCTTGGAATCTGAGCTTAGATTGTTTTGCTTCAATAACTCCCAAGTGTTTGTTTCATCAACTCTAGAAAAGTCTATTTATTTTGTACGACTGTGTGTTTTATACGATTTCAAGTAAAATAATTTGTTCAAAGAGAGATAAGTACATCCAAGTATCAAGATGTTGCTTAAAAAAAAGAAGAACATTTAATGCATGCATGAAGCATATTTAATGCATCTTATGTCTAACTTTCTCAAAATACTAGGAGAATGTTCAAGTAAGTTTGAAGTTGCTCAATGACCAAAATATTATTTATAACGACTCTTTTCTTCAATGTATATTTATATTCATCATTTGAAGAGAAGAAAGTAAGATGATCTTGAGCCATTGTTTGCAAGTGCAAAATGTAAAAATGTTGTTTTTTCTATGCCATAAATAACTTTGTTTAAACACTATTTTGTTTATCTAGCAAATTATTAAAGAGTGTTTGACCTTGTAAACATCGAAAGACACAATCCCTTTCTAGTGAGCAAACATTGTGATCAGATCCTATACAATTTCTATGTCTTAGCTAAAAGTGACTTGTTCTTAAAGAACACTTATTTTTTAGGCAAAAGTGGCTTGTTAAAGAATATTTGAGAGGTTAGCCAATAGTGACTACATTCTAAAACAATACTCGTATGGGTTAACCAATAATGTTACGAGTCAAAAAATACTCGTTTGTATCTTGCAACGTTAGGATGCTTAATGAAAATTAATTAGTTGATTGAGAACTAGACATAGTTTGTGTTATTAGATGAACCAATGTAAAAATATATTGAGTAACTTCTTTCATTCCTTACCTTGTTACATTGTATGTTACAACTCCTACACTAACTTAAGAAGGTGAAGTTTTCGAACTCAGTTTTTGGGAAATCGTTGTCAATTCGTTTGACCAGTATAAACATATAGTCTTAGTTGTCTAATGCTTCATAAATGAACTTGAGCTCCAATTGAGATATAAATGTTAAGTTTTCTTGAAAGGTAGATCTCGTCCTCGCTCGTTCAATGGGATCTACTATGATAGCCTCAGGTGGATGACCTCTAATTGGTTGAACAATTATGTTGATTGGCTTTTGGGTTTTAGTTGAATTGTCTAGTGTAGGGTTAAAAACTTCAACAATGCTGCCTAATGGTGAAAATTGCATTTATTCTTTATTTTTTCTTTGATCAATGAGCAAGCTAAATGAAATTTTCTAGTTCAGACAATTTCTTATTAAACTTGTTGCTAATGAATTTGACATGAATATCCTCTTCCACTATATTATCTTGAGAATTTTTATGTTTTAAAATATCCAAGCATGATTCCTTCATCGTTTTTGGAGTCAAACTTTCTAAGGTTATCCTCAATGTTTATAATAAAATATTGACAACCAAAAGATTGTATTGTTGAGCTTACGACCTCTCCACAGCTTAGATTGATTTTTGTTAAAGATTGGTCTAATATAAATTTAATTTTGTTTTGTAAATAACATGTTGTTTTAACTTAAGTGTTTGATAGTTGAATTAAAATTTAATATAGCCATTTCTTGTAACTTCTAATCTATCTACTACAAGTTACCTTGTTTTTAAGAGAAAAAAAATGGTAGTCTCATCATCAATTTTGACCACACATTTAGTATTTGTTGAAAGAAACATTATATCCTACATACCACCTCCTGTACTTTTCAAGATCCAAATGAATGTTTACTCAAAATAATCCAATTAATTAAATCTAAATAAAATAATAAAGTGTTCAATATGTTTTGAAATCCGATCAATGATTGAAGTGGTCAAAACACCTAGCAACGGTTTATTGGTTAAATCGATATTTATAAAGTAGTACCAATAATTTAATTATATATAGAATAATATTAGAAAAAATATAATATCACAATTTAATAATACTAAAATCTAAAAGTAACACATTTTAAAAAACTTTTTAACATTCAAAATTAACATAAAAACAAAATGTTTCATTATATTTAGTTTTAAGAATACATAATAATTTTTGAAATTAATTAATACGTTTCTTAAGAAGATTTTGACAAATACTTCATTTTTATTTTATTTTTAAGAAGAAAACTGAAATAACACTTTAACAGTAATTGTTTTAAAAATACTACTTTTCATCGAATTTCTCACCATGATACTTTTTGACCAGTTTTGAATGATTTACTGGTTTTCAGACCAATTCAATTTGAGATTGGTTTTATATTTCAAATGTAAATTCTCTATCCAATTCGATTCTTACAACACAAAAGATATTTAATAAATATGTAAAAAAATGAATAACGTGATAAGTGATTACAATTTTTTCTTATCCGAATATCCGGTTATCTGAATTTTACATTTCCTTCTATCGTTTAAAACAATGGACAACAAACATTATATTTTGACATTTAATAAAAAATTAATAAAATAACGTATAATGATAAAAAAGTGAAATAAAGAAAAATTATGATAATATTATTCACATATTGTATGATAAAATAAAACAAACCTTTTATTTTCCATATATGAAGAATATGAAATAATAAGAAAATTGCAAAAACAATAACTCAATTTGATTTGATTTTATACAATATTTTGATTTTTTATATTTTAAATAATAAATAAAACAAATAATGACGATTAAATGACAATTCACTAACATCAGGATTCATTCAGAAAAGAGGAGAAAGGGATTGATGACCGAAACAAAACATGTGAACTTATAATTCCTCCTCTATTTATATTTTAAGAAAACTCATATTTCAATGTGTTCTACAAAAAGTTTATATATCCAATTTGAAAAGAAATGGAGACAGAGAAAGTTCAAGAAAGTATTAAGATATAAATGTTTCTATTTATATAGTGTATATTTGATTTCATTTTTCATTTTATTTTCTACTCAATCAAATAGTTTTATTTTTCCCTTGTTCTATTTCCTTTCTTTTACTTCCTTCTTTCTAGGTTTCCTTTCTCACCCAAACATAACATAAAAACTGTATACAATGTAAATCCAACATATAAGTTAATGGTTTTATTTTTCAATAAGCAATTGACATTTAAAAAAATAATAAATTAAGATAAGTTTATAATTTTAATCCTTTATAATATTAAAAAATATATTATCATTATTTAAAAATAAGTAATTTAGTCCTTTTTTTTCTCTCCTCTTCTTTAAACCTTCCAAAATACTGGCTAGACTTGCACCAAACAAACTTTTTTTTTATAAAATAAAGCAATAGAATTAAAAAAAAAAAAATAACAGCTGAGCAACTATTCTTCTTAGGCATATTATATTAGAGAAGATCAAGAAAAAAAAACTATAGAAACTATCTGTGTTTTATTTCAAAAACTTGTAGTTTTACACAATTTTATCATGATATTTTCCAATATGGTAGGAGAGTTTATAGTTTATCTTGATAAATTACTTATTTTAATAGATTAATCTGCTTTTGACACACATATATGATAAATAAATAGTAGGGAAAGTCTCATCCCACTTAAATTTTAGAATGCTCTTAAATATGAATTAAATAACTTCAGCTCTCACTTCTTATAGTTGTGTGATGAACCTAACATATTTCTTTATATATATAAAAACCATATGCACAAGATTTTAGAATTTTTATGTATTAAAATATACGTTCATACTCGAGTTGCTACGTGTGCATGACACGAGAATGCTACCTAAACATTCTTCCATAGCAAATTGATAACAGGAAACAAAACAATAAATGTGAGCAATATTTGTTGGAAAGTAGTAAATTAGGGTGTGTAAGATAGCTACAATATAACTTAACACAAGCCTACTAGGGAGTGAGAGAAAGACAGAGAAACATTACTTTTTGGTAGTAGCAATTAGCTAAGAGAAGAAAGAGAATCTTCATTCATTTTTTTCTGCTCATTTTCTGTGTACCCTTTATCGTTTCTCTCCCAGCATTGGAGTCTGCTTTACTCCACACTCCACAACAAAGATCGTCTGCATTCCCTTTCTCTTCTCTTTTCATCCCTTTTTCTCCTTTTTTTTTGGTGGGGGCACCTCATTTTGTTTTTGACTTCATAATACTACTCCTTCACTTGAAAAAGGTGCTTTCTTTTTACTCTCTACTCTAACTTCCTTCTTAAATTGTGCAATTATTGTGGCCATTAGTTTCACTTCTTAACAAAAGAGAGCTCCCAGCTCAGCTCAACTCTACTTGTTGCATTTTACTTTTTCTAGGCTTAGTCATTGTAAGAAAGCTCCCTTTTTTCTTTTTGTTTCGTTTTTTCTTCTTCTGGGTTTTTTTCTTTGTGGCATTGAGGGATCTGGGCTGGTGTTAGATTTGGACTTGTTGTAGATTTATTAATTTGTTAATTGTTGTTGTTTGTTCGTTTGTTCAGAGTTAGGAAGAGAAGGAAAAAAGGTTATGGCAGGAGGAGGAGCTCCAGCTAAATCAGATGAGCCACAGCCTCACCCTCCAAAGGATCAGCTTCCCAATATTTCTTACTGCATTACTAGTCCCCCTCCATGGCGTGAGTGGTTCACCTAGTTTAGATTCCAAAGTGCAGAAAAATAATAATGATGATATTGAAAATAAGAAAATTGCTTCTTTTCAGTTCCCAGGTTTGGGATTTTGTTTTTTGAGAGAAAATTAGTCAATCTCAAGGCGGTTGAGAAAACACAGGAAAAATAACCGCCTTTTCTGCTGTGGGGGTTTGAGTCTGGTTTTGTACTTTTATATGCCTGTGGCAACTCAGGCTTCTTTTTACTCTTAATATGAATGGAAACAATTTGAAGTGCTGTTTCCAATTTAGTTGAAATCCTTTTAATTATATATATAGATAATAAACCAACGGCCTTTTTCTGTTATTTTCCAGATCCAGATTTGGTGCTCTGGAAACAATTTTATTGCTACTTCCAAATTTGCCCCACTGGTTTAATACTTTTTAAATGTTTTAGTACCTTTAAAAAAACTATGTTATTCATATTATTGGATTTTGGTGCATTCCACACAGCCAGTATTGAACAATGTGGTTAATGGATTTTAAGTATGTGAAATATTTGGCCGACTTTAATGGCATATTCTTTTTGATCATTTGTAGTTTGTGTATGATATTTTAAGAATCTTCCTGACTCCCCTTTTAGTTGAGGTTTACTTTGCTATTGTATTTCTTCTTTAATTTGACTAGAAATTTTGGGTCATTGTGATGCAGCTGAGGCTATACTTCTTGGTTTTCAACATTTTCTTGTGATGCTCGGCACAACTGTGCTGATTCCCACTGCTCTTGTTCCCCAGATGGGAGGTGGCAATGTAAGCAGCTCCAGATTAAATATATTTAAAGCAGTTGTGAATAACTTGTAGGGAATGTTATGAGTATCTAACCATGTGATTGTTAATGCTTTCTCCTCCTAGCCAAAATTATAAGAAAATAGCAATTCAATTTTTTCAGGATGAGAAGGCAAAAGTTATTGCAACTCTACTTTTTGTTGCTGGGATTAACACATTGTTGCAAACAATGTTTGGAACTAGACTCCCTGCAGTTATCGGAGGGTCTTACACCTTTGTTCCAACCACAATCTCTATTATCCTCGCTGGCCGATTCAGTGGTGAACCAGATCCTGCAGAGGTCTTGTTATCAGCACAAATCTAACTATGTACTAAATGATGCATGACTGATATTCTTGCTATATATTTTACATTGCAATCAGTTACATTTAACCTAAATGGAGACTATCATATATGTAATCATATTGTATATCCACTTTTTATGCACTTAATTGTGTTGAAAATAGAAGAGTATGAATTTGATTCAAGAGCTACCATTAAGCATTATATTTTGTGCTTATTTGATTGGAATTTTTTCATAACCATTTTCCCTGTTTTTGTTATCTATCAGAAATTCAATAGGATAATGAGATCAATCCAGGGTGCTCTTATTGTTGCTTCAACTCTTCAAATAGTACTGGGCTTCAGTGGTCTTTGGCGGAATGTTGCAAGGTTGGCCAAAGTTCTTACTTAGTCAGTGCGTCATGTTTTTTCTGTCTTTGCTTGTCTTGACAATGTCTAAACTAAACTGTTAGCTGTATTTAAGAATGTGTTTGCTATGTAAGCTTTGCCACTTTTCCATCAAGTTAAATTGATCTTTGAAGTGGGTTATATAGCTCATGTGATTTGTTTAATTGGATTTGGATTAACTAGCACAAAATCCAAAAGAAATGAAATAATTGGTTGATATCTTGTGATTGGCTATAATATTCTCATCTTATGCAAATTCAATTGTTTCTTCAGGTTCTTAAGTCCACTTTCGTCAGTTCCTTTGGTATCTCTTGTTGGCTTTGGGTTGTATGAGCTAGGTTTCCCTGGGGTAAGTCTTCTGCTACAAATTTACAATGATCAATGTATAACATTAATTTAATAAAGTTTCAATATTAATTCTTATTATGGCTGTAGGTTGCTAAATGTGTAGAGATCGGACTGCCTCAGCTTATATTGCTCGTATTTGTTTCACAGGTAGAGAAAGAGTTGCATATGCATATTGTCTTCTAAGTTTGTAAATCTCTAAATTAGGATCTTAGAAATGGAGGTCCTACATATACTAGAGATAGGGTCAAATTATAATGTATAAGTAGATGCAAACCTTATCTTACAAACTGGTTCTGTGTGGTTGAGTTAACTTTTTAAGATACCATTACAAATATCTAATCATACATTGAGTAGAGATATGACCAAATTAAATATATAATAATATAATTGAGCGCAAACCTAATCTTACAAGCCGGTTTTGTGAAGGTGACTTGGAGTTAAAGTTTGCTTTCTACAACTTAGTTATTATGTTGTCCTGGTTTCTTCACATTTCTATTTTCTTACATAATGGTTTCTATAAATTTGAGTTTGTAACTGGTTATTGCTTGTCACATGCAGTATGTGCCTCACGTGCTACATTCGGGGAAAAATATCTTCGATCGATTTGCTGTGATATTCACAGTTGTAATTGTGTGGATATATGCTCATCTACTTACTGTTGGAGGGGCCTATAACGATGCTCCACCTAAAACTCAGATTTCCTGCCGCACTGACCGTGCTGGACTTATAGATGCAGCTCCTTGGTTAGTTGTGTGATTTCATTGAATTTTAACTGTGAATGGCATTTTTTTTCTGTGAAATTTGTGTTGACCTATAATTTTACCATGTTCTAAAATTAATCGTATAATTGAAAAACTTCCAATTGGTTCCCTACCATGAATCTAAACTATCTGGCATTTTCCCAGTTGCAGTTGCTATTCCTGATGTGATAACTAATGTTGCATTTGTGAACTAGAGGGTGGCAACTTAATCCATTTCTTGTTTAAGAAACACAGTCATGTCAGTGTGTTGCGGGGATTGTTGTAGATGTAGTAGGGATGGATTGTTTTGGACACTATCGAGTCCACTGTGGCAAGATGGACTCAACATTATATTATTGGCCACTGGTTGTGATAGGGTCGCAATTAAAAACTTTATTTAGGGACTAAGTTAAAGCTTGGTAAATTATATCGAGTGTGTTCATTACAAGATGAGGCTAAATTATTTTCATTATTTAATATGTTTCTCCTATCTCATATTTTTACTATTTCGATTTCAGTTTACTATTTTGACTGACTTAGGGGATACCTTTTAGATGATAAACTGAACTGCATACATGTTGCATGCATCAGTCTTAATGTCTTATAATATTTATCACTATTACGGATCATGTATCATAAGCATTTTGATATTTCTGAAGTCATCCTTGAAACATTGTATTTTTTATTTGGTAAATTGGTGTGAATCTACTAGGCTTAACCTTGTGAGTTGAAACTTATTGAGAATTTGGCATGGATTTTGAGTTTGCAGGATAAGAATTCCGTATCCCTTTCAATGGGGAGCACCTTCCTTTGATGCAGGTGAAGCCTTTGCCATGATGATGGCAGCTTTTGTTTCTCTTGTAGAGGTAATTTCTTTCATTAGGTCTTTCTCATCAAAGCATACCTTTTTTTTATTAATTGATTTTCTTTCTTAGACAACAACATCTATTCGGTTATATTCCAGATTCATTAAGCCTTTGGATCTTGTGGCATTACTGTTGGACACATACAAAACAGCATATAATTCTTACATCTTACATCACTCTCTGCCACTTGACCTATAAGGAAATTATCCTTTTAAAATCACTGATAACTATTATATAGTAATATCATTTGTGAGTTTTAAAAACTTCTGGTAATGGAATTAGGGTTTTTATCATGAATAAGATTTTACTAGTTTTCCATTTGTCATAAATGGTTTATTTGTTTTGCTGAAGGGCAATGGAATCAGCTGAATGATGTCTAGTCTATATAAATGAGTTTCATGATAAATTGAACAATGTGAAACTGGTTTAGTGCTTTAATGGATATAGTTGGCAAGGGGAGGGGAAGCTTTGTCCAAACTACATTTTCAAGTGATATGTAGCCATTGATTATGCTAGAGTTCAACAAGAACATAATAGTGCCATACCTGCGTGATGACATTCTTTGATTATCTGGCTTGTATACTTACGTGTTGGCTTAGTATCAGTGTTATGCAGTTACCAAATTACATACATGGATTAAATTATTTGCTAATACTTGTTTCATTTATCACAAACAGTCCAGTGGAGCTTTCATTGCTGTTTATAGGTATGCTAGTGCAACACCATTACCACCATCTATTCTCAGCAGGGGTATTGGTTGGCAGGTACAAATATGGCTTTTACTTAAAACATTTAAATACAATCTGGAGTATAATTCCTCATGCATCTTATTTATGCTCTCAGGGAGTTGGCATTCTGTTATCAGGATTGTTTGGAACAGTCACTGGATCCTCTGTGTCCGTGTAAGATTGAAATTGTGCTGTTTGTATCCTCTTTACCTTACTAGGAAAGAAAACTTTCTTGTTGATCAAAAGAGTTTTGTTGGTTTCTCTACAGAGAAAATGCAGGTCTTCTGGCTTTGACACGGGTTGGAAGTAGAAGAGTAGTGCAAATATCTGCTGGATTTATGATTTTCTTTTCAATTCTCGGTGAGTTGATGAAACATGATTTTTGTGATTCAAATACCTACTTTACCTTATCTTACTACATTTTCTTCCCTTTCAACACTGACTCATTTTCTTCTACTTTGTAGGAAAATTTGGAGCAGTTTTTGCCTCCATCCCACCTTCCATTATTGCTGCCCTCTACTGCTTGTTCTTTGCTTATGTTGGTATGTTTGATTCCTCAAAACATACTCGTACATTTATTTATACTTTGATTTATCATGACCCTACAAGAAACATCACATGTAATGTCATGTTCCACTTTTGCTCATCATTTGTAGGTGCTGGTGGCCTCAGTTTTCTTCAGTTCTGCAACCTCAACAGTTTTAGAACAAAATTCATTTTAGGCTTCTCAATCTTCTTGGGCTTGTCTGTGCCACAATACTTCAATGAGTACACAGCCATTAATGGTTTTGGTCCAGTCAACACAGGCGCAAGATGGGTATGGATAAGATGTATATAATATAATAGAATAAACCAATTGGTCACCCAAGTTTATATATTTTAATAACATTTAGGGGGTAATTTGAAGAGCTTTTCAATATTGGGGGACAACACAACATGATTTTTAACACTTAAGGGGTTGTTTATATAATTATTTAGACTTTAGGAACCATTAAGAGAGAGAGAAAGAGAGTAATGTTTGAAAGATTTGTTATTAGTTTTTGTTGAGTTTGCTTACAATCACCTTTTTATGCACATGACAGTTCAATGATATTATCAACGTGCCATTCCAATCAAAACCATTTGTTGCGGGTGTTGTGGCATATTTTCTAGACAACACTTTATTTAAGAGAGAATCAAGCATTAGGAAGGACAGAGGGAAACATTGGTGGGACAAGTACAAGTCCTTCAAGGGTGACACAAGAAGTGAGGAGTTCTATTCACTGCCTTTCAATCTAAACAAGTACTTCCCTTCTGTTTAATTCTGCACAAGACAAGACCTCAAATATAAGGTGGCTTCATCTTCACCACGCTCCACTTCTAATATTCAATTAAATCTTGTTACACGCCATAGCTCTATGAATAGTCCACCCTCTTATATTATATTTATAGCATTTTGTAATACATTTATTTTATGGCTCTTGCTTTTGTAAATCTGATCAAGAAAGTTGGATTGACGTAGCAAATGGGCATGGCTAAATTATCTTGTCTTCTTCAACTCAGAATCACTTCTACCACCTCCATGCAATGCATTTTGTACTCTATTTTCTATTCAACTATATTGTGCTGTATTAATCTAGGTAGATAAAGAAGTGGTTGAAGAGTTAATGTGTGTTTCAAGATACATAAAAGCATGAATTTTTTGTTGTTGATAACATTGTCTTAACCACACGTTGTTGGACTATAAAAGGTAGTTGGCAAAATATGTTAGAAACTGAAATAATAGTTTTTGGCTATTATTATGCTTATTAGTTAACATCATATACAGCTTCACTCTTATCACATTGGTGTCACATCACAGGCTCTAAGCCACTCAGTGCTAAGGGTGAGTTAGGAAGACAATCTTATCAATAGGTATACACGTGTCAAGGCTTCAGAGTTTCATTTCCGTTCAAAACTATACTACTGGCACCTCTGTAATTTTTTCATGAACAGGTGGCATTTTGATATCTATAATTTTGTCTTGAGAACTCACATTGTTGTATTGTATTTAATATGATAGTTTATATTATTTGAAAATAGCCCTTACCACCACTCCATAGATTTCTGTAAGATATTGATTGGAAAATTCATGAAAGTTTTATTGCATTGTGATAGTACATGATAATAGGAAACAATCACCTTAATATCTAAATCATTTGACTGATAGTTCCAGTTTTTTAATGACAATGTTATTGATTTCATACTGAGTGGTTTTGTTAATGATTATGTTGGTCCTGGAATCTGGCTGGTCACCTTTAGTTAAGTTTTTCTATCTAATGGTTTTATATATCTATGAAGTTTAAATTCCAACAAATTGATAAATTTCAACAAATTGTTAAGTTGATAAATTGTTTAGTTTATTGAGTGATTTTGAATTTCAACAAAAAAGTTCACCCCAAATCCATCCAAATTATCACCTACATTTTCCCTTATCTAGCATATCAAATTAAAATTGAGAATATTTTTATCGTACGGTGATACTCAAGATTATAAGAGTTTTAGTTTTATAAAATAATTCTATTGAAACATGCTAATATAATAACAATACAGAGAAATATATTATAGTTATAAAAATATTATTTTTACTTGGAATTAATTTTTCAAATAAATACAGAGAACAATCTTATTACAGTGAGATCTAATAAAACTCTTACAGAAAATAATCATAAGATTTTAAGAATGATATGGTATAAACAAAAAGATAAATTAAGATTTGTTACAAAGATGAATTCGGTTTGTCCATGGTTGTCATGTATAAGTTGTAAGAACTTCCTTTGGGCTCCATTCGTAAAAGCATATTGACCAAGGGCTTTCTTCCTGCACTTCCATAAAATACTTTTTCAAATTCTGTAATATGAAATACATTCTGAATTCTATAATTTGAAGTTTTTCTGGATCACAAAGATATTTTTAGTATTTTAAGAAATATGAGAGTATAACAAGAAAGTATTGAAGTGCAGGAATAAACAACCTTGACTTGACTGAACTATGCTTTAAATTGAATAACTCCTTTTCACCACTGCATATTGTCGTGTTTCTTCACCTTGTTTTCTAGTGCTCAGATTTGTTTTTTACATTTTTGGCTATGAAACACAGTGTGAACATTAACGTGATCCATAGCAGGAAACCATTCCTTGCAACTTCCCTTTTTTTGGACTATTATTTTCAACACCAACTCCTTAAATTCATATACTACATGTTTTAGGCCATGCCTCAACATTACTTTTGAAGTTATCTTAATCGGTTGGGTACAGCAGCTATGAAGTATCTATTAATGGCAATTGCTTCCTGCACTCAATCATTTTGAATATGCACTTGATCAATTTTTGAAATTACAAAATTGCTCTTCATTCTGGAATTAAAAATAAGAATTAAAAAATACAGTATAAAAAATTAAATTCGAAATAGATTTTTTATTCTGAAAATGAAATTTTGAAATAAAATTGAAAAACCAAAATCTTATTTTGAAAAAATAAGTACAGAATACAAAAAAAAAATACATTCTAAGAAAAGGAATTTTGAAATCTAGAAAGTATTTTAAAAATCCAAATCAAAAAATATATTCTGAAATAGCAAATCCAGAATACGTTTTGATATCATTTCTGTTTAGAAACTACAAAGAAAATTTTAATCATTTTGCGTCAGTGCAGGTTCAAATTTGTTGGGTTCAGTTGCCTTAGACAGTTTTTTTCTGCACCCCTAATTTTTCTTCCTGCACCCACACAATTTTTTAAATTCCGAAACTGACCTTCACCTGTTATTTGAATTCGGAATCTGGGAGTGTGCTATTGGTTCATCAATCCGAAAGTGAATCATGTTGCTTTCTGGATGAGGGGGTGTTCCAGAAGCAAAGTTTGCATAAATTGATTATTTTGTGGATTGCTGAATCCAGAAGTCTAATTTCTATTACGGATTGATGGATCTAGAATGATTTTTTTCAATTATGGATTTCTGAATCCAGAATACATATTTTGAATTATGGATTGGCGGATCCGGAATGGTTTTTTCAATTATGAATGTTTTATATTTTTTTATTTTGGATTAACATTGTCATTCATGTACTACCGGAAGCACCAATATGGGAGATTACTGCACGCGCCAACCCGAAATTTTACCGGAAGCGCCAATCCAAAAATTTACCGGATTTCATAATCCAAAATGGAAAAAAATAAATGTACCGTTTGATATAGAGACAATTTTTTCTTTGCACAACCTTGCGGGGGTGCAGGAAGACAAATATAGGGATGCAGAAAGAAACTGCCTAATTGTTATCCAGATCAGCATGTAACATGGCCCATGCTTCAGCCCAAATTGGGATCTCACTTTTATTTTTCTTCTAAATAACTTTTCTGCCTTTACTAAGTTAGGGCACAGTTTATTAACTTTACAAAATAACTTTCCACTTCGAGTGTTTTATGAGTAATTGACACCCTTATCAATTTATACACATACTGTATACACACATATATTATTATTTCTCATTCTAAAATTTTGTTTATACTTATTATTATTATTATTATTATTTTCATATGATATTTTATAATTGAAAGGTGTTGTTTGAAAAAAAAAGTGGTTGTCAACAAATCATTTTCAATGTTTTTTTATATTTTTGTAGTTGTTAGGAAATTAAATTCCTTGTAACTTTTGGGTTGTTAGAGAAATTTTAGTAGGAAGTTAAGTACTATATGAAATTTTAAGGGTTGATCTTGAAATTTCAAGGATTAGGGTGAAACAACATATAAAACTTTCTTAAACACTAGTATTCTAAATTGTAAGCATATTATTTAAAAAAAAGAAGATCTTTGATATTTGACATTTTACAGCATCTAAAAGCAATGGTGTTATGAAAGATTATAAAGTGATAGAATTTAGTTTTGTAGCAGTAAAAAATGTGGAAGAATGAGAAATGGTGGAAGGTAGGTAACCCAAAAGAAAGTGTGAATTGAAAAGAGAATGTTGGACCACAATAGCATGCTGTTTTTTTGCAATAGAAATACAGTTAAAAGCCCAACAATGTGACCGACCACTTATTATTATGTGTCGGTGACGACAGTGATGCCATCACACAACACAAAAACATAACAACTTTGAATGAATGATAAAAGGTAGAATCACCACTCACCACGCCACCACCATGCATGCATATGCATCTTTCTTTCATTCCCCACGCACGCCTCTCATTTCACTCCACAACTTCTTTGCTCTTTTATATTCCATCAAATTATTACATTCAACACAAAATCTAACTAATTTTATTCTATTTATTATTTCTTTTTTAAAATACTATAATATCTCATTAATTATTCAGCTTATCTAGGTATTGAATTAATGAATCATTATTTCAACCTTCTAGAATATTATTTAAATTCTGACTTAATCCATTTATATTAGTTAGTAAGATGATTCACATCTTTAAAAATTATATGAATTTTTTAAATTAGAGAACTGAATATTTTAAATATGAAATAGTTTATTCAATAGGGACATATTTTGCCTCATAAATCTTACCATAGGTTTATACGATATTAGAATACTTATTAATCTTCTAAAATCAGTTTGTAAGGTAACATTTATAATTATTTTTATACTTTATTTTAATTATATTTCTAAATGACGTGACATCTTCAATCCTATAAATAAATTAATAATTGGATTACATTAATTAATTTATATATTCGCTTATATAATATTAAATAGTTCATATTATTTTGGTGGTTGAAAGAATGTTCATAACTCAAGAGTTGGTTTAAGATTTACTTTGACCAGTTTAATATCAAGTCGATGTTTATGATGTCTTAGTTACATTTTTGTTTGGATAACATGATCAAATTAATTAAAGGTTTAGTTCCTAGTTCAACTTATCAAACTAGCTGGTTTGATTTTAGTTTTATAATTATTGGAACGAGATTTACATCCTTTTCTCCATCAAACTTCATTCTTCATTATGAAATGAGATGACATATTTGTAAAGACGTTTATGTTCAACACTTCTATTCTACACATATTTAGATGTCCAAAATTCACTTTGAAAAATATAAAAGTGTTTGTCTCTTAGAAAATGTGATATATCTTCAAGGTTTCTTAATTGTTTAATTTTCAACATTCTAATTTTCAAGTTGCATATTATTATTTGTTATCCCATTGTCTTTTATCAAAACAAGCTAACATATTATTCCAAAGTCAAACTATCATAAAAACGATACCCATAAATGCTATAAACATCATCTTCATAAAAAATAAAAGCACAAAAGAGGAATTTTTTTTTTTTTGCAAAGAACTTAGTCCAAAATTCTAAAAAGTTGTTCTACATTGACAAAAAGCACCTTGAAGCAAAACAATTTAATTTATATAAAACAAATTTTGAACATCTCATAATAGATACAACTATCAATATTGTACATAAAGTGGGCCTCTTGAGGAAAGAAAAATAAATAAGTTTTGTGTAAAAAAGTAATACAAATAATCTAAAATCTAGCAAACTCTTAATATTTTGAGTGTCCAAAGCTAAGAACATAAGTATTCAAGCTTGTCATCATCCTTTGCAAAACAAACTTAACTTGATAGTATACATTATTATTCTTTTACTCTGTGATTTTTAATATTTATCAATAAGCTTTCTATGTCTAAAGCTAGGAGGGACGTAGGGTTAAATAATACCTGGTTATTTCATTCTTAAATTGAGATTGAAAGAGTTTTGGCAAAAAGCAACATAGAGAATGCTTGTAAGTGAGGAGTGACATAGAGAATACTTGTTTGTAATCATCTATTTAATTAGTGTAATCCTTTAAAGTTGAAGGAGAATTTGGCATAACTCTAGTTGAGTAAACCGTATAAATAAGTTACTCATCTCATGCTTCCAACTTACAATTCCACAAAGCTTTGGACGTATTCAAGCTTACAAACTTATATTTATGTGAACAAGGGTCTTAACATATTATTAATTACACATTTAAACGATATTTCTTTTACACTACTAGAAAATCATTAAATAGAAACTAATCTTAGAGAAAAAAAATAATTAGTTAGTATATTGACTAAATTAGATATTATTTTAGAGACTAAAAAAATTATTGGTATCAAAAGTAGTTTCTATTATTGAAAAATAATTTCTAAATTGGTATCTAACTAACTATCAATGTTTTAGCTACCAACTTTAGAATATGAATAATTGGTAGCTTATTAAATACTAATTTAGAAACTATTTAATAATAATAGAAACTAATTTAGATACCAATAATTTTTTTAGTCTCTAAAATAGTATATAATTTAGTCAATTTAGCAACTAGTTATTTTTTGTGTCTAAAATTAGTTTCTATTTAATAATTTTCTTGTAATGTTAATTGTAGAATCATGTGCTAAAATATGCATCCACATAACCTTTCCATCTATCCTTACTATTAACAATAACCTAAAAATATTTCAATTTTTTAGGGAGAGAAAATATTATGAAAATTTTATGGGAGATGTATTTAATATATTTGAAATTTAAGGGGTTGCAACACAACTACTCTTAACTAAAACTGGTTTTTTTAAACACAATCACTCATAGTTAAAGACAATTGTTTACAAAGAAGGTGATCTAAAATATTAGAATTTATTCATAAAAAAAGTGCTTATCTTAGGACATATACAAGATTAGGTTTGTTCTTCTAGATAACTAAAGAATACAAATAATATTTTTTTTATAAAATTTTTTATGTTAGGTATCGCTATACAACTTGACATCTCAGGTAGACTAACATTTAAGTAACAACAATAATTTGTTATCACATGAAAAAAATATTATTAAAAAAAAAAAGAAAGAAAATACAAAAAAAGGGAGAATTAGACCACAACCAAATACAAATAATAGTTTACTAATGAACTAAGTTTTGCTCAATTGAAATTTCAAACTCTAGACACAAATTTATTTTTTAATTTATTATTTATTATAAGTTATATGAAAACTTAGAATTGATAAAGAAATATAATGTTAAAAGTGGAAAATTTGGAATTGAGGAAAATTGAAGAGGGAATTGATGTGATATTTTTAATTTTTATTTATTTATTATGAATTATATGAAATATCTAATTCTTAATTATGAATTTTTAATTTTTATGTATTATGCTTTATTAAATATATAAGATAGTTTGACAAAAGAATTTTTTATTTTATTTTAAAAATAATTTTTTATTTTATTTTTAGGTGGATGAAATCGAAATTAAATATTAAGTGAATCTTTGCGAGCTCATTTACAAGGTGGGGATGAACTTAGATTGATTTTGACAACTATATATAGTGATTATATATTTTGACAACTATATTTTATTAAGCCTAATGTTTCTTATATATAGTGATTCTTACACTTTTTTGACTGAAATTTTTATACAAGTCTAATACTAGTAATACTTTCTATCTACTAGGATTGTTTAGAATTTTCGCAGGACATATTTTGGTAAAAAAAAACATTTTTATACCTAGAACTTAATTATTTAAATAATTAAATATTTTAACTGAATCAAAATTAACTTTAAAATTGAAAATAATTTCAATTATGAATTAATTAGTTTATTTATGATAAATTAACATAATTAGTTCTTAAATTAATTTAAATAGTTTTAAAATATAATTTTTCTCTCATGTTGAATTTCATTAAACCTTATATTTAACTCATTAATTCGAAAAACCATAACAATACGAAGTCTTACATACATAGATAATTCATTTATCAGGAAATTTATTTATTTTATTGTAATTTAATCGTATAATTTTAAATTACTATGTTACCCCTTTCTAACATGATTATCAAATTGTTTTAGGTAGATCAATCTAAATTAAGCCCCTTTTATGACAACAATTTTCCTACATTAATAAGGACTAATTACTTTGTATTACTTAAATGTAAGTTCAATAACCTACTAATAAGGTGTATTAATTCCTTCCAAGCATTTTCTTAGTAAATAAGCAATTACATATTCAAATAAAATTAAAGAAAATATGATAAGCTTCTCATACCTTTAAAGCATGCACAAAGAAGAGGGTCTTGAGAGGTTTAAACTTTGAGTTCCTATAAGACCTTTCTTGGACCAAATCATCTTAAAAACTCTTGAACCCAATGGAAAGAAAATGAAAAAAAAAATATATGAGAAAAAGGTAGAGACTGGGAGCACCAAGCAGGAGAAAGAATTTACCAAACTAAGCATTTTAATTTTTGAATATCTATGACCTTGTTGTGAGGGAAACCTTGAAGTTCCAAGCTTCTACGGTAAGAAAGAAAATGTGGAGAGAAGATGAAAGTGCTTAAAGTTTTCAAAGGAGATGATATTTAGAGATAAAGTAGGTGACGGGTGGGAAAATGAGTAGGCATTTTATGGTTTCAGATTAGTGTTTTAGGTCTTAGTCCTTTAACTAATTGTGTTTATTGTTTTTTATTATTCAAATAACATGTTATTAAAATGGAAAATCTTAGGTATTAGTCATTATATATAGGTGGGAATAAGTTTTTGGATTTTTTTTTCTATTCTAGAAGAGTTTTTCCTTATTAACACATTTGATATAAGACAAAATAATTTTTTACAGTGAACAATAATTGAAGTTAGATATTGAAATAAAAGTTTGTATGTCACGTCGCCCATAATTTATGGGTGTAGATTTGTATTTTCTTTTTTAGCAAAATTTTGAAGGTAAACATTTTTATATCTGACCCACATTATCCCCAATCTATACATTAACTAATGGAGTCCTAACCCATATATCCAATAGAAAAAATACAAGATATAATTATTTAGATCTTTGTATTTCAAGCCTTCTCTACAAATAAATAAATAAATAAATAAAAATTAAGAAATAGTAAAAACTCATGTAAAAGAAATATAAAACCGATATTTTACTGTCAAATTTTGTAAGAGGGAATTGTCTCTGTTTTTAGAAATGGAACAAAATAAATGAAAAACGGTAAAAAATGACTTTTTCTTTTACTCTTTTTATTGTAGAAATCAAACATTTAATAAGTGAGAAATGAGAACAAACAAGGACTTTATATTTTACTATAAAAAATAAAATAAATTGAATAAATAAAATAATTAAATAATAACTAATTTTAAAATTTAAAATTAAAAAAAGTTATATTTATTAAGTGAAATATTATTTTATAATTTAAAAAATTATGTTATTAATTTTTATTATTAATAAAAAATTATAATAAAATTTATAAACTAATTTATAAATTGGTATTTAACATTATGGTAATTTAATTTTTATTATAATATACAAGAAATTTAAAAAAAAATTGGGGAACTATGTATCCCGCTCGTATAATCCTCCGACTGCATATATAACAAAATAATAAACAACTTCAGTTTGAAATGTAATTAGATCAAACATTACTGAATAAAGAAATCTAATTATTTATTGCTTGTATTATGATTTAAAAAATAATTTGAATTTTGTTGAATCTAGACTTGATTTGTGACTACGTGAAATGTATAAATTGTATGTGTTAATTTTGTTAAGTATATTTATTGCAGTGCGGGTGTAAGTTGAGTCGTATAACTCACGGATTTTGCAGAACATATGAAGTTTATTCAAATTAAAACTCGTTTAAAATGTGAACTATGGACAAGTGATTTTTTTAGTGTTTAAAATACCTAAATAACATACCTACTCTGCATACCCAACTCCAACAATAATGTTTACTTATATCGATATCTTTAAACTTCTATTTCTCCACTCAAAAAAAAAAAAAAACTTTTGCTGTTTGATTTTTAACACAACTAAAAATCAGTTGAATTCACTGCTGAAAATTACACAAAAAAATATTTAATTGAATTTCAGTATTCTATTTATTATTTGACTTGTGATATTGGTCAATGAAGGTAAACATAAACTAATGAAAATTATAGTATCACAAACAACATATGTTAGACTTTAAGGAATGTTATAAATACTCATGATATATATAAAAAAGGTTCTTCCTAGTTTAGGGTTATTCCCATGGCAAAAGGAATATAAGAAAAATCTTTAGCAATCTAAAAATCTAGCAACACGAGTGAATCATTTATTGGGCATTTTGTTAGTATTAATATATATGTTAGTCTGTTATAGTCTTTTGGTAGTTAATCTGTTAATACTGTTTAGGTAGTTTCTTCTGTTATCAGCTCTGTTGCGTTTGTAATTGGTGACCTTATATATCT